>Ga0315553_10001034_pt1 | contig 23723 bp, 23 predicted proteins | sample SalMarSW160140MG_FD_203099 | JGI IMG/M metagenome (GOLD analysis project Ga0315553, IMG submission 203099) | Salt marsh sediment microbial communities from the Plum Island Ecosystem LTER, Massachusetts, United States - Salt Marsh Sediment SW1601-40 ... | reverse complement strand
AATCCCGATATCAAACCCCGATGAACCTTCAGGAATATCTCCTTCTACCACTACTGCCGAAGAACTGTCGTTCATTGAAGAAGACACTATGTGATCAATAGGTAGCATTATTTTTTCACCGTAGGAAAATAGAGCCTCAGATGCCCATGCCAAATGTGCATTATCTATAAGTGAATTTCCGGTTTTTGATCCATTTGCAAGCAGAAATGTATATGCAGTTGCTCCTCCGAGTAGAAGCTTATCAGCTTTTGGTAACAAATTCTCCAGTGCGCCAATTTTGTCCTTTATCTTGACTCCCCCTATAACAAGAATCAGCGGCTTAATTGGATTATCTCTTATCATGGACAAATATTCAACCTCTCTCTTCAGGTTCAACCCAGCTGCTCTCTTATCAAAAAGCGAAGCGGCGCCGTAGGTTGAAGCATGCTTTCTATGAGAAGTACTGAACGCATCGTTGACATAAAAATCCCCCAGTGCAGCAAGATGATTAGAAAATTCCTGATCATTGAGTTCCTCTGATTCATGAAAGCGAAGATTTTCTAATAAAAGAACATCTCCTTTATTCATAGCGTCTATTTCCTTTTCTGCTACATTCCCAACACAGTCATTGGCGAATTTAACTTTATTGGCGGGAAGTATTTCTGAAAGTCTCTCAGTGACAGGTCGTAGAGAATATTTTTTCTCGAAACTCGTCGGGCGACCTAAATGAGACATCAGAATTAATTTTGCTCCACGCTTAGTAAGATATTCAATAGTCGGAATAGCCATTCTAATGCGATAATCCTCACCGATTACGCCGTCGTCTATACTTACGTTGAAATCCACCCTCATCAACACCTTTTTACCATAATAGTTCGAGTCATCGAAATCTAAAATACTTCTCATCATATTCGGTATGTAAGTATGGAGTTCGGATTATAAGCCTTGTTGCGGATTTCAAATTGCTGTCTCAGCACATTGGTTCAATAACATGTCTCCTCAGATATTTAGTAAAAACAAAAGTGGAATTATTCGTACTGGTATGAAAGTCTTTGAGGGCACTAGTGAGATGGTCATCCATTTTTCGGTACTCAGACTTAGATCTTTACAGAATTCGAAATTCATTAGAGAATCTCTTAAGATGAGCATGTTTTAATAGGAGCAACAAGTTTTGGTGCCCCCCTTCCTCCTTCAAAAGTATTGAAGATACTTTTCTGCAAGTAGGACGTGTGCGTCTGCCTCTTTAAGTAGTTTAGATTTTTTAGATTTTGCACTCTCATACTTTGCTTGAAAGGATGAAACTTTTGCCCTGACGAATGCTTTGTAGCAAATCAGAAACTCTAATATATTTTCCAGCGAATAATCCTTACTTCTGGACACATAGTCTTTTACAAAAAGCGTCTGTAGATCTTTACGCTTGTGGTAGTCTAAATCCATAGAAAGGTGAGCTACATCCTCTGCAACGTCTGCATATCTGAGAGAGTCATTAAATTCTATCCTGTCATAAAGGTAATATTTTTTATCTTTGACAATGAATATGTTCTTCAAATATAGATCTCCGTGAATATCTCTAATTTTTATATCGGTAATCCGATCAAGGAAAAACCTTTCATTGTTCTCGACGAATTTGATTAACCTGTGTTCAGCGTACGATGCTTGACATCCGAGTCTGGACAACGTACGAAAATTTTCTTTTATTTTGGATTTCATGAATTTTGGCTGTCCGAATCTTTGGATCGTCCCGCCTGTAAATGCAGTAGAATGAAATTTACTCAGGATGGACGCTATTTTCCGAATATTTGTAGCACTTACTTTATGATCTGCTAAAAGCCGGTCCATTCTATATTCCGGAGCAATGCGTTTCATTTTAACTGCATATTCTACCACTTTCCCATCCTCTGCCAATGACTTTGCGATAGCTATTCTGTTACAATTTTCTCCTGGAAGCGTTACGATACTGACTACACCCAAGTACATGTCTTTACACAATCTTCTATTTAGCTCAACTTCTTTGTAGCAATATTTCTTTCTTAAGTTCAAAGTCGAAAAGTCGAGGATTCCTCCAAACTTAATTTGCTTCTTAACCTTGTATGCATAAGGTCCAACCAAAAAAATCCAAGAGATGTGGGTATTTTCAGTCTGGATATTCGAAGCCTCATGTGGATAGACCTCCTTATTTAGGAGACCCGTGTAAACGCCATATTGCTTGGAGATCGCTGGCTTCACAATATCCATTCATCCTTCACCTCTTCTTTTTCGTCAATGCAATTTGCTGGCTTCTAATATCTGAAACGTCTTATAGTGCAAGTTAATGTTACCTGACATTAGTCGTAAATATTTTGCTACCTCCTTCAAGATATATTTTATGAATTTGGGTTTTGAAAGTCCATAACATTATATAATTTTCTCAATCAGTAGAATGAAGTGTGTCGCAGGCCAGATAATTTTTTTGAAGCCTTTTGGTTCGTAAAAGATAATAGTGATATATCTGAGCAATGTTCTGAATCCTATTGAGCAGGAGAAAGGGAAGACTACAGGAAATATTTAGTAAGGCGATCTATGCTGATGATCCCAAACTCTATATTGTGAGTTATCGAGACTTCGATTCAATCATGGATCTCCCTCTTTTAGAATTTGTCAGAATAGCTGAAAATTTTGAGCTAATTCCCTTGAGCAGAATATCCAGCATTAGGAGAGAGAATAAGGTCTTGTATCAGAAGAAATGTTAGTTCTATCTCACTACAATGGTTCCTCTCATAGTGGCTGGATGAAGAGAGCAGTAATATTCAAATTCTCCAGCTTTCTCTGAAGCAATCGCCGTAACAAAATCCTGTTCTGGTGATAGAATAGCAGTATTGATATTCAATTCATCCACAATAAAATCATGCCTTACCAAGTCTTTGTTCACAATGGTCAGCTTGTTTGGCTCATCGATCTTGGCATATATAGTAGGATTAGTTTCGTTGAACAAGTTATCCTTAGCGACAAGCAAAATACCTTCTCTTCTGTCAAGAGATGAGGGTTGCGGTGGATTTAGGAGATTTCCAATACCCCATAAACCTCCAACAGTGATGAAAGAGATTGCAATAATAGCAATAATGTTATTGCGGATCATTTTTTATTGTTTACACCATTTTTCAATTCTATCACGAGATCGATGTACGTAAAGCTTTATTTTGCAAATAATCGTTGCATTCCATTATGAAAGTATGAGGAGTGACTCATCTTAATTCTAAAAATGAATATCTATTCTGTATTATATGTCTTCATTTTGTGTTTAGTTTGTACAATAGTTTGTCCAGGTAAAATAAGTACACTCCAAAAAGGCTGAACGTCTATCATTGCAGTAAAATAATGTCCACCCTTCGTTACAATGGAGTGCGCCGCACCACGACAAACTAACCGATATATTAAGAATTGATTAACCATTGTTGTGAGATGCGGGAGGTGGGATTTGAACCCACGAACCCCTTAGGGATGAGGTTTCCCAGCCGCATGGATCTGAGCGTCGTGCCAACGGTCTCACGCCTTTGGCCATGCTTGGCAACTCCCGCGTTTGTTTCTCAATTGAACGAGCTGAGATTTATATCCTGTCAATTCGATTCCTGATTCCAATGACTATTCATTTCCAAAAGGATTGCTGGTTAGACATTTAGGTCTAGAATCATCCAAATGGGATAGAAATAAGTTAAGGATTTGCTGATCCAAGTACGCTTAAGATAAAGGTTGAAGGTATAAGTCATTGTATCTGATTAGATCGTGAAGTGGGAAGTATATTAGATCGTGAAGTGGGAAGTATTAATCATGTCAACATAGGAGATGCATACTCAACCACAATGAAGATGTTCTTTTGGACAGATATCTGCAAAAGAATGGCAAAGCAGAAATGACAAGCAACCTCCCAATTATAAGACACCAAAGCATTTCCTTGAACCCGGCATAGGAACATTTTTGCTTAAGTTCCAGGTCGAATTCAGGAACAAACTTAAATTCAATATCCTACATTATCCTCATATTGTACGAACATGATATTCAGATCACATGGACGGGTCATGATGGGTTTAGGATAAAAGGAACAAACAGCCAGAATAACCAATTGACAGTTTATATCGATCCCTACCAACTGGCCTCCAAGTACAAGAATCAGAATGATGCAGATGTAGTTTTGCTGACTCATGATCATTTCGATCATTTAAGCATCGATGATCTGAAACAAATAATTAATAACGATACAAGCATAATATCAGCCACCGAGTGTGTTAAAAAATTAGCTGAACTGAAATTGAAACAGGTTAGCGGAATAAAGCCTGGTGAAAAGACTACTATTAAGGGTCTCGCAGTTGAAGCAGTTCCTGCATACAATACTAATAAGAAATTTCATCCAAAGTCTGATGGAAAGGTAGGATTTGTTTTAAGGATGAATGAAAAGAGGATATATCATGCTGGTGATACAGATTTGATCCCTGAAATGGAATCTGTGGATCCAGATATTGCACTTGTTCCTGTCTCAGGTACTTATGTGATGGATGCAGAAGAAGCAGCTAATGCTGTCAACGAGATACTTCGGCCCAAGAAAGTCGTAATACCTATGCATTACAATGCTATTGTCGGTACAGAGGAAGACGCTAAGAAATTCAAAAATCTTGTTAAGGTTTGCAAAGTAGAAATTCTATTCAAAGATTGATGAGGTTTTCATTAATCTGGCATGCTAATTAGACTGTTTTCATATGAATGATACTATATAGGTGCTAAGAAAAAAGCAAAGTCCGCAAAGAAAGGAGGGAAAAAATCAACCCGATCCTCAAAGAAGTGATCATTTTATAGTTATCTGATCACAGCAGCTTTATAAGGTCGCTAAAGAGTCTCTTTTTGTATCACTTCATAGTGGTTGAGTACTTGTCTCTGCGGGGGTCTTGACGTATTTCATTAAATTTGATTATTCCAATTATTGACTTAATTAATTGTTACACTTACATAGATAGGTTACATTTTTGATTACCTACATGGGTTACACATTTCTGCTTACTCCTTGTATGCATGACGGATGTAATTAACTTTTGCAAGAACATTTCAGATGGAGTAAGACCATTGATTCCTCCATGTTCTCTGGCTTCGTTATATGCTTTGACAAACAAGTCATATCTGAGTTTACCATCTTTTACATCTGGTATGTTTTCTAGTGCGAGAAATTCATTCTTTACTATCTTGTTGTATGCCTCTATCTTTCCTTGTAGCTGTGGATAAGAGTTTGGAATTCGTTTATCCTTGATGTGATTGTGTACAAGGAAATGCTTGAAGATTTTAGAAGTAAACTGCTTCCCATTATCATGCATGACACTCTTAGGTCTACTATTGACCATTATCCAATCTTCTAGCACATCTAGAACATCTACAGACCCCTTTCTTTCAGACCACATGCTTGCTACTTTTCTGGAGTAATCATCCAAGCAGCTAATGATGTAATTCTTTTCTCTGGAGTTACTGAGATAGAATGGGCCAAGGATGTCCATCTGCACCATATCATTTGGATGTTTCATTGCAAATCGCTTGTACTTTCTTCTCTTAAACTGACACCTGAGGATGTTAAGACCATGTCTTTTTAGTATCTTGTATATAGTTCGTGTACTTAACGACAATCCAATGCTTCTTTTTAATCGAAACTTGATCCTATTACAACCAAATCTCTTGGTTAATCGTAGGTCAAGCATGGTCTCTTCTATTTCAGATGTCACCTTATTGTACTTGATATTATGAGGTCTTCTCGATAGATCCGATAATCCATCTATCCCCTTCTCTTTGTACCTCTTCTTCCACTTGTAGTAACTCTTTCTGGATGTACCGTGTCTATTACAAATATTAGACACGGTGTCGCCAGTCCATTCCTTTTCACGTATTAGATTATACCTTCTTTCGATTTCTATTTGGATACACTTCCTCACAGAAGTGTAACCCCTCTTGGTAAGCTAAATTGTCACCTATCTCTGGCAGTACAACAATTAATGATATTTTGTAGCAATTTTATTCCTCAAATAATTCATTCTCATTTCGAAGTTGCTGGTCTTGAAGCAGAAGTGGGATGTACTTCTGGATTTGACATCAACATAGTGGACATAGTGGTTATATTTGCCACGAAGGTCCTGTTAAGTTAAGCTCTCTCACCTCTCATTAGTCGTACAAGTTACATAAATTTGATGTCTACATTCACTACATACACCGTCACGAATTTGATTTACTTGCTATTTTAAAACTTCAGATATTTCTAAGCTCAGTATCCAAAATGAATATTGATGAGTGCGGCTATCACACTCTAGCTTTCTAGCTTTCAGGTAACAGCAGGATAAAAGGTCTACAGAACTCCTGACTTCCAAAAATGGCCAAATTCTGCGACATAGAGATAGATTTCAATTCCTTCATAGATCTAACAGGTAAACACTAACTATAAAAAGCTCGAATGTATCGTAAAGGAACGAGCAGATGTGGCAGAGTGGTCTTCTCTAAATGAGAACAAAATAATGCGTCGGCCTTGAGTGAATTAAGGCAGAAGATAGCCGATTCGCCTTCGGGCGATCAGGAGTTCGAATCTCCTCATCTGCGCCCCTTTTTTCCTAAAATTCCTCCTTTCTAATAGTTCCTCGGTGGTGTTTCTTTTGCAGCTTTGAGCTGTGTGCCGATTTTATCCTTCTGTCCAACTTCGAGATAATTTCCTTCGATGCTGATATGGGATCGTATGCCACTGCCTTCGCATCTATGGTGCTGTTGTTTGTCATTATTCTTGCTCTAATGGAGTATTTTCTTGTCTTGTGTTTGTCCACGTAAATAGTGACCAACCGAATATTTTCCAATCTCCCTTCGATCTTTTTCAGGAATTTTGTCATATTTCTTTCGATTTCATTTTTGTCATCCTTGCTTTCAGGATCTGAAATGTGTATAAAAGTAGGACCGCCATGCTTCGGAAGTAATAATTCGAGTGCATCTTTCGGTGTGATGACGCCAATTGGACGGTTATTTCCTACTACAACAACTTCTTCGTGATCCTTTAAGTCATCAGTTAATTCATCTATTTTTGATCCCTGTTCTACAGCGTAAGCATTTCTCATCATATCCTTCACTTTTACATCTCGTACTACAGTCATTGTACCTACACCAGGAGACTTACTCGCCCTCTCTCTGGGTTTGGATATGACGTGTGCAATATCCAATATATTTATGATTCCTGTCAAAACACCATCCCTGTTTATAACTGGCAAACGTGATATGTTGTACCTCCTCATTTTTGAAAAAGCATTCCCAAGGGTATCTTCGCCCTCTTGTACTATAGCACCACTCATAACTGAATCCGCCGTTGAATGACCAAACCGGGCGTTCACTACTATGTCCATCTCACTTACTATTCCTACAAGTTTAGAACTATTCTCAATGACTGGAAACGCGCGATTTCCTGTATTTAGTATCATCTCTATAGCTCGTTCTACCGTGACCTCACGACTTAGAGTTGGGGTTTTCGATATGAAATTCTTAAGCTTAGATTCAGGGGAAGCATTAACTGAAAGAAATTCCTTTGCGAATACCATCCCCAAATAGTCACTGGCATCGTTCACAATAGGAATCTGATTTAATCTGTTTGAATGCATCAGATTAAGTGCCTTTGAAACAGTATCTTCAGGGGTTAAGGAAATTACATCCTTTATCATAATGTCGTCAACAATCATTGTGGCTTATGATGATCCTAAGCATTACATTAAAAACCTTCCTCTACTTATAACAATCGATAGGATGGATAATAGACGCCTTTTCATAATTGCTGCCATAATAATAATACTTATTAGCGTATTCACAATATATCTGGCCCCTTCCGAGACGATTATCCCGATACCTAATCCCGATGAAAATATCACACGCTACGACAACAACAATAGTGCACCTTCTCAAGGCGGTCTTAGTCAGTCCCCATAAAAGTGCACTCTGATAATAGTTTAAAAAAGTAATAAGTGAATTACTGATTCAAAGGGTATTTAGTTGAGATCGGTAAAGGAGGTGATTATGATATTCAAACAAATGATGGATGTTGTGTATGTTGTTTGTCACACTGCCATCCCTGATCCTATTAATCGCCATCTATCAGAGATCCTTCTGCTGATAGCTACTCGGCTATTTGGTAACAAACAGACTGGCTTCTTCAGTTTAATCTCGATTTTTGTGGAGTCTTTAACATTTGAAACTGTCCCTAATGTGGCAGCGGTTCCTATGTTCAATCTGAGAGGTTCTTTGATTCGAATAGGATCTACCCTTACTAGTTCTTGAGTTCCAACTGCAGTATCAAAAAGATAAACTTCGATACTTATGCTATCTACGTTATCAGGTAGAGTGGATGGCTTTCCTACTACGGAACCAATGAGTGAATCACTCTTTATGAAAGTAGGATCTAATCTTGTTCCAATTGCAACTAAGCCACCAGGTCTAACGGAGTCAACTAAACCTGCACCTGTTCCTAATGTCGAAATGGCTGAAGTAATAGGCTCATATCTACTCTTCTTCTCATCGAAGAAGCCGGGCCTAATCTCGATCTCATCTCCTATCGAAAACTCTCCTTGAACTAGAGCTCCTCCTACTACACCACCGCTGACCCTCTGGACTTGAATACCAGGCTTGTTCACGTCAAAAGATCGCAATACATGCATTATTGGTTTAGCAGCTTTGTTTCGAATCGGGTTCTTAAGTTTGCTTTCTATGGCTTCGATGAGAGCATCTATGTTTACCCTGTGTTGAGCTGATACAGGAACGATGGGAGCCTCCTCTGCAGTGCTGCCACTGACGAATGATTTGATCTGATCATAATTCTCCAGAGTGCTCTCATATTCAATCAAATCTACTTTGTTCTGGACAATCACTATTTCTTTTATCCCCAAAACTTGCAATGCCAAGAGGTGTTCTCTGGTTTGTGGTTGCGGGACTTTTTCATTGGCGGCGATAACAAGTATTGCTCCATCCATCAGAGCTGAGCCCGAAAGCATATTCGCCATCAAACTTTCATGACCTGGTGAATCTACAAAACTAACTACGCGTAGAAGCTCTCCTGGTTTACTACAATTCATACATGTTGGACTAGAAGAGTAGCATCCTGGTGTCGGACAATCAGGGCACTTGTAAAAGGCTGCATCTGCGTAGCCAACTTTGATAGTGATGCCTCTCCTTAATTCCTCACTGTGGGCACTAGTCCATACACCTGTAATCGCTTCGACTAGTGTAGTTTTACCATGATCGACATGGCCTGACGTCCCAATATTGATATTGGGTTGGTAACCATATTCTTTAACATACCAGTCAGGCAAACTCTCTTTCCAATGCAATGATCTTCGTGAATTCACTCGGAATATTAAGGTAATCACATTAAGATAATCACAGGCATTTGATTGATACCTTTGACTTAATTTCGAATCCGGATAAAGGTCTATCTTATCGGCTTATGAGATTTCTAAGTAACATAAGTGTACTACCTGTGCATGATGAATCGATGCATGATTTGTAAATTTACAAGATATGAGTGTGATGTCTAAAGGCTACGGTATCAAGATTTGGATTCTTCCTGAGCAGACTGTTCAGTTGCCGATTTTTCAGGTAACTTTCCATCAAGTAGTTTACAGTTCAGCTGATATATTTCCTCAGTAACCATATTGCCTCTAATTAGCTTTCTAAACCTAACTCCAGGATTACGATCACGCATTCCTACTCCTCGTGCAAGCAAGATATACTTTTTTACCCCTCCATGAAGATCTGGCCTCATTGGTGTACCTGATTTGTCACTGCCGCCAGTTATCTGCATTTTACCATTTATACCAATGACATTTGAGTCGATGACATCACCTATTTTTAAACCAAGGAGGGGATTTGCTACATTGTCCTTTAATTCTTGACTAACACTTTTTCCAGTACTATCCGAGATGACAACCTTGAATTGCGCCAATACACTAATACTTGATCATGCAGCAGTTGGGGCTTTAATTAACTTTTGGTCTCCAATCCATTCTTGGTAATACGAACTTAGTTCATCAAAGACATCTGGTTAGCCCAATCAAGATCAGATTTAATATGCAATTATTCGGCGTCTAGAAACCGCTCTTGTTCAAGTTAGCCTGAAAATCATCTGACATGTTCTGAGCTACCCCCTTCATAGTCTCCAAGTACGAATCGTATGAAGAGCTAAACCCACAATGGCTACAGCCAACCTTTGTCATATCTTCATCGACTACTGCTTCATTTCTACACCGTGGACACTTTGCTTTCAACAAGATCACACACATTATCTGCATTTCAAACTGTATTAACTTTTGGTTGCCTGTTCATGCATCAGACAATTGACAATAAATAATATTCGTATTTTCGGTTTAAAGGAGTCGTCCACCCAAATTTAGATTGAGCTTGGATGCCAGTATTTTAATGTATTATTATTTTGTGGACAACACCGTAACAATGTCGATGGATTTGATATCCTTAATTAGGTCTTCTCGTTGATCTAACTCAAATGATTCCCATAAACAGACCTTGGCTTAGTGATGAGGAAAAAAAGGAAGTATTAATGGTGCTAGACGAAGGCATTCTTACATCTCCTGCATTGGAAGGAGGGAAGAGAGTACAGGAATTCGAATCTCTTCTTAGGCGCTATTTAAGCATCAAGCATGTAATTGCAGTGAACTCTGGAACTTCTGCCCTGTTAGCTGCGTTGTTAGCATTAGGATTGAAAGAAGGCGACGAAGTACTTTTACCTTCATTTACTTTTGTAGCATCAGCTAATTCTGTAGTCGCTGCAGGAGGTACGCCAGTATTTGTCGACATAAACGAGGCTGACTATACTATGGACATTCAAGATCTTGCTACAAAGATTACGGAAAGAACTAGAGCTATTATGCCTGTTCACCTTTACGGTCATCCTGCGGATTTGGATGAAATAATTGAGTTAGCAAAAAGTAATTCTCTCGAAATAATAGAAGACGCGTGCCAATCATTGGGCTCTGAATACAGGAAGAGACAGACTGGAACGATCGGTTCAATGGGTTGTTTTAGTACGTATGCCAGCAAAGTACTCACATCAGGAGAAGGTGGGGCAATTACAACAGATGACGATCTGCTGGCTGATCGATTAAGAATGATACGTAATCATGGAATGGTTGAAGGTTATGACACTAGAGTATTTGGTCTCAATTTACGACTTCCTGAAATAAGCGCTGCAATAGCGAAAGGCCAAATGAAAAAACTTAACGAAATGTTAGAGAAAAGAAGAAATAATGCAAAATTGTTAACCGACTTGCTTTCACATTCTGATATAGATGGATTCACAACGCCAACCGAACCGGAGGATGGTCATAAGAAATTTAATTGGTATCTATATACCGTGACACTGGGCAGTCGGCAGACTGAAGACAAGATTAACACGCCTGATCTTCCAGACCATCCTGGTCACCGAGATCTAATAAAGGACGAGATGGCAAACATCGCAAAGATTGGGGTAGCCGTATATTATGATCCTCCTGTTCATTTGACTCCGTACTACAGAGAACTTGTACTATCCCGACTCCAAAATCAGATCCGAGAAATACCCGATAATCTGAAGGGTACGGAATGGGCAAGCAAACACGTCCTTTCTCTACCTGTGCACCCGCTTCTTTCTACACAAGATATTGAATACATAGCAAATAGCTTCAAATCGGCCACACAAAATATAAAAAAATGAAATTATCGTCCATTGTCCATAAGTCTTAATACCTCAAATTTCTATGCGGTGTATTGCGAATTGTCATCTATACCGGCAAAGGAGGGACAGGGAAAACAGTAAGTGCTTGTTCAACTGCTTTAAGGTTGTCTGGTTTGAAATCCAGAACACTTCTCGTTTCCGCCGATCCGGCTCATACATTGGGGGATGCATTGATGAAAGGAGAGATAGGGGGAACACCTACAAGAATTTCCTCCAACCTGTACGCAGCTCAAGTAGATCCAGTTGCGGAGATGGATTCGAATTTCAATACAATATTTTCTTACTTTGCTTCGTATTTTCAGGCCAAAGGTATTGACGATACTATTTCGTATGAGTTGGCCATGTTACCTGGAATGACGCAATTACTCTGCTTGCTGAAAATTGAAGAGGCCGTAAGATCTAGAGATTATGATGTGATAATTCTAGACATGCCTGCATCAGGTGAGGCCTTGCGATTCTTATATTTTCCAAAACTTGTAGGAAGCCTAAGCATGAGGCTCTCAGGCCTTGCAGGTCTTGTCAGTGGCTTCGGCCGACTACTTCAGCCGTACTTTTCTAGTCCCGCTCTCTCAACTGACTTAATGAAGATTGAGGTAGATTTGCTTCATAAATTGGAGGAGCTTTCAAAGTTAATTTTTGACCCAAATGTAACTAGTCTCAGGTTAGTTGCTAATGCTGATAGTTTTAGCATGGAAAATGCAAAAAGGACCTTAATGTCAGCTAATCTGTACGGTATTAATGTAGACATGATTATTATCAACAAGATCATGCCTCAGACACGTAGTGAGAATAGCTTCTTGGCCAATTGGGGGGATCTTCAACATACTAGAGTGAAAGAAGCTAGATCTAACTTTTACCCATTGCCAGTTAGGGAGGTCCCTCTTTACAATGAAGAATTAAAAGGAATAGAGATGCTTAAGAAAAACGCTGAGATCCTCTTTGGGGACGGAGATCCAAGTCAAATTTTTTATCGTGAAAGGGTTTTTGAATTCAAAAGTGATAGTTCGGGCCTCACTTTGAAACTAAAGGTTCCTTTTACAAAGAACGTAGACTTTCTCGTTGAACGCATCTCAGACCGAATTACTATCAAAGTGGCCACGAAGATAGGTCATGTTGTAAATGTTATTCCATTGCCTGCCATTACATCAGGGATGAAACTCAAAGCCGCCCGATTAAGGGATAAGGAATTAGTAATTTCATTTGAGTATTAGACAAATTAGGCAAAAAATTAGGCAAAACTGAGTATTCTTATATCTAAATCTCCAATACGAATCCTTCATTACCCATAGATACTACATGCGCTAAGCTTTTCATAACAATCTATGATCAAGGTCTTATCAATTATAATGGCAATTACAATGTGTGCTATGTATTTGGTCGGTACGGTCAGCATTTCTGTCATTATTCCTGCTAAAGCTCAGGATTCAAGCACTAGCCATTCAACTATAGACAATCTACCCGTCATAAACCAAGGTGCATCGCTGCAACAAGCTAGCAACGAGAAGGTTTCATTCAAAATTAAAGGAATAGATTACTCTACCAAAATTGCGCAGATATTAGTTACTATCGATGGTAAAACTTATGCTAACACATTTGATCCGATATCCTTGTTAGATCCCCATGATGATGGCAATGGAGTAATACAGTTTAGTATGCTAATTCCTAAAGATGCAATGAAGCCAGGAAGCTCATACACTGCATGCATTAAGATCTTGGAGGACACCGATAGCTTTGGTAATAATCTAGCGTGTGAGTCTGGCTCAACAGATGAAATACACCCCTTATCAGGAGAAAAGCAGAACCATCTGGTCAATCTATATCTGTAGTTACGCCTTTGATTTGAGGTAAAGAATCCTTTTGCGTACCCAACGCTGCCTTGAGTAACTGAGCTTTGCGAGCTAGCAGATGGGTCTACAACTGGGCGTTGCCCGATCAACAAAAACACTTCACAAAGGGTCCATAATTAAGCTCTCTCTTACCCCACCTTCACCAATTTATCGACATAGTACTGCGGTATGTTCATTTTTATATCGAAGTTATTAACGCAAATATATTTATTGTTTAGAAACTTAATAATTATTAATACTGGATGACAATTGTTAGTATATCCTTAAATGATGAAATTCTGAACGAAATGGACAAATTACAAAAATCGCTTGGATTCAGTGGCCGCTCAGAAATAGTTAGAGCAGGCATCAGGGGAATGATATCTGAAGAAAGATCACGGCAGGACCTAGTGGGATACATCCACGCGATACTTTTGGTTATTCATAACGAGGCTTCTGATGACGAAATAAGTAATTTAAGACATGCCTACGATGAACTGATAGCAACGCATCTACATAGTAAAATTGACAGAGATAGGTGTCTGGAGATATTTTTGTTAAGGGGTGATGCGAAACCTATGAAAGATATGACAAAAAAATTTCAGGCAAATAAAAAGATGGATAATGTTCAATTGATTGCTATGTAGCAATGAAATGTCTTTTCAACTAGACCTCGATTCGGTGACTGGTGATTGTCTGACACTTATTTTGTTTGGTGTAGTATCATATCTAGCAATTAATTTCATTATCTGTTAGGGAAAGGCATTCAGAAGCATTGTTAGATGCAGATTTTGCAGGTATTAATATTCAGCAATAGAAGTAGATGACTCCCTGGAAGAGATACTCGATCCCGTATTCTGAAACTTCAGCCAAAAATAAATTTGGTGTAATATTTGCAAGATTTCATCTCCAGAGATATTTAACATGATAAGCATAAACTGCGAAGAACAGCTAGCCCCACATTTTTGTCAAGCCAATTAATAATAGTATTTATTTGAGAATGTTAAGATTATTAATAACACTTATATTATTATTAGCTACATTTTGATCTGTGGCAATTTATCATTATATCATCCTTATCGCAGTTTTCCTTATTCTTGAACCATCCATTTCATTAATACAAGCCTCTGGGAATGAAGTGGGCCCTGAAAACAATATCTATAAAACTCGGGCCATTTCCAGTTCCAATTTATATGGTCAGATAACTCAACAATTACCAAAAATAACCGTGGTTGCCTCATTCTTCCCCATTTATGAATTTGCGAAGCAAGTAGGAGGGGATAGAGTAAATGTAATAACTCTCATTCCAGCAGGTGTAGAGCCGCACGACTATGAACCTACGATCCAACAGCTACAACAGGCAGAAAGTGCAGATGTAGTATTCTTTAATGGTCTAGGATTTGAGGATTCCTGGATAGACAAGGTTACTAATGATAACTTGGTTGATACGAGTATTCCCTCTAATTTGTCCCAAGGCAATCAAATAAGAAATCCACACATTTGGCTGGATCCCGTCTTTGCAAAGGCCCAAGTACAGCAAATCGAAAATGCGTTAATAGAAATTGATCCTAATAACAAACTATATTACCAGAAAAATGCGGTGAATTTTACAAATAAGCTAGATTTATTGGATTCAGAAATAAGAACTGTACTTCAGACCTGTGATAAGAAGGATTTTATTGCATTTCATGACGCATTTGGCTACTTTGCCAAAAGGTACAGTCTAATTCAACATAGTGTCCAAGGAGTATCACCAGAAGGGGAAGTTCTACCTCAGAGAATCGAGGAAGCTATAAGATTAGCAAATGATCTCGGGCTGAAAGTTATTTATGCAGAGGAATTGGTAGACCCTAGATTTGCTGAAGTGATTGCACAAGAGATTCCTAATGGTAAGGTACTCATATTGAGCCCTTTAGAAGGAATTGAAAAAGACGAAGAGGACTCAGGGATAGGATATCTTGACAAGATGGAGCAAAATATTTCTAATTTGAAAGTAGGTTTGGAATGCTTAACATGATTTCAGCTAATCCAATAGTGGAAATAGAGCACTTATCTTATTGGTACGATTCTTCATTTCTCACATTAGACGATATTACCTTTAGAATGGAACAAGCAGACCTACTGGGGATAATAGGTCCCAATGGCGCAGGAAAAACCACTCTCTTTAATTGCATTCTCGGAATTCTGACAGACTATAGGGGTACTGTTAAACTTTTTGGAATGGAGATCATGAAAAATAGAAAAGCGTTGTTAAGCGGAGTAGGATATGTACCTCAACATACATCAATTGAGCAAAGCTTTCCAGCGAACATAGAGGAGATTATTTCATTTGGATTACTAGGATCCATCGAGAAGTACAGTCGAAGTTATGCAAAGGACCAAGTGCTTAAGGCAATGCAGATAGTGGGATTAACTGATAAGAAGAATAAAAGATTTAATGAGCTATCCGGCGGACAACAACAAAGAGTCCTAATCGCTAAGGCCATGGTACATAATCCTAAGCTACTAATATTAGATGAACCAACAAGCGGCATAGACCAAGAAACACAGGATAGATTTTATGAACTAATTCGGAAGCTAAATGCGGAAGAAAAAATATCCATCATATTGTCTTCACACGATCTAGATGCTGTAAGTAAGCTTGCCAATAAGGTAGCGTGCATCAACAGAAAAATGCATTTTCACGGAGATGCGAAAGATTTCTTTGGTGATGAAAATATGCTTAAGACGTATTATGAATCTGCGATGCAGACGCATTTAAGGCTCCATCAATTTAACGCCAAATCCACTCCTCAGCGGCTTCCATCCGCCTAAATAGAAGTAGGTTTAACGACACGACCATTTTGGAAATTTTAGAGTTCGGATTTATGCAGCGTGCATTAATCTCTGGCATTGCAGTTGCTGCGATATGTTCTGCAATTGGACTATTTCTAGTGCTTAGAAAACATTCACTATTTGGAGATGCGATGTCTCATGTTGCCTTTGGCGGATTGTCTATAGGATTATTCCTTAATTTATATCCAATTTGGACGGCGTACGTCTTCACTATAATTGCAGCATTAGGGATTACAAAAATGAGTGATTCTATCAAGATCCCGCCAGATTCTTCGGTCGCAATTTTGCTTTCATCGGGACTAGCCGTTGGAATAATTCTGATTAGTCTGTCTGGGGGATTTTCTCTAGATCTTTTCAGCTTTCTGTTTGGAAGCATCCTGCTGAACAGTACCCAGGATACTATTATCATTGTATTTCTAAGTATTGCGATTCTTGCTATTCTAGCAATAATGTATAGGAGATTGATGTACATTACTTTTGACGAGAAACAAGCTGGAGTAAGCGGAATTAATGTAAAATTAGCTAACTATGTCTTCATCGTACTCGCTGCAATAACTGTAGTCACATCTATTAGACTAGTAGGAGTCCTCTTGATATCTGCACTGATTGTCCTACCAAATATAACTGCAATATTATTTGGAAGAGGATTTAAGAAAACTGCCATGATTTCAATAGGTATCGCCGTTGTGTCAGTTGTGTGGGGGATTGTCATTTCCTATCTAGCTAATGTCTCTCCTGCAGGTGCCATAGTCCTTACCAGTGTGGCCATATTCCTGTGCACTATCGTTACGCGCAAAATTAGGAAATCAATCCGACCGGTAAAGATCACAGAGCCGAACGTGCACAAGAAAAGAGAGTGATTATAAACATATTGTCCAATCAATCGTAGACACATTAGCATATTTAGTTGTCCTGTTTGACCTGTGTGAAAGTCGGCTTATTACCCTCGGATTCAATTGCGGAATATTTACGAATACGATAGGTCACGAGTAATAGTGTTGTTTTTTGTCGCAAAATAGTTAACGATAAAAGATAGACTCAGTTATACGAAATTCTCATTCGTTACTTCAATTAAGAAACTTAGATCATACTGAAACCGAGTCAATAATCGAATTCTCTATATAAATACACCTACTTGATTCCTTGTGGGGGTTCAATCGGCAAGCATGTGATGGAAACACGAGCGCTGCCCTGTATGACAGACAGGACGGTCAGACTCAACAATGTATAACACTGCATCCAGATCACAATCCATACGTATTTCTTTGACTGGTTGTATGTTCCCAGATTCTTCGCCCTTCATCCAAAGCTTGCCCTTAGATGTACTCCAAAACCAAGCGTTTCCAGTCATATTCGTTTTTTTCAACGCTTCTTGATTGACGTAAGCCAACATGAGCACTTCCTTGGTCTTCAGATCCTGTACTACGACGGGGATTATTCCGTGTCTTTTTTTGAAGTCGACAGACTTCAATGATTTGCTTTCCATGTTTTGTTATATCCTACACTAAGTTTAAATTACTGCTAATAAATAACTAACCTGCCATATTTTTGAACAAGCTCTATGAAGTCTGATGTAAAATATCAATCTGAAGTAATATTATAACTGAAAGTATGTGTAATTCGTCCTCAAAACATAAGTAACAGAGGGGGGGGACCATGGGCATTGGTGGAGTTGAGATCATGACACCTAAGATAGGTTTGTATCCGCTCAATTAATCCCCATCCCGATATTATTATCAATGCCAAAAAAACCACTTAATATTTATTATATTATGTATAATACCTTATTATGTAATTTGCGGCTTAATATTTATTATATTATTATCTAACCTATGGAAGTCTTCCTGAATCGAACGGATTCGCATATAGTTTAAATAAGATGTATCTCGAATAAGTGCAGACAAAGTATGCCAATTGATCCAGACTTTCCAAAGAATTCGCAGGTGATAGGTAAACATATTCTCGGAGATGGCGAGCAATACCACTATGTATGGGGACCAGGGAGGACTGCTGAAGCTGCAGAAAACGAAGAAGTCAAGTCAGCATATACGGCAAGAGGAGAAGAGCTAGTGCCTATAGGTGTGCATGGGACTATGGTAGCAGTAGACTGGGATTCATGTGTGGCCGATGGGGCATGCATAGAGGCTTGTCCAGTTCAGGTTTTCCAGTGGTACAGAACTGAAAATGATGTGCCTCCTACCGAGGTGACCAATGCTACTAGTAATGGAACTGGTAGCAGTGAAAAGGAGGAACGAAAAGACTATACCGACAAAGCTGACCCGATTAGGGAACATGACTGCATTTGGTGCATGGCATGTGTCTCTGTATGTCCTCCTCAAGCAGTAAAAGTAGATCAGTCCAATTTAGAATTCCATGAGAAGGCATCAGGAACGTTTAATGAGTCCCTTTCCAAAGGTAGTGCACCGCCGCCTCATGCGCACTAAACCTTAAATTTTTTGTTAAGAATTGCTCTTCAAACTTAACTAGCTAGATGGAATTTTACCTAAAGAATTCTGTTCCATGACTTCGGTACCGAACATGATTTGCTAGCGGCCGATGACTTCAATTGCGCAACTAAATCGAAGGTGATGTAGCAATACCAAGGCTGTGTATTTCAGTGAAGTTGTCCTAAATCAGAGCAAAGAGGAAAGTGGAAAAAATTTCAAGCGATTATCATGATTTTAGCGAATGATTCCTACATGGGTATCTTTATGCCACGTGATATTCAAAATAGGATACTCCAATTTATGGATGGAAAATTAACGTTCCCATTCATTCGTGGCGATGAAATAGTGGGGGTTTTTTTTCTCTTCGGCAAGGACGGCAAGATATTAAATGAGATCGACATCCTAAATGCAAAGGATCTAGCCCGCAATGGAATGAATCAGATAACAAAAGAGGTCAATTTATGTAATTCGATGCCAAATCGGACTGATTATGCTAGAGAAAACTATATTCGGAGGGCATTGCAGATTTCAACTGATTTGAGTAATGCGTCAGAGAGAGATAGCAATAAGATACGAGACAGAATTTCTGGAGACCCGACCATTTTGATAAACTGCTTTGCGCAACATATTGCGTACTATCGGCAGGACTACTTTTTTGAACTGCTAAATCCTCTGCGGCCGGCCCAAATTCCGGAGCATCTTGGGAAAAAAATGGAGTTAAGGATGTTGCTATTGGGTTTTAATTCGAAGAACGTAGAAAACCTACCATATGTTAGTACTCTGGCGCCCTTTTTTGACTGGCTGTCGACGATTGCCTGAGTCACAACACAAGTAAATTTGGATTCCTGTTTAGTTCGAAATTCTGCTGGAGAAATTAGATAAATTAACTTCGGTGTAGCTTTGCTTACACCGGTACTGTTAATTGCGTTCTATGACCTGCGCGCAGCAATCATAAACCATTTGTATTTCGTTGAAATCAAGCTGGTCTAAAATTTCCATTTGCAACTATCTTATTTAGCAGAATATGCACACTACCACCTCATATCTTCTTGGAACATGGGGATAGGCTTTTACATCTACTTATAGGGCTGACTACTATTTTCTAGATCGTGGTTGCTTATGAAAGACACAGTATTTTAATTGAAAGGCATTTTTCTAGGGTGGAATTTATGAACTAGCCCATTAATTTGATCACAAAGAACATTAAGTACGTTTTAGAAAGGATCTGCGTCAATGAGCGTTCAATCTAAGTCAGATTACGAGATGTTATTGTCCCGGCTGCGAGATAAATTAGGGAACACTACAAAAAAACAGGCATCGAGACTAGAACTTCCTACTCCCAAGACAATCTGGGTTGGCCAGCGTACAATTTTTAGGAATTTCATGGACTTTCCCAAAGCGTTAAACAGGGATCCCGAAAAGTTATTGTTATATTTGAACAAAGAGCTTGCTTCAGCAGGATATATTGCAGGAGAGAGAGTCATATTTTTAGGAAGAAAGGAACCTTCATCCTTTGGAGCATTAATTGATCGATATGTAAAGGATTACGTCATCTGTCCTGTCTGTGGAAGCCCAGATACTAGAACTGAAAAGAGTAAGAAATTGGGTTTTTTATTATGCGAGGCGTGTGGAGCAAAATCGTCCATTAAAGGGAATTATGCTTGAATCGGTAATTGGATATTGCCCCTGGTGGGCAGTCAAATGCCCGTTTGGTTACGTTGTCGATCATGGTTTAGGTTTGGCTAGTTTCACTATACCCTATCATCCGCGTCCTATCAACACTTTGCTTTTCCGAATTGCGAATTGCGCAATCAAGCAGCTAAATATTGTCTTGAAATATAAACAAGTCCGCTGTGTGTCGAATTAGGCCATTTCTGCATAATTATTTTTTGCCTAGTGCTTGTAGATATTTAACAACGGATTCTAAGTACTGTATCGCTCTGTAACTCGCAATGACAGCTATCATGTCTCTCAACCCTGGTGCGACCTTAGGCACCGAAACACTAGAATCCACGAATGGATTCTCTACAGGACAGAGTTGGGGTGCCTTAAGAAAGGCTTGGAAGGGGTACAGAATTGCAAAGGTTCAGGCAGACAATGCTAGAATGACGGAATATGCCACCAAGATACGAAAGATTCAAGGCGAGCTAGGGATTACCAGATCCACATTTCCTAATCTAGGCATAGCCTAATCTACTTTTTTAGCACCAACTCCTACACAACATTATTAATTAACTAGTCAAACAGCTACATTTTTAGTGTTAATCGATATGTAATTATCTAGCTTTTTCTGTAGGTATTCTTCAAGGTAAAATTGAGCGTAGAGAATTGCGAAAAGGACAATGCGTCCAATAGTGAAGGCGATGAAGAGGAGAAAGTTGTGCAACAACAACAACAACAACAACAACAACAACAACAACAAGAAGAAGAAGATAAAGACCAAGTGTATATTATTCACCTAGAGAATGAACTTTCGCAGGCCGAGGCAGAACGCCAGAAGGCTAAAGAAGAAGCCGATAATAATATGAATAAATTGAGATATTTGATGGCAGATTTTGACAATTATAGAAAACGAATGGAACGACAAATAGAATCCAAGATAAACCAAGGAAAAGCAGAACTTATTTTGAAGTTTGTTTCTATTCGTGACGATTTATCCAGGGCGATAGAGACTGCGAATCAAGGCAAATCAGACCAGGTTGTAATACAAGGTCTAGAAGGTATTTTGAGGAACGTCGAGGCTTTGTTTGATGCGGAAGGTGTTAAGGAAATTGAAACTACTGGTACTCCCTTTGATCCCAATATTCATGATGCTATTTCATTCAAATACGATGACACAGTTCCAGAAAATACTGTGATCGCGGAAATTAGAAAGGGATACATGATGTCTGACAAAGTATTAAGGCCAAGTTTGGTAGAAATCTCTAAAAGGATAGTTAAAAATAGCGCTATTGACAGTAACAGAACAAAAGGAGACTGAGAAGAAATGGGAAAAATTATAGGAATTGATCTTGGAACTAGTAATTCTGCTGCGTCGGCTATGATTGGTGGTAAACCTTCTATAATACCTGCGGCTGAGGGAACTTCTATTGCAGGTAAGGCGTTTCCATCTGTTGTCGCCTTTACGAAGGATGGACAATTGTTAGTGGGAGAACCTGCACGCAGACAAATGATTTCCAATCCGGAAGGCACCGTATTAGCAGCAAAAAGGAAAATGGGAACTGACTTTCGCTTCAGCGTACTTGGAAAGGTGTATTCCCCACAACAGATTTCCGCATTTATTTTGCAAAAAATAAAGAGGGACGCCGAGGCGTTTTTGGGTGAGAGTGTAGACAAAGCAGTGATCACCGTTCCAGCCTACTTTAATGATAATCAGAGGCAAGCGACCAAGGACGCAGGCGAGATTGCGGGACTCCAAGTAGTCAGGATAATAAATGAACCGACGGCGGCTTCTCTGGCATTTGGGCTTGATAAGATTCAAAAAGACCTAAAGATCGTTGTATTTGATTTAGGAGGTGGAACCCTGGATGTTACTATAATGGAAATGGGAGGTGGAGTTTTTCAAGTGAAAAGTACTGCAGGAGATACACAGTTGGGCGGGACTGATATGGACAATAAATTGGTCGATTACATTTTACAGGAATTTAAGAACCAATCTGGTTTGGATGTACGTAATGATCGTGCAGCTTTGATGCGAGTAAGAGAAGCCGCGGAAAAAGCGAAGATAGAGCTATCAAACATGGTTAATACTGAAATTAACTTGCCATTCCTAGCATATGATTCTGCTAGCGGTCCAAAAAATCTAGTATTACAAATCACTAGGGCAAAGATGGAAGAATTGTTAAGACCTATCATAGAAAGATGTAGGGGTCCAGCTATGCAAGCAATACAAGATGCAAAGATGAGTCCTAATGATATTGACAAAATAATACTAATTGGTGGTCCAACTAGAATGCCTATGGTTCGTCAATTTGTTGCAACTGTCATGGGAAAAGAACCCGAAAGCGGTGTGGACCCTATGGAAGCAGTTGCAATGGGTGCTGCCATCCAGGGAGCTGTTATTTCAGGCGACGTGTCCACAGATATATTATTAGTTGATGTAACACCCTTGACGCTTGGGGTGGAAGTTTTGGGTGGCTTAAAGGAAGCCATAATAGAACGCAATACAACAATCCCTACCAAAAAGAGTAAAATATTTACTACCGCAGCAGATTATCAAACTGCTGTAACAGTACACGTAGTACAAGGAGAACGAGCGATGGCTGCAGACTGTGTTTCCCTTGGAATGTTCAATCTGTCTGGCATACCACCTGCCCCAAGAGGAGTACCTCAGATAGAAGTCACATTTGATATAGACGCGAATGGAATTCTGAATGTTTCAGCCAAAGATCTAGCAACGTCCAAAGAAGCTAAGATAACTATCACTGCAAATACTAAACTCGGCAAAGATGACATCGAAAGAATGAAAAAGGACGCTGAGCAGTTTGCTGAGGCTGACAAGAAGAAACGGGAAGAGGCGGAACTTAAGAACGAGGCTGATAATCTTGTCTATGCCGCTGAGAAACTGGTTAATCAGGATTTAAAAGACAAGATAAAGCCAGAACAGGTAGAAAGAGTTCAGAAAGCTTCGCAAGAATTGAAGGATGCCTTAGCATCAAATAACAGTGAAATCACTAAAGCAAAAATCCAAGAATTAAAGAACATATTGGGTGAAATAAGTACTGAAGCCTATAGAGCTACCAGTGCAGCAGCAACTGCGGCAGCGCCTGGTGCCGGAGGCCAGCCTGGTCAGAATGTAGATGAAGAAGCATCTCGTGCGAATCAAACTTCGGAGACTTATACCGGAGGCGGAAGTAGTACGCCTACAGGTACTCAGCAGCCACCACCACC
>Ga0315553_10001033_pt1 | contig 23727 bp, 16 predicted proteins | sample SalMarSW160140MG_FD_203099 | JGI IMG/M metagenome (GOLD analysis project Ga0315553, IMG submission 203099) | Salt marsh sediment microbial communities from the Plum Island Ecosystem LTER, Massachusetts, United States - Salt Marsh Sediment SW1601-40 ... | reverse complement strand
CTTTGCACTGTCATCTGTGTGGCCCAATCACGAGCGCCGAATAGCGCTCCTTCTGCTCTCTGCGCCCGGCTGCCTTCCTTCGGGTGCCAAGTGGCTCGCCGCCGTCTCTGTCGTAATCTTACTCTTGCTCGTACTCTTACTCTTACTCGTAGTCCTCTCCGGCAGGCGAAGTTGCACAGCAGTGATTACGATTGGGAGCAAGAGTACGAGTAAGAGTAAGAGGAAGAGGAAGAGCGAGGCTCTGGGGCACGGGTCAGGTCCCTTAAGTTACTGGTATTGGATTTACCCCAGTTGTGCTCCGAAAAAGGGTCCGGACATCTTCTGCACCCCGCTTCCGCCAGGCGCGCGCGGGTCATTCGGGTTTGGGGTGTTGCTTGATCAGCTCGGCGGCCTCTGCGGCGAACTTGGTGCCTGGGTATTTCTTGATCACGTACTCCAGCATCGCACGGGCCGTGTGCAGTTCGCCGCGCTCGATGTGGCCCTTGGCCCGGACGAGGAAGTCCGTGGCCTCCTTCTCCTTCTTCTTCTCGATTGCCGCCTTGCGCTCGTTCCTGATCCGGGCAACCAACCGGTCGACCTCCTTTTGCCTGGGGTGGTCTTTCAGCTTCGCCAACAGCTTGTCACATTCGCGCTCCGCCGCCTCGAACTCCGCATCCTCCTGCGAGCCCGAAGCGCGGGCGGCGAGGCCCTTGACCGCCTTGATGCGCGAGGCCACCTCCGCCTGGATCGCCTTCAGCCGCTTGCCGGCGCTGAAACGCTCGACCGTATACAGCCCGTGCCTCTGGATGAAGTCTTGGTACAACTTCGCGGCCTTGCCGAACTCTTCCTTGCCTTCGGCGTCCGCGGCGCGCTGCATGTGCGCAGCGACCAGAGCGTACTTGGTGCGGTCGGTGGCGCTCCACACGAGCGACTGCGCGAAGCGGTTGCTGCTGGCCGCCGTGGGGAACTCGAAGCGCCAGTTGACCGCGTCGCCGGACCCTTTTGTGGCGCTGACGGTGGCCGGGTCGCCGAGCCGGAGAAAAACGCGCCGGTCGTCGGAGAGGATCGTGACCAGGCCGACACCGATCTTGTTCTCGAACGGCCCCCTCTCCACCGTGTGACCGCCCCGGGCCTTCTCCAGGGTGACGCCCTTGGCCAGCAGGCCCGGATCGGACAGCAGTTCGAGCGCCACGACCGTATCGGGCGCGGCCGATACGTCAATGTCGTAGTGCAGCGTGATCTGGGAGCCATCGCTCGACACCGTCTCCGTGAAGGGCAGATTGCCCGCGAGCCCCAGCTTGCCCACGACCTTGATCATTTTCAGCTCGACCTGGGGGAACCCGTCCTGGAGCACGGCGAGCGATTGGTTGGCCGTCTGCCCGCCCGTGCTGACGACGGCCCGCCCGCCGCCCAGGATGGGCGTGCCGTCTGCCGATACGATGAACTCGCCGCGCCGGCCGGCCTCGACGGCCACCCTTCCCGCGGCGACCTGCCGGCTTCTCCCCGCCGCACCTGCCCGGCGGACCCGGATTCCGTCGAACTTGGCCGCGCCCTGCCCCAGCACGGCGCAGCCGAACCGCGCGCCGCCGGCCCACGAAGGCGGCCGGAGCATCTCAGACACCCGCCGCCACTCCGTGGCGCTGTCGGTCCGACGTCCCAACTGCGGGTCATCCGTCCACCCCGCGCTCAGCCAGGGGTGTTTGTCGTTAAACCACGCAGCGCACAGCGCAGCGGACTCGGTGCCGTAGTTCTTCACCAGCGCCGAAAGCTCGTACGCATGTCCCGGCGAGACGGGCACCTTCGACGACCAGCACACCGCCGAGAGGTCCGGCCCGGCACCGGCGGCGGAGACGAGGCGCAGCGAGCACGCGCCGTCCTCGGCATCCTTCGGGTCCAGACTGCCCGAGCCCACCTTCACCCGCCAGTCGGTGATTTTTGCGCCGGACCCGTGCTCAAAGGACGGGTTCTTGCCGTTCAGCAGGTTGTCCGGATACTCCTTGGGGGTCTTGCCGGACTTCGTGACGGTTTTCGAGAGGATCCCTGCCACGATGATGACGGCGACGACGGCTGCAAGGATCTTGACACGCGTCGTGAGGACCGCGGACAGGCCGGTCTTGGGCTCTTCGGGCTTCGGCCCCTCCTCCGACGGCGGCGCCGCCGCCGCCGCTGCCTTCGCCCCGGCCTGGATGAACTCGAACATGGTCGAGCCGATGGCGATCTGATCGCCGCCGTCCAGGTCGCGTTCGCTGATGCGTACTTTGTTGACCTTGATCCCGTTGCGGCTCTTCTTGTCGATGATCCGGGCGCCCCGGTCATCGGCCATCAGCTCCGCGTGGCGCTTCGACACCCCGTGGTCCTTGAGGACGATGTCGTTTTTCTGGCTTCGGCCGATCCGGGTCACGGGCTTTGTGATCTTGAAGGCCTGGCCGTCGCAGGGCCCGCCGGTGGCGCGGAGTTCCATGCTGAGAGGCGCCGAGCTCGCCTCCGCCTTGGGCGCCGACTCATCGATGAAGGATATGCGGATGTCGCCGATCCGCAGCACCGCGCCGTTCTTCAATTCTTCCCGGGTGATCCTGCGGCCGTCCATAAACGTCCCGTTGCTGCTGTCGAGGTCGACCGCGTACCACTTGCCGTCCTCGAACTCGATGGTGCAGTGTTCCCGCGACGCCCGCTCGTCCGGGAGCACGACCGGGCTCGAGGAGCTCCGGCCCATGGTCACCGATTCCGAGCCGAGCTCGTGCTCCTTCGTCGAGCCCTTGTGGTGGACGATCAGTTTCGGCATGCGAGACGACTCCCTGATTTACAGTGCGGCCCTCTACAAGACATTATAACCTTGGCTCGGGGCTTGGGCAAGTCAGGCAGCAGGGTCCGGGGCACCCGTTCAGCGCTCGCGGATTACCTCCCGCTCGTCCCCATCCTTGAAGAGCGGCCGGATCGCGGCGATGAACCTCTCAGAGTCTGCAACATACCCCGCTGTCGGGGCCAGGCCCTCGACTCGCCCGCACCAGTAGGCGTTGAAGCACATCATGAACAGCTCGCGCACGTACTTGCTCGCCATCGATGCGAGGGCGGCAGGCAGGTGCAGCGCGTCCGCCTTTTCGATGAACGCGAGCCGCAGTGTTCGCCCGTCGACGTCGACTTCGTACGACGAGAACGCGGGAGACTGGCGCAGCACACGGAGCGGCCGTCCGAAGAAGTTGTTGGCGAGAAGTTGTCCGTAGTAGTGTCGCCCGCCGTGCTTGTCGATAACGAACGACAGGTCGCCGCCATGCTCCATCATCGCTCGTCGGATGAGCAGCATGTTTTTCTGGAACAGGAGGACGGACTTGTTCCCGTACTTCGCGGCGAGCTGGTTGAAGGGGCCGGCTCGCACGACCTGCGTCGCGAAGCCGAGGAACCGCGCGTCGCCCTGGGCAGCTTCAAGATACGCCGCCGCCGACTCGACACTCTCTGGTTCGGCCGATACGGGCAGGGGGGTGTCGTTCCACCACGCCGAACTGCACAGCGCGCCCGCGTCCTCACACAATATCTCGGTCAGCGCACGGAACGACGCCGCTGCCCGCCCGCGGGTCCTCATGAACGCGAGCACCGCCCGCTCCAGGTCCGCCAGGCCGCTATGGTTGGCGTAGACCACCTTGCTGTCGGCGACGAGCAGCCGGCCCGCGGCGTTACGTCTCGTCCGGGCGACGGCGGTTTCGAGGAGCCGCCACAGGTCCGCCGCCTCGTCCGGGACGTTGAACGCGGCGGACGTCACCACCAGCGGCCCGAGCGCGGGGCCGTAGCCGGCTTCGTCGATGCCGATGAGGATGGGCATGTGGCCCCCGCGGCTTCAGAACAACTCGCCCTGAGCGGCACGCGGCAGCGCCGCGGGCAGCTCGGGCGCACGCGCGATGTCTCGCAGGGCCTTCATACTCTCGACCGGCAGCCCTCCGGAGCGGATCGCCAGCCGGTTGCCCGAGGCGCCCGGCGGCGAGCGGCGGTACTTCACCACGTATGCCGGCCGGCCGAGCCTGAGCGCGTGGCGGAACGTGATCATTGTACCGCTGTCCGGCCGCGCTTCAACCACCAACAGCGCCCGCCCCAGCGCCGCAATGATGCGATCGCGCAGTACCGCGCCTCGGGAGGACCACGCCTCGTTCGGCGGGCGCTCCGAGATCAGCACCATCCGGCCGCCCAGCTCATCTCGGAAACGCTCGAGCTCGGGACGAAGCTCAAAGGTGCGGATTCCCATCGGCAGCACGAGGACGGTGCGGCCTCCCTCTTCCAGCGCGCCGGCGTGAGCGGCGGAGTCGATGCCCAGGGCGTACCCGCTGACGACCGTCCAGCCGGCCTCTGCCAGCTCGCGGCCGGCGGAGCGGGCGATGTTGGCGCCCCTGGCGGATGGATAGGTCGAGCCGGCGACGGAAAACGTGCGCGCGTCCGGACCGGGCAGCCGCCCGCGCGTGTAGAGAACCGCGGGCGCGTCTTTGAGATCGCGCAGAGGCGCGGGGTACGTTGCCTCTGCGAAGGTGACGGCATCGAAGCCGTCGCGGTCGAGTTCGCGGGCTGTCTTGCGTGCGGCGCTGAGATGGCGGTCACCCTGCCGGAGCGCGGCGACGGTCTCGGCCCGGAGCCTGCGCGGCCGGTCAGGCTCCGCGCGGGCGGCGCGGAACACGTTCTCCGGCGTGCCGAACCGCTCGCACAGCCGGTGGAACGTCACCGGCCCGATGCCGGGCAGGCTGGACAAGGCGATCCAATATGCGATGTCTTCGGTCACCGAGCGCCCTGTGGATGCAACGGTCAATACTCTGAATCGGGCGCCGTGTGCGGTTCGAGCGGCGTGGCATAGCCGAACCTGACGCCGCCTGAAGGGCCGGATTCACGGTTCAAGTGCCGCGATGCGTGTTCCGTGTTGCCCCGATCGTGGTCGGCGCGGGACCGTCCTGAGATCCTCTTGTTCAGACCGGCCACCACGGCGGCGAGCAGCAGCACGCCGACCACGGTGACAAGCGCCATCGCCGCAATCGCAGCAACCCGCCGGACCCGCGGCGGCCTGCGCCGCCGCCGGCGGCGTCTTGCCGGGTACGCCACAGGCCCTCCAAACCGGTTCCGAGAGGCGTTGTAGTAGGCACGCTTGGCGGAGTCGCCCAGCACGGAGTAGGCCTCACACACGGCGCGGAGCTTCCGGCCGGACGGATCGCCGCCGGCGTCGGGATGGTGTTGCTTCACGGCGGCGCGATAGGCGCGGAGGAGTTCCGCAGGAGTCGCGTGCGGCAGCGCCGCCAGGTGTTCATAGTAGTCGCTGCACGGGTCGTACTCGATCCGCTGCATCGGTCTCGGGCCCTCGGTGCGCGCACCCGTATCGTGGATCGCGCACCAATCTCGCCGGCCAACCCCTCTGTTCTTCTATCGGCGCAGTTGTCCGACGACTTGAGTCATCTTTTCGCCGGCCGCGCGGAACTGCTGCCTCAGAAGCGGGTTGATATTCTGAAGCCGGGCGACTACCGCGTTCATCAACCACGAACTGGTACTTTTCGGCGACACCTGTCCCAGAAAAGTACCAGTTCCCGGCGGCCGGGGCGCGTCGTCGAAGTAAGTGAAACCGGGGCACCGCTGCTCCGCGCTCCGATGCTTGAATGTTGCGCCCGCACGCTGTATCATGCCCAACACCTGTCGGAGCTTCAGAGTGAGACTTCGCACGTTCGTCGTTGCGCTCTGCTTGGTCGGCCTGCTTGCCGCCGATGTTCTTTCCGCCGCGGCAACATATCGGCTGTACAAGGCGCGCCGGACGTTCGTGCCGGATAAAGGCCATCCGAACCCCTTTGGCAGGTCCGACGTGCTGGCGGCTGATTTCCTCACCACGGGCTTCACGCGGCCGGACGGCTCGGACATCAAGGTCTTCGCCGGGTCCGGCAATCGTCTTGCCGATTTCAAGGTCATTATGATGGGGCCCGGCGACCGCGCCCGGATCGCCGTGCGGATGATCCGCGGCGTGAACGAATATCATGTCTGCTATGGCGGCCCGCGTAACACAACGGCCGGCAAGTGGGAGCCACGGGTCGGCCTGGGCGTCGAGACCCGCCGCTTCAACGGCGGCGACGTGGGGACCCTCGCAAAAATGCGCGCGCTGGTCGCGAAGAGCGGCCCGAGCTACGGCACCTGGTTCGTCCCGAATATCTTTCAGGGGTTCAACCTGTTCGGCCCGTCGGACGGCTACGTCAGCATTTACCGCGGATGGCTCCACGTGCCGAAGGACGGCAGTTACCGGTTCGCAACCACGTCCGACGATGCGTCATATTTCCTGGTCGATGGCAAGCTCGTCTCGCGGAAGTCGTACTGGGGGCGGGGCCCCGCGAACGCGCGCTTCGCCGGACCTGCCCTGCGCCTGACGGCGGGAGCCCATCAGGTGGAGTATCTCCACGTGGAAGGGCGGGACGTGCAGTTCTGCGTCGGCGCGTGGCAGCCGCCCGGCGGCCGGTTTGGCCTGATTCCTCCCGAAGCGTTTCCGGGGGTGTTCCTGGCCAAGCAGACCGGGCTTCAGGTCGCCGGCTCCCGCATCCCTATCGACCTGGTGTGGCGCGCGGATGGCGAAGTGATCTACGAGAGGCACCACCTGCACAAGGTGAAGTTCACCGACGTGACGCCCGCCGGGGCGTCCAAGCCCTACCGCGCCAAGTGGTTTTTCGGGGACGGGACATCGAGCGAGGAGCGCGATCCGGAGCACGTCTACTTCCTGCCCGGCGAGTACGTGGTGACGTTTGCTCTTGTCCGGGGCGGAGCGGCGTCGAGGATCCGACAGGCGATCGTGGTCGGCGAGGACTGGGAGCATCAGGGCCTGAGGCGCCGGGGGCAGAAGCGCCTGGACACTTCCGCCCGGTATTACCGGCTGGTGAAGGACTACGATTTTAAGGCCATGCGTGCCGGCCAGGCCGACGCGGCACTCGAGTTCTTCGTCACCCTGGGCAGGGACCGGGAGATCATCAATGTGGCGGCCGCGCTCCTCGCCAAGAAAGACGACATCGTGCGTCGGAAGGTCTACCGCTATTCCGTGCTCCTGGGCGAGCGGCTGCGGGATCTGAAGAAGCTACCTCGGGACGCCTTGGTCGTTTTTCGCGCCGCAGTGCAGCGGGAGTCGACGGACGTCAACAAGGCCAAGCTGATCCGACGGATCGGCGACACCTTGCTCTACGCGCTCAAGAAGCCGGACGAGGCGCTAATCGAGTACCAGAAAATCCTCGGTCAGTATGGCAAGCTCGAGGACAACGTGGTGCGCCTGGCGCAGCTCCGCCTCGGCGACGTGTACAAGGCCAAGGGCGACCACGACCGCGCCCTCGCGGCCTACAAGAAGACGGCAAGCATGCTGACCTATCAGCGGTCGTACGCCGTGAACAGCGTTCGGCGCGGCGCGTTCGCGCAGTCCATCGAGGGTTACCTGAAGCAGAAGCAGTTTACCGAGGCGCAGGACATGCTCGACATGTGGGGCTGGGAGCACCCGGTGGACCGGCTGGAGGGAGAATGGTCTTTGTTTGCGGCCAAGGTGGCGCTGGCGAAGGGCGACCGTGCATCCGCCATCCGCGAGGCGGTCGAGTGCGCCGACGTGAACAAGGCCGGGCCGCACGCCGACGGGCTGCTGGTGCTGGCGGGTCGGCTCTATGTCGAGGAGCGGCTGGGCGCCGACGCCGTGAAAATCGCTCGTCGAATTCAGAAGGACTATCCGGAGAGCGGCCACCAGCAGGAGGCGGCGCTGCTCGAGTGCGAGGGTCTGCTCCTGGATAAGCAGTACCACGAGGCGGCGAAGAAGGCGGCGGCGGGCTACGCCAAGTACATCGAGGGCGAGGGCGTGGCGAAGTTCCTCCTGGTCGCCGCCAGGGCGTCACTGGCGTCGAAGGACCGGGACCTGGGCATCAAGCTTCTGCGGCTGATCGTCAAGGATCACCCGCGGTCGGACGAGGCGAAGGCGGCCCGCGCCAGGCTCGAGGCCCTCGGGATCAAGCGGCCATGACCGTTGCGGCCACGCCGGAGGGGTGTTGAGTGTCCGATCCATTCTTGGTCCAGCGGGAGCGGATGGTCGAGTACGAGATCGCGGCGCGCGGCATCAGGGACGAGCGCGTCCTCGCCGCCATGCGAGAGGTCCCGCGCCACCTGTTCTGTGACCCGGCCGGCCACCCCGAATCCTACAATGACCATCCGCTTCAGATCGGCGAAGGCCAGACCATCTCGCAGCCGTACATGGTGGCGCTGATGACCGAGTACCTCCGCCTCGCCGGCCCGGAGAAGGTGCTCGAGATCGGCACCGGGTCCGGCTACCAGACGGCAATCCTGGCCAAGCTCGCGGCCGAGGTGTTTTCGGTGGAGCGGGTCGGCGTGCTGGCCAGGCGCGCGGAGGAGACCCTGCGCAGCCAGGGATACGACAACGTGCAGATCCGGGTCGGCGATGGGACGCTTGGTTGGCCCGAGCACGCTCCCTACGATCGCATCATCGTGACGGCGGGCGCCCCGCAGGCGCCCCCGTCTCTCACCGGGCAGCTCGCCGACGGCGGGCTCCTGGTCATACCGGTAGGCAGCCGGCACATGCAGACGCTGAGCATCATCACCCGTGACAAGGACAAGCTTCGCGAACGGACCGGCTGCTCCTGCATCTTTGTCAAGCTCATCGGCGAGGAGGGTTGGGGCGGGCAGTAAGGCGCGATTGACTGGCAGCGCGCGCCGGCTAGAATAGTCTTTGCCATGCGAACTGATCTGGTCATAGCGATTGACGGCCCTGTCGGCGCGGGGAAGAGCGTGGTGGCTCGGGGGCTCGCCGCACGCCTCGGGTTCCGGTATCTCGACACGGGGGCGATGTACCGGGCGGTGACGCTGAAGGCGCTCCGCGAGAAAGCGGATATGGAAGACCCGGACGCGCTGACGCGCGTGGCGCGGTCGTGCGACATCCAACTCGTCGGGCCGCCCGGCAACCCGAGGGTGCTGCTCGATGGCGAAGACGTGAGTTCGGAGATCCGCTCGCTCGAAGTGACAAACAACGTGTTCCATCCATCGCAGACGCCGGGCGTTCGGGAGCGGATGGTCGAGCTGCAACGGCAGGCGGGGGCTCGCGGGCCGCTCGTGGCCGAAGGGCGCGACATGGGGACGGTCGTTTTCCAGGACTCGCCCGCGAAGTTCTATCTGGACGCTTCCGCCGACGAGCGCGCCGGGCGACGACACGAAGAGCACGTTGCCAAAGGCGACACCATCTCGCTTGAAGAGCTCAAGAAACAGGTCATCCTGCGCGACCAGCGCGATTCGGAACGGGCGGCGTCGCCGCTCCGGAGAGCGGACGACGCGGTGTACATCGATTCGTCAGACCTGAGCGTCGAGCAGGTCATCGACGCCATTATTTCCGTCCTGACCAAGAAGGGGCTGTTCGGTGGTCAGTAGGTGGCGGGCGGGGTTCTACGGGGCTTCCAGGTTCATTGTCCGGGTGTTCCTCAGCGTCTTCTTCCGCCCCCGCGCCTATGGCCAGGGCAACGTGCCCGAGCACGGTGGGGCGCTGCTGCTCTCCAATCACCAGAGCTACCTGGACCCGGTGCTGATCGGTGCCTTTTCGCCCCGTCGGCTGCTCTACATGGCGCGCCTCACTCTCTTCACGAACCCGGTGTTCGGGGGGCTGATCCGCCTGCTGGGAGTGTTCCCCGTGAAGCGGGGCCGGCCGGACAGGGGTTCGATACGCCTGGCGATCCGGCACCTTCAATCGGGCGAGATCGTGGTGATGTTTCCCGAGGGTACGCGTACCCCGGACGGCGAACTCCAGCGGGTCAAGGGCGGGTTCAAGTTGCTGGTCGGGAAGGCGAGCGTGCCGGTGATTCCGGTGGCGCTGGATGGGGCTCACCGGGTGTGGTCAAGGTGGCGGGCGCTGCCGAGACCCGGGCGGATTCGGGTCATGTACGGGCCGGTCATCCCGCCGGAGGAATTCGACGGGCTGACGGATCGGGAGGCGGCAGATCGGGTGGGCCGAGAGTTCTCTTTTCTGCTCCGGAAGCTGCGGCGCTTGCCTTAGGGTATCGGCGAGACTATAATGGTCAGCAGCCCGTTGAAAAAGGCGCCGGTTCGCAGAACCGGCCTACAAGAAACGCCGCTCGGCGCGGCTGCAGGCCCGCTCTGTGAGCGGGCGGGGCTGCTTGCGCCGTTCTTCAACGGGCTGCTAAGGGCTGCTCCTCCGGCCTGCAGTTCGGGCTCGTCACATACATAGGGAAGGCCATGGGAGAAACGAAGCAGCGAGTGGATGAGTGTGTCGCCGCAATCCGACAGCACTGGCAAGCTAAGGCCAGGGTCGGGATCATCCTGGGGACGGGGCTGGGGGCCCTGTCGGAACAGATCGAGGCGGAGGCGGTTGTCCCGTATGCCGAAGTCCCCACCATGCCGGAGCCCACGCTGGCCACGCATGAAGGGCGGCTTGTCCTGGGTAAGTTGGCCGGGGTACCGGTCGCCGCGATGGACGGCCGGGTTCACCTGTACGAAGGGTTTTCGCCGCTCGACGTGACGCTGCCGGTGCGCATACTCCGCGGGCTGGGCGCCGAGATCCTCATCGTGTCCAACGTCGCCGGCGGACTCAACCCGTTTTACAACGTCGGCGATCTGGCGGTCATCGAGGATCACATCAACCTGATGGGCGTGAACCCGCTGATCGGCCCGAACGACGATGCCCTCGGGCCTCGTTTTCCCGACATGATCGAGCCGTACGACCACGGGCTGATCGAGTTGGCGGAGGAGGTCGCCCTCGCGAACGGGATCAAGCTGCCGCGCGGAATCTATGCCGCGCTGACCGGGCCGTGTCTGGAGACCCGCGCCGAGTATCGCTTCCTGACCATCATCGGCGCGGACCTGGTCGGCATGTCCACGGTGCCCGAGGTGATCGTCGCCGTGCACGCGGGCATGAAAACGCTCGGCGTCTCGGTGGTGTCGGACCGGTGCCTGCCCGATGCGCTGCAGCCGGTGAACATCGAGGCGATCATTCGCGCCGGCCAGGAGGCCGAGCCGAAGCTGAAGACGCTTGTGATGGGCGTGGTGGAGAGGCTCTGACACCCGCCCGGTTGGGACAGACGAGTGCCGACGAGACGACAAAAGCTCAGCATGATGACAGCGGCCCTGGCCTCTGTCTGTCTGTTCCTGCTGGCCGCCGGTGTGGCCCTGGGAGCGGCGCCTCCCGCCAAGCCACCGATCCCGGTCAATCTGATTTCCAATTCCGACTTCGAGATCGATAACGACCGGGATGGGATTCCCGACGGATGGTCCCACTCCGAGCCGCAGTACTGGTGCGGCCCGGCGAAGGACAGTCCACTCTGGAAGAAGCTGCACGCCCTGTGGAAAGACAAGGGCTGGCCCGCCAAGATCCCGTTCCGTCCTCCCGACATCCCGGAAGGCGGCGCCTACGAATGGGTCGCGTCCGGCCGCAAGAGCGGCCACGCCATATCCATCGATGAGACGACCCAGCAGAAGTGGGGCGAGTGGGACACCATCGTGAGGGGGATCAAGGCGAACACCGACTACGTGATTATGGGCTGGCGCAGGCAGAGCGCGCCGCTCGCACGCAAGCCCGGCGTCGCGCCGTGGATGAGCGTCGCGGCCTTCGGCAAGATGACCGCCATCAGAGGCACGATCGACAAGGACTTGTGGGCTCCCTTCGTTATTTCGGTGAACTCCGGGAGCTTCTCCGGCGATTGCAGCATCGGCTTTATCGTGAATCGGGTACCGACCAAGGTGTGGATCGACCAGGTGGTCATGTTCGCAGGCGGCGTCGGTGACATCCCGCGGTTCCGGCTCGGGCATAAGGGAGCGGCGTTTGAGTACCCGTTTCACGAAGTCGCATACGCCTCGCCGGACCTCGAATGCCCGCTCTTCTTCGATGTGATGTGGTCGTTCCACGGCGGGAACGGCGACCCCGACCCCGGCCTCGAACTCGTCGTCGACTTGCCCCAGGGACTCGACCTGACCGGCGGCGAATGCGGGATGGGGCTCGAGTTCGGCAAGTTCACCGCCAAGTCCATCCAGATCGAAGGGCGGCCGTACGTGCGCAGGACCGTGCCCATCGTCAACGCGAAGGGCCGCGCCGAATTCGACTCGGCGGGGAAGCGTCCCGTTCACTTGTGGCTTGAGATTCCGAAGAAGGACCTGACGCAGGGCACGTTCGAAGCGTTCTACCACGCCAGGTGGCGGGGCGGACGGGACCGCCAGGCCATACAGCCGCTGACGGTCAAGGTCATAAGGATCAGCAGGGTCAAACAGCCCAGCTCCCTGATCGCGGGCATCGGCGATCTCTCCAGGGAGCTGGTCACTTCGAGGGCAACGAAGCTCGCCGGCAGCCCCACAGAAAAGGCTCCACCCGAAAACGGCCTGCCCGCCAGGGGCTTGAACTGCATCGTTCTCGACAGCGGCCTGGACCCGAAGGTCGCCCAACAGTTTGAGAAGGCCGGCATATCGCCCGCCGCCTGGTTCCGACTGGGACAAGCAAACCCTCCGGCGGACGCCATCGCGATGGATGTCAAGGGCAAGCCCGTCCCGGGGCAGCTCTGCCCGTGCTACCGGCCCAAGGACGCAATCAAGACCCTCTTTGCCGAGCCGGCGGCGTTGGCGAAGGACGGGACGACGACCCTCTTCACGGACCTGAGGAACGGCCGCCGCGGCATATGCTTCTGCCCGAGGTGCGTCAAGGAGTTCCAGGCCTTTCTCAAGAAAGACAGGCCAAAGCTGAAATATGTTCCCCCCGCGGAGTTCGTGGCGGACCCGGAGAAGTTCAAAGAGCACAACGACGCATGGCAGCAATTCCGCGCCGCGAAGCTGACCGACCTGTACTGGACCCTTCGCAAGAAGCTCGACGAGTTCCGCAAGGCTGCGAACCCCCCGGTGCGGAACGCGGCCAGCCCGTTGCGGCTGCTCGCCGTTGTGCCGACGCCCAGCCTCGGCGCAAATGCGGTGAGGAAAGGGTCGATGGTGGACTACGCCAAGCTGGCGCTGGTGTTCGATGTCGAGGTCATCCAGCCGGGCCTGTACCTCCCGGAGGCCGGGGGGACGCCGGCCTGGGTGGGCGACGAGGTGGCCAGGCTGGTCAAGGCACTGCCGGTCGGCGGCAAGGCGGGCGTGATGGTGACCGCGGGTTCCTGGGATGACCGTGCCGCGGCGGCGCCGGTCGTCCGGCGCACCGACGTTCGCGACCAGGTGCTCGAAGCGGTGGTCGCCGGCGCAAAGGCCGTCATTCTTCGGCCTTTCTATGCGGTCGACGGGATGGACATCCAGCAGTTTACGGCGGCGCTCGGGTTGCTGGCGCCGTTCGAGGACATCATCGCCGAGGGCGAGCCGGTCAAGAAGATCCTGAGCGTCGCGGACGGCAAGGCATCGGTCCGGTGCTTCGGCAAGGAAGGACAGATGCTCGTGCTCGTCAGTGACTACTCGGCGCGTCCAGCGGCGGAGGTCAAGCTTGCGGTGAACTTCCCCGCGGGAGGACCGAGCGCGCAGATGGTCCTGGTGGACGTCGAGTCGGCCCGGGTCGTCGCCCAGAAGATAACCGGCGCGACGAAGGGCCTCACCCTCCCGCTCGGGGGCAGTCGCGCCCGCCTGTTCTACCTCGGGCCGCAGAGCAAGCTCCCCGATCTCGGGCGGAAGAAGTAGCCCGCGCCGGCCCCCTCATCTTCGCCCACGACTGTCCAGCACAGCCTCGAAGGCGCGACATACGAGAACCGTAGGCCCAGCCGGCCACGACGCAGGGATGGGCACCGTTCTGGGGAGCGAACAGGGACATTCAATTCTCCGCGGCGGTCTTGATGACCGCCCGGCCGCGTTCTCTTCCACCCCCGCCGCGAAGCACCTCGTTTATAAAAGTCACACGTGTGACTTTTATAAACGCGCTCCCCAAGCGCGGCGCGAACTTGCCCCGCCAAACCAAGCCGAGAATTGAATGACCCCGGGAGCGAAGACAGCGGCTTGCTCGAGCTGGAGGAACGGGCTAGACTCTAGGGGCCGAGGCGCGGCAGGGAGAGCTGTGCCGCCGGGACGATGCAGAAGGGGGAACGATAATGAAAAGGACTGTGGCGGTTGGCGTTGTGGGCGTGGCGCTTCTCGTGTGCCTTGTGGCGGGTTGCGCGCTTCAGGGCAGGCAGGATGAGCCGCATCCGACGATGGGGCCGCGCGAGTTCAACTCGAAACTCGCGCTCGACGTCTGGGCTTGGCCTCGCGAAGGCTGGATCGAGCGGGTCGGCACCACGCCCGCCGCGCGGCCGGTGACGATCCCCGAGTGCCGGTGGTGGGCCGTAGAGCCGTTGAGCGGAACGACCCCCGCGGCGCTGCGCCGTGAGGTGGCCGCGAAACGGATCCCCGGCCTGCTGCTCCGGCGCAATGCGGAACAGTTCCTGGCAGATTTGGGTGACCTGCGCGGGTTGAGTCTGCTTCGCCTGGAGGGGAGTGGGCTCACGGACGCGGGGCTGGCCTACCTGAAAGGGCTCACGAATCTGCGGGAACTGTGCCTCTATGGCACCAAGGTGACGGACGGTGGGCTGGCACACCTGAAGGGTCTCAAGAACCTGCGGATACTGACCCTGTATGCCACCAAGGTGACGGATGCGGGGCTGGCCCACCTCGACGGGCTGAGGAACCTGCGGGAACTGAACCTGTTTGGCACCAACGTGACGGACGCAGGGCTGCCACACCTGAAGGGGTTGAATAACCTGCGGGTACTGTACCTCGGCGGCACCAAGGTCATGGACGCGGGCCTGGCCCACCTGAAAGGGTTGACGAATCTGCGGGTACTGGATCTCTCGGTGACCAAGGTCACGGACGCGGGGCTGGCGCACCTGAAGGGGCTGAAGAATCTGCGGGAACTGCGCCTCTGGCAGACCCAGGTCACCGATGCGGGGCTGGCCCACCTGAAGGGACTGAAGAATCTCCGGGAACTGTACCTCTTTGCGCCCAAAGTCACGGACGCGGGGGTGCGGGGCCTGAGAAAGGCCTTGCCTTACACCAGCATACTGCATTGGTTGGACGGATAGCGGCGAGGGTGGAGGCAACCCGGCCGGTCCCCGGCGGCTGCGATCCACCATAGAGCGCGCATCGGAAAAGCGGTGCCTCCTATGCGGGCGGCGCAATGCGCGCTCACCCGCCTCCGCCAAGGCTTTGGCGGCCAGGCCGAGCGGGCCTACAACGGAACGTCCAGACAGGCCCCGGCCCTCCGGGTTGACTTGGCCGACGCTTTGTGGTATCCCTCTGCCGCGACGGCCGGCCGATCCTGTTCAGCAGGGGAACTGTTCGCGATGAGTTATTCGGTGCGCAGAGCGGGCGAGGCGGATGCCGAGCGAACGGATGAAGACTGGGGAAGTCTCCGGTGGCTTGCGGGCCGGAAGATCGGCAACGCCGGCGGGATCACCGTCGGCAGGGTCATCATAAGAAAAGGACAAGGCAATCCGCGCCACAGCCACCCGAACTGTGAGGAGGTGCTGTACCTGCTGCGCGGCCGGCTGGAGCATACGATGGGCGACCGGAAGGTCATCCTCGAACCGGGCGACACGCTGGTCGTCAAAGCCGGCGTGAACCACAACGCCGTCAGCATCGGAGACGAGGACGCGGATATGATCGTGGCTTACTCTTCGGGCGACCGGCAGATCGAGCACGAATAAGGAGACTGAACATGGGTATACGTCTTATCGGTCCTATAGGGCTTATCCTGGCGCTGGCGGCGGGGCCTGTCTACGCCGACTTCGAGCTGCCGCTGACGGTGCGCGAGACGCAGGGCGCGGGCGGAGCGACTTATGTCTCGAACGGCGTCCCGCTGCTCCCCGGCCAGGCGACGAGCACGGACGAACTGCACGTGCTCGACGCGACGGGCAAGGAAGTGCCGTCGCAGTTCCGCGTGCTGGCCCGCTGGTGGCGGCCTTCGAGAGCCTCAGGCCGCCCTGAGCTTGTCGAAGGGCGGAAGGATGACAGCATCCGCTGGGTGCTTGTCGATTTTGTCGGCTTCGTGCCCACCGGCGGCGAGGCCGTGTTCAAGCTGGTCGGTCGCAAGAAAACCGCGCCCCGGCCGACGACGCCGATGAAGGTCACCGAGGACGCCGACTTCATCCGCATCAAGACCGGCCCGGCGCTCTACGAGGTCAGCAAGAAGCACTTCAACCTCATCAACAAGCTCCAGATCGACAAGGACGCAGACGGCGCGTTCGCCGACAGAGAGACGGTCGTGCATCCGGACCCGAAGCTCGGCTCGGTGGTCGAGGACACGCAGGGCCGGAAGTATTACTCGAGCCAGGGCACGCGGTTCGTCAAGTTCATAGACAGCGGCCCGGTGCGCGTCACGCTGCTCGCCAAGGGGGTGCACGTCTCGAAGGAGGCCGGCGCCTTCAAGCCCGGCCTTTACGGCTTCGAGGTGTTCATGACCTTTCATGCCGACCGGCCGTACGTGGACATCGACGCGGTGCTGACCAACAACTTCGAGAAGCCGATCGGCGAGCCGCACATCGAGGACTGGAGCGTGCTGACCAACGTCGGTTCGCCGACCGCCGGCGGCTCGGGCTGCAACGTCTGGACCAAGGGCTACGTGGACGCTGGCACGCCGCCCGGCGGCTCCGTCGTGATCTATCAGGACTCGCTGGGCACGAAGGACTGGGCGCGGCTGCCCGGCTTCGAGCCGCGCACCGGGGGGCTGCAGCAGTTCCGCGGCTACAAAGTCTGGCAGGTCGCTGCTGACGGCAAGAAGAAAGTGGTCGACGAAGGCGACTTCGCGGGCGGGTTCGGCCAGTTCGGCCGGTCCAGCCTGGGTTGCGTGCTTGCCGCGAAGGACTTCTGGCAGCAGTTCCCGTCCGCCATGGAATACGGCAGCGACGGCCTCCTCCGCTATTCGATGTTCCCACGCGAGTACAAGCAGGTGCACTGGCTCGAGGACGGCTCGGCGAAGGGGATGGAATTCCGGCTGCACTTCTACATCAAGATGGCGAAGCGGAAGTACACGGCGTTCTCGGGCAACCATCGGCCCTGGTCCCACGTCGTCTACGATTCGTACCTCTCGAAGCCGTGGGCGCTGCCGTCCGTCGAGCACTGCGGCAAGGCCGGTGCGTTGTCCGACCTTGGGCCGTACCGTGTGAACGAACGGATCCCCGATGTCGACTTCCCGCTCGGCCGCCGCAACCGCCGCATGATGATGACCGACTACCTGAAGGGCAACGGCTACGGCTGGCAGTCGTTCGGCACGCGCTGGGAAGAGCTGGCCGGGCACTCGCCCTGGAACTACGAGCCGATCTGGACATCGTGCAGCCTGTTCAACTACCTGGTCACGCGGCGGCCGAACTGGAAGACCTACGGCCTGCGCGTGGCGCGGCAGGCCCGCGACGTCCGCGCTTATCTCATCGACGACCAGGACAACCTGACGCTCTGGTGGACGCGGGGCGGCGGGTATCAGCGCAACTGCCTGTTCGAGTCGTTCAACCGCCCGAAGCCCAACACCGGCGCACATCCGTACCGCCGCACGCGCTGGCCGCTGCCCAACCAGGAGCACCTCAACCTCGACGAGGTCTACGACCTGTACCTGATGACGGGCGACGACCGCGCCCGCCGCTGCATGGAAATGATCGCCTGCCACGGCGCCTACACCGCGTCGAAGATGCGGCACTACTCGCACCCCAGCCGGTCCGAGGGCTGGTGCATGCGCGTCCTGATGCGTTACTACGACCTGACCGGCGACGAGCGGTTCAAGCCGCACGTCGAGGCCGCCATCAACAAGTGCTGGGCCGAGATCAACAAGGCCGGCACGCAGGGCGGCACGTGGCTCGGCGGGGTCTTCGCACGCGGGGTCATCGCCGCCTATCTGGCCACCGGCGACGAACGGATGCGCGACGTCGCCATCGGCCACGCCGACTGGGCCCGCGTCTACGAGTGCGGGACCGAGGGCTATCCCTATCACACCGACGGGCGCGGGCCGTACAACCTCAAGCCCGAGGAGCGCGGCGGCCGCTGCAACTGGGCCAACGCCTACCTGATCGACCCCCACGCCTTCGCCTACGAGCAGACGGGCAATCCGGAGTATCTGAAGGCGATGGAGTTCGCGTGGGAGAAGCTCAACCCGCGGGCCGGGCATTTCCTGATGTTCCTGCCGATGGCGGTCAAGCGCTGTTACTACGGCGGCCGCAACCCCAGGCCCAGGCCGCTCAGGGCGCAGAACTCCACGCCGACGCCCTACGTTCCGCCCGCGAGCTGGCTGCCCCAGTCTCCTTTCCGCCATACCGTGGATGCCGACCCGCCGGCCGCCGTCAAGGACCTGAGGGCGAAAGCGCTCGGCGGCGGCAAGGTCGAGCTGGCGTGGACCGCGCGGGGCGATGGCGGGAAGAGGGAGGGCTGGCCGGCTGCCGTCTATCAGATCAAGTACGCCACGAAGCCGATCCTCGAGTTCGTGCCATGGCCTGACAAGAAGGATACGCATGTCGCGTTCTGGGGCGCCGAGAACGTGTCCGACGAGCCGAAGCCGAAGGGCGCCGGGTTGAAGCAGACGTACACGTTCAAGGACCTCAAGCCCGGCACGTACTGGTTTGCGATGAAGGCCCGCGACGAGGTCAACAACCAGAGCCTGATCTCCAACGTCGTCAAGCTCGACGTCAAGTAGCGCCGCGCGGCGGGCGCCGCAGGTTCAGGGTTGCGCTGCCGTCTGTGGGCGCTAAACTGCACGTGACACGCAGGCCGGCCGGGGCGTATGCCGCGTTGACCGCCGCAGGGAGGGTGAGGTGTCGGTGAGCACAACAAGCCCGTGGGGCGATTTCGAGTTCGAGGTCGGCCAGTGCCGATTCTGGCGCATCGGGCCGCTGGGCTTCTGGATCGCGCGCACCCCGCAGGAATGGCGGGTGGCGTGGGAGGACGCCGGCGCCGAGGGGCTCACGGTGGCCGCGGTCCAGCCGCCGCCGGACACCGCCGCCTGGACGCGATGGGCGGGCGAACTCTCGCTCGGCGCGATCCGTCTCTCCCCGGTCACCCCCGACCGGTCGGTCGTGGTCCGGCCCGAACAGGCCTTCCGCATCCTCCAGCACGGCTCCGCACGCATCTACGTCAGCCTCCCGGTCTGGGTGCGGCTCGAGCTGCTGACCGATGCCGAGCCGCTGCGGATGATCGACCTGCCGACCGTCCGGCTCTCCAACACCTGGTTCGGCTCCTTCTTCGAGGGCGAGCTGTGCTACTGGCTGGAGACCTCGGCGCGGCGGACCGCTGAGGGGCAGCCGGCCCGGCCACACGTCGCGACCGCACCGGTCCTCGTGCAGAACGCCGGGAAGGAAGAACTGCCGCTGGAGAGCGTGTGCCTGCACGCCGCACACCTCGCGGTCTACGAAGACCAACACGGGCTGTGGACCAGCGAAGTCCGCGTGACCAGCTCCGGGGTCAAAGATCCGCAGCGGATCGAGATGTCGCCCGGCCCGCCGCCCGGCGCGCCCGGGGCCGAGGCGCGGTCCCAGCCACGCGAGCAGCAGCGCGGCGGGATCCTGGCCCGCACCGTCGGCCTGCTCCACGTCTTGCCCGGCGGAGGGTAAGCCGCACACGGATCGTGACTGGAGGTGGACGTGAACGGATTGGCGACACTACTGCTGGCGGCGGAAAGCGCCGTCCCGTCCGCCGCCCAGGCCGGCGGACCCGCCTCACCCTTCTCCTGGCAGGCCGTCGACCGCTTCCTCTACGCCGCCATCGTCCTCTTGATCGGCGCGGTGCTCGTCAGCATGCTCGGCCGGTGGACCGGGCGCACCGTGGGCCGGCGGTTCAGCGACGAGCGCGGAGCACTGGCCCGGAAGCTCATCCTCTACACCGGCTGGGTGATCATCGTCCTCACCGTACTGGGCCAGATGGGCGTGAAGCTGACCGCCATCCTCGCCGCCGCGGGCGTCGCCGGCATCGCCATCGGCTTCGCCGCACAGACCAGCCTGTCCAACGTGATCAGCGGCATCTTCCTCGCCGTCGAGCGGCCGTTCAAGGTCGGCAACATGGTCCAGGTCGGCGACACACTCGGCATGATCCTGTCCGTCGACCTGCTCTCCGTGAAGCTGCGGATGTTCGACAACCGCTTCGTCCGAATCCCCAACGAAACGTTCATCAAGGAAAAGGTCATCAATTACAGCCGGTTTCCCATCCGCCGGGTGGACCTGATGATCGGCGTCGCGTACAAGGAGGACGTCGAGCGCGTCCGGCAGGTGCTGTTCGACGTCGCCCGCGAGCATCCGCTCGCGCTCCAGGAGCCGGAGCCGCTGTGCTTCTGCTGGAACTTCAACACCTCGTCGGTCGATCTGCTCTTCGTGGTCTGGGCCGCGCAGGCCGACTGGCTGACCCTCAAGAGCGAGCTGCTGACCAACATCAAGAAACGCTTCGACGCGGAAGGCATCGAGATCCCCTTCCCGCACCTGTCCCTGTACACCGGCTCGGTTTCGAAGCCGCTGCCCGTGGACCTCACGAAAGAGAGCGTCGCCCGCCTCCAGGCGCTGGCCGGCCAACAGGGGACCGAGTGCTAGCGGAGACTTTTCTCGTTTCGAGCGCCCGGTCCATTGCCGTCGTGGCAACGCTGACGCGCCAACAGGTATTGTGATGATGCGTTACTACCTTGCGATCTTCGGCACCATCTGCTTCTACAGCACGGTCGAAGTGGTCAGCGTGCACATCCGCGGGGTGGACCCCAATTTCCTGGCGTTCATCCGCTTCCTGCCGCCCGGCGTGATGTTCCTGTGCCTGAGCGCCCGCCGGTTCCTCAAGGTCACCCTCATCGACTTCCTGGCGCTGTCCGCACTGGGCGCGATCGGCGTCACCGCCACGTTCTGGGCCTACCACCACAGCCTCGGGCCGCTGGGGCTCGACGCGTCCATCGGCGCCGTGATCTTCAGCATCAACCCGGTGTTCTGCGCGGTGGCCGCGCACTTCGTGCTGCGCGAGTCACTGAGCTGGCTGCGCCTGGTCGGCGTGGCGCTGGGGTTCGTCGGCGTGTTCATCGTGAGCTTCGGGTTCGAGCTTCCGACCATGCGCGCCGCACAGGCGCCCCTGCTGATGTTCGGTGCGCAGATCTGCTTCGCGTTCTACGTGACGGCGGCCAAGCGGTACGTGGCACGGTACGGGCCGCTGTTTGTCAACGGTGTCATCTTCACGGTCGGCGCGCTGCTGTTTCTGCCGCTGATCGGGGAGTGGGGGCCGGTTGAGTCCGTCGCAACCGCCGGCTGGCTCGCGTACCTGTCGCTGCTGGCGACGGGGCTTGCTTATTACCTCTATTTCTACGGGCTCAACCATGTCCCCATCGCGGCGGGCACGTCGATCTTCTACCTCAAGCCGGTGCTCGCGTCGCTGCTCGCGATGTTCGTGCTGAACGAGGCGCTTGAGCGGCACTTCTACGTCGGCCTGGGCGTCATCCTGGTGTCGCTCATCCTCGCCATCTTCCGCATTCGCCCCGCGCGTCGGTAGCCGGGCGGTGCCTCAGATCAGTTGCCTCCGCTTGCGCAGGACCCACTCGGTGGTGACCAGAGCGGAGAAGACGAGGAACGCCGCCAGCAGATAGAGCGAGATGCCCTGGCCGAAGACCTGGAGCGTGCTGTCGCTCCACACGTCGACGCTCTTGATGGTGCTGTCCGCCTGCTCGGTGCTCTTCAGCCGAGCGACGAAGTTGTTCAGGCCGACCATCGTCACATACCGCCCCTTGGTCTTGTCGGCCAGCCGCTTGAGCAGCTCATCGTTCAGGTCGAGCCTGTCGAATTCGAGGTTGGGCCGGCCCACCCGAAACTCCAGGCGCAGCGCTTCACCGATCGGCCCGTCGAGCGTCTCGGCCTTGACCAGCATGTCGTACTTCCCGGGCGACGGCGGATCGTAGTCGACCTCGTACTTCCCCGTCGACCCGGGGATGTAGGGCACCTGCCGCCGGGTCACCGCTCCCGTGGGCCCGGTGAGGACGGCCGTGACGTTGGCCTGGTTGGTCGCCTGGCCTTCTTTGTCGCGGACGCGGGCGTAGATGCGGACGGTGGCGCCCGGCTCATAGTAGCGCCGGTCGGTGTACACGGTGAGTCCTTCCTTCTCGCTCTCCTTGACTTCCTGGCCGGCGAGCCAGCGCAGCGCCTGGCCCCAGAACCGAATGTAGGGGGTGTCTCTGCCCAGGCCGCGCAGTCCCAGGTACCACTTCCAAGTCGTGTCGGAGGGGAACACCATTGTCCGGCCGCGGCCGTATCGCTGGACCGCAGCGATGACCAGCGGCTTGCCGTCGGGCCCCGTGCGGCCGGGGTGGACGGCCAGCGTGGTGGCGCCCGGCTTGACCGATCCGACGCGGGTGCATCCCAGCAGGGGCGGCATGTGCGGGGGCGCCGGGTGCTTCGCCGTGGCAAAGAACGGCGTGATGCCGGAGAAGATGGGATGCACGACACCGTCCGGCGTGAGCTTCGGCTTGAACGGGCTCTTCTCCTGCCCCATGTCTTCGCCCCGGGTGTCCCCGTGGCCGAGGTTGACGGGCAGGATTTCCTCGATGGGAGTGCTTTCGTACTTGCCCGGCCCGAGCGTCGAATACCCTCCGGTCATCACGAACCCGCCGCCCGACTCGACCAGCTTCTGGACGTTCTTCAGTTGCGACGTGGTGAAGAAGCTCCGGTGGATGTCCCCGAATATCAGCACGTTGAACTTCTTCAGCGTATCGTAGTCGCTGGGGAACCCGGTGAGCTTGATGTCCTTCACGGTGCCCTGCTGATTGAACACGCCGCGCCGCACCTGCACCAGCGCCACCAGGGACACGTTCGGGTCCATCTGGAGCGTGCGCAGCAAGTACTTGTACTCCCAGCGGACCACGCCCTCCACCAACAGCACCTTGATTGCCGGCTCGGTCACGATCACGTCGAACTCTTTCTTGTTGTTGTCCTTGATGCGCTCGTCGGGATCTTCGGTGGCCGAGACCGAGCACTTGACCGGCTTGTCATCCTTCGGCTTGGTGGGGGTGAACGTGAGCTTGACCGACTGCGTGCCGGGGAAATCGTCCAGCACAAGCGTCTGAGTATCCTTCGCCTTGCCGCCGAATTTGAAAACCACGTCCACGTGGCGTCCGTTCAATCCGACTCCCTCGATGTGCGCGGTGATCTCCGTCTTGTTGTCGGCCGCGACGTAGCGCTCGTAGTCGACACGGGTCACGGCGATGTCTTTGAAGTCGCCCTTCTCGCGCAGCTTGCTGCCCACGGCGACGGGGAACACGGGCAGGCCCGCCCGAGCGATCTTGTCGACCGGGTCGTGGCCCGAGTTGTCGATGCCGTCCGAGAAGACCAGCGCTCCCGTCGTGGTGAGCTTGTCGCATTTCGCGCACGCCTCACCGACCGTGGACGCAAAGGTCGTGGACTGGCCCACCGGCTCAAGGTCGGCAAAACGCTCGGTCTCGGGTTCGAGTGTTTCGGAGAACGAGTACAACTCGACCTCGAAATCTTCCTCCAGCCGTGCGAGAACACCGGCCTTGCCAAGGAGCTCGGACTTGACCCAGTCCAGCCGGGTGAGCTTGCTGGGCCCGTCGTCAATCTTCATGCTGCCCGAGCCGTCGACCAGCACCAGCAGCTTCGAGCGGTGCACGTCGCGCCGGACGAACTTCAGGGTCGGCTCGAAGTAGAGCAGGACCAGTATCGCGATGGCCAGCAGGCGCAGCACGAGCAGCAAGACGGCGCCGCCGGCGGTCGCGCCCCGAGTCCCCCAGAAGTACGACGCGAAAACAACCGCGACGAGCGCCAGCCCGGCGCACACCCAGCCGAAGAGGGGATTGATGAGCCCGGCGGCCGAGATCAAGCCGCCGACCACCACCAC
>Ga0315553_10001032_pt1 | contig 23743 bp, 18 predicted proteins | sample SalMarSW160140MG_FD_203099 | JGI IMG/M metagenome (GOLD analysis project Ga0315553, IMG submission 203099) | Salt marsh sediment microbial communities from the Plum Island Ecosystem LTER, Massachusetts, United States - Salt Marsh Sediment SW1601-40 ... | reverse complement strand
CGCAATGATGGTTTCAAGACGAAGCCGCTCATCGCGCGTAACAGTCACGGTGATCCCTGATCTCATTGCGCAAGAATGAGCTGCTTCGGAGAATTTGGGAATCGCCTGAATGGATCAGACCACTAGGGCCGTTACAGGGCCCATTCACGCACCTGGAGGCTTTCATCTGCTGCGACGGCATCTTCCAGATCCGCGAGCTTCATCAGGCCGGTCTGCGTATCCGCATGGCGGACGACCGATTCGGAGTTGATCGTTGCACCTTTGAGCGTCTGATCGAGCGGCCAGTTCATTGAGGTCAGGGCAACGAAGGTCGAGGCGAATGCGTCTCCCGCCCCGGTCGTTCCGACGACCTCGGAGGGAACCGACGGGCAATGAACGACCTTTTCGCCGGTGCCGAGAAAGGCGCCATTGCGTCCGTCTGTGACGACGATCATCTCGCATCCGGCCTCAAGCAGCGAATGAAAGAAACGCAAAAGGCTGATTTCGAAGCCGCCGGACAACAGGCCCCGCCGGATGAGATCGGGAACGTCTTCCGCGGGCCCGAACGGCAAAACGGGGCCGCCTTCCCCCACCCGCGCCGAGAGAGCGGGGACGAGCGCGTTCGCCTCGGACCGGTTCACGACCAGAATATCGACCGAGCCGACGGCATCGAGAAAATCGCGCCCCCGCTTGCTGAGCTGGCGAATGCCGGGATTTGCGGCGAGGCGGCAATCGCTCGCCTTCGCCGTCTTGACAAGCTCAGGGAAACAGTCGGCGGATTGATTGCTGAGGCTCGAGACGTAAACGACGTCGACCGACAGCGCCTCCGGCCTGATGTCTTCCATCGAGAGCAGCGTGTTCGCGCCGCGGAAGGTGAAGATCGCAGCGTTCCGCTCATGCGAGGAGATCAGCACCGACGCACCCGTCGGCATGCGCGCGTCGCGCCGGATCCAGCGCGTGGAGACGCCTTCGCTCTCAAGCTTTGCCAGAATCACATCGGCGCGCTGGTCCGTGCCGAGCTTGGAGATGGCGGACACGTCAAGCCCGAGCCGCGCCATCGAAACCGCGGCATTGACGGCGCCGCCGCCCGGATGGGTCGAAATCTCCTCGGCCTCGGTTTTGCGCCCCTCTTCGAGCAGCAGATAAGAAGCATCGGCATTGCGCATCACCATACGCTCGATGCTGCTCGAATCGATGATCGCGATGGAATCGACCATCGCTCCGCCGATAGTAAGCGCTTTCATGAGTCTTCCCTTCTCGCTTGACGCTTACGCGACCCCCGCTCGCAGGACAAGCCCCGTTCGAGCCGTATCGCCGCCTCAGGAACGACGGGTCAACCGCCCTCAGGCGTTATATAGTCAATGCCGATCCATCTGAGAGGGGCCGTTCTATGACGATTGCCGCTGCGAGCGCCGAACCGCTCTATCCGCCGACCGTTACGCCGCCGTCAGAGCCTCTGCCGCTAGGCAAGCTGATCTACCGCGTGGTCAAGAACCCGCTGCTGGCGCTTCCGCAGGCGGCTTATCAGGAAAAGATCGTCGGCCTGAGCAGAGGTGCCTCCCGCGTTTTCTGGGTCTCGGATCCCGCGCTCGTCGAGGAAATTCTAATCAAGCGCGCCGGTGTCTTTCATAAGGCGCCGGTGGAGAAACGGGTCTTCCGGCGGACGCTGAAGGATGGCGTGCTGAGCGCGGACGGCGCGCTGTGGCGCTGGCAGCGCCGGACGATGGCGCCTTTATTCCGGCCCGCCGAAATCCTGAAATATGTGCCCAGCATGGCGCAACCCGCCGAAGAGATCCTGGCGAAATGGCGCGTCTCGCCGCCCGGCAGCGTGCAGCGGATCGACGAAGCCATGACGGAGGCGACCTTCTCGGTGATCGCCCGCACGATGCTTAAAGGCGGCGAGCCGCAAGAGGCCGAGATTATCAAGCGCATGACGGCGGTGAACCTGGCTCATGTGTCCTGGGAGTTGATGTACGGCTTTCTGAATATGCCGCTCTGGTTCCCGCATCCGGCGAGTTGGCTGATGGCCAGCTCGGCCAGGCGAATGCGCGGGGCGATCCACGACATCATCGCGCGCCGGCAAGGGGAGGCCGGCGGCGGAGAGGATCTGCTCGGGCGGCTGCTGGAGGCGCGCGATCCGGAAAGCGGCGAGCCGATGGACATGGAACGGCTCATCAACAATCTGCTGACGCTGCTCGAAGCGGGCCACGAGACCACTGCCCGCGCGCTGACCTGGACGCTCTATCTTCTCGCCCGCGCGCCCGAATGGCAGGACAGGCTGCGCGCCGAGATCGCATCCGCCTGCGGCGAAGCGAGGATTCTTGCCGAGCAGGTGGAGAGACTGCCGCTCACTCAGCAGGTACTCAAAGAAGCGATGCGGCTATATCCGCCGGTGCCGGTCATTTCGCGCATCTCTGCGGAAGCGCTGGAACTGGACGGCTTCGATGTGCCCCAAGCCTCGATTGCGGTCATCCCGATCTTCTGCATTCACCGGCACGAGAAGCTCTGGACCGATCCGGCGCGCTTCGACCCGACCCGCTTCGAGCCGGACCGCGAAGCTGCCTATCCGCGCGCGCAGTTCATGCCGTTCGGCGCGGGGCCGCGCATCTGTCTCGGCAACGCCTTTGCCATGACCGAGGCGACGGTCATTCTGGCCACGCTGATCCGCGCGGCACGGTTCGATTGGGTGGGCAAAAGCCATCCGGAGCCCGTCTCGCGGGTCACGCTTCAGGCGCGCGGAGGCATGCCGCTCAAAGTTACGATGTTGGGGCAGAAGCCGCTTCATTATGCGTGACGGGATCGCGGCATAGGGCTGCCTAAATACCGATGATGGCGCGGGCCAGCCCGGTGCCTGCCGTCAGCGCGACGACCAGCAAGACCGGCACCCGCCATAAGACCAGAGCCGCAAAGGCAAGAACGGCGATCGCGAGCGACATCCCGTCCGTTACGGCTGTGAGAAAGATCGGATTGTAGAGCGCCGCCGCCAGCACGCCGACGACGGCGGCGTTCGCGCCGGCAATTGCGCTGCGGATCTTCGGCTGAGCGCGGAGCCGGTCCCAGAAAGGCAGCGCGCCCATGACCAAGAGGAGACCTGGAAGAAAAATCGCGATCAATGCGACAGATGCGCCCGCGATGCCGTTCGGCTCAGCGCCGGAGACCGCGCCGAGATAGGCGGCGAAAGTGAAGAGCGGTCCGGGCAGAGCCTGCGCGACGCCATAGCCCGCCAGGAAATCGTCGGCCCTGATCCAGCCGGGTGCGACGGTCGCCTCCTGAAGGAGCGGCAGGACGACATGTCCACCGCCGAAGACCAGGGCGCCCGCCCGATAGAAGGCGTCCGCAAGTTCAAGACCCGCCCAAAGCGCGGCCCCGACCGGAAGCAGCAGGAGAAGCGCGAAAAAGATCATGAGCAACAGCGCGCCCGCTCTGGCCGATACCGGCCCGGCGAGCGGGGTCGTCTCGCCGCCGCCCTGTTCCCGCAGGAGAAGAAACCCGATCGCCGCGCCGGCGGCAATGACGCCAAGCTGCGCCATCGCCGTAGAGACGGACAGCAGCACCGCGAGGGCGAGCACCGCGATCGTGCCGCGCGGCACGTCCGGGCAAAGGCTGCGCCACATACCGAGGACGGCCTGTGCCACGACGGCAACGGCCACGAGCTTGAGCCCGGCGATCAGGCCGGTCGCCTCGGGACCGTCCGCATAGGCGAGACCGTAAGCCGCCCCGGCCATGATGACGGCCGACGGCAGGGTGAATCCAAGCCAGGCAGCAAGGCCGCCGAGATAGCCGCCACGCATCAGACCGAGCGCGAAGCCTGTCTGGCTGCTCGCCGGCCCGGGCAGGAACTGGGACAATGCGACAAGTTCCGCATAGGCCGCATCCGTCAGCCAGCGCCGCTTCTCGACAAATTCCTTGCGAAAATAGCCGAGATGCGCCACGGGACCGCCGAACGAGGTCAATCCCAGCCGCAGGAAGACGGCAAATATCGAGCCGAGGTCCGCGAATGCTGCGCTGCGATGCGCCTTTTTCGGAAACGGTTTATCCATACGTTCGGACCGCCTAGATTCTATGCACTTGTCAGTTTCAATGGTGACAAACTGCTGTCTTTCGCATCATGCTGCAATGCGAGAATTATCTTGCATTGCGGGACAATCTGGCAAACCATCTACTGCCGAAACGTCCCACGCATCCGGGCAGCCGATCACGCTGCCGGGTGATTTGTTATAGCCAATGGGATGCGAATATGCACGGGAAGGCACGGCGCGGGAAGCGCCGTGGAAGGAGGAGGTAGGCCGCATGTCGGAACCAGCGCTCACGGCAATCTCGGGTGGCCAGGCGCCCAAAAAGGATCTTTACGAAGTCGGCGAAATCCCTCCGCTGGGGCATGTGCCGAAGAATATGTACGCCTGGGCGATCCGCAAGGAGCGCCACGGTCCGCCGGATCAGGCCATGCAGGTGGAAGTGCTGCCGACATGGGAGCTGGACAGTCACGACGTGCTCGTTCTCGTGATGGCGGCCGGCGTCAACTATAATGGCGTCTGGGCGGCGCTCGGCCAGCCGATTTCAACCCTCGACGTTCACAAGAATCCTTATCACATCGCCGGTTCCGACGCCTCCGGCATCGTCTGGGCGGTCGGCTCGAAGGTGAAGCGCTGGAAGGTCGGCGACGAGGTCGTCATCCACTGCAATCAGGACGACGGCGACGACGAGGAATGCAATGGCGGCGACCCGATGTTCTCGCCGAGCCAGCGCATCTGGGGCTATGAGACGCCCGACGGCTCCTTTGCGCAGTTCTGCCGGGTGCAGGACCGCCAGCTCATGGAGCGCCCGAAGCATCTGACCTGGGAGGAAAGCGCCTGCTACACGCTGACGCTCGCCACCGCCTACCGGATGCTGTTCGGCCATCGCCCGCATGTGCTCCGTCCGGGCCATAACGTTCTCGTTTGGGGCGCGTCGGGTGGTCTCGGCTCCTTCGCGGTGCAGCTGATCGCCACGGCCGGCGCCAACGCCATCGGCGTGATCTCCGACGACAGCAAGCGCGATTTCGTCATGCAGCTCGGCGCCAAGGGCGTCATCAACCGCAAGGACTTCAATTGCTGGGGCCAGATGCCGAAGGTCGGCACGGATGAATACGCGGTCTGGTTCAAGGAAGTCCGCAAGTTCGGCGCCGCCATCTGGGAGCACACCGGCAAGGGCAACAATGTCGATTTCGTCTTCGAGCATCCGGGCGAGTCGACCTTCCCGGTTTCCCTCTTCGTCGTGAAACGCGGCGGCATGGTCGTGATCTGCGCCGGAACGACAGGCTACAATCTGACGATGGATGCGCGCTATCTCTGGATGCATCAGAAGCGCGTTCAGGGCTCGCATTTCGCCAATCTGCTGCAGGCCAGCCAGGCCAACCGGCTGATGGTGGAGCGGCGCATCGATCCTTGCATGTCCGAGGTCTTTCCGTGGTCGGATATTCCGAAAGCCCATATGCGCATGTGGAAGAACGAGCATAGTCCGGGCAATATGGCCGTCATGGTCAGCGCGCCGCAAACCGGGCTGAGAACCTTTGAGGACGTCATCGAAATCAGCCGGAAACGCTTTGCGTGAGCCCTGCCTGGCGGGTTGGGCACGCGCCGGGTAAATAAATGTCCGCTAAGCTGCGCGATTGTGGTCTTTCGGCTGGCCCAGCAGACAAGTTTGGTTAAACTGTCGCCTGAGTTTCCTTAGATCAAATCAAAGACATTGGGGGCAAAAATGGAGGAAAGCCGAGCCGAGATCATTGCCGGTATTCGTGAGTTGCGAGCCAAGGCCGTCGAGCAGCTCACCGGCAATGAGTTCTATATGATCTCACAGCAGCTCGATTTGCTCGAGAACAGCGCTAACTTGTCCGACGAGACGACGCGTTCCCTCTACCAGAGCATACAGACGAGGCTGGATGCGGCCGTAAGCGTCGCTGGAAGTCCCGAGGCGCCGGAGCCGGAGGCGCCGACCGCCTCCGCTGAGGACGAATTCCAACCGATCGTTACGCCGCGCGCAAATTCCTTCAGCGCACCGCAGGCGACGGCCGCGGTCAGCTTCGCAACGGACGAGGGGGCCGACGCCAATGAGGATCAGGCGCCCGCCGCGTTACAGGGCGGTTTGCGGGGAGCCGCAGACGCGGTGTGCAGGCTGGCTCAGCAGGAACTTTCCGGAAACAGATATTACATTGCCGTCAGCCTCCTCGGAGCGCTGCGGGATTTGCCCGGCGCCGCCACGAATGCGCCGAGCGATGGGAGCGAGCCGCTTGCGCTGCTGCGGCAGGAAGCGGGCCTCCTCTCGGGAGATGCGCGGGACGAGGCCGAAAGGCTGACCCACCTGATCGGGCTCATTTTCGCGGCGGAACGTGGAACGCCCCTGACCGAGACAGCGCAAGAGACACCGGCCGCACCCGCACCGGCCGAACCTCGCGCGGATGCGGCTGCCGAACCCGAGCCCGAACGGGAGCCCCAACCCGAACCGGAGCCGGAGCCCGAGACACCGGCGCCGCCGCAAGCCCCTCCCAAGCCGGAAGGGCCGCTCACAGGCTTCGACAAGCTCGCGCAGGCATCCTGGGAACGGGTCGAAGCCGTCATCGAGGCCGAGCGGACGCCGCCGCAAGGGTTGAACGGCATTACGCCCCCGCAGCCATCGGCTGCCGCGGAAACACCGGTGGCCGAACCGGTGGAACAGCCGGCGGCTGCGCCGGCGCCCGTCTCATCCGGGGCGGCGTCGCAGGATAAGGGCGAGGCCTTCGACGATGGAGGGTCGGAAAGGCGAAGCTCCGAACCTTGCTATGCCGGCGAACTCGAACAGTCGGCCTTTTTTTCCGCAACGCCTGCTGATCATGAACCGGCCGGTGAAGAAACCGTTGGCCAAACGGCCGAGGCGCAGGGCGAAACTCCCATGCCGGCCGAAGCAGAGGCCGTAACGGAGACGGAACCAGGCGCGGAGGCGGTGTCCACACCGGCCGCGGCTGAAACGTCGCCGGAGAGAGCGGAAGCAGCGTTGGAAGAAAGCGCGGCCGTTGTCGAGCCCGGCGCGGGGACCGAAGAGAAGATCGTCCGGACAGAGGTCGAGCCCGAACCCGCGGAGGCTACGCTCGCTGCCGTAACGGAAACCGTCGTCGAAGTCGTCGAAACCACAAGGGTGCAGGCAGAGGAGGCTGCTAGCGCGGAAGCCGAGCCGCAGACATCCGAGCGTCCGGCCGCCGCGCCAGACACGGGTGCGACGGTCACGGCGGAGTCGCCGCCCGAAGATACCAGTGCGGCGCCCGCCGCGTCTGGAGAAGGGATTCCGGAAGCCCCGGCCGAGCCGAGCGCGCCCGAACAGCCGCTTGCCCCGGAGGCCGGCGCGGCGGAAGAAACGCAGGCGGTGGCAGCGGCATCAGCCGCGGGTCCGGCAGCGGCGGATGCCGAGGAGACGAAACCCGAGGCGGAAAAGGCGCCCGAAAAGCGCTCCCGAGGCGGCTTCCTCAGCCGGCTGTTCGGCGGCCGGGCGGCGGAACACCGATAGAGTCAGGATAGATGTCGTCAGCAAAGAGGTATCAGACGAATGAGTTCGGCGGCCACGGACACGCAACTAGACACGATCCCAGCCCAGGCCGCCCAGGCCGCGGATGCAGGGCAGCGGCTGCTCGATAAGGCGGTCGCCGCCACGCGCGCAATTGCCGCCCCCGATGGCCGGCCCGACGCCGGCATTCTCGACCGTGAACAGCACCGCACGCACGGCCTTGCCTGGCTGGCGACTTATGTGGAGGCGTTGAAGCAGCTCGCCGCCTATGCGGGGCGGCAGGAGCGCGAAGGCCGCTTCGGCGAAATCGAGCGGCTGATCGTGCAGATCGGGCTTGCCGAATACTCCGCTCAGATCGCCGGCGGCATCCCCATGAGTCAGACCGAGTTCGCCCGCCTCGGCGAGCTCGGCATTTCACCGGAGGATCAAGGTGCATTCACTGATAACAGCGCTGTTCAGACGCTGATCCGTTCCGGCAATACGCCGGATGCGCGAAGCCGGCTGCTCGGCCTCATCAATGGCGCCCAGGGCGCATCCACCTATGGCGATGGCGGCCTCGACGACACCCTGGAGAGCATGCGCGAAGAGATGCGCCGTTTCTCCGAGGCCGAGATTGCCCCTCACGCGCATCAATGGCACCTGGAGAACAGCTATATCCCGCTCGAGGTCATCGCTAAAATGAGCGAGCTTGGCGTCTTCGGCCTCACCATTCCGGAAGAGTTCGGCGGGCTTGCGCTGGGCAAGGAGTCGATGTGCCTGGTCTCGGAGGAGCTGTCGCGCGGCTATATTGGCGTCGGCTCGCTCGGCACGCGGTCGGAGATCGCCGCAGAGTTGATCCTTGGCGGCGGCACCGAGGAGCAGAAGCAGAAATATCTGCCCAAAATCGCTTCGGGCGAGATTCTCCCCACTGCCGTCTTCACCGAGCCGAATACCGGCTCCGACCTCGCCGGCCTCAAGACGCGCGCCGTGCGTGAAGGGGACGTCTACCGGATCACCGGGCAGAAGACCTGGATCACCCATCCGGTTCGCGCCGATCTAATGACGCTGCTTGCGCGCACCGATCCGAACGAGGCCGGCTATAAGGGCCTGTCCATGTTCCTTGCGGAAAAGCCGCGCGGAACGGACGAAAACCCGTTCCCTGCCGAGGGCATGAGCGGCGGCGAGATCGAGGTGCTCGGCTATCGGGGCATGAAGGAATATGAAATTTCCTTCGACGGCTTCGCCGTGCCGGCCGCAAATCTGCTCGGGGGCGAGGAAGGGCAAGGCTTCAAACAGCTCATGCAGACCTTCGAGGCCGCGCGCATTCAGACGGCCGCGCGGGCGGTCGGCGTTGCCCAATCGGCCATGGACCTGGCCTTGCGCTATGGAAATGAGCGCCAGCAATTCGGCAAGCCGATCGTCTCTTTTCCGCGCGTGGCGGACAAGATCGTGATGATGGCTGTGGAGATCATGATTGCGCGCCAGCTCACCTATTTCGCCGCGCGTGAGAAGGATGAGGGGCGGCGCTGCGATCTGGAAGCGGGCATGGCCAAGCTGCTCGCGGCGCGTGTGGCCTGGGCGGCGGCGGATAATGCCGTGCAGATCCACGGCGGCAACGGCTTCGCGCTTGAGTATCCCGTCAGCCGCGTCCTGTGCGACGCGCGGATATTGAGCATTTTCGAAGGCGCGGCCGAGATCCAGGCGCAAGTCATCGCCCGCCGCCTTCTCGATATGCGAAATTGAGCTAAGTTTTTCTCACCGCAGAGAGAATAAGCTTTTCCCTCGCGGAACACCGATACCCGCTGTGGCCTATCGGTGCTTCTGCGGGCTATTTCGCGCAGGCGAAAAGAGTTGGCTTGCAACTTGCTGCGCTCTTTTGCAGGATGCCGTGCCATTAAGGGGTGGGGGGTTTGTGAGAAGATGGAGTCGGCTGGTTCCGGTCTCGCGTTGATTTCGTGGCAGGGGTGGAGCGTAACAGGTTCGATCTCGGCCCTACTTATTCTGCTGATCACCATTCTCCTTTGGCTCCTGCCCTTTCCGTCGACCCCCATCGCCGAGCAACTCGGCAATCCGTCCATGCGCGGCTATTTGCAGGGCCGGTTCGGCGCCGTGTCTCCCTTCGCCCGCTATTTGGCGGCCATGGAGCGGCTCGATGGCTGGATGCAGCGATGGTTCGGACGGCGGTGGAGCGGCCAGGCTTTCGAGCGCTGCCTTGCCATTGCCTTCGTTTTCCCGGTTGCGCTCTTCCTGCTTGCAAGCGTGCTTGCCGGGTATAAGAGCGGCCAGATCAACGTCGGCGAGCTGCTTTTGTTCCTCTTCGGCGTCGTCATGGTGTCGATCGCCGTTCGTGCGCTGTTCCATTTTGGTTACTGGGTCTTCCGCCGAAGGTGGCGCTCGATCGGCGGCGACAGCGAACTCGCCGAAATCGTCACCCGCATCCTGCTCGGCGCTTTCGCCGTGGTGTTCGCATTCGCTATCGCCTTTGCGGTCGCCTCAAGCCTTGCGGGCGAGGTCTCCGACGTCGGAACGGTGGCCTTTGCGATCCTCGGAGGGTTCGCCTTCGCCATCGCCTTTGCCATTGCCTATGCCTTCGCCGGCGCCTGGGCGTTCTTCATCGCGCTCGTCCTTGTAGCCGTCATCGCCCTGACGATGGCGAAGGATTTTGCGTTCTTTCTCATGCTATTCTTCGTCATTCTTCCCGTCCTCAATGCCGTCGTGGACTGGCTGTCCTGGGCGGTGACGCGGTTCAACGTGTCGCTGATCGAGATCGCCTCGCCGAGCCTCGCTGGCGCGGCCTTTATCGGCACGGTCCTCATCGTCGATATCGCCGCAGCCATCGTCTTCGTCGTCGCGCTCGCGGCCCTTCTGCCGATCGGGCTCGAACTCGTCGATCTGTTTCTGTCGGTCTTCGGTCGCGACAGTTTCGACTGGCGGATGGCCGCCGCTCAGGCCGTCAGATCGCCCTGGGATGAAGGACTGTTCGTGACCGGCATGTTGCTGACGCCGCTTGTTCCGACGCTTGCCGCGCTGACGATCGGCTTCGGATCGCTCGCCGCGCCATTCGTACCGGGGGCTGCCGTGGCGAGAGAGATCCTTCAGGAGGATGCCGAGACGGCGCTGAATGCCGATCAGATCCGATATACGTCGCGAACGATCTACTTCTCGCGGCTCTGGTATGTGCCGGCGCTGATCATATCGATCGGCGTATTCCTTCTCATATGGCTGGCGCTCGACAAGCTCGATGTGCCCGTCGCCCGCTTCCTTCACAATCTGGCGCTGTGCTCCACCATGTGGAGCCACGGACAATGCGCCTGGTTCTGAGCTTTCGGCGCGATCCGCCTGCCGGTACGCCCGAGAGCCCTAGATCAACCCTCGTTGAAGTGGACTCACTTGAACGAGGTTAAGTTGATCTATCCCAATAGGTTAGCGCAACTGTTCCCACGTCCATCCCCGCCTTCGCGGGGACATGCTTGGACGCGCGTTGCGCCAGTTGAATAGGGCCGGCTCCTCAGCCGGGCCGAGAGGGTACCAGCGGCGCAAGCCCGATCGATCTTTAAAGCTTCTTGAAATCGTTGCTGGCGACGAGAGGCCGGACGAAGGGCGCCTTGTAGAAGATGTGCACGCCGACCTTGGCGACCCTTTTCATCAATTTCTTCCAGGGCGGGGAGACATAGGTTGCGTGGTAATGCGTAGCGTCGCCGACTTCCTTGACGTAGGCTTGGCCGGAGATGACCTTCTTCGCCACATCTATGGCGGTTTGCCACTGCTTCTTGTTCTTCGGCGTTTCCGGGTTGCCGTCGCAGGCGAATGAGAACTGACAGGCGTTCCGATTCCATTGCCCCTGGAATACGACGCCGCAAATCGTGTTCGGATAATAGTCGCTGCGCACCCGCGTCATGATAACCTGGCCGACGGCCGTCTGGCCGCGCACGCTTTCTCCGCGCGCCTCGAAATAAATTGCGGTCGACATGCAGCGGAATTCCCGCGCCCGGAACTCGTCCTCGGTGAGGCCGCCGAAGATACGGGATTTGATCCGTTCGCCATCGCCGCCGCCGACGCGCGCAAGCTTGATCAGATCGTCCCAGCTCGACGGACCGGCGCTCGCCCCCACCGATGCCTTGGCCAAAGATGCGTCCTCCGCACTCGCCTCCGCAATCGATTCAGGCTGAGAGCCTGTCGCCGACGGGGACAGCAGGAAGAGCGCCGCACTCACGCCCTCATCGCCAGGACTTTCGTCTCGTTCACCAGTCACCGCAAGCTTGGCGACCGACAATTCCGGCAGCACGAGGCGATCGGCCTTGCCGCCGCGGTTGACGGACTGACGGAAAAGCTCTGCCGTCCTGGTCGGGCCGGGCCGGCCGATATCGAGGGGGGTCATGGATGCGGCGACGTACCGCATCGGCTCCTCCGCCCCATCCGGATTGTTGGCGGCCACCGCCGCCGGCTGCGGGGCAGCCGACTTCTGCGCAGCAGCGGCTTCACGCGCCACATAATCGGCGCGGTCCTCCTTGCCGGACTGGGTGAAGAGCTGAACGGTCGCGGCGCCGAGGTGGATTTCGGGTGGTCGTCTCTCGATATTGCGCGGGATGGTCGTTCCGCGCGTCTCGGAAAATGGATCCGCATCGGACGCAAAGAAGGAATAATGAACGAAGGAAGATCCCGCCCCGAGCAGCGAAACGGCAGCCAGTCCATAAGCGACGTGTCGTTTTATTCCACCTAAGCGAATACTCATCCCAGCTCTATCCGCCTTCCCTCAGCAATAAGCAGTTGGCCGGCGCCCCCCGCGTCTCGCTCAACTCAGACTGACAATTTGTTTCAAAACTAAACAAGAATGAGAGCGTATAAAGGTAAACGCATCCTTACAGCCGAATCGTACGCGACGTCCTGCCTCCATCAGCCAGAAAACTATGGAAAAAATAAGTTAAAGATAAAATGCAGGTCCGCGATCGCTTTTTGGCGGCAAATTTGATCCTGACATGCCGCGCCGACGTGTCCGTTAATCGGTAAATATAACGTGCAGCTTTTCGGAGATCGCCCGGTGTTTGCTGAAGGGGGCGGTATGCTCGGTGAGTGTGAGCGCCCGCTCGGCGGCGGCAAGCCCTTCCTCGCCGAAACGCTGAAGAAGGGCCGCGCGCAGCCAGCCCTCCGCCTGAGCCCGGCGCTGGCGGGCGAGCGGCATGCCATCGAGCGCCGCAAGCCTCGCATCGAGTGCGTCGATAAGTGTGTCCAGCCCTTCCCCGCTCGATGCCGAGATGAGAAGGCAGGCAACGTCGCCTCCTCCGCTTGCGAGGCCCATCGCGCCCTTCAGATCGGCGAGCGCGCGGGTCGCCGCCGCGCCGGTGTCGGCCTTCGTCACCACGGCAATATCCGGGATCTCCATGATCCCGGCCTTCATGAACTGCAACGAGTCGCCGGAACCGGGCTGCACGCAAAGCACGACCGTATCCGCCACCGTGGAGATATCCGCCTCGGACTGTCCGACACCAACCGTCTCCACGATGACCCGGTCATAAATCGCGCGCATCAGCACGACGGCGGGAAACGCAAGCTCGGTCAGCCCGCCCAGGCGGCCGCGCGAGGCAAGAGAGCGGACGAACACGCCCTGGTCCTCCGGGTCGGTACGCATTCGGATCCGGTCTCCCAGGAGCGCGCCGCGCGAGCGCTGCGAAGAGGGGTCGACCGCGATGACGCCGACCGTGACGCCCGCCGCGCGCCATTTCCGGATGAGCATATCGATCAGCGTGGATTTGCCGACGCCGGGCGGACCGGTAAAGCCGATCACATGGGCGCGGGGGGCAAGATAGGCGGCGTCGATCAATGCGGCTGTATCGGCATCATCGCCCGCCTGCTCGATCCTTGCCAAAGTTTCGGCGAGCGCGCGCTTTCCCCCGCTTCGCAGGGCATCGAGATCACCGGTCCGCGCCGGCGCATTCTGTCCGTGATTCATAGCCGGAAATGATCGCCATTTCGCCGGCCCGGGCAAGGAAAAAGGCTGGCTGGCGGTCTCAAACCGGCGGCCTTTCAAGCGTCAGGGAGACGCAGGTCACCCTTTCGTGCAGACCTTCGCGTGTCCCGTGCAGCGCCATTCATCCGCGCCCAGAAGGTTTGGGAAAGGGCTGCAGCTCAGCTCCTGCTTGACGACTTCACTGGCCGTTTCGCCGCTTGAGGCAATGGTGCGCTGCTGATTCTGGACGCGCATATCGAGGCTCCGCTGTGCATAATAGCGCGCGGCCTTTTCGCCGAGGCTGACGACCTCGCTTGTCACGGGAAAGCAGGGGCCGGCCAGCGCATCGCCGGAAAGCGCGAAAAGGCAGCAGGCGGCGCCTGCAAAAATCAAACCGTTTTTCAAGAGCCTACTCCAAACCAGCTGCGCTCTGATGATCTCAGCCTTGTTTAGAAAAACTCCGGCCGGGCCGCAACGCTCTTTTCTCCGGTTGCGCCCATTCGCCGTCTGTTGTAGCTGCCTTGCCGACGCCTTGCCCCAAATGGGGGCCGACCCAGGGACGTGCCGATGGCTCAATCGCTGCTTGAGCGCTATCGAGAGATGGTTCACTCGGGCGAGATCGAATCCGACTCCGCACAGGCGCTCGCGGCGGAGAAGTTGCAGAGTCTTTCCAACCGTCTCGCCCGCTATGCCCCCTCGGCCAGGACCGATGTTTTTTCCTTGCTGAAGCGAAAGAGCGGTGAAGCGCCCCGCGGCCTTTGCATTTTCGGCAAAGTCGGGCGCGGCAAGACCATGCTGATGGACCTGTTCTTTGCGTCCGCTCCCTTTGGCAAGAAGCGGCGCCGGCACTTCCACGAATTCATGAGTGAGACCCATGAGCTGATCGCGCAGGCCCGCAAGACCCATGCCGGCGATCCCGTCCCGCATGTCGCCGAACGGATTGCCCGCGAGGCGCCCCTTCTGTGTTTCGACGAGCTGCATGTCACCGACATCGCCGACGCCATGATCCTCGGCAGGCTGTTCAGCGTCCTGTTCGAGCGCGGGACGGTCGTCGTTGCGACCTCCAATGTTGCGCCCTGGGATCTCTATAGGGACGGGCTCAATCGTGCGCTGTTTCTGCCCTTTATCGAACTGATCGAGGACAGGATGGAAGTGCTGGAGCTGGAGGCCTCGCGCGACTATCGGCTCGACCGTTTGACCGGAACGCCGCTTTATTTCACGCCGCTCGGGCCCGAGGCCGACGAGGAGATCCGCATGGCCTGGATACGGCTGACCGGGCGCCAGGCGGGCGGGCCGCAGATGATCACGGTGAAGGGCCGCGTGGTCGAGGTGCCGGAGGCCGCGATGGGCGTCGCCCGCTTCACCTTCAACGAACTCTGCGCAAGACCGCTCGGGGCGAACGACTATCTGGCCATCGCGCGAAACTTCCACACCATCATTCTCGAAGATGTGCCGGTTCTCACACCGGATCGCCGCAATGAGGCGCGCCGCTTCAACACGCTGATCGATACGCTTTACGACAATGGCATCGGACTGATCGTCTCCGCCGAGGCTGAGCCGGACAGACTCTACCCGTCAGGCGATGGCGCCGATCTTTTTCAGCGCACGGCCTCGCGCCTCATGGAGATGCGGTTGAGGGAGTATTTGCAGGCGCGCCACAGACGGGTGCGGGGAAGGATGTCGGATGCTTAGAGATGCGCAAACGCCGAAGATTGGCGGCTCGGGCCAGAGCTTTGCTCAGCCCAGGACATTATTCCGTCCGCCCCACGTCGCATAAAGCGCCTTCGCATGGCCAGGAAGCCAGCTTTCCTTGACACGCCCGTCCGGCAGCGGAGCATCGGATACGCAATCCTGATCAAGATGGACAGGCTCACGCGGTACCGCCGTAATATAAGGCTCGCGATAAGGCGCAAAGCTCTTGCGGAGGATCTTCTTCGTCCACTGATGCGTATGGTAGAGTCTTGAGAAATGCCAGCTGAGAAAGATCGCGATGAATGTTGCGATGATGAAGCCAGCTTGCACCGGACTTGCCCGAACCGCTTCGGAACGCTGATAAGCGATCTGTTCGGGTTCTTCACCCCGATAACTGTCCTGTTTTACTTCGCTTAACACGGAAACTTGTGTGCCAGAAGCGTTTAACGCCTCCAAATTCCCGTTTATGGAAGTAAGAACCAAACATACATAGGCCAGAAGCCCGGCCAATACCCATGCCACGAGCTTGTCCACGTCCGCTCCCTCACAATCCGCACCATAATTACAACGCAGGAACAGATTTCACTTTCAAAACTATCAGATGTTTTTTCCGTTAGCAAATTATTAACCAACGGGATCAACCAAAAAGCCCCGACCATTTGAACCATGATTCGGGGGCTCCGCGAGAGCGTCGTCAGCTTTGTTCAGAGGTGAATTGGAACGCCGGGCCGGGCGGCCGATGGCAGCTCGGACCGAACCGCGCCGCCGCGCTTTGACGAGAGAATTTCTCCCATGCGCCGAAATGCGCGCCCACTTGACATCGCCGCCGGAAGCACGCCAATGAAAAGTCGAATTTGCAGCAATCGGCTGACGACATCGGAACCTCATGAAAATCAATGGCAATGAAATCCGGCCCGGCAATGTGATCAAGCATCAGGGCTCGCTCTGGGTGGCCGTCAAGGCGCAGGCGGTCAAGCCCGGAAAAGGGCCGGCCTATGCGCAGGTCGAGCTGAAGAACCTGCTGAACGGCTCGAAGCTGAATGAGCGGTTCCGGTCCTCGGAATCGGTCGAGCGGGTGCGGCTTGAGCAGAAGGACTATCAGTTCCTCTACAAGCAGGACGACATGCTCGTCTTCATGAATATGGAGACCTACGACCAACTCGAAATCGCCGAGGATTTCGTCGGCGAACGTGCGGCGTTCCTCCAGGACGGCATGGGCGTGACGGTGGAGAGCCACGAAGGAAGGCCGATCGGCGTCTCGCTCCCCGATCATGTGACGCTTCAGGTCGTGGAAGCCGAGCCTGTCGTGAAGGGACAGACGGCGTCTGCGTCCTATAAGCCGGCTGTGCTCGACAACGGCGTGCGCGTGATGGTTCCGCCCTTCGTCACCGCGGGAGAGAAGGTCGTCGTCGATACGAACGACCTGAGCTATGTCCGCCGTGCCGATTAATCGCCATTTGGTCGAGGGCTGCTGAGCAATCATTCGGAGACGAACCGGCTGGACATTCGGCGCGCGACCGGGCAGTTTGCGTGAGCCGAGAGAGGCGGGCGCAGCGTCCCGCACGCCCTGAGCGGCCCCCTGCACGAAACCGACATTTCGAAGGACTGACCAATGGCAGCCTCCGCGCTGATGACCATGATGTTCGCCGCAGCGCGCAAAGCCGGCCGGAGCCTTGCGCGCGATTTCGGCGAGGTCGAGCACCTCCAGGTGTCGCTGAAAGGGCCGGGCAATTTCGTCAGCGCCGCCGACACGCGGGCGGAGCAGATCCTTTATGAGGAGCTGTCGCGTGCCAGGCATGGATATGGCTTTCTGATGGAGGAGCGCGGCGCGATCGAAGGGGCCGACAAGACGCATGTCTGGATCGTCGACCCGCTCGACGGAACCACGAATTTTCTTCACGGTATTCCTCACTTCGCCATCTCCGTCGCATTGCAGCGCGAGAACGAGCTGGTCGCCGGGCTGATCTACAATCCCGCCAATGGCGACGTCTTCACGGCCGAACGCGGCAAGGGCGCGTTCTTGAATGACCGCCGCATCCGGGTGGCGGCGCGGTCGCACCTTGAGGATTGCGTCCTCGCAACCGGAATCCCTCATCGCGGACGGCCCGCCCATGAGACATTCATGCGCCAGCTCGCGGCCGTCATGCCGATCGTGTCCGGCATCAGGCGCTGCGGCGCGGCCTCGCTCGACATCGCCTGGGTGGCGGCCGGTCGTTATGACGGCTATTGGGAGCTCGGACTGAGCCCCTGGGACATGGCCGCCGGGATCGTCATCCTGCGTGAGGCCGGCGGCTTCGTCACGGATCTGAGCGGCGGCAAGGCGATGCTCGAAAATGGCGGCATTCTTGTGGGCAATGAACGCATCCATCGCGCCTTGTTGAAATTGCTTTAGCCGCAAGGGATGCGGGATAGCTGCTTGGAAATGCAGGGGATTTCCGCCTGCCGGCGTTAACGATAAATCATCTGCGTCGCCCTTTAAGCCGCGTTAACCAATGTCAATGTTGGACCGGCGACCTTCCTCAATGCTATAGCGATAACAGGAAAAACTAGCTGTTTTTTGCTGTGGATAAATAAGCTATGAGAGGAAGTGGAGACGGGGGCGGTACCATGGCTTATCCGCTGCAAAGGCATTCGATGAATATGACGAAGACATCCTATTCTAAGCTGTCCAAGCCGCAGATGTTCGTGTGGCGGATGTTTCTATTCGTCGCCCTGGCGTCGTTCATCGCCATTATTCTTTACGCCCCTATCGTCAATGCCTTCAACACCAATCCCGCGCTCAACGGCATAATCATTGGCACACTTGCCTTCGGCATTATCTATACCTTTCAGCAGGTTCTCCGGCTTTATCCCGAGATCCGCTGGGTCAACAACTTCCGCGTCGCCGATCCCGGCCTGGCCGTGGAACGCTCCCCTGTCATGCTGGCGCCGATGGCCACGCTCCTAATGCGGCGGCAGGGACAGGCGGCGCTTTCGACGGCCGGCATGCGATCCATTCTCGACTCGATCGGCACACGGCTCGATGAATCCCGCGAGACCACCCGCTACATTGTGGGGCTCCTGGTTTTTCTCGGCCTTCTCGGAACGTTCTGGGGGCTTATGCAGACCGTGCAATCGGTCGGCCTCACGATTAACTCGCTCAATCCCAGCGGCGGCGGCGAAAGCGGCGTCCTGTTCGAGGAATTGAAGAACGGTCTTGCCGCTCCGCTCAAGGGGATGGGGATCGCCTTTTCATCATCGCTCTTCGGTCTGGCGGGCTCGCTGATCGTCGGCTTTCTCGACCTTCAGGCCTCGCAGGCGCAAAACCGCTTCTACAACGAGCTGGAAGAGTGGCTCTCCAGCATGACGGAAATCGGACAGGAGACGGGCGCCGCGGCCGCGGGACAACCCGCGCAGCTCCGCTTCGCCATTCTGGACATGCAGCGCAGCATGACCGACCTCGCCGAGAAGATCGAGCAGAGCATGGTGCGCAACCAAACGGGCGAAGCCATGCTCGAGCTGTCCCGCGGCATCGACCGGCTGGTGAAGCAGATGCGCGCCGAGCAGAAGGTCGTGCGGGAGTGGGTGGACGAGCAGGCACACCAGCAAAATTCGCTGGCAAATGTGCTCCGCGAGCAGAACAAGCTCGCCACAATCCTGCGCGATGTTGCCGGGCGCCCGCCAAAAAGCGGACGCTGACGAATGTGCGCTGCGGCGTCTTAATGACCTTGGGAGGCTGACCATATGGCGACTGCTGCCATCAGACGACGACGCCGCGGGTCCCAGGATTATTGGCCGGGATTCGTCGATGTCCTGTCGACCCTGCTGCTTGTCGTCATCTTCCTGATGTCGCTCTTCATGATCGCGCAATATTTTGCGACCCAGGAGTCGAGCGGCAAGGACACCGTTCTGTCCCGGCTTAACAAGCAGATCGCTTCACTGACCGAGTTGCTGGCACTTGAAAAGTCCAAGACCAAGTCCTCACAAGATCAGCTCGCGGCGCTGCAGGCTTCCCTTGCGGCCGCCCGAACCGAACAACAGCGGCTACGGGGCCTCCTGGATTCGGCGGGAGAGGAGGGTCAGTCGGCGGAAGCCCGCATTTCCGGTCTCAGCGGCGAACTGGACGAACAAAAGAAAATTTCATCCGACGCGCTGGCGCAGGTCGAGCTGCTCAATCAGCAGATCGCCGCGCTGCGCCGTCAGATTGCGGCCCTCGAAGATGCGCTCGAAGCCTCCGAGAAACGCGACCGCGAGTCTCAGACCCGTATTGCCGATCTTGGCCAGCGCCTCAATGTTGCCCTTGCAAAGCGGGTGCAGGAACTGTCGCGCTTCCGGTCCGACTTCTTCGGAGAGCTGCGCAAGCTGATCGGCGAGCGCGACGACATCCGGATCGTCGGCGACCGCTTCGTTTTCCAGGCGGAGGTCTTCTTCGAAAGCGGATCGGCCGAAATCGGCCCTGACGGACAGGTCCAGCTCGATAAGCTGGCGACCGCCCTTTTGCAGCTCGAGAAACAGATCCCGAGCGACATCAATTGGGTGCTTCGCATCGATGGCCATACCGATATCCGGCCCATCCAGACGCCGACCTTCGCCTCGAACTGGGAATTGTCGTCCGCACGCGCGATTTCCGTGGTGAAATATCTGATCAGCAAGGGCGTGCCGGCAAATCGGCTCGTCGCAGCCGGGTTCGGCGAATATCAGCCGCTTTCGACGGGCACCTCCGAAGAGGATCTGCGCCGCAACCGCCGTATCGAATTGAAGCTCACGGAACGGTAAGCCTCCAGATCTTCGGGGGTCAGTGCCGGGTCGAAGGCGAGCCGGGGGGACGGCGCGTGGCATGCTCGGAAGCGAGGCCCGCCGCCGCCATGGCCGGGGTGAGCGAAGTGCGTTCGGGCCAGACGCGATTGCTGCCGGAGAAAAATCGCGCCGGCACCGGCTTGGCGATCGCCCAGATGGCGTTGAAGGCGAGCTGCGCAAGCCTGACCGATCCGGGCGCGTTGTCTTCCCAGAGATCGAGGCCATTCCGGTTCCCTTCGCACCTCCGCAACATGTCGCCGGTCCAGCACGATTCCGCGCCGAGGACCAGCTGCTCATGCGCATGAAGTAGCGCGGGTGTCTTGATCATCCGGACGGAGCTGGACTTGCTGTCGCGCGGACCGATCAGATTGAGCGCCGAAGCAAGGTCGGCAAGCATCTCCACAGGCGCCAGCCGGGCAAAGATCAAGCGTGCCGAAACCTGTTCCCGCTCGAGAGCGTCCGCCTGCAGAGCGAGCGCCTGGGCGACCGCTGCCGATGGTGAGCGGGCTATCAGCGTGAGTGAGCGCTCCTCGATCGTGGCACCTTTGCGCTCGAGCCGCTGAACATAGGCTGCGATCATGGCCGAAAGCCTTTCGACTGGCTGACGCCCGTCGACCGGCTTTTTGCTGAAGGCGGAGAGAAAGCCCATCGGTATTCATTCCTGTCCGGAGAGACGGCAAGGCATGATTGCCGCGTTTCGATCCGCCTAACTAAGCGCGTTACGGTTAAGGAACGATTGACGAGACGCCGATTGGCGTTGGATGTGCAGGGGCAATCCGGGGTCAGCGTAAGCAGAGACGCCGATCCGACAAATCCGCTGAGCCTCCCGAGTGCCGTATCCCCTTTTCGGGGGGGATTTCATATAGCGTGCTGCGAGCCCCCGCCGGGAAGCAGGGCGCAGGGATGCCATCTGTTGTCGGCGGCCTCAGCTCTCCGTGTTTTCCGCCTCTCGGCCGCCATTGAATTTCGGATGGTCGTATTGGTCCGTGTCGGGATCCTCGTCGGATCCCTCACGCCGGTCCTCCAGGGCGGCCCGGTGACTGACCTCTTCCGATATGGATCGCTGCGGTCCGCCTGACTCAACCGCTTTCGCCTCGCCGCGATAGGCCCCTTCCTGCGCTTCGATCTGGACGGAGGGCTTCTCCCAGCGGCCAGCCCGGCCTTCCTTATGCCACAGCCTCTCGCTCTCGGCGGCGCTGCTCGCGACCGACTGGATCAGGATCTGCGCCCAGGCCCGCCGACGGAAGCGGTAGACGCGGAACGCGTCGGCCTGCGCGTAGACGCTGCCTTGCTGATCCAGCTTCTGCTTGATCAGAGCGACGTCGAGCCCTTCGTCCCCGGCATCGATCAGCTCGACGAATCCGCTGCCTTCAAGCGTCGCAAAGACGCTTGTAATATAGCGGGATTCCTCAAGCGGCCGCTCCGACGTCGCCTGATAGATCGACTTGGCAGCGCTCGGTCCGGTTCGCCGCTCCAGCCATTTCACGTAGTCCTCTTCGCGGAAATCGAGCGGCACCGCAGCGTAATAGCGTCCCTTATGGTCGAAGACCACATCCTGAATGGGCGCGATCACGTCCGCTGCTGTCGGGCGCTTCGCCGGGTCGAACTGGTCCTGAAAGACCTTATAGAACGTTGCCAGATAATCGTTCATCGATCCGCGGCGTGCGGCGTCCATGCTCCTGGAGAGCTCGAAGAACGGGCCGAAGGGCCGATTGATCGAAACGAGCAGAATGCACAGATCGACGAAGATGGCGATCATCAGCGGGATGTAGTCTCGCTCCGCAAGGCCGTTCACCGTCGGGGGGACGGGCTTTGCCGGAGCGGCGAACCCGACGGCGGCAACGCCGTTCTGAATACTGGCTCTCGCTTCCGACCAGGCGTTCAGACCGCTATTCGTCAGCCTCCGGAACGCTTCGATGACCGCCTCGGATCCTTCATACGCCCTCAATAGCGGCGGCTCGAGTTCGGGCAGCTCGTTGATCGCGCGGACGACACCGTTGAGCGCCGTCTTGAGTTGAGGGTCCGGGCAGAAGAAAGTACCGCCGCGCCCATTGGGGAAACGCGTCTGCTCGGCCCGCGCGGCGAACTCGTCGCGAAGCTGAAGCAGCTGAGGATCGGTGCGCAGCGCATTGAAGCGGGCTGAAATGAGCCCGAGACGGCGGTTGAGATCGCCGATGAAGAGGCGGCGCGACCCTGTGGCCGGATCGATGGTCGAAGGGTCCTTGGTCAGGATTTTCTGCAGATCGTCATTCACCGCACCAATGTCGGCGTTCACGTCCTCGACGCGTTGAGCAACATATTGGTTGGCGAACTGGAAGCGCTGTGCATCGGCATCGCGAAGCCGGCGTCTCGGCCCGTCGCCCGGCGGGCTATTGGGGCAGGTCCGGCCCTCGGTTCGCTCTCTTCCGGCTTTTTCGGAGGAGATCTGCGCGAGCGTCGCAAAGGTCGATTGCATCTGCTCAAGCCGCGTGGTCCCGAGCTGCAAAGTCTGCTGGACCTCGCGCAAAGACGCTTCCGCCGAGGCGGTCGTTTGCGCCCCGGCCTCCAGGTATTTCCAGTAGAAGCCGAAGGCGAAGCCCACGGAAATCAGGAACAGGACGCAATAGCCGACAATATAGGGCGGCCAGAGCCACCAGCGGATATGCCCGGAAAACACGGCGTCCAGCACATAAAGAATCATGAGCTGGAGCATGAAGACGGCGAAAGCCACCGCCACACGCGGCACCCAGCCGATCTGGCCGGTCGAGGCGGCGATCAGCTCCATGATGCCCGTATAAGTCGATATCCAGGAAAGAAGGCTCAGGCCCGCAAGGAGCAGGAACCACATCCAGGAAAAGCCCAGCCTCTTCTTCGCAACCGCCATCGGCGAACTCCTCAGCTCATTGTGCCGGGCGCGTCAATCCCCACAACAAAGGCCCTCAGAACGCAAGATTTCCCCGCGGTGATAAACACCGCGGTTCTCCGCCCGTTCCGCGGGCGCGTCCCCCATTGGTCACATTATGGCCATGAACCTGAACCGCGTCTTTATCGTTTTTTGAGTATCATATTCTGGTGGCGTTTCACATCATACCGCGTACAAAACATGCAGGCTCCGTCGGCAAAAACGAAAAAGCCGATTGAATTGCAACAGTTGTCGCCGCGTTTGAATGTTTTGCCTTACATCCGGATGCTGACAGATCGGGTTTTGGCATCGGCGAAATTGCCGATGGATGTGGCCATAGAAACGCGCGTCGGAACATCACAAGCTTGTGACAGCCACCGCATCCGAGATAAGGCTTGGCCTTCGCGCATGAGCCCGGATGGACAGATCTGTCCGGTTGCGCCCGCCCTCCCGACAAAAAAGGGGGTTCATCGCCGCGAATGCAGGCATACATAAGAAATGAGAGAAACGGTGCGTTCCGATGTGCCCGCGCGCGGAGCAACAGCCGAAGCTGGAGACGAATATGACTCCGACGCCGACCAAAGATCAAATCATTGCCGAGCTGAGCCGCGTTCCCGCCCCGGACGGAACGGTCGACATCGTCAGCAAAGGGCTGGTCTCGGAAATCGTCATTCAGAAGGGGAAGGTCTATTTCTCGATCGCCGTTCCGCCCGAGCGCGCAAAGGAATTGGAGCCGTTGCGCGCGCGTGCCGAGCGCGCCGCCGCAACCGTTCCGGGCGTCGAAGCGGTGATGGTCACGCTGACCGCCGACCGCGGCCCGAGCCGACCGGCCGCGCATGAGCGATCACCACGAGCTGAGACGGCGTCCGCCCGGGACCAGCTCGAGGGCGTGCGCGAGGTCAAGCACATCATTGCCGTCGCATCCGGCAAAGGCGGCGTCGGCAAATCGACGACGGCGGTCAACCTGGCCCTCGCCCTTCAGA
>Ga0315553_10001030_pt1 | contig 23777 bp, 19 predicted proteins | sample SalMarSW160140MG_FD_203099 | JGI IMG/M metagenome (GOLD analysis project Ga0315553, IMG submission 203099) | Salt marsh sediment microbial communities from the Plum Island Ecosystem LTER, Massachusetts, United States - Salt Marsh Sediment SW1601-40 ... | reverse complement strand
ATGCGCCCCAGCATGTCGGCGGGCGCCCGTTCATGGAGCACAGCCCGCGCCGCCACGCTCACCAGCGAGAAGGCGAAGCCCAGGGGTATCGACAGGCCCATGGCCACGGTTGCGTCCAGAGAGAGCCCCGTCCACTCTATGGCGTCGGTGAAGGTAGCGGCCTGGTCCCTCATCAGGCCGGTGAACTCCTCGACAAACCCCATGCTTGCCAGGCAGACCAGGAAGAGAAGGAAACCCATCGTCACTACCTGAGCGTTGCCAATTCGCTGACCAAGCCAGGGCGCCAGCCGCAGCCCGGCCAGGAGTCCGATGGCAGCAGGAGCGAAGACGAAAGCCGCGTTGTCCACCCGCGTATCCAGCACCTCGCTTAGGTAGTGAGGCAGGAGAGTGACCAGCACTAGGATGGCCGTAGTAGCCAAGGTGAGCTGGACCACGGCGGACCAGACCTTGCTATCGTAGATGATGGTCCGCCAGGCCTTCCTGAACTCCTCGGTCAAGCCGCCACCGAGCACCACCGGTCGCTCTCGACGCTCTGCCCCTGCCTCCAAGCCCGATAGAGAGGTGACAACAAACGCGGCGGCGGCAAAGAGCAGGGCCGTCACGATGAACAGAGGCTTCGCGCCGACCGTCTTCATGAACAGAGGCGCCAGAGCCAGCATGCCCACGCCCTGAGCCAGTATCGATGTCAGGCCCAAGAGGGCGTTGGCAGAGGCCAGCCGATCGTAGGGGACTATGGCCGGGACGGACGCCGACTCGGCAGGAGAGTTGAACTGGGCCACCGTGGAGAAGCCGAGGACTATGACATACAGCCGCCAAAGGCTATCGCCCCAGAGGAAGAAGGCCACACAGGCGACCGCCCGCAGGCCCTGGCTGAGGAACATCACCAGCCGCTTGGGCGCGCGGTCGGCCACCACCCCTGCGTAGAGCCCGGTCAGGACGCCGGGCAGGAGAAAGGAAAAGACGAGAAGACCGCTGTGGATGCTGGAGCCGGTGCGCTCCACCACCACGATTAGGAGCCCGAAGTAGATGGCATGCTGGGCTACCGAGGAGAAGAAACGAGCAAGGCAGAGGGAGAAGAATCGACGGTTCTCTAGGAGAGAGCCCGCCTGCACGAGATCCGAGCGCGGCCGTAGGAGCTGCCCTTCTTGCATTAGTGTCCTTCAGGCGTCGAGGCCGGCAGGCCCTCAGGCGTCTCCTCCTCCCCGCGCGCTACGAAAGCCTTGAACCGTTTGCGAAAGACGCTGCGCTCCAGAAGCACCCGCCGATTGCACTTCAGACAGCGTATGCCAATGTCGGCTCCCAGGCGTACTACCTCCCACTCGAAGCTGCCACAAGGGTGCATCTTGCGCAGGCGAACCACATCACCCAGACGTATCTCCAGCACCAAAGCCGGTCACCTCACGTCTGGTCTCGCCGCCCTGGGCGGGATGCCAGAGCGACCTCCCGCTGGCGGTTGATCTCGTCGCGGAGGGCCTGAGCCGCCCGCCGAGCGGCCTGAGCATAGTCCTTACCCGACGATGCGTACAGGATCTGGCGGGACGAGACTATGATAAACCCACCGCCATCTTCATCCAAGGCGTTGCGAACGGCTGCCGCCACGTCGGCACCCTGAGCGCCCACGCCCGGCAGGAGGAAGGTCATGTCGGGGCATAGCTGGCGGATTCGCCCCAACTCCTCGGGGTAGGTGGCTCCTACCACCAGCCCCACGTTGCCATGGACGTTCCACTTGTCGCGGGCGAGCTCGGCCACAACCTCGTACAGGGGACGAGCACCGCCATCAGCCGCTATCAGGCGGTCCTGAAGGTCGGCGCCGCCGGGGTTGGAGGTGCGGCAGAGCACGAACACCCCCTTGTCGGCCCGCTCCAGGAAGGGCGATAGAGAGTCGCCGCCTAGGTAGGGGTTCACGGTTGCTGCATCGAAGCCGTAGACGTCGAACAGGGCGCGGGCGTATGCCTGAGCGGTCGAGCCGATGTCGCCCCGCTTGGCATCACCGATGACGGGGATGCCTTCGGGAATAGCCTCGACAGTCTGGTGCAGCACCTCCATCCCCTGGGGACCCAGAGCCTCGTAGAAGGCCAGGTTGGGCTTGTAGACGCAGACCAGGTCAGCGGTGGCCTCGACAATAGCGCGGTTGAAAGCGGCTACGTCCTTCTCGGGAAGGCGAGCGGGATCGGGGTCAAGGCCAACGCAGAGGAAGCTGTCGTTGCGCTGAATAGCCTCTCGTAGCTTGGCAAAAAACATGGCTCAACCTTTCAAGACAGGAGACGGTCCGGTTGGCGTCCCCCCTTTCCGCCGCATATTATAAGTGGCGACGGGCAGCGTCAAGGCGAAAGGAGCCCATAGTGAGGCTGGATGTAGTCCTCGTTCCGACCCTTCTGGCCGATTTCTCCGACCGGGTCTGCATTGTGGTGGACGTCCTGCGGGCCTCCTCCACCATCGCCACCATGCTGGAGCGAGGAGCCGAGGAGGTGCTGCTGGCCCCTACCATCGAGGAGGCACGCCGGCTGCATCAGGAGCTGCCGCACCACCTGCTGTGCGGCGAGGAGGGCGGCCTGCCGCCGCCAGGGTTCGACTACGGCAACTCGCCCTCTGAGTTCAGCGCCCTCGACCTCAAGGGCCAGAGGGTCATCCTCTGCACCAGCAACGGCACCAGGGCCATCCTGTCAGCCGCGGACGCGCCGGTGGTGCTGGTCGGCTGTCTGCTAAACGCTACCGCCGTAGCCTCGGCGGCCTGGAGGGAGACGACAGCACGGGGGCTGGATATCGCCATCATCTGCGCCGGCGAGGAGGGCGGCAGCGCATTCGCTGAGGAAGATGCCCTGGGCGCTGGGGCCATTGTGGCCGCTATCATCGACCCAAGCCGACGCTGGCCGACTGCCCTGCAGCTAACGGAGGAGACAGAGGCCGCGCTGGAGCACTATCGCGCGCAGCGGGGGCGGGAAGAGACGGCGCTACAGGAGACAGCCCACGGCCGCGACCTACGCGCTCTAGGCTTCGACCAGGACCTGGCCTTGTGCGCCCGGCAGGACAGATCGACGGCGGTGCCCCGCCTGCAGCGAGGCGAGGATGACCGGCTGGTGCTGCGGGCCTATTCTTCAGGCTCCTCGGGGTAGCAGGCGATGGCACCAATGGCCATGGCGGCCCAGAAGGGGATCTCCGCCGTCTCGGTCCAGGGCTGCTTCCCCTCTATCGCCCCGCGGACGTGCACGCCCGCCAGCAAGGCGGCGGCCGCCGCAGCCATCCTGAAGACGATGCGATGCCGCCACGGGTCGCGGGCGGCCCAGAGGGCGCCGAGGCTCATGGCCACGGCCACCGCCCCCAGCGAGCGCCCCAAGTAGACCGTCAGGTCCGTGTCCTCCGGCACCTGCCAGCGAAGCCTCTTGGCCCACTTAAGGGGGGACAGCAGGAGAGGCACAGCGAAAGCGCCCAGGCTCACCCCACTGGCCGCCAACAGGAAGAGCGTCGACCGAGCGTTGCCAGTTCGTTTCATCACTGTATGACCTCCGCTCCATGCTATCATGCGCCCGTCGCCTTGACGAGGCGATCGAGCGTGGCCTATCCTGACGCTGCTTCCATGAGAGCCGAGATTATCTCCATTGGCACCGAGATCCTGCTGGGCGAGGTCCTGGACACCAACGCCCACTACATCGCCTCGCGCCTGCCTGCCCTGGGCATCGACCTCCACTGGATGACCCAGGTGGGCGACAACCTGGATCGCCTCAGCGAGGCCCTCCGCCGCGCCTGGGAGCGCTCCGACCTCATCCTCACCACCGGCGGGCTCGGCCCGACCGAGGACGACCTGACCCGCGAGGCCATCGCTGCCGTCCTGGACGAGCCCCTGTCGGTGGACGACGAGATGGAGGCCCAGCTTCGCACGTTCTTCGCCAGCCGCGGCATTGTCATGCCCGAGCGCAACGTCAAGCAGGCCACCCTCATCCCCTCGGCTCAACTCATCGCCAACCCACGCGGCACTGCGCCCGGCTGGTGGGTGGAGCGCGACGGGCGCATCCTCGTGGCCATGCCTGGCCCGCCGGTCGAGATGGAGCGCATGTGGGAGAAGGAGGTGGCGCCCAGGCTGGCCAAGCTGGCGACGGGCGGCGTCATCGTCTCCCGCACGCTGAAAACGATGGGCATCGGCGAGGGCAGCGTCGACGAGATGATCAGCCCCCTGCTGCGCTCGACCAACCCTAGCCTAGCTGTCTACGCCAAGGCCGACGGCGTGCATCTGCGCATCACCGCCAAGGCCGCCAGCCGCGAGGAGGCCCAGCGTCTCATCGCGCCGATGGAGGAGGAGGCGCGAGGCATCCTGGGCAAGACCATCTGGGGCGCCGACGACGACACGCTGGAGGCAGCCGTGGGATCGATGCTGCGCGAGCGGGGGCTGAGCGTGGCGACGATGGAGTCGTGCACGGGCGGCCTGCTGGCCAGCACCATCACCGACATCGCCGGCAGCTCGAGCTACTTCAAGGGCGGCTTCGTGGCCTACACCGCCGAGATGAAGATAGCGCTGGGGGTGGACGAGCAACTCGTCCGCCGGCACGGGGTGGTAAGCCAGGAGGTGGCCCGCGACATGGCCCGCGCGGCGCGCGAGCGGCTGGGCGCCGACTATGGCATCGGCGTCACGGGGGTGGCCGGCCCCGAGCCGCTGGAGGACAAGCCGGTGGGCACTGTGCACATCGCGCTCGACGACCCCGACACGTCGGGGCAGGCGATCAGCTACACCTTCGCCCAGAGCCGCGCGGCCATCAAGCGGCGGGCGGTGACGACCGCGCTGTTCGTGCTGCGACGGGCTCTGCTGGCGCGGTAGGCAGGAAGCCGCAGCGGGTGTAAAATAGCCTCTGCGAGCAGACACTCTCCGAACTTCACTTCCGCTGGGGGCACCATGAGAGGACTTGTCTTCGCACTCATCGTCCTGCTGGCCGCCGCCTGCGGCGGCGAAGAGGGCGCGCGCACGGCCACGCCCAGCGCCACGGCGACGCCCTCACCAGCGCCCACGGCGGCGACTCCAGCGCCAAGCGCAGCGGCGGAGGCTAGCACCGCCGCCTACGTATCGTTGGGTGATTCCATCCAGTACGGCTGCTGCGGCGACCCCATGCGCTCATCGGGCGAGCTGTTCCGCCAGTACCTGTCCGAGCGCCTGAATCGACCCGTCGAGTGGCTGACCCTGGCTGACGCCGGCACAGCGCAGTCGTTCATCCACGGCGGCCACGGGTCGGAGCCACAACTCGACCGCGCTGTTGCTCTGCTGGACGACCTGAAGCAGCGGGACGAGCCCGTGGCCGCCATCACGATGTGCATCGGCGGGAACGATTTCCTTTTTCTGCAGGACCCGGAGAACGGACAGCCCTGCCACGCGGAGGGCTCGCCTGGTTGTCTTCAGGTCTTCGTGGAGACGTTGGAGCGCTACGAGGGCCAACTGGATCTCATCCTGGCGACCCTTAACGAGGCCAAGGACCCTTATACGCCCCTTCTGCTCCTCAACTACTATGACGCCTGGGACTACGGCGAAATCACGCTCGAGTACATGGCCACGGAGCCGGGGCTGGTCCTCATCAACCAGACGATCGCCGAGGCAGCGGACAAATACGAGGGGGTGTTCTTGGTGGACATTTACCCGCTGTTCAAGGGCAAGGCGCGCGAATACATCTCCGACGTCGACCCTACGTACGAGGGCCATGCGGTCATCGCCGAAGCTTACCGGGAGGTGTACGAAGGGCTGCCGCCGCAGTTCGTCGAGCCCTTTGAAAGCGCCGCACCTACTCCGTGAGGCGTCTGTACAGCGTGGTGATGCGGGAGGGTAGGGACTCGATGTCGGTCACGACGGCGTAGCCGATGTCGTCGCACATCTGCTTCAGGTAGTCGCAGCCGCAGCCGTGAGTCGAAGGCGAAACGCAAGGCAGGAGAAAGCCTAGCGTCAAGCGGGCGCTGACCGAACACCCTAGCCTGGTCTTGCGGGCGCGTGGCGTCCGCCTGAAAGAGGGTATGCGGAGGTGTGAGAGGATGTGGACATCTAGCTTGAAGCTCGCCGCTGTTACGACTGCGATAGCATTCCTGTCCTTGGTCATGGGGGCCGCCTGCGGCGGCGGAGAGGCGCTGCGCACGGCCACGCCCGAGGCGCCCCCCAGCGCGACGCCTGCTGCTACCGCGACGCCATCAGCCACAGCGACACCCACAGCGGTGGAGTATCCGCCCAAGGTCTCACTGACGGAACGAGGGGTCTATCTGATCCGCCCCGATGGCACCGGCCTGCGCAACCTGACACCAGGAGAGGACAGCCGCTACAGAACTAGCTGGTCTCCAGACGGGTCTCGCATCGCCGTCGCCGCTAACGGCAGTAAGCGGCGCGTCTCGGTGATCGATGTCGATGGCGCGGCCGAACTGACGGTGTTCGACGGCAGCGGCTGGGGACGAGAGTGGTGGATCGGGCTGCCGGTGTGGTCGCCTGATGGCCAGCAGCTTGCCGTGCCGGCCGGACCGTATGAGGACACTGCGGGATGGCATACCTACCTTGTTAACGCTGACGGCAGCGGCGAGCCGATCGACCTGTTCGAGGGAATCCCCGAGGAGTGGTCGCCGGACGGCAGCACTTTGGCGTTCGTCGAGTACTCAGAGAAGGGCGTCGCGCTCAACACATTCGATCTGGCGACAGGCGTTGTCACGGTCATCGAGAGGTTGACCAACCTGTTCTACTCCGCCTGGTCGCCTGACGGCCAGCGGCTGGCCTACAGCATGTACCCACAAGATGCGGCCCTCGAACAAGTCGTGATCGTAGACCGCGACGGCTGGAATCGCAGAGTGATTGCAGAGCACGGCTCCCGCCCCGAATGGTCGCCGGACGGCGAGTATCTCGCCTTCGTTGACGCCGACGGGGCGGTAAACGTGGTGCAGGTGGCGACCAGCGCCGATCCCGTCCGCCTGGTGCCCGGCGCGGTGGTCAGGTGGTTGCCAGAAGAGGACGCCGTCCTCGTCCGGCACAAGTCATCGCTGAGGCTGGTCAGCCTTGCGACGCACGAAACCATCGAAGCCAGCAACCTAGCCGGCGATGTTCTGCTCACCGGGCAGGTATCGTTCTCTCCGGACGGCCAGCGCGTGGCCTTCGCCGGCTGCGAACCCAGCCCGCCAGCCCCCTGCCCCTACCCGGGAGACCTGTTTGTCGCCAACACCGACGGGACAGGGCTGGAAAAGCTGGTTCGGCCCAGCACTGGCATCCCGTGGGGACCTGAGTGGTCACCCGACGGGCGCTACATCGCCTTCGTCGACGGCAGGACGCAGATCAGCTGACCGTAGAGGCTCGCTGCCTACTCTGTGAGCCGTCTGTACAGGGTGGTGATGCGGGAGGGGAGGGCCTCGATGTCGGCCACCACGGCGTAGCCGATGTCATCGCACATCTGCTTCAGGTAGTCGTGGCCGTAGCGGTCGACCGTGAGGCAGAAGGGGACGATGCCCTTCCGCTTGGCCTCCAGCAGGGCCACGTGGGTGTCGTGGATGGCGTACTCCTTCTCGGTGCGGTCGCGGCCGTAGCCGTGGTCCTGAGGGCGGCCGTCGGACACCAAGAAGAGGATGCGCACCTTGGCCTCGTGGGCGTCCAGCTTGGCGGTGGCGTGGCGGATGGCCGGCCCCATGCGGGTCGAGCGGACGGGGGCGATCTTGTCGATGCGCTGCTTGATCCGCTCGCCGAAGGGCTCCTCTAGGTCCTTGATGACGTAGAACTCCACGTTCTCGCGGCCGTATCCCGAGAAGCCGTAGATGCCGTAGGTATCGCCGATGGTCTCCAGGGCCTTGATGAGAAGGACGGTGCTCTCCTTCTCCAGGTCGATGATCCGCTTGGGCGGAGTCAGCATGTCCTGAGCGCGTCGCGACATCCACCAAGAGAAGTAGCGGCGGGGGTCATCGTCGAAATCGTCCTGACCGTAGCGGCGCTCGTGCTTCGTGATCTCCTCGTCGGTGGAGGCGCTCATGTCCAGGAGGAAGGCCACCGCCACGTCCCGCTCCACCTTGTTGCGCCGCCAGTAGACCTTGCCCGTGGGCTGGTGGCCGCTGTGACGCTCCACCAGGAAGTCCACCACGCCGTCCAGGTCGAACTCCTCGCCGTCCAGCAGACGCTTGATCTTGCGGAACACCTCGGGCCGCAAAAGCTCGAACTGACGGCGGGTCTGGCTCACCAGGCTGGAGTGCTTCGTGAGGGTCCGCTCGAAGAACTGAGTCTCGCCCTCGGACAGCGAATACTCGGCCACCCGGCACCAGCGAGGCTTGTAGTCGCTGGCCCGGAAGTCCCACTCGTCATAGTAGGAGTAGTTGGGCTCGCAGGTCAGCTCCTCCTCTTCGCCCTCCCTGGGCGTGCCCGGTGGAAACTGCCCTTCGTGATAGGGCAAGCGCTTTTCGGGCCGCTGGGGCGCGGTCTCCTTCAGGAGGTTGGCCAGGAAGAGAGCGGAGCTTTCGGTGAGGTCACCCTCGGCCATCTCGCTGAGAGTTATCTCCACACTCTTGTCCAGGAGCTGCTTCAGCTGCTCCGGCGACAGCGCCGGAGGCGATGCCTGGGTCTGCCTGGCTTGTTTCTCCTGGCGCAGACGCATGAGGAGCTGCACCAGCTCCGGCTTGAACTCGCCCCTGAACTCCACCGGCTGGGGGCTCTCATAGGACTGTTCCTGGCCGCTCTGCATGAGCTGGGTCAGGGCCTGGCCCAGCGAGTCCATATCCTGGGACAGCTCGACCCCTTCCTCCTCCAAGCGCTGCCACTCCCTGTCCAGGTCGCTGACGATGTTGGGGACCTTCTGGGCCAGGCTGTAGAGGCGGACAGTCGCCTCGGCGGCGTCCTCCACGGTAGCCTGAGGCTGCTGGACGCTTCGCAGGACGCCGAGGGCGTTGTGCATGATGCCGATCATGGTCACGGGCCAGCGCATATGTTGGAAGCCCTCCAGGCTGGCCAGGATCAGATTCTCCAGGAAGGCCTGTCGCAGGGGCAGGTCTTCCGGCCGCGGCCGCTTCTCCAGTTCCCTGTCCTGGATGCGCCGATAGATGGAGCGAATGCCACAATACTCCTGGGCCACCAGACGATCGATACGGGCATCCTCTACGACGGCGAACAGGTCGGACGCCAGGCGGCGGTCGTCGAACAGGTCGAAGAAGCGCTCGATGTCGGTCAGGGCCTTCTTAGGGCCACCCCGCTGCTCCTCCAACTGGTGGCGTTCGTCGGGGAAAATGTGCCCCGGCCTGTCGAAGAAAAACTCAAAGCTGCCGAACTCCAGGTGGCCCGCCTGATGGGTGGCGTATACCTTGTAGACGCCGAAGCTCTGTGCCTTGTCTTTATACTCGTCCACCGCCGGCGGCAGATAGATAGAGGTACCCTCGGTGGAGGGACGCTCGCTGGCCACCCAGCCGATATTCTTCTCGGCAAGGGCGTCGGCGGAGTGAATAGCCACATTGCTACCGGTCAGGGCCTTGCAGTACATTCGCAGGACTTCCGCCACCCTGCTGAGTTCCACCCGCGAAGACAGAGACTCGAGAACCTCTTCACTCTTGCTGGACTGCAGGCGGAAGAAGGCCTTGCCACCTTCGACGCTGGCTTCCAACAGGCCCAGGCCGAAGGCGTGCCAGTGGTGCAGGTCGTCCACACTGATGCGAACCAGCACCTGAGGCAGGCTCTTGAGGAACTCCATGGCGGCCACCGGCGAGCAGGAGGCCAGGTCTTCGGCCAGCGAAAGCAGGTAAGGATGGTCATCCCCTTCGAGTTGACCGAGGGCGCGCGCCCCTTCGGTGAAGAAGGTGAATGCCTGCCGCCCTTCCTGGCGAGCCACCTCGCGGGTTAGGTCGAGGAAGCGCGACCGCTGGGAGGTCTGGACCTGACTGAGGAGACCGGGGCCCTTCTCCAAATAGGAGCGGGCATCAGCCCAGCCGGTGTAGGCCAGAACCTCGGCGAAACGTATGAAGGCTTCACGGTCCTGCGGGGGCAGAGGCGATAGGGACGTGGGCGTCGTCGACAGGCAGTGGGTAGCCAGATCGTAAGAGCGCTCGGCTAGGACATCCACGAATCGCACCAGGGCCCTGACCTCGTCCAGAGAGAGCTGGGACAAGAGGGCTGGGCTCGTGTCGAAGAACTGCACCGCCAGGGAGGCGGAGCGCCAGGTGCCCTTGTAGAGATGCTGCCCCAGGATGACCCAGTCGTCTATCTGGGACAGAGAGAGATTGGGCAGGGTATCCGGGCTGGCGCGGAAGTAGGCGGCGGCCAGGGACGACGACAGCTCGACCAGGTCATGTCCCCGCTGAGCCCACTGCCGCAAGGCGACGAACCCGATGAGGGGGAGCACTTGGGGGGTGGCTCGGAAGTACTCGCTGGCTGCCTCCCAGGAGCGCCAGGAACGGCGGGCCAGTTCCAGGCCATCCTCGGCCCACAAGGCCACCTCCTCCGGTTCCAATAGATCACAGGCCGCCTCAGCGCTAGAACGGAACTCTGCTGCCAGGGCGGTGGAGAAGGGAACCAGTTCCTTTTCGAACCGGCCTACCAGGCGACGCAAAGATGAGCTACTCAAAGATAGAGGACACCACCTCTTCTATACTGCGTTGCACCTCGCGGTCATCGGTAAGGGCCCACACCACCGCCACCTGACAAGCGCGGCGAGGGGCTATGCCCTTCTGTACGAGCCTGCCCGCATAGATGAGCAGACGGGTGCTCACCCCCTCGGCCAGGCCGTGCTCCTTGAGGTGGCGGACCTTCTCGCCCAGCTTGGCCAGGTCTATGGCAAGGGAGTCAGGAACACTGGCCTCATGCTGGATGATGCGAGCCTCCTGCTCTCGTGACGGGTAGCCGAACTCGATGGCCATGAATCGCTGACGAGTGCTGTGCTTCAGGTCCTTGAGAGCGCTCTGGTAGCCGGGGTTGTAGGAGATGACCAGCAGGAAACCGCCACGGGCCTCCACTATCTGGCCCAGCTTCTCGATGGGCAGGATGCGGCGGTGGTCGGTGAGGGGATGGATGAGAACAGTCGTATCCTTACGCGCCTCGACGATCTCGTCCAGGTAGCAGATGGCACCGGCCTTGACGGCGCGAGTGAGGGGCCCATCGATCCAGCGGGTGGACTCCCCCTCCAGGAGATAGCGCCCCACCAAGTCGCTGGCCGTCAGGTCCTCGTGGCAGGCCACGGTCACCAGGGGCAGGCCGTGATGGTCAGCCCCCTCGGATTGGCCGGTGACATCCTTGACGACGGTCAGGGGCCGGTCGAGCCGGTAGGCCATGTACTCGATGAAACGAGTCTTGCCACAGCCGGTGGGGCCCTTAAGGAGCACCGGTATGTTCTGGTTGAAGGCAGCAGTGAACAGCTCCACCTCATCCTTCAGTGGCAGGTAGAAGGGCTCTTCGCTGAGAACATACTCTTCGATGGCGTACTGTCTGTACTCTGTGCGCTCGGGCGGGGCTTCCATATCTCTTCGCTACTTTCTTGCCTGCCGAGGAGCGATGCTACGTCGCCTTGGCAGCCAATCGGCCAATCAGGTCATCCCAAAGCTCATCAACCCGCTGGGCCACCTCCGCCAGGGAGCAATTGGTATCGATGACCACGTGGGCGTGCTTCAGCCGCTCTTCGTTGGAGAGCTGGGCGGCGATGCGAGCCTCTGCCCGCTCTCGACTGAGGCCGCTGCGCTCCATCGACCGCTGAGCAGCCACCTCGGGCGAGACCACGGTCACCCAGACCTCGTCCGCCAGGTGGTCCCAGCCAGCCTCGATGAGGATGGCGGCCTCCAGCACGGCCACTCTGGTGCCCTGTCGCCGCAATTCCTCCAGCCTCTCCGACATCATCTGCTCCATGGGCGGGTGAGTGATGGCGTCCAGTCGCCGGCGAGCCTCCGGGTCGCTGAACACTATCTGGCCCAGCTTGCGGCGGTCGATCTGGCCGTCGTCGCCCACCACCTGGCGGCCGAAGGCGGCTACCACCTGATCCCACACTGGCGTGCCCGGCCGATAGACCTCGTGGCCTATCTGGTCAGCATAGACAGTAGCTGCACCCTTGGCGCGCAGCATATCTGAAATGGTGGACTTGCCGCTGCCAATGCCTCCCGTAAGGCCTATTACAAACATATGCCTATCCATATCTATGTTACAGGAAATTGGCTATAAGGGGAACTGACACTCCTACCTCCAGATAGGCGCCTGGCCGCCGCGGCGACGGCTCCCCCAAGGATCAAATCAAAAGGGGCATGGGCCCGGGCCTCAACGGGCTCATGCCCCTTCTGCTTACGACGGAGAAGGCTATCCTGCTTTTAGCTGGCGAACCTTGTTCACGAAGGGCGGAATGACTGTCTTCCAATCGGCCACAATGCCATAGCGACAGTAACGGAAGACGTTGGCCTCGGGGTCTTTGTTGATCGCAACGATGTTCTTGGCCCCACTGAGGCCAGCCATGTGCTGGCTAGCGCCGGAAATAGCCACCGCTATGTAGAGGGTGGGACTCACTACCTTGCCGGTGAGTCCTATCTGCTTCGGTATAGGATACCAGCCCATGTCGCAGGCAGCACGAGTGGCGCCTACCGCGCCCTTCATCAGGTCGGCCAGTTCCTCCAGTGTTTGGAATGCCTCGACGCTGCCCATGCCACGGCCTCCGCCCACGATCACCTCGGCGTCCTCCAGACGTATGCCCTCTGTCTCTTCCTTGCGTCTGCCGGTGATCTTGGTGCGGACGGCGGAGGCGTCGATGTCGGCGGCTACCTTGGTCACCTCCCCTTGGCGAGAGGCGTCCGGTGCGAGAGGTTCCTGCGACTTGACCCTGACGGTGGCCACTTGGGGCATGGTCTTGCAGGTATGCTGGGCATTGGCGTTGCCCCCATAGCAGGGGCGAGTCATCACCAGACGGCCGTCGCTGATGGCCATATCGAGACAGTCCATGGCCACCGCTGTCTCCAGACGAAAGGCCAGGCGCGGGGCCAGGTCACGTCCGATATCCGTCTGGCCCAGAAGGACGATAGACGGGTTAGCCTCGCGGCAGACCTTCTCGACCGCCGGGAGAAAGGCGTCGCTCTGGTACTCCGCCAGGATGGCGTCGTCCACCACGTAGACCTTGTCCGCCCCCGCAGCGATCAACTCCTGAGCCAAGGGCTCTACTCCCTGCCCCAGGAGGGCTGCCTGGACGGGCTGGCCGAGCTCGTCGGCCAGTCGCCGAGCGGCGGCCAACACCTCCAAGCTGATGGAGGCCAGGGCACCCTCGACCACTTCCGCAACAACCAGTACTCCGCTTTCGTTAGCCATCGTACATTTCTCCTTGCTCTGGTCTGCCCGGGCCGAAGGTCGGCCGACCTGGCGGCCCCGTCAGGCAGACCCTTAGATGAGCTTCGCCTCCCGAAGCTTGGTGGCCAGCGTTTCTGCTGCTTCCTCGGAGGTCTCCGCCTCGATGAACTCGCATTTGGCCTCGTGCACGGGCACGTAGAGGCGGTCCAAGGAGAGGAGAGAGCCGGCGGCACCCACCTGCGACGGGTCCACGCCCAGGTCGGCCACTGTCCAGACGGCTACCGGCTTCTTGGCAGCCGCCATGATCTCTCGCAGCTGGGGATAGCGCGGCTCACCCAGCTCGTTACTGACGCTAACCACGGCGGGAAGACTGGTCTCCACCGTCTCGAAGCCGTCCAGGAGCACCCGTTCCACCTGCAGGGTGCCATCGCTGGCTTTTACCTCGCTGGCACGGGTCACGCAGGGCAGACCCAACACGTCGGCGATGATCGAAGGCGTCACGCCTACGTCCCAGTCCGGCGCCTGGCGACCGCAGAGCACGAGATCGAAAGGCTCCAGCTTCTTGATGGCGGCTGCTAGAGCGCGAGCAGTGGCGTAGCTGTCGCCACCTTCGAAAGCGCCATCCGTGAGCTGTATGCCCTCATCGGCACCCATGGCCAGGGCCTTCTTGACGGCATCGCGAGCGGCCTCGGGGCCCAGGCAAAGGATAGTGATCTTGGCCTCGCCCAAGGCCTCGCGGATGCGCAGAGCGGCCTCGACGCCCAGGATAGCGTACTCGTCGGCCACCGGGTCGATGCCCGGCACCGGCAAGACTTTCTTGGTCGCCTCGTCCACCTTGAACTGGGAAGCTGGCGTCTCCGGGTCGGGCACCTGCTTGACGCAGCAAATTATGTGCATGATGTACCTCCTCCCTCAGCCCCGCCTGCCCTTGGAGCGGGGCACGGTTCTATCTCCCAAGCTTTTAAGATTGCTGGGCCCGCCTGCTGGCAGGCTCTACAGAAAACCACCCCTCACTGCGGCGGCTCCGCTGCCTGGCCCTCCGGCGGGTCGGCCTTGGCTGCCTCAGGGACGGCGGGTGCAGGGGCCACCGCCATATCTAGCAACTCCACCACGTCGTAGACCTTCATCTCTCGCTCAGCCGCTTCAGGCACGGCGCCGACGCCGTCCTCGAACATCTGCAAGCAGAAGGGACAGGCGGTGGCGACGAACTCGGCACCTGTGGCTGCCGCCTCCTCGGTGCGCTCGTTGTTCACCCGCTTGCCCTTGCTCTCCTCCATCCACATGTGGCCACCACCAGCGCCGCAGCAGAAGCTCTGCGCCCGTGCCCGAGGCATCTCGACAGTTTGGGCGCCAGGCAGGCTAGCGAGGATGTGGCGAGGCGACTCGTACAGGTTGTTGTGGCGGCCCAAGTAGCAGGAATCGTGGTAGGTGATCTTCTGGGCCAGGGGCCCCTGTGGCTTCAGCCTACCCTCCTTGACGAGCTGAGCGAAGAAGTCGGCGTGATGGATCACTTCGAAGTGGCCGTTGAACTGGGGGTACTCGTTCTTGAAGGTGTTGAAACCATGGGGGCAGCTAGTGATGATCTTCTTGACGCCCTTGGTATTGAACAGCTCGATGTTCTGCTGAGCCTGGAGCATGTAAAGGTACTCGTTACCCAGGCGGCGAGCGGGGTCGCCACAGCAGGTCTCCTCGGCCCCCAGCACACCGTAGCTTACTCCGGCCTGGTTTAGCAGCCTAGCGATAGCCTTAGTGGTCAGGACGTTCCGCTCCGACAGGGCGCCGGTGCAGCCCACCCAGAACAGATACTCCTGGCTACCGTCGAACATGGGCACTTCGCCCATCTCTTCGATCCAGGAGGTGCGGCCCAGGGGGGTGCCTCGCCAGGGGTGACCGCGCTGCTCCAGCTGCATGAGGGTGGCCTGAGCCGTCTCCGGCATGCGGGCCTCGTCCATCACGAAGTAGCGGCGGACGTCTATAATCTCCTGAATGTGCTCGACGAACACCGGGCACTCGTACTGGCAGGCGCCGCAGGTGAGGCAGTCCCATATGGGATTGAACCCCATAGCTTCCGTCAGTGCTACGCCGCGCTCGCCTGTGACATTGATGTTCAGTACCGGTATCGGCAGGAGATCCGATGCGTTAACCAGCAACTGCTGGCGTATTTGGTGAGCTATCTCCTTCGGCGATAGCTCCTTCTCGGTGTTATAGGCGGGACAGGCCTCCTGGCAGCGGCCGCACTCGGTGCAGGTGTAGCCGTCCAGGAGCTGCCTCCAGGTGAAGTCCTGGATACGCCCCACACCGAACACCTCCTGCGTCTCCAGGTCAGGGATGGGCTGGAGGACACCCGTAGGCTGAAGGCGCCGGAAGAACACGTTGGGGGCGGCGGTGAATACGTGCAGGTGCTTGGAGTAAGGGACCCAGATCAGGAAGCCCATGAAGGTCAACAAGTGAAGATACCAGAAGGTGGTGTGCCAGCCTTTGAGAACCTCTATGTCCGTTCCCTGGACACCCTCCGCGATGGCGTTCGAGATGAAGGCGCGACTGTGGTCGGGGAAGGGGTGGATGGCGATGCTGAAGCCGGTGGCAAACAGATCGGTCACCATGAGCAGGGCGATGAAGCCCAGGATAAGGTAGGCGTCCCAGTTGAGGCTAAGGCGGGGCGGCTTGACGATCAGGCGCCTGGCCACCGCCATGACTACGCCGATCACAACCAGGATCTCGAAAACCTGCATAACCGGGAAGTAGGCGGTGTACACGCCCTCGGCCCAGGAGAGCAGGGCGGCATCCTCGTGAAAGCCCTCCAGGAAGAAGTTGATGGTGTTCACCTGGAAGGTCAGGAAGCCCCAGAAGATGGCCAGGTGAAGAATACCCGAGTACCAGTAGCGGGGGCGAATCACGCGCCAGATAGCCAGCACCAGCGGAACGAAGGAAATTGTCCGCTCCCAAAGGCGGTTGAAGCGCCAGTCGGGTTTGCCCACTAAGAGAAGGGCGGTGCGAACGTAGACGGTATAGGCGAAGAAGGCGAGGCCAGAGACAAGTATGAGGTAGAAGAATATGTTACCAGGGAACTGAACAGACGGGGCCATCCGCTACTCCTCCCAATGCCAAGGTCATCGTCATAGTGGATACCAGATGTCGGTTCATCGGCGTGAAATCGCTCACCATCATAGCGTCCGCCCAGGTGAGGGTCAACCGTGAGTCTAGGGCGTGGGCGCGCCGTATAGCCTGCGCAGGTCCGTCTTCAGCACCTTGCCCAGATAGTTACGGGGCAACTCGTCCACAAAGGTCACGTATCTTGGCGTCTTGAAGCTAGCCAGGCAGTCTCTAGTGTAATAAATAATCTCCCCGGCGGTGGCCATCTCCCCCGGCTTGAGCTGGACGATAGCCTTCACCTCCTCACCCCACTCGACGTCGGGCACTCCGATGACGGCCGCATCTTCGATCTTGGGATGCTGCTGCAGGACAGCCTCGATCTCGCCGGGCGAGATGTTCTCGCCTCCACGGATGATCAGGTCCTTGGTGCGACCGGTGATGAACAGATAGCCGGCCTCGTCCATCCAGCCGATGTCGCCTGTATGGAGCCAGCCATCGACCAGGGTTTGGGCCGTCTCCTCATCGCGCTTCCAGTAGCCGGTCATGAGGCGGGCTCCCTTGGCCACGATCTCCCCCTCCCGACCGGCTGGCAGGATGTTGCTCTCGGGATCCATAATGCAGATATCCACATCCTCCATCGGCCGCCCCACCGACTTCAGGCGCTCCAGCTTTCGCTGCTTCTCCTCCTCCGTGCCCTCGATGACGTGATCCTCGGGGCCAAGGTAGGTGATGGTGGAGGTGGTCTCTGTCTGGCCGTAGGCGTTCATCAGGCCGCACTTAAACACATCCACGGCCTTGCGGATCACCTCGTAGGGCATGGGGGCGGCCCCGTAGGCCAGAAGCTTGAGGGAACTGAGGTCGTACTTGTCGAAGTCGGGCTCGTCCATGATTCGCTTGAGCATGGTGGGCACCACGAAGCTGTGAGTGACCTTCTCCCTCTGCACTGTCTCGAGCCAGGCGTGGGGTTCGAACTGAGGCAGCACCACCAAGGTACGCCCTCCCCAGATGGACGACATGATGGCAGTGGTTCCTGCTACGTGGTAGACAGGCACCGAAAGCATCGTGATGTCGTGCGTCTCTGGGTTGGCGGGCTCGACGGTGTTGGTGACGTACACCGAGAGGCTGAGGTAGGTGAGGACGACGCCCTTGGGCAGGGCAGTGGTGCCGCTGGTGTACAAAAGGACGGTGGGGTCGTTGTCATCGACCTCGACGAAGACTTCCTCAAGCTCGCATCTGGCGATAACGTCCTCGTAGTTCTGCATCCCCTGGGGACGGCCATCGTAGCAGATGAAGTGACGGATGCCTCTCAGCTCCGGCCGTATGGAGGCGATGAGCTCCAGATAGCGCTCTCCCACGAAGAATATCGAGGCATCGGAATTATTCACCATGTGGGTCAACTCTTCCCGCTTGGCCCGATAGTTGAGGGGAACCAACACTGCTCCCAGCTTGGCGCAAGCGTAGTAGGTCTCGATGTAGTGGTGCGAGTTGAGGGCCATGACAGCCACCTTGTGGCCGCGCTCGACTCCCAGGTCCGTGAGGGCGTTGGCCAGGCGATTGACCCGCTCCTGCACCTCCAGGTAGGTAAGACGGGTACCGTTGCAGACCAGTGCTTCGCGCTCAGGCACGATGGAAGCGCTGATGGTCAGGAATTCAGCAGTATTCATCTTCCCCCCTTCAACTGTTGGCCCCTACACCCCCAGGAATTGGGGCGCTCTGCCCTCTCTCTGTGCCCTCAGGCCCTCGCGGGCGTCACTGGTGGCCAGAACCAAGCGCGCCAGGCGGGCCTCCAGCGCCAGGCCCTCGGCCAGGGGCATGTCCAGGCCCTGGGTCACTGCCTCCTTAGCGTATCGCAAAGCCAGCGGGCCGCGCGTCATTAGCTGGCGAGCTAGCGTCTCGGCCTCGACGTAGAGGCGCTGGCGGGGCACCACTCGCTGCACCAGGCCGATGCGTAATGCCTCCTGGGCATCGATATCATCGCCTGATAGGATGAGGCCCATGGCTAGCCCCGGGCTGATGGTGCGGGGAAGGAGCTGGGTCCCTCCAGCCGAGGGGATGTAGGCCAGGCTCACCTCCGGCAGCCCCAGGCGAGCGTCCTCGGCGGCGATGCGCAGGTCGCAGCACATGCTCAGCTCGAGGCCGGCTCCCAGGGCGAAGCCGTGGATGGCAGCAATGAGGGGCTTCTCGATGGCCAGCATGTAGCCCCAGAGGTCGCGCTCCCGCCGCGCCCGCCGCGCTTCGACCACCGAAGGGGCTGTGCCGAACTCGCTGATATCGGCGCCGGCGGAGAAGGCCTGCTCCCCCGCACCTTTGAAGATAGCCACCGCCACATCGGGGTCATCCTGTAAGGCGTGGAGAACCTGCCACAGCTCGTCCCGCATCTCCATGTTCATAGCGTTGAGGACATCGGGCCGGTTCAGGGTGACCCAGGCGATGCCACCGTCCTTCTCGTAGACCAGGCTCGCGAAGCCGTTCATGATGTTCCTGTCCCAGGGCCTTAAGCCCGTGGCCAATCTTTTCCCCGGCAGTCATCGTAGCTGCAGACCTTCAGGTCTGCCAGCTATTGGCAGGGCTGAAGCCCTGCAGCTACTTGTTCATACCCGGTCGTGACGCTGAATCTGTCTGTGCTCCTATCGTCCGTGGAACTGCGGCGGCCGCTTGTCCAGAAAGGCGCGCACGCCCTCCGCCCGATCCTCGGTGGCCTGCAGAATTATCGTCAAGTCCGTCTCAAAGCGCAAGGCCTGCTCCAGGGTCATGTCCAGGCCTCGGCTCACCGCCTCCTTGGCATAGCGCACAGCAATCGGCCCGCGAGCGGCGATGCGCTCGGCCAGGGCCTCGGCTTCGGCCATCAGCCTGTCGCGCGGCACCACCCCGCTCACCAAGCCGATGCGGTGGGCCTCCTGAGCATCGATAGCCTCTGCGGTGAGGATCAGCTCCAGGGCTTTGCCCCGACCAACGATACGAGCCAACCGCTGGCTGCCGCCGCCCATGGGTATCAGACCCCAGGAGGTCTCGGGCAGAGCGAAGTGAGCCTCGGCGCAGGCCAGACGAACATCGCAGGCCAGGGCCAGCTCCAGGCCGGCGCTGATGGCATCGCCGTTGATGGCGCAGATGACCGGTCGCGAGAGCTGGGGCAGGCAGTCGAAGACACAGCCCAGGAACTCCCGGCGGCGAGCGGGCGCCCCTTCGGCGGCCAGCAGCGACGTATCCCAGCCCAGGGAAAAGACAGAGACATCGCCGCCGCTGAGGATAGCCACCCGCACCTGGGGGTCGTCGTTTATCTCGGCGCAGGCGGCTGAGAGCTCCTGCAGCAGCTGACCATCGATGCAGTTTCCCTGCTCGGGACGCTGCAAATGGAGATGGGCGATAGCATCGCGCTTAGACAGCCTGATGGTCTGATAGGGCATCGCCGCTTCCAGCGTCGGTATCGTAGCAAGGCCTACAAATGGTGTCAATGAAGCCGAACCCCGTTGCAATGAGGGCAACGGCCGTTGTATTATCCGCGCCGGACGCGCCTGCGCTTTTTGCCAGTCGGAGCAACCAGCGCTTAAGGAAGGGTAGAGATCGTCGTGGACCTAGGACTGAAGGGCAAAGCAGCGATCGTCACCGGCGCCAGCCGTGGCCTCGGCCGGGCCATCGCCCTGGGCCTGGCCGAGGAGGGCTGCGACGTCGCCCTCTGCGCGCGCGGCCAAGAAAGGCTGGCCGAGGCAGCGAAGGAGGTCGAGACCAAGGGCGTGCGGGCCCTGGCGGTGGAGGCAGATGTCACCAAGGCCGAGGACGCGGAGCGGCTGGTGCAGGCGGCTGCCGAGACCTTCGGGCGCATCGATATCCTGGTGAACAACGTAGGCGGGTCGGTGGCCGCCGATTCGGATGAGGCCTGGCAGGCCACTTTTGAAACGATCCTTCTGACGGCCGCCCGCGCCACGCGTCTCGTCGTCCCCCACATGCAGCGAGCGGGCGGCGGGGCGATAGTGCACATCGCCTCCATCTGGGGCCGCGAGTCGGGCGGCGTTCCCACCTACAACGCGATGAAGGCGGCGATGATCAGCCACGCCAAGATGATGGCCCTAGAGCTTGCTCCCCAGAACATTCGGGTGAACTCGGTAGCTCCCGGCAGCGTCAGCCACCCCGGCGGCTCCTGGTGGCGCCGCCAGCAGGAGGACCCCGAGGGGATGGCCCAGTTCGTGCGGCAGAACATCCCCGCCGGTCGCTTCGGCACCGCCGAGGAGGTGGCCAACGTAGTGGTCTTCCTGGTATCGGAGCGAGCTAGCTGGGTGACGGGCGCCTGCGTCAACGTGGACGGCGGCCAGAGCCGGTCGAATATCTGAGGGCACAGTAGAGCTAGCAGACCCCCGCAGTTGCCAACTACCTGCGCTTTATGTACAATGTCAGCGGCGATCCGCTCGCACCAGTGAGCATGTCGCACGGTGCCCTGGCTGCCACAGTCCGGCCTCTGGTGGGTACAAACCCAGCGGCATCGGTATAGTGCTCACTCATGCGCGCTCCACAGCCGGGGGGGGAGCCAGATGAACGACCGCGGTTTGCCGCGCCAGCAGGGCAGATTTCGCGGGCGAACTGGACTGGACGCGTGGACTACCGTCCGCCGCCTCTTCAATTTGTTCTCCCAGGCCGTAGACACAATCCTGCAACCGTTCAAGCTGCCGAACGACGAGCTAGTTGTGCTGATCTCCCTCGCCCACGCGGGCGGCACTCTCCCCGTTGGCCAGATCGAGCGCGCGACCCTCTTCGAGACAGATCGTCTCAGACGAATCGTGGATAAGCTCGAGACGCGGGGGCTAGTGACACGCCTGCATCAACAGAAAGACCGCCGCAAGGTCTTCGTGCGGATGGAAGAGACCGGCCAGCGGCTGCTGGATAGCATCGCGCCCGTGATGTTCGAGTTGATACGCGAGGTCATGGACACGCTAGGGACACAGGATACGGAATTCATGCGAGCCAAGGTACGGAAGATGGTAGCATACGCCGGAACGCATCATAAGGGAACACCTCGAGGCTCTCGATACGACACGCGTAAGAGTACAGGGACGGTACAGACTCTCACTGACGTAGCGGTGTCTGGATCACGCGGCCGCCCGGGCACCTGGGGACTGGCGGGGTGGTTACGAGCCGCTGAGTGCGCCAATCACGTGCACAGAATATGGAGAGAGGAGTCTCACGGCCTGGGCCTTACCGTGCCACAACTGCACGTCCTGGCCATCCTGGCAGAGGCAAGCGACAGCGTGGCGGAAGACGCTATCGCCCGCATTTCGGGCTTGCATCAGGACAGGGTAAGGTCAGCCCTGTGCGCGCTGGAGCGGGCGGGTTTCGTCAGGAGGCAGAGCGGCAGCCGGCCCTGCAACGATACGCTGGCGGAGATAACGGAGCAAGGCAGGCACAAGGTGCTAGACAGCCTACCGATGGCAAATAGCTTTGCCGAAGAGCTATGGCAGCGATTGAGCGATGACGAGTTGGAGCGCCTGCTGTCCCTGATACTCAAGGTTTGCACCGGCGTGGAGCGGGCGGTCGAACGCCGGGCACGCGACGCCGTCCCCCAGGCAGCGAGACCATCTCTTGGCTAAGTAGCGTAGGAGCAGAGAAGAATACGTCCTCCAGCGTCTGGCCCGCGCCCCGTTTTGGCTTAGTGGCGTTGCGCCTCATGACGTGCACACCCGCAGCGGGGAGGCCGGCCTTCCTGTGTTTGCGCTCGTTCTGGACACACCTCCCGCTGTCCGTCTAGACTGGGAAGCGCTATGAAGGTTCACCTCCCTTACGGACGCCGGGGCCTTGAGGTGGAGCTGCCAGCGCAGGCCCAGGTGCTCCTACCCAAGCGCGTGCCCGCCCTGGCCCAGCCGACGGAGGCCATACGCCAGACCCTGCGCCAACCCATCGGCTCGCCGCCGCTGGCCGAGCTGGTGCGACCCGCCGATAGGGTAGCCATCGTCTTCAGCGATATCACCCGCCCGACGCCCAACCACATCATCCTCCCCACCATCCTGGCCGAACTGGCTGCCAGGGGAGTGCCCAAGGAGAACTTCGTCCTCGTCAACGCCACCGGCATGCATCGCTCCAACACCCGCGAGGAGCTGATAGCGATGCTGGGGCAGGAGGTCGTCGACAGCTATCGCATCGTCCAGCACGACGCCAGAGACAGGGGGCAGCAGGCCTTCCTCTCCAAGAACGAGCGCGGGGCAGAGATCTGGATCAACGGCGACTACATGCGAGCCAATGTCAGGATCCTCACCGGCTTCGTGGAGCCCCACCTCTTCGCCGGCTATTCCGGCGGCGGTAAGGCCGTCCTGCCGGGCATCGCCGGCGCCGAGATCATCATGAGTAACCACGGCGGCCCCATGCTTGCCCACCCCAGGGCTACCTGGTGCCACACGGAGGGAAACCCTGTCTTCGAGGAGGCGCGACGGGTGGCTCTAGCCACGCAGCCCGCCTTCATCGTTAACGTCACCCTGAACGAGCGCAAGGAGGTCACGGGCGTGTTCGCCGGGGAGGTTGTCCAGGCCCACGATGCCGGCATCGCCTTCGCCGAGAGGTCCTACGTGCAGCCCCTGCGCCAGCGATACGACATAGTGGTGTCCACGAACATGGGCTACCCAGCCGACATCAATCTCTACCAGTCGGCCAAGGGGATGTCGGTGGCCGCCCAGGCGGTGAAGGAGGGCGGGGCGATCGTTCTGGCCGCCGAGTGCGCCGATGGTCTGGGCCAGGCCCACTACGCCGAGATGCTTGCCTGGCGAAAGACGCCCCAGGAGCTGCTCGACATGATCCTGGAGCCGGGATTCGCTGAGCTAGAGCAGTGGGCGATACAGTGCCAGACCATGGTGCAGGTCAGGGCCAACGTCTACCTCTATTCGTCTTTGGGCGCCGAACAAACGCGAAGGACTCACCTGAGGCACTGCCCGGACATCGGCGAAACGGTGGCTGCCCTATCCGACGACTTCCGCCGAAAGAACGGCGGCAAAGATCCCGCCATTCTGGTGCTGCCCTTCGGCCAGCTTGCCGTGCCGCAAGTGCGCGACTGAGCTAGCCCGCACTGTCTCCAAGATGTGGTGACGCATCCCCTCGCCTTGCTCAGGGCAGGCTCTTGCCATTCTGCCCACATCGCCGCTGAGATTCTTCGCTCCGCTCAGAATGACGCCAGGCTGTGCTGTCACCCTGAGCGTAGCGAAGGGTCTCACTCCGGATGGCATAGCACGCCCGTGGGTCGCTGCAACTCAGTGATAGAACGAGCTAGGCCGCAGTCAGCACCCGATCGGCCGCAGCCACGCCTGCGCCCTTCTCCAGACGGAACCCCTGAGCCGATAGCTCCTGCTCCAGCGCTTGGAGCACCGCCAGCACGTTCTCCGCCGAAGAAGCGACGCCCATGAGACCGATGCGCCACACCTTACCCGCCAGCGGCCCCAGCCCACCAGCGATCTCGATATTGTGCCCGTACAAGAGGGCGCGGCGCAGCTTCAGATCCTCGATC
>Ga0315553_10001029_pt1 | contig 23798 bp, 25 predicted proteins | sample SalMarSW160140MG_FD_203099 | JGI IMG/M metagenome (GOLD analysis project Ga0315553, IMG submission 203099) | Salt marsh sediment microbial communities from the Plum Island Ecosystem LTER, Massachusetts, United States - Salt Marsh Sediment SW1601-40 ... | reverse complement strand
GGTCTCTATCCGTCGTGGGCGCCGGAGATTTGAGGGGAGCTCTCCTTAGTACGAGAGGATTAGGAGGGACAGACCTCTGGTGTGCCAGTTGTTCCGCCAGGAGCAGTGCTGGGTAGCTATGTCTGGTAGGGATAAGTGCTGAAAGCATCTAAGCGCGAAGCCCACCCCAAGATGAGATCTCCCACTGGTTTAACCAGGTAAGGCCGCAAGTAGACTACTTGCTTGATAGGCGGCATGTGTAAGCGGAGTAATTCGTTTAGCTAAGCCGTACTAATGGCCGAGGCCTTGACTCACACCAGGCTGAGCACAAAACCGAGCGGGTAGGAAGGAGGAATTATGATCAGGCATGTCATTATGCTCAAGTTCAAACCGGAGGTAAGCCAGGAACAGCAAGCTGAGCTTGGCAAGACATCGATTGAGGTGATTGGGCAAATACCCGGAGTTAAAGATATCATCGCGGGGTTAGCTTTGGACATAGAAGGTAAACCAGTGTGCGATGCAGCCTTATTTCTTGATTTTGACGATGAGGCCAAGTTAAAGGCATACCTGGAGCATCCTGTGCATAAAGCGGCCGAGGCACAGCTTCCTGCGGTGTGTAGCGATATCAAGGTTTTAGACTGTTTATACTAGTATAATTTCGACGCGGGGTAGAGCAGTGGTAGCTCGTCGGGCTCATAACCCGGAGGTCGCAGGTTCAAATCCTGCCCCCGCCACCAAGACAATGACAAGGGGAGCGGTAACGCTCCCCTTCAATTTTGTGACTTACAACCTAATAATTAGAGGTATGTTCAGGGCGGGGTACCATTTTGGTTTTTTGTTCAGCCTATAGGCAAATAGGGTGTATTATCACCCTTGCCTTTCTTTCACCAGTTTATGCACTACCGATGGGTCAGCCAGGGTACTTATGTCACCCATGTTATCAACATCACCGGCTCCAATCTTGGCCAGAATTCTTCTCATGATCTTACCGCTTCTTGTCTTGGGTAGAGCATCAGCAAACTGTATCTTGTCGGGAGTGGCTATGGGCCCTATCTCCTTTCTGACATGGGCGACCAGCTCTTTTTTCAACTCATCGGATTTTTCCACGCCAGCCATCAGGGTAACAAAGGCATATATGCCCTGTCCCTTAATCTCGTGTGGAACACCTACCACCGCCGCCTCAACCACTTTGGTGTGGGATACCAAAGCGCTTTCCACTTCAGCAGTGCCTATGCGATGTCCTGATACGTTGATAACATCATCAATTCGACCCATCAGCCAGTAGTAACCGTCCTCGTCGACTCTGGCTCCGTCTCCCGTCGTATAAACACCGGGGAACTGGACGAAGTAGGTATTCTTGAACCTTTCCGGTTCACCATAGACCCGACGCATCAGGCCGGGCCAGGGCCGCTTGATTACCAGATAGCCACCTTCATTTACGTCCACAGGTGAGCCGTCAGCTCTGAGCACGGCTAACTCAATCCCGGGCAACGGCATCGTAGCCGAGCCTGGTTTCATGGGAGTAGCTCCCGGCAGTGGGCTAATTAATGCGGCACCGGTCTCAGTCTGCCACCACGTGTCCACTATCGGGCGTTTGCCTTTGCCGATTACGTTGTAATACCACATCCATGTTTCGGGGTTAATCGGTTCGCCAACCGTGCCCAGGATGCGTAGTGAGCTCAGGTCGTGCTTGTTTGGCCAGTCGTCCCCTTCCATCATTATGGCACGGAGGGCAGTGGGGGCAGTATAGAAGATATTAACCTGGTTCTTTTCCACAATTTCCCAGAACCGGTCGGGGTGGGGATAGCTGGGTACACCCTCAAACATGAGGCAGGTGGCACCAGCAGCCAGTGGGCCATAAACGATATAGGTGTGACCAGTAATCCAGCCGATATCAGCGGTACACCAGAAGGTGTCCTCTTCCTTAATATCGAATATCCACTTGAATGTCTGGTAGGCATAAAGCAGGTAACCAGCTTGAGTATGGAGAACACCCTTAGGTTTTCCGGTGCTGCCACTGGTGTACAGGATAAACAGGGGGTCTTCAGCATCCATCACCTCAGGCTCACAGGTTGGTCTTGGATATCCAGAATCCATCTCTTCATGCCACCAGTAATCGCGACCCGGTTCCATATTTATTTGAATGCCGGCCCGCCGAACTACAATCACGTCTTTTACCGCAGGGCACTTTTCCAGAGCAGCATCGGCGTTATCTTTACTTCGGATGATGCGACCGCTGCGGTAATAGCCATCGACACAGATAAGCACTTTAGCATCGCAATCTAATATTCTGTCTCTCAATGCCTCGGCACTGAAACCACCAAAAACAACGCTGTGGACAGCCCCAATCCGGGCACAGGCAAGCATGGCAATTGGCAGCTCCAGAATCATGGGCAGATAAATAGTCACACGGTCACCCTTCTTGACTCCGTGCTTCTTCAGTATATTGGCGAACCTGCACACGTTACAATATAGCTGCTGGTAGGTGAGTGTCTTACTATCACCGATATCTCCCTCCCAGATCAAGGCTGCCTTATTTTTTCGCCAGGTCTTAACGTTTCTATCCAGGCAGTTATACGAGACATTGAGTTTACCTCCGACGAACCATTCATGCTTTCCTTCTGCAAAGTCTTCAATCAGCACTTTATCCCATTTCTTATACCAATCCAGCTGCTCAGCAGCCTCCCCCCAGAAAGTCTCGGGGTCATCAAGGGATCTCTTATATATCTTCTTATACTCCTCAAGGCTCTTGATGTACGCCTTTTTACTTAACTCTGCTGGAGGATAGAAGACCCTCTTTTCGTGCATCATAGAGCTAAGTGTTTCTTGTTCCATAAATTACTACTCCTCGGACCTGTTATATCGAATATTAAGCCTTGGTAACGATTGAATACCAGGGATGGCTCAGTGTCCGTCAGTAACGCCAAGTAACTGAATATAGGCCTGACGTAATCTTTCAGCTATCACACGAGCTAATGCCTGCATAATCTTGAAGCTCTCTCCACCATGGGCAGTACAAAAAGCAGTTAACTCCCGGCCATCGAAGGCGATCACCTTTGTCTGCTCTAGGGTTTTAACCGTAGCTGTGCGCGTATATGGAGGTATCATGGCTGACCAGCCAAAGCTCTCAAAATTAGCGGCTGCCTGGACCTGGCGTTGAGCCAGTGGCCCTACCTCCAGAATAATCCCCACCAGCCCTTCTTCAATCACATAAATCAGGTCCGCAGTAAAACCCTGCTTGTAGATGATTATCCCCGCATCAAATACCTGATCGGTGCCCATTTCCCCCACCAGTGCAAGGTGCTTATTATCCAGTTCACGAAACAGATCAGACCTCTTAAGTACTTCAATCTTGTTCATTCGCTCACCTCTCTTTTCTAAGTAGAATATAGCAGTATATTTTCAATATGCATAGCACATTATTTCACTGCTATCAGGTCTCGGTAATCCTCAGACCCATTTGACCGACCACCCTGATATTGTCCCGGAAACGCTGTTTCCAACAGCGGCTTTTCTTGTTAATGTTCACAATATTATACAGCTATCTTAGAAACAGTCAATAGTCCTGTATATGGCGTCCACGGCATAATTGTTGAATGGGAATTTCCGGTTTCGCGGCCCTTAGGTCATTAGTTCAAATCCAACCCACGCCACGAAGATAAAGCTAAGTGGAGCGATAATGCTCCTCTTCAATTTTCTGGATAACAACGCTGGGGCATTGGTTCCGAAATAGCCATGTAAAGGATTATGACTGCCAGCTAAGGAAGGGATAGGTCACTCCATTTACAATATTCCAGCTACAGGTAGAGTTAGTCGAGCCGGGAGCTACCGTACATATATTCCACCCTGCCCCTGAAAAGGTCACTAAGTCCCGCATTTCAGCGGTAGTCTTGCCCGTCCCGCCGTCCGAAGTAGTTTGTCCGCTGGTTTCGGTGTTCCAGAATGAATTGCTCGCAGTTCCTTCATAATTCCGTCCTACCATACCGCCAACATCCTCATAGCCAGTCACGCTGCCGGTGGAATAGGAGTTGGTGATAGTACCATTATTGCTGTATGCAACCAGACCGCCAACACATGAAGAGCCAATCACGCTGCCGGTAGAATAGGAGTTACTCACCGTGCCACGCCAATTATCTCCTACCAGACCGCCAGCATTAACAATACCACTTACACTGGCGGTGGAAAAGGAGTTGCTCACAGTGTCACTATTCTTTCCCACTAGACCACCAACCATGCCTACTGTGCCACTCACGTTTCCTGTGGAATGGGAGTTGGTGACCATGCCATTACTAAATCCCACCAGACCGCCGACATAATAATAACCAGCCACAGTAATGTCCACCATATTGGTATCTTTGATAACCCCTTCCTCTCCGGTGTAACCAAAAAGCCCGACAGGACTTTCGTTAGGGCGGTTGATAAACAGGTCCCTTATCTCATGTCCCTGACCATCGAAACTACCGGTGAATGCTGAAAGAGACCAGGTTCCAATCGGCTGCCAGCCCTTTCCCTGATTGGCTGTCTGGCTAGCCAATTCCTCATAACCGGGAGTAGAGGAATCAAGGTCGTTCATCAGAGTGTGACTGCCGAATAGGTTGTTTCTGATGGCATCCAGATCATACCAATCCCGTATTTCCCGGCCAAAGATAGCGTAGATGATGTAGTTGTCGTTCATGGTTATGGTGGTTGTGGAGGCCTCGACATCGGCAATGGTGGTTACATTGCCACCCCAATTAACAAAATAGCAGCCCTCATTAGCTTCGGCTACCAGGTTAACCACCGTCCCCTCGTTATAGATGAAATTCCCCTCTCCCGGTTCGGACACCTCTCCGTCTTCGGTGGGGATGATCATGAGGAGATGTCTAGTAGGAGCGTTAAAACAACCCACCATTCCAGCAATTAAGGCTGTCGCAATCAAAGAGATACAAACTATTGCCATATAATGGCGTTTTTTTGAACTAAGTATTATCTTCATAACATATATTTGCCCTATGGCATCTATGATAACATTTTATAGTGCCATTATCGAATTTTCATTAGGGAAATTGTCAGTAGTTTTTATGCGGTGTCGAGATATGGCCGCTGAACTCGATTTCCGTCCCACAGCCAGGAGGCCGTTGGTTCAAATCGAACCCCCGCTACCAAGATAGGGCCAAGGGGAGTGATACTGCTCCCCTTCAATTTTTAAGGTTAATAACTCAAATATTGAATGGGGTTGCAACGTCCAGTACCGCCACAGATTAATAGATTTCCTCCCCGTACATCATATGGTAGCCTTCCTGCTTAATCATCGGCATCACTTCCTTTAGAAAGGCCTGGAATTGCTGAGAGGGGACATCTCTCTGGTAGAATTCATCCAGGTTGTCCACATGCAGGATGCCGACATAAGTGTAGGGGGCCTCCCCCGTCACTGCCCCTTTTATCCTGACCAGTTCGAACTTGCTAACCGAGGGCAGGCTCTCCAGGAAGGGGCCCTTGATATTTTTAACGTACCCCCGGTACTGCTCGTCAGTCACACCATCGGCCAGGTTGTAAATAGAAATTTCCTTTCCCATCTTAGCCCTCCTTTGTTAAGACTCTATTTCGCAGGCATTTAAGCTCGGTCTTTCAGGTGATAGCAGCTGGATTAAGAGGGAATATAGTTAGCTCATTTATGTTTGTCAAGCACCTGACAGAGGCTCAAGACATCCTTAGACTTAGCTAAGAAATTGTTGGTTCAAATTTACGACTCGCTACCAAGAAAAAGGCAAGGAGAGCGATAATGCTCCCTTTCAATTTTTGGGGCGAACAACCTATTGGCTAGTGGTTTGAAGCAAAAAGTTCATCCAGCTGCCTGTGGTGAGTTAGCTGATGAGCATCCATCTGCCGACCACACACTGCGCAAAGCCGTTCCATCCCACAGCAACCACGGTGCCGTCGGACTTAACTCCCACTGTGTGGGAGTTGCCTGCGGCGACTTGGATGATGTTCGACCAGGTTCCGACATTGAGCTGCCCGGCCCAGTTCGAACCCACGGCAACCACGGTGCCGTCAAACTCAAGCCCCACGGTGTGCCTGCCGCCTGCGGTGATTTGGATAATGTTCGTCCAGCTGTCGACATTGCATTGCCCGATGTCGTTGTATCCCACGGCGACCACGGTGCCATCGGACCTAATCCCCACAGTGTGGTAGTCACCTGTAGTGACCTGGACGATATCCGTCCAGCCGTTGATATTGCACTGCCCTCTACTGTTATCTCCTGCGGCGACCACAGTACCGTCTTCCTTAATACCGACAGTGTGATAGTAGCCTGCGGCGACTTGGATGATGTTCGACCAGGTTCCGACATTGAGCTGCCCGGCCCAGTTCGAACCCACAGCGACCACGGTGCCGTTGGACTTAAGCCCCACCGTGTGCCTGGAACCTGCGGCAACCCCTATGATATCCGTCCAGTTGCTGACATTACACTGACCTTGACTGTTGCCCCCTACGGCGATGACAGTGCTGTCGGACTTAAGCCCCACCGTGTGAGTATAGCCCATGGTGATCTGGGTAATATCCGTCCAGTCGTCGACATTGCGCTGCCCGTAACTCTGGTGGCTGTACCCCGCGGCGACCACAGTGCCGTCAGACCTGAGCCCCATTGTGTAAGTGTGGCTTGCGGCGACCATAATGTTGACCTCCTCAAAGATGGCGGTGATAGAGCAGTGGTCGTTTATGGTGATGGTGGTTACGGCATCATTAACGTTGACAACGGTGTCCACATCGCCAGTCCAGTTGATACAGCGATGGCCCAACTCAATCCCAGCCACGAGGTCGACCACCGTTCCTTCATAATAGGTGAAAGTCCCCTCTCCAGGGGTGGTTACTGACCCTCCAGCGGTACTGGCGATAGTGAGGGTATAAGATTCACGACTACCGTAGCCACTACCATATCCTACCATCCCGGCAATTAAGGCTATTGCAATTAGAAAGATACTAACTCTTACCACGTGACAGTTTGTTATTCCACGACCTCTGGCTTATGTTATATTGCATCTTCTGGATCGTCAAGGTGTGATTTTGGCGTGTACGCCAATTCAGGTATCGCCTTACAGGCTAGTATATCTGAAAGTAAGGCCAGGAGAGTGATGGGTCAAACCTCCGCGAAACGAGCCCCGGGAGCTCCACTCCTAGCCGAGAAGGCTAGGCGTGGCTAAAAAAAGCCTAGGCTATGACTCCGCAAGTAAAATTAACCTTTGTTGGGTCGACGGCTTGGAGATTATTGGTTCAAATCCAACCCCCGCTATTAAGAAACTAAGCGGGCAGGATGATTTTCACGGTCGTCCTGTGTTTTTATTTTTTGCTGCCCAGCTCACGTATTCGACTATTGAAATAATTTGTGTTATGTTAGTATCGTTAGAGTTGTGTTAAAAAGAGCACAAAGAGGAGCGTAAGTTGAAAATATTATTAGTTTATCCGCAGTATCCGGATACCTTTTGGAGTTTCAAGCATGCTTTGAAATTTATTTTTAAAAAGGCTGCTTTCCCCCCACTCGGCTTATTGACTGTGGCTGCCATGCTTCCCGAGGAATGGGAGAAAAAGCTCGTGGACATGAATGTCGCAACCCTGACAGACAGAGACCTTAAGTGGGCCGATTATGTGTTTATCAGCGGCATGGTGGCGCAGCAAAATTCGGCGAGGGAGGTTATCGATAGGTGCAAAGAGTTGGGGACTAAGATTGTTGCCGGTGGCCCCTTTTTTAATCCCGGCTATGAAGACTTTGGATTTGATGACATGGACCATATTATATTTGGCGAGGCTGAAAATAAATTGCCGCTCTTCATAGAAGATTTGGAGAAGGGGTGTGCCAAGCATATCTATGCGTGTGAAGAATTCCCGGATATAAGGAAAACTCCTGTGCCTTTGTGGTCGCTTATCGACAGGGGAAAATACCAGTCAATGAATATCCAGTATTCCCGTGGCTGCCCTTTCAATTGTGAATTCTGCGATATCGTTATACTGAACGGGCATAGACCACGAACCAAGGACAAGAATCAGGTAATAGCCGAACTGGACGCATTATACGATAGGGGGTGGCGAGCTAACGTATTCTTTGTTGACGATAATTTCATTGGCAACAAACGAAAACTGAAGTCGGAAATTCTGCCGGCGATAATTGAATGGATGGAAGAGAAGAAACGTCCCTTTACATTCTATACGGAAGCATCTATAAACCTTGCCGATGATGAAGAGCTAATGCGTATGATGACTGCGGCGGGATTTGACATGGTGTTTGTGGGCATCGAAAGTCCCAGTGAAGAGAGTTTAGTCGAATGTAATAAGTTGCCGAATAAAAATCGTGATTTATTGGCCTCGGTTAAGAAGATACAGAACTACGGGATGCAGGTGCAGGGAGGTTTTATTGTTGGGTTTGACAGCGACCCACTTTCCATCTTCAAAAGCCAAATCGATTTCATTCAAAAGAGTGGAATCGTTACCGCCATGGTTGGCGTACTGATGGCTCCTCCGGAGACAAGATTATACAAACGTTTAAAAAAGGAGAACCGCATACTGCCAAAGGGCTCCGGTGATAACACAGATGGTTCAACCAACTTTATCCCCAAAATGGGTCGCGAAGCGCTCGCCAGTGGCTATAGGCATGTGGTAGATACAATCTATGCCCCCAAGCAATACTATGAGCGTATTAAAACCTTTCTAAAAGAGTATCAACCTAGCAATAAAGGAAAATTTAGAGTTTCTCTTCTCCATCTAATAGCATTGATAAGGACCACATGGGTTTTGGGGATCAAGGAGAAAGGGAGAATGCAGTATTGGAAGCTGGTTGTCTGGACATTGCGTAGAAAACCAAGAACCTTCCCGTTATCCATGACGCTCGCTGTTGAGGGATTCCACTTCCGTAAGGTCGCCGAAAAAGTACGCGTATCCCTAGCCAGTGATGTCCACAGATTAGAGCAAGCAGGCAAACGCAACTAGCCCCACTTAAAATCCTGGTCAGATATTCTCGCCTTGAAACATACCATGATAGCCTTGGGCTACCTCGCGGCTCAAGACGAAGAAGACCATTTGAACAATTCGGGCGTTCCTATATAGCCGAAATCCCTGTGGATTGTAGACTACCATAAGGGCCTTCGACCTGCCCGAATAGCCAGCATCCCAAACTGCATGATGAATGCTGACCCCACAACGCAGAAGACTTGACCGGGGCATTGCCAGAGCCATTATGTTCTTGGGAAGATTGATCACCTCGTTGTATGTGACCAAGTAGCAACCGGGCAACAGATCTACACGGCCTAGACCATCGAAAATGAGTGGGGAAGTACTGGAAAGGGCTCTGCCTTCGGTGCCAGAACCCAAGCTGCCCGACGAGCCAAGCAAAGCTATTTCTTTGAGAGTCAGGTCTATACCGTTGGGTTGAACTTGTTGCTGGGTATCGCATAAGTTTTCCACCAGGGGGGGACTTCCCCCCAGCAGCTTCAGGATGTCCTCTCTGGAAAGAACGCCAAACATTTATTCACCAACAGGTTAAACTGGTGCAACCCAAGTTATTGATGTTTAGTATAATCTGTGCCGAATCACCAGACAAGGCACTGCAATATTTTCCGTTATCAGTGACAAGGCAAATTTTTTCTCCCTTGGCGGGAAGAATTAAGAGTAAGTCCTGAGTTTATTGAAGGACGATGGGGATCAATTTTTCGGTGAGATCTGAGATTTTCACTATGATAGTTGTGTAAAATCCTGTTAATATAAGTACTGTCGCAGTTCATTTGTTAAATATGTATAAGCCGTGAAAGTGGTAGCAATTGTCGGTATGGCTGGTGCGGGAAAGTCGGAAGTAGCCAGGGTGTTTGAAGAACACGGCTTTAAGAAAGTGCGGTTTGGAGACATTACAGACGAAGAACTCAAGAACAAGGGACTGGAGTCGGATGAGAAGAATGAGCGCTGTATTAGAGAGCAACTGAGAAAAAAGCACGGAATGGCTGCTTACGCCAAATTGAACTTACCCAGGATTGATAGCACACTTAAATCATCGAATGTTGTGGTAGATGGTCTTTACTCCTGGGAAGAGTATATTTTATTGAAGGAATACTATGGCAGGCAGTTCACCGTAGTTGCCGTCTGGGCCTCGCCTGCAACGAGGCATGTCAGACTTGCTGATAGAAAAGAACGGCCCTTAACGGTGGAGGAAGCAGCCAGTCGAGATAAGTCCGAGATAGAGAATATAAACAAGGGCGGACCAATCGTTATGGCCGACTTTACAATAGTAAATGAGGCTTCCCCAGAGGAGCTGGAAAAGGAGACGGAACGAGTTTTATCCGCTTTGAAATGAAAAAGGAAACCAGGCCGGACATCGATGAATATTTCCTCAAGATAGCTTCCGTGGTTGCGGAACGCTCCACTTGCCGGCGCCACCATGTAGGCGCTGTGGCGGTGAAGGACAAACACATATTAGCCACCGGATACAATGGAGCCGCCGCCGGACTTAAAGATTGTCTTGAACTCGGCTGTCTCAGGGACGAGCGGGGAATAGAATCGGGGACCAGGCAGGAAGTATGCCGTGGCATTCATGCCGAGCAGAATGTCATCATCCAGGCCTCGTTACATGGCGTCAGTTTGGGAGGATCTACCATTTACTGCACCCACACCCCCTGCATACTCTGCGCCAAGATGCTGGTTAATGCCAGAATAAAGCGATTTGTAACCTTTGGCAACTATGCTGACGATTCCTTCATGGATTTATTTCATGAAGCCGGAATAGAGTTTGACCTGCATAAGAAACCACCCTCCGAGATATCTTACCTGCCCTGAAACGAAGGCTTTGTCTCTGCCATTATGAAGAGCTTTGTGCCGGAGCAATCTCAGTGGTGAACTCCTACCCGATAATTAGGATGATGTTTTAAATGAGATTGCAGCGGCTTCGGCTGGCAGTGACCTGAGCGTGACAGCTCACAAGGACATGAGGAGCTATCGTACCTTCCCTCTGGCGAGTGAGGCAAAGATGCCACCGAAGCAGAGTGCAGCGAAAATGATGAAGGACGTTTTCATACTTTGCTGGAAAAGCGGATAGTATTCAGGCGTAATTTGAACTCTCCCGATGTACAGGGTAAACATCAACATGGTGATTCCCATACTGAGGACCATGCCAATCTGTCGCATCGTCGCCAGTATTGCCGAAGCTACCCCGTAAGCCGTCTTTGGTGCAGAACTCATAATCGCGTTGGTATTGGGAGATACGAAGAGAGCAAGGCCAAAACCAATCAGAATTAAATTACCGATAATGAGCTTCAATGAGGTTTCTTCATTTAGAAAGATGAAGAGTACAAGTCCTATGGTGGTCAACGCCATTCCTGCCGAGGTAATTATCCTTGGTTCAATCCTGTCCGAGAGCCTGCCGGCCAGCGGTGAAAAAATAGCCTGCACAGCGGGCATGGCGACCAGAATCAAGCCGGCATTTTGAGGGTTGAATCCCTTCGTATACTGCAAGTAAAGACTTATGAGGAAAGTTATAGCGAATGTGGCGCTGTAATTTATCAATGCTGCCAAATTGGAAAAGGTAAAGGCTTTGCTGTTTTTGAAGAGGTTTATGTCCAGGACCGGACTTCTTGTTCTCATCTCCCATCTGACGAACGCCACAAGTCCTACGGCACCTCCTACAATCAACCCCACTCCTGACATCGCCGGCAGGAGTGTAAAACCATATACCAGCGCTACCAAACCAAGGCTGTAGATTACGGAGCCGGCAAAATCAAATCTCTGTCCCTTTGCCCCAGTCCACTCACCCTTTAGCTTCCATAAAACGAAGCCGATGACTGCAAGTCCCAGGAGTGCGCCTAGGAAAAAGATGCTCCTCCAACCAAGACGTTCTGTCAGGACCCCACCCAAAACCGGCCCTAGGGAAAGGCCACTATATGCTGCCGCGACATATATCCCCAGGACTTTCCCCCTCTCGTTGGCGGGAAATACCGTAGTGAGCAATGCTGCTGCGGTCCCGGCGAGCATGGCACCACCGATTCCCTGGAAAACCCGGCAAGTAATGAGAATGGAGGCGGAGTTTGCCATCCCCGAGAAAAGAGACGAGAGCGTGAAGATAACTGTGCCAGAGGTGAAAATCTTCTTCCTGCCATATATGTCTGCTACTCTGCCGAAGGGTACGACCAAGGTTGCCGAGGACAGGAGGTAGACGGTGGCAATCCAGCCCAGTGTGACTGCGTCCAATGACAGCTCTTCCCCGATTGTGGGGAGAGCGATATTCACAGCGGAGGCCATAAAAGGGAAAACAAACATGGCAATCGTAACGACGAGAAGTACCACTCCTTTGCCGGTACCGTTGCCCGCAGAGTCATCCATAATCGGCCATTCTAACCTATTCACCGAGAACTCTTCCAGTCTTGGTCGGAACTCTTTAAGCAATTGCTTTACAGCCCGGGTTTAGTATTACATAGTGGCGAAGTCGGAAAATGCTGAATAACGGTTGCCTTAGCTGAAATATCGCTGTAAACTTCTGATTCCCTATAGTTTTATATCGGGAAACGCAGGAGATATAAAAAGTGTTTTCAACAAAGGCCGGGGCCACCAAGCTACTGATCGGAGTAGTAGTCGGTTTAATAATATTTAAGGTGATCGTTGGTTGGCTGACCGGCAGTATCAGCGTACTGGCTCAGGCAGCCGATAGTTTATTGGATTTGTTTGCCGGGATAATTACCTTTTCTGCTATTCGCATTGCGGCTAAGCCACCTGATGCAGAACATCCGTATGGTCATGGTAAGGTGGAGGACATTGCTGGTGTTGTGCAGGGAATTCTCATCTTCATCGCTGGCGGACTGATAATCTATTCGGCCATTGTCCGGATAATAGAGGGCTCTAGCATTGAACTAACCGAGGCTGGAATAGTAATGATGGCGGTTTCCATAGTGGTCAGCATCTTCCTATCTCGCCATCTATCAAGGGTTTCCCTGCGCACTGGATCAATAGCCTTGGAAGCTAATGCCCGCAATATTGCCGCTGATGTCTACTCCGCCGCAGCAGTGTTAGTGGGATTAGCAATAGTGCGATTCACCGGGCTCAACATTATTGACTCTGTGATCGCTATCGGAGTTGCTATTTACATCCTAAAGATAGCTGTTGACACTATCCGTAAGCCAATATCCGGGCTGCTTGATGAAACGCTACCTCCTTCACAACAGGCAGTTATCGAAGACTGCTTAAGGAAACATAGCCGCGAGGTGTCCGGCTTCCACGCACTACGGACACGCCGGGCTGGGAGCCGGAGCTACATAGACCTCCATTTGGTAATGGCCAGGGACATTAGTTTGGAGCGGGCTCATCAAATATGTGACCGGATTGAGGTCGAAATACAAGGCACACTTCGCGAGGCCAGTGTAACCATTCATGCTGAGCCGTGCGACAATGAATGCGAGCAGTGCTCTGCAATCTGCTCAAAACGCCGAACCAGATAGTTACCTCAAAAACTTTGTTTTCAGGGCCCTGAGCACCCCAATTGCTGGAGCAACCACCCACCGCCGTAAACTATGGCGAAGCCAATTGCCAGGCAAATCAAGACTACAATTGGACCTCTGAGAAAGAATTTCTTTATCATAACAACCGCCGGACCTTAGCTTGGTTGTTTGCGGGCTTTCTTGGTCTTGGCTCTCTTAGATACAGTGTCCTTGTATACTCTGGCCAGGCTCTTGCCATGCTGAGGAATCTTGGCTTTTTCCTTTGCTCGCCGCTTTTCTCTTCGTGATTGCTTGGTTTCCCTTGCAAGCTGGTTCTGCTCTGAAAGCTGCTCGTTTACCACTTAGTTTCGTATGAGCCGAGGATAAAATCAAGGTCATTTTGAAAGGCGGAGAGCTTTTCTTGGGGGAAGAGGGTTTCATCTACGTCAAGGAGCATTTTTGTTTCGCCCAGTGGTGAGCCTAAAATATGAGCCCTGCCGCATTCCTTCTGGTCTTTCTCTTGCTCGGCCTGTGTTTTTAATGCCAGCGTGGTACGCGATTGAGTGTCGCCGCTGGGAAGACCATATGTTTGTGACTCAGTCTTAACCGTTATAATCCCCTGTTTCTGCAGCAAGCCTTGTACCTCATCGCAGAGCATCTCTGGATTTAAGCCTCTGTAAGTCTTTTTAATCTGGATTGTCATTTTATTCTCCTGTCGAATATTATAGCACGTTCTTGTCTTGGTTTCGCCGCTCATGTGATATAATTGGAATCTGAAATGAAAAAAGAACTGATGCAAATCTTAGCCTGTCCCGTATGTAAGGGGGATTTGGAGCTTACGGTAGATGAAGAGGAAGGAGAGGAAATAGTTAAGGGTTCACTTTATTGCTCTAAGTGCAATTATTCCTACCCTATTGTAGATACGATTCCCAATTTGTTACCGCCGGAACAGCAAACTTAGCTTAAGGACTATACGCCACGCCTGTTGTGGGCGATTCCCAAACTTCTACATCCACCAACTTTACCGGAGAGCTGGAAAGACGGGATTGGAGCGCATCATATATAGTGGCAGCAATATGCTCGCTGGATGGTCCAATCTTATCAAGCGGGGGCACATCATTCAGGCAGGTATGGTCGAATTGAGCCAAAACTTCCCTCAGGTGTTGCTTCAGCTGAGCAAAATCGTAAGCCAGGCCAGCCTCATCAAGCCTGCCTGCTTCTAAACGGGCTACTACCTTGAAGCGGTGGCCATGTAGCTTTTCACACTTACCATGGTAGTCCGGGAGAAAATGGGCGGCATCAAAGTGCTCTTCCACAAATAGCTGATACATTAATTCCTCTTGCGTATATCTCGTCCTAAACTATATCTAAAATTCAGGTTCTGAACGGTTTAGTCCCTCTGGATTTAGGGCGTTAGATATTGTTTAGAGTTTAGTAATTAGTATTTACTCTATCTCTTTTTATTTCTTCTTTTCTTTGTTTTGCTTGGGTTTTTTAACATTTTTCCTTCCCTTAGATCCCATTACCAGCCTCCTTTTTTAGTATCCTTTGCCATTCGCAGGTATTTATGTCATTTCATATGATACCATTTTCGCACCCCTTTTTGTCCCTTAACATCATTAGCCAATTGGGCGATGCTCTTGCCCAGCTTGGGATGAACTAAGTCCGGGGCGATTTCCGCTAATGGTATAAGAACGAAAGCCCGGTCTTTCAAACGGGGGTGCGGGATAGTCAAGTCGTGAGTTTCCATAATCTTGTTGTCATAGAAAAGGATATCTATATCTATAGAGCGGGGTGAATCTATTTGTTCGCTGGGAACCCTGCCCATTCTGGTTTCAACGTCTTTAGCGAGATGGAGAAGCTCTTCCGGGGGCAAATTGGTGGAAATTCGGCAGACCAGGTTGAGGAATAATGGCTGCTCCTTGTAACCCACCGGCTCGGTTTCGTAAATAGATGAGACCTCGCCAAGGGTTACTTTTGGAGAAAGCAGTGTTAAAGCCTGGCGGAGATTTGCCTCCCGTTCTCCCAGATTTGAGCCCAGGCAAAGATAGGCAATGGCCAATTTGCTTACATACCTCTCACAAGAGCATCGCTCATTTTGCACACACGCGCCATCTCTTTGACATCGTGTACGCGAACGATATCAGCGCCCTTGGCGATGCCGATAGCTATGGCGGCCGCTGTTCCTTCCAGCCGTTGGTCGCCGGGCTGAACGAATGCCACTTCACTCGACCTTTGTTCGGGCGTTAAATCGAGCACCCAGCCTATAAAGGACTTGCGTGAGCTACCCACAAGGATAGGCCTGTCCAGTGCCTGGAGTTCCTCCAGGCGTTGCAAGACTTCCAGATTTTGCTCCTGTGTCTTACCGAAACCTATGCCGGGATCTATGATTATATTCTCCCAGGTAACTCCTGCGTCTAATGCTTGCTCGATGGCTCTTCTCAGATCGGAAATAACCGCTGACATGATGTCGCGGCACGTAGACCCACGCTGGTTGCTCATTAAAACAATCGGTACACCTTTTTTAGATGCTAATTCGGCCAGCCGGGGCTCCTTCTTAAACCCCCAGATGTCATTTATCATATTGACTCCGGCATCTAAAGCCTGACGGGCTACCTCTAGTTTATAGGTGTCTATACTTAGCGGCACCGATATCTGCTCAGCTATCTTTTCCGCTACAGGAATCACTCGTCTTAGTTCTTGGTCGGTTGAAATCGGAGTTGAGGCAGGACGAGTTGATTCACCGCCTATGTCAATTATATCTGCTCCTTCGGAGGCTAGTCGTCCTGCCCGGGCTACGGCTTCCTCAACATCTGCCAGTCCATCGCCGGAGAAGGAATCTGGGGAAACATTTATCACTCCCATGATGTAGGTGCGCTTGCCCCAGTAAAATACACTCCTGCCGCATCGGGTGGAACCCCGCTCACTTGGTTTGTAATCAGGCATGTTATTGATTATAGCAAAAGAAAGCGATTAAAATAGTAAGGCAATAAGCAGGGAAAACATAATATCCATAATAGCGTCATCCTAAATGGGCAAGACATTAGCTGAGAAGATTCTAAGCCTTAAATCGCATGGTGAGGCCCAAGCCGGGGACGTTGTGATTGCGGACGTGGATTTGGCTTTTATCCAGGATACCACTGGACCCCTCACCATAAGGCAGTTCAAGAAAAGCGGCTTTGAAGCTCTAGCCGACCCGCAACGTACAGTAATATTCCTGGACCATGCTGCTCCCAGTTTTGCTCAACAGCTCTCTAATGACCATATCCTTCTGCGCCGCTTCGCTGAGGAGAAAGGTTGTTGCATCTATGAGGTTGGCGATGGTATATGTCATCAGCTGATAGCGGAAAAATTCGCCAATCCAGGGGATATCATTGTGGGTGCGGATTCTCATACTGTTACTGGTGGTGCTTTAGGGGCTTTTGCCACTGGTATGGGGTCCAGCGATGTTGCCGTAGCCTTAGCCTTGGGTAAAACTTGGTTTCGGGTGCCTGAGAGTTTTCTCATTGAGCTCAATGGCGTATTCCATAGGGGAGTTGATGCCAAGGACTTAATTCTGTATCTCATTGGCCAGATTGGTGCTGACGGGGCTACTTACAAGGCTTTGGAATTTGGTGGCGATGCCTTGGCCCAGATAACTATGTCACAGCGTCTCACTATCGCCAATATGGCCGTGGAAGCTGGGGCCAAGGTTGGCCTCTTTCCCGCCGATAAAATCACCCAGGGCTTCCTCACGGAATATGGCCGAGGCGGTAATTACAAGCAGCTATATCCCGATGCTGAGGTAAATTACGAACGGGTCATACCTGTGCGTCTTGACCAGCTTGAGCCAATGCTCTCTCTTCCCCACGCTGTGGATAACGTCCGTCCGGTGGCTCAAGTAAAAGGGGTCAAAATCCAGCAAGCATTTATTGGCACCTGTACTAACGGACGTCTGGAAGATTTGGCTGTGGCTACGGAGATTCTTAAGGGCAAGGAGAGGCATCCCGGTACTAGATTGCTCATAGCGCCAGCCTCGAGGCAGGTACTCATTCGAGCTATAGAAAAAGGCCATATTCAGAGCCTGATTGAAGCTGGGGCAACGATTCTACCGCCGGGTTGTGCTGCTTGCCTCGGTCTCCACCAGGGAGTACTGGGAGATGGTGAGGTTTGCCTTTCCACGGCCAATCGTAATTTTAAGGGAAGAATGGGCAACCCCGAGGCTATGGTATACCTGTCCAGCCCGGCGACCGCCGCTGCCTCAGCCATAAGGGGCGAGATTACCGATCCCAGGGAATTTACGTGATGCCTGATTTGATGCTTAAAGGTAAAGTCATTAAACTGGGGGATAATATCTCTACCGATGATATTATCCCCGGCAGATTTGCCCATCTGAGGAGCAATTTGCCTGAACTCGCCAAGCATGTCCTGGAGGATGCTGTATCTGGATTCGCCTCAAAGGTAAGGTCGGGTGATTTTCTGGTGGCGGGAAAGAATTTTGGTTTGGGTTCCAGCCGAGAGCATGCTCCCGTAGTAATTAAAATGTCGGGGGTAGGCGCTATTTTGGCCAAATCGGCAGCACGCATCTTTTTCCGAAACGCCATAAACCAGGGATTACCTGTCCTGCTTTGCGATACCGATAAAATCGGCGATGGCGATGAACTGGAGATAGATTTAACGGCTGGTATGATTGCTAATTTGACGTCTGGTATTACATTGGCCTGTAACAAAATGCCGCCCATAATGTCCGCCATCCTTAAGGAGGGTGGGCTTATCCCGTATATACAAAAGCACAAGGACTTCAAGCTATGAAAGCATTACTAGCATGAGGGTTTTGAATTTAGGGCATTCGAATTTTGGATTTGTTTAGAGTTTAGAAATTGGCATTTAGGATTTATTAAGATGCAGCATAGAGTAACTTTTATCCCCGGCGATGGTATAGGCCCTGAAGTGGCTGAGGCGACACAGCGGGTGCTGGAAGCTACGGGGGTCAGGTTCCAATGGGATACTGTGATTATAGGTAGTCAGGCTCAAGACGAGTTTGGCACGCCTCTCCCTGACCAAGCCCTCCGTTCCATAAGGAAAAACAAAGTGGCCATTAAGGGACCTGTGACCACACCAATAGGCACTGGCTTCAGGAGCGTCAATGTCGCCTTGAGGCAGACGTTGGATCTTTATGCCTGTCTTCGCCCTTACAAGGTGTACCCCGGTATAAACACGCCGTTCAAAGACGTGGATATAGTAGTGGTCAGGGAGAATACCGAAGACCTCTACGCCGGTATCGAATTTGCCAGGGATGGTTCGAGAACCAGGCAATTGCTGGATTTAGTGCTTGATGCCACGGGGAAAGAGATAAGCCAAGATTCCGCTGTAAGCCTGAAAGTTATATCTCAAACAGCCAGCCGTCGCATTGTCAAGTTTGCTTTTGAATATGCCCGGCAGAACAACAGAAAAAAGGTTACTGCGGTTCACAAGGCTAACATACTCAAATTCTCCGACGGACTTTTCCTGGATACTGCTCGTGAAGTTGCCAAAGAGTATAACGATATAGAATTCGGCGATATGCTGGTGGACGCGACCTGCATGGAGCTGGTCAGGAAGCCCCACATATTTGACGTCCTCGTGCTGCCCAATTTGTACGGTGACATAATTTCGGATCTCTGTGCCGGGTTGGTCGGCAGCATGGGCGTAGCGCCTGGAGCCAACATCGGGGACGATGCGGCTATCTTTGAACCTACTCACGGAAGCGCCCCTAAATACGCCGGGCAGAATAAGGCCAATCCCATGGCTACGATGCTCTCCGGTGTGATGATGCTGCGTTATCTGGGAGAGAAGGATAGTGCCGATAAGTTGGAAAGCGCTATAGCTGAGGTCATAGCTGAAGGCAGGAATGTCACCTATGATTTGAAGCTCGACCCCGCCACTGCCGTAGGCACCAGCCAGGTAGCCGACGCTGTAATAGAGAAGCTGAAGTGTTGAGCCTTGGGGAAACCGTACGGATGAAGCCTTATACAAATTGGTAGTATTTCCCCCGAATAAGAGACAGCAGTTGAGAATTCATTCAACGCTTTTGACTTAACGGGCATTACAAGCTACCATATCAGCATGAGTACAAGTGAGGAGCCCGAGGTCGCACTTTTTCCTTTAAACGTTGAGGTAAATAAGCAAGGCCATCTCGTTGTTGGTGGCTGTGATGTTGTTGACCTGGTTAACGAATTCGGCACGCCGCTCTATCTTCTCGATGAATCCACTCTCCGCTATAAGTGCTGTGAGTTCAAGGACGAGTTCCGCAAGTATTATCCTGATACCCTGGTAATTTATGCCTCCAAAGCCTTCCTGAACCGGGCTCTGGCTCTGATATTCAAGGAAGAAGGGCTGGGACTCGATGTCGTCTCCGGGGGAGAACTTAGCATCGCCCATTCTGTGGATTTTCCTTTTGACAAGGTCTATTTCCATGGCAACAACAAGACGCCGGAAGAATTGAATCTCGCTCTTGATTTGGGAGTAGGCAGAATTGTTGTGGATAATTTTTATGAACTTGAATTACTTAACAAGTTCGTCGGGGAGAGGGGGGTTAGCCAGGATATTTTGCTTCGCCTCACTCCCGGAGTCGACCCTCACACTCACCAGTATACTACTACCGGGACGATGGAGAGCAAATTTGGCTTTCCTTTGGATACTGGGCAGGCTGAGGAAGCGGTAAAGCAGGCTTTCTCAGCCTCTAACCTTAATCTTCTGGGCTTTCATTTCCATCTCGGCTCCCCCGTGTCCGAAGTTCAGCCCTATGAGCTGGCTATGGAGTTTGTGCTTCGCTTTGCTCAGGAGATGGTCAAGAAATTCGGCTTCAACCTCCACGAATTCGATATCGGTGGCGGTTTTGTTATTCCATACACCCTGGGCTCCAAAGTGCCCACAGTGGCTGACTATGCGCGGGCTCTAACTGCTAAGTTAAATGGGCTCATTTCGGAACTGGGGTTGAGTCGCCCCCGGCTTATTATCGAACCGGGAAGGGCAATTATAGGTCAGGCTGGAGTTGCATTATACAAGGTCGGGGCGATAAAGGAGATACCTCGCGTAAAGAAATATATCTGTGTCGATGGTGGCATAAGCGATAATATCCGCCCGGCTCTTTACGGAGCTAAGCATGAGGCTATGGTGGCTAACAAAGCTTTCGAAGAGGGAAAAGAGGTGGTTACCATTGCTGGCAAGCTCTGCGAATCTGGTGATATTTTAGTAAGGGACATCAATTTGGCTTCAGTGCATCCCGGTGACATCATAGCTATTCCGGTTTGCGGTGCCTATTCCATACCTATGTCGAGCAATTATAATGCCATGCCCAGACCAGCTGTAGTAATGGCAAAGGAAGGTCGAGGGCGTCTTATTCGGCGCCGGGAAACTTATCAGGACGTGATGAACCTGGACATGATTTAACAATGTGGCAAGTTATAGGACAGGATAAAGTTTTATCTTTGCTGGATTACAGCCTTAAAAACAACGCTATAGCCCACGCCTATCTTATTGTAGGGCCTCGGCATGTGGGCAAAGGGACTTTAGCCTCCAATCTGGCTCAAGCCCTGAATTGCGATGGCCCTGAACTGCCTTGCGGTCAATGTCGTTCCTGCCAGCGAATCCTGGAGGGCAAGCATGCTGATATCACCCCTATTGGCCTGGATTCTAAAACCGAGATTGGTATTGATGATATTCGAGGGCTGCAACGCATAGCCAACCTGCCACCGTATGAAGGTAAATACAAAGTGTTCATCATTGACGATGCTGAATATCTATCTACTGAGGCGGCTAATTCCCTGCTAAAGATATTAGAAGAGCCACCACAAAGCGTAGTCTGGCTCTTATTGGTCGCTGAGGAGGAGCACCTCTTGCCGACAATTATTTCACGGTGTCAGCGGCTGGAGTTGAAGCCTGTACCATCAGAGCAAGTGCAAGAGGCTCTCGTCAACTCATATGGCATTGAAAATAATAGGGCGAAGCTGTTGGCTCAATTGTGCCGTGGTCGGCTTGGCTGGGCATTATCCGCTTTGGCAAATGACGATATACTGGAGCAGCGATCCCAGAGGATAGACAGGCTGGTCTCCTTGTTAACTGCCAGCTTGGATCAAAGATTTACCTATGCTCAGGAGCTAGCAAGCCAATTTAGTCAGAACCGTAGAGCCGGGGCAGAAATAATAGAGATTTGGCTCAACTGGTGGCGGGATTTGATGCTCATTAAGGGTGGTTGCAAGGAGGCAATCATCAATGTAGATTATGAGGTAGCGTTGGAAGAACAGACCAGGGGATTAAGCCTGGGCGAGATTGAAGGGTTTCTTTCTAATCTTTGCTTGCTACAGGATGAAATCTCTAAGAATGTTAATCCCCGTTTAGTATTTGAATGGTTGATGCTCAATTTACCCCGAAAAAGTAGTGTGAAATCCTGAACGAGAATATCGTCACGGAGTTATAATATATTTCAATGGCTAACATAATTGGAGTCAAATTTCGCCCTAAAGGTAAATTAGTCCTTTGCGATGCAGGTGAGCTGTCTCTACAGGTGAACGAATACGTAGTAGTAGATACCGGGCATGGTCTAGAGGTAGCTAAGGTCGCTACTCTTGAACCCACCTCTCATCCAGGCGAGCAATTAATGATGGTGGTGCGCAAGGCTGAGGCTGGGGATTTAGAGGAATTTCAGCGGAATCTGGAAAAAGAAGGCTTGACCAAGTGCCACGAAATGGCAGCCCAAATTGGTTTAAAGATGAAGCCGTTAGCAGCTCGCTACGATCCCCGGAGTGAGCGACTGACCATATTCTTCAGCGCCGAGGAGAGGGTGGACTTCCGAGACTTAGTTCGGAAATTAAGCTATGCCCTGGAAAGACGGATAGAGTTAAGGCAGATAGGGTCAAGAGATGAAGCCAAGTTGTTGGGCGGTGTTGGCAAGTGTGGCTATCCTTTATGTTGCCAGAATTCCCTCACCAGCTTTGCCTCGGTATCTATCAAAATGGCTAAGGAACAGAACTTGGCCTTGAATCCTATGAAGATATCGGGCATCTGTGGAAGGCTCCTTTGCTGTCTCGCATATGAAAACAAAGAATATACAGATATGAGAAAGCAGATGCCTCAGCCGAAGCAGGAAGTATCAACATCCTGGGGGACAGGCAAGGTGATCAGCACTAACTTGTTAAAGGAAACAGTGACAATACAATTGGATGATGGGACGATTAAAGAGGTGACTCTGGATGAACTAATTCATCCGGGTGACGAATCTTAGTTTTTCTTAGGAACACGATTAGACTTAGAGTAAATTGGGGAGCTCCAAAAAGTTGCCAGTCTGGCGGGGTTAAGTTAATTCAAAGACGGTAGATATTTCTGCCACTCACCATGATTATTGATAAGGTGATAAGGAATATAAAAACCATCATTGCGTGGAGGACATGGCTGGCGTAGGAGTTTCATCCTTGCTTCATCCGGAGTACGTCCGCCCTTGTGCCTGTTGCAGGGAATACACGCACTGACCACATTGTCCCAGGTGTGCTTTCCACCACGCCGCCGTGGAATAACATGGTCTAGCGTAAGCTCCTTGGTTTGTTGACCACAATACTGGCAGATGTAATGATCACGATTAAATACCTCGAGCCTGCTTAATTTTTTCTGATGACGGGGACGTTTAACCATGTAGACGAGTCGAATTACTGAAGGTATCTGAAATATGAGGTTAGCAGAGTGAAGCTCACCTCTGTTATTTTCCAGCACTTCGGCTTTACCCCTAAAAACCAGAACTATGGCTCGACGCGTACGACATAAATTAAGAGGCTCATAACTCTGATTAAGCACTAAAACAGGATAATCTATCACAACTACAACCCTACTATTAAGCTCGGCCTGAAAAACCTCATTTCTCAGGGATAATTATTTAGCTATTCTAGCAAGCCTTTCTGACCAGCGCAATATTTTGGATTGACCACGTGGCACGTTCACTGTGAAGGGCTTGGGAACAGAGATATAACCCGAGAGGATGCAAATAATTAACGGCAATGTGTAGCCTTTGTGAAAGCTATTTGCCGGGTTGTACCTAAGAAGGCAAGTGTGAAGGCAAAAATGCAGAGATAGGCGCACCTAATTATCTGTCGCAAGGGAAAAAGGAATCGAGGTTGAAAAAGCTGATACTATGCTACAATTTCAATTGATGTCAGATACATATTATATCATTCGCCCTATGCGTTATGAGGATATTCCCCAGGTAGCCCAAATCGATAGAGAGGCTTTCCCTGGTGAGTGGGTGTTTCGCTCTCAGTCAGCATATAAGCAGGATCTTAACAATCCAGCCGTCCGCTATATAGTGGCTTGTAATAAAAGGGATGTGTCAGAATCCGAGGGAGAAGAGACACAGAAACCACCTTGGTTCAAACGACTCTTCAGTTCCCAGCGTCATCT
>Ga0315553_10001027_pt1 | contig 23823 bp, 21 predicted proteins | sample SalMarSW160140MG_FD_203099 | JGI IMG/M metagenome (GOLD analysis project Ga0315553, IMG submission 203099) | Salt marsh sediment microbial communities from the Plum Island Ecosystem LTER, Massachusetts, United States - Salt Marsh Sediment SW1601-40 ... | reverse complement strand
ATTCTAAAAATGCAGAATCTTTCCTGTGTGCTATCCCAGTGACCACGGATACCCTCAAAACAAGCGGTGCCATAGTGGAGGGCATGGGTCAGGACGCCGATTTTGGCTTCAGGTAGCGGCATAAATTGTTTGCGGAAAAATGCGTAGTCCGCCATATTTATCCTTTCTATTATAGATGAAGCTAATCAATTATACTTCGTACTATAAGCCCAAAACAAGCCCCACCGCTCCAGATACTAAACCCTAAGCAATAAATACGAAATTCAAAATGCTAATCTTTAACCATTTGTTCATTTGTGCCTTGAATTTATTTAGGATTTAGAAATTAGTATTTAGAGTCTTTCTTGGTTGCTCTCAGAAAAAATGCCGTTGCCTGTTTTTATCGCTGTTGAGCCGTATTTGCTTCGAATTTTGTCTATAGCTTTATCCAAGTGCTCCGGCCTTGCTGTCCCGGAATCAAATATTGATAGCTGTTTCCCTTCGCCAATCAGGCTTGATATTCGAATACCTATCAGGCGTACTGGTTCTTCTCGTTGTGCCAGAGCTTTACTCAACAACTGCTGAGCTGTGGTAAAAACAACCCGGGTAACGTCGCTAGCTTCTTGGAGTGTGACCTGGCGGGTGATTGTCTTAAAATCAGCATACCTCAGCTTGATAGCTACACATTTTGTTCTTTTGCTCTGGGTGCGCAAATCCTGGCACACTTCCTGGCATAAATTGTGAAGATTAGCCTCAAGAAAATTGCGGTCAAAGGTATCGTGGGTAAAAGTGAGCTCTTGGCTGATGGATTTGGCTTCGCCCGGCGTTTCTACCTCCCGGTCATCTAGTCCACTGGCATAGCTATGAAGCACTGTTCCAGTTGCTCCGAACCGTCTGTTTATCGTGTCCAAAGGAAGTTTGGCTAATGCTCCGATTGTGGTTATACCCATCTCTTTTAATGCCTGCTCCGTTTTCTTGCCCACTCCGGGTAATTTGGCTATGGGGAGTGGATTAAGGAAAGCCTGCTCCTCCCCAGGGGCTATCTCCAGCAGCCCGTCAGGTTTACAAAGATCGGAGGCGATCTTAGCCACCACCTTACAGGTAGCTATACCCACTGAGGCTGTGATCTTGAGCTCCTTATTTATTCTATCTTTTATCGCTAGCACCAGTTGGCGAGGAGAACCATACGGTTCTTCACAGCCAGTAACGTCAAGGTAGGCTTCGTCGAGCCCTAAAGGTTCGATGTGGGGAGAGAAATCGCCGAGAATCTTCATAAACTTAGCTGAAGCATCTCTATATAAAGAGAAGTGAGACCCTATGAAAATTGCCTGTGGACAAAGGCGGCGTGCCGTGGATGATGGCATACCGGCATGGATGCCGAAAGGCCGTGCTTCATAGGCAGCCGAGGCAACTACGCCGCGGCGCTCAGGGTCTCCACCCACGATCACCGGCTTTCCCTTCAGCTCCGGGTTAAGCACCTGCTCCACAGAAACGAAGAAGGCGTCTAAATCAATATGGAAGATATAACGAGCCATAAGATAGTGTATAAACTAGCACACAGGGCTGATAAAGCCAACTTTTCGTTAAATTGTTGCATCACCCTTCCTCTCTTTAGCTCTGGGGGTGATACTCAAGGGGGTACTGAAGCCCAGGGTAACCGCACAATTCGCCAAGCCTTTATTCCTTTCGCCCAACCCTTATCCTGCCAATTCTTCTCGTCTCCTGTAGTAGTCCAGATCTATTCGCTCAGCCTCAATAATCAGGCTCTCCCATTCAGAAGTCAATCTCGCCACCTTTTCCCTTAGCGTTACATATTCATGATTCACAGCAACTACGTTCTGGGAGTCCTTGTAATGGGAGGGGTCAGTCATTATAACTTCGATTTCTTCAATTCGCCCTGTATTCGCTGCTATCTCTTGCTCTATTTCTTTGATGCGCTCCCTTACTGGCGACATGGCGCGGTAATGTTCATTCCGCAGTTGGCTCTCGAGTGCTTTGCGCTGGCGCTTTCTCACAGCCGTTGGTCGCTGATGTAACTGCCTTGTAGTAGACTGGTTTTCGATTATTTCCGCCGGATCGTTTGGTGATCTGTTCTGCCATAGATAATCATCGTAACTACCGGGGAAGACCGTTACTCGGCCATCCCGCACCTGAATGATCTTATTTGCGATCTCCCGTATGAGTGTACGGTCATGAGTGATAAAACATAAGGTCCCTTTGTAAGCATCCAGGGCATCGGTTAAAATCTCGCGGGACGCAATATCCAGGTGATTGGTTGGTTCATCCATAAGAATGAAATTGGCCGGCCGTACGAGCATCCTGGCAATAGCGATACGCGTTTTTTCACCACCCGAGAGCACCGATATCTTCTTCGTCACATCGTCACCGCTGAAGAGGAACGCGCCGGCCAGACCATGCAAGCGCTGTTCCGGCTCGTCCGGTGCTGCGCTCCGCAGCTCCTCAATGATGCTGTTGTGGGGATTTAGAGATTCTATATAGTACTGGGCAAAGTATGCCGTGGTTACATTGTGCCCGAGTGCGCGCTCGCCTCTTTCAAAAGGCAAAACACCCGCCAGCATGCGTAGAAGGGTTGTCTTCCCAGCCCCATTCACGCCTACTAGGGCAACGCGATCTCCCCGCTCCAGTACCAGGTTAAGGTCCTGGTATACGATATGCTGCCCGTAAGACTTGGCAACGTGCTTGAGTTCGATTACGGCACGACCGCTGCGCGGGGGTTCTCTGAAATTGAAATGTATCTTCTTCGTAACCCGGGGAACTGTAATCCGCTCAATTTTATCCAGCTGCTTGATGCGGCTCTGCACCTGAGAGGCCTTGGTGTTCTTAGCCCGGAAGCGCTCGATGAAACGCATTTGCCGCTTGATTTCCACCTCCTGTCGCTGGGCAGCTGTCTGGCGAATCTCGATATCCTTCTCACGGGCGCGAATGTAGCTATCGTAGTCTCCATGGTAGAGGATGACAGCCTCGTCCTCAATGGCTATGACCTTGCTGACAACATTGTTGAGAAAGGCACGGTCATGCGATGTGACCAGGACAGCGCCGTGATAGCGTTTCAGGTAAGTCTCAAACCAGCGTTGTGTCTCCAGATCGAGATAGTTTGTAGGTTCATCCAACAGCAGTATATCGGGATTAAGGAAAAGGAGTCTGGCTAGTTCAATACGCGTCCGCCAGCCGCCGCTAAATTCAGACAGTGGACGCTCGAAATCCGACGGGGCAAAACCCATTCCATTGAGGACTATCTTTGCCTCATGTTCCGAGCTATAACCACCCTTCGCCTCATAAAGTGACTGCAGCTCACCCAGCTTTCTCAACAAGCCATTCATGATTTCTTCGTCCTGTTCCTCTGCGAGGTCTTCCTGCACTTGCGCGATCTTATGCGCAAGTGCCCTGACCGGGTCGGATGAACTGGACACATATTCCAGCAGACTCCGGTCCGATGAGGGTTGGACATCCTGACGAAGATAACCGATAGCAGTGTTACGTCTCACAGAGACGCTTCCGGAATCCGGGATTATGTTGCCTGTTATGATTTCGAACAGGGTGGTCTTACCCGTGCCATTCCGTCCGATGACCGCAATGCGATCGCTCATGCCAATAGTGAAACTAACCCCGCTGAAAAGCTCTTGGTCGCAATACGACTTAGAGATACCGGTGACAGTAAGCATATAGTCCTCTTGCAGTTACATCAAATTGTACCAAGATTTAGCAGATGATATGAAAAACAATTCGGCTGGAATAACAGGATCAATAGTAGGAGAATCCAATACAAAAGACTTAGTCAATCACCGTTTGTTCGTATCCACCTCAATCAATATTCAGTCATTCAGGGGACAGGATCAGGGCGAACAATCAGCCACATTGTTACGCATCATACCAGGATGTGCGTTGTTGATCAAATGAATCGCTAGTATAATGTTCTTCAGACGGATCTTCTAATCCGTTTAAGGAGGTTCTATGTATGTAATCGGGTTGGATGAAGTCCAAAAGATTATTCCTGCAATAGAAGGCGCTAAAGGTGTGCATAAACAGATCCCTTTATCGAGAAAAGATGGGGTTCCGACATTTTCATTTCGCGTATTTACGATTGAGCCAGGGGGGCATACCCCATTCCACCAGCATGAATTTGAACACATGAACTATGTCATAAATGGCGAAGGAATTTTAGTAGCTGCGGATCGGGAACATGCGTTAGAACAGGGCGATTTCGCCCTTGTCCTGGCTGGAGAGAAACATCAATTCAAGAACTCCTCTGATAAACAGAGCCTGCTTATCATCTGTGCTGTCCCGAAAGAATACGAATGAGAATTCACATAGAATCGGTGTTGACTATTCTGACTTTTATGTAGTTGGTGTATTACTAGTACGTAATCTGGCACAGCTGAGGTGAATGATAGGGTACTCGAATGGAAACAACGAGAGACAGGCTGTTGCGGATAATCACTTCAGGAGGGCACGTAAGTTCCTTGGTAGCACATCCAGGTATTCCTGCATATAGCAACGATTGAGTTTGTGAGCCGTTTCAGGTGGGATGCGATCAAGGGGTACACCGCTCAGTATTAACTCGGTCTCGGCTTCATTGAATGCTTCTCCCTCTTCCACCCACTTGACAAAACGCTTGTTTACCGGGCAGACAAGCTGACACTTCATGCAGCCTATAAGGCTATTATGCCAGGCTGGATCTATCCATTCAGGAAATTCTTCGTTTCCCTCATTAAGAAAAGTAATGCATCTCTCCGCATGAATTAAAAAGCGGTCCGGAACAATGGCTTTGGTAGGACATTCGTTAAGGCATGCCTTGCACCTATCACATTCTTTCATTACCTGTGGTTTGGACCCGTCACTTATGCCAGCCGGCATGTCTGAAAGAAAGGTTCTGAGTCGAACAAAACTACCCAGACCTTCTACGTAAGCAATGTTGTTCTTCCCATATTTCGCTATTCCGCTGCATACTGCCAATAACTTCGACGGCAACGCAGCCGGGTAAAGCTGGTAGTTCTGAGAACTAAGAATGTTTTTGAGTATGTTCTTAATTTGGGCATCAGTGTCATTATAGTAAGTAGGAGGGATTATGACCGGATAGGTCTGCCCGTGGAAATAAAAGGTTACCTTGCGCTGGGGCTGCGGAGCTGCAGTTATTATGATTGAACAAGCTTGCGGGAGACGCGTGGTAATGTCGAATTCAAAACCAGCCAGGTATCTCTCATACAATCCCGCGTCTATTTTTCCCTGGCTGATGTTCTCTTCTATTCCATATTTAAGTTGAGCGACATGCTCGATGGGCACTACCATGCCACGATAACCTCTTTCCTCTAACTTGGAGCAGATTAATTCTGCTGTTTGATCGGGAGTCATCGGCTAACCTCCTACATTAAGCGATGCCAGATTATATGCCTTGTCGTAACGAGATGGCATTTCGTCACTATCTACATACCGAATAGAAAATGGTAATCTCTCTCGAAGTTGGAGCTGGCAGCACCCTATTTCTTATTCCTGATAGCTTCTAACTTGGCCTTGGCTTCAGCGACTGCGGAGTGGAAATTGTTCAGCTTGTCACACGGGTACTCTACACAGTAGGCACAGTTCAATACTTTTCTATCAGAACCACATTTTCTTATATCGCACATACTGCAATAGCTAAACATTACCTCACCAACTGCCAGGCAACCATTGCAATTGATATCTTTAGTCTGGAAGTTATGTTTAAATTGTTTACTCCATTCTTCGGCAACCTTAGCCCTGGCCATATTATCGTTTCTTTGGGTTGCCTTATATGCCGGACATTCAGTACAAACGAGGCCACAGTAAGCCACCATTTCTTGCATATTTCCTCCCTCTTTAATACTAATACTGCGAATTAAACTCAGTTTTTTGTCTGCCGGCAGTTAGTCAACTAGTTGCAATTATAAACGACCACTCTCAATGCCGCAATTTGGTGATACATTTTAACAGAGAGCCCCCATGTCTAATTTGAATCCCGAGGAGACTGAGGAAAGTCTAATTCAGACCACCTTGCTGTATTACATTTACCCTAATGTTATATGAACCGAGGTGTTATACTGGAGATAAAATAGGAATTCATCAACTCTCTGTATTTCTATAGGCAATGGATGTGCAAACTAATCGTGGCACCTTAATGCATGGGGACAGCATGATAGTTCAAACAACGGACAGATTGAGACTAGTCGCAGGAACACAAGTACTCGCAGCAGCTGAAATTGAAGATAGAGCAAAGTTCACGAAACTCTTAGGCGTTTTAGTACCTGAGACATGGCCCCCAGACAATCTTAGAGACGTTTTAAGTTATCTCTATGGACTTTATAGAGAACATCCTGAATGGGAAGGTTGGCTTGCATGGTATGCAGTTCGAATTGATAACGATTATCCGATACTCTGTGGGAGTATTGGTTTTAAAGGTCCTCCAGACGCACGAGGAATGGTTGAGATTGGCTATTCAGTTCTGCCTGAATTTCAGGGACAGGGTTTAGCAACGGACATGGTAGCTGCTATTGTTCAGTGGGCGAAGCACCAGCCTAGGGTAAGACGTATCGAGGCTGAGACAAATATTGATAATAAGGCTTCAATTCGAGTTCTAGAAAAGAATAACTTTGTCGCCGCTGGCGTAGGAGTAGAGTCCAATACAATCAAATTTCTCCACCGGTCGTGACTTATACTGGCGCCCGCATGTATCATACAAACTTCACATATTATAATAACTTTTAGATGGGTAACATTTAGTGTTTCGTTACCTGTATTCTGAAAACAGGGCTGAAAAGGCGTGGAGGTTCCTGTCCGCCCTTCCCTGCTCAATGCTGTAATTATAACTAGGCAGTCTTAGAGGCTGTTATGTTTTCGGCCGGGTATCACTCCGCCCCGATTTTAGATTGATAATGAACATCGCTGCCAATATGCACGCTGCACCAGCGATAGTTCGCAGTGTTAGCTGGTTTCCACCAATGACAACAGCAAAAAATCCGGCAAAGACCGGCTCCATTGTCATTACCACCGCTGCACGCGTTGCCGATACAAGTGATTGAGCCCACGTCTGTACAAAGAAAGCTACAGCGGTTGCTAGTACCCCTGTAATCCCTACGACTTCCCACACTCCAAGATCGGGCGGCACGGCAATTCCTCCAGGTGTAGCAGCTATGAGCGATATTACGGCGACAGTCCCAATTTGAAGCAGGGAGAAGCCGTACGGCTCGTATTGTGATGACCATTCACCTAAACCAACTATATGAATAGCGAAAAAGACAGCGCATCCTAGTGTGAGTAGCTCACCGATTCCAACTGACCAACCGTTGAGACTGAGTAATGCTAAGCCCACAGTAGCCAGTGCTACTACCATCCAGGTATTACGATTGGTTTTACGGCGAAGTAATATCCATGACATAATCGGGGTAAGAACGACAAACATGCCGGTAATAAACCCCGAAATAGCCGCGGATGTAAAGCGCAAGCCGTATGTTTGAGTAATATAACCCAGCCCAAGCATTGTGCCCAGTCCAACGCCGCGCAGTAATTCGAGACGCGTCACGTTACGCAGACAGGTTGGACGCAAGGCAATCATCACAACACTGGCTACCAGGAAGCGCCACGCTAGAAAGTCCATGACTGGCATGCGTGCTATGGCATCTTGTACAACAAGAAAAGTATAGCCCCAGACTGCCGTTACCCCAACAAGGGCAACTGAGGCAATCATTGGTGATGATTTCCAATTCGCTGACATATTCTTCTCTAAACTATGTGTGATACCAAGCCATCAGTCTACCATAGGAATAATGTATAGGTTAAGTGGGGGATTGGTCTATCATTCCCATAAGAATCACAGCTCAAATCTTACACAAGCAAGACTGATCTTTCAGGTAATGAGATAACGAAAGTCAGAATTGTTGAGTAATATCCGGATGATTTGTTAGGCAAAAAACACAATGGGAGATGGTAAATCACCCTTGTAGGAATAGCTTACACTGCTCTTGACGCTGGGTGATAGACTATTGGTTGAAATGAGAAAAGGTAAGCTGCATGCCAAATGAGTAGATTTGTAGTCCAGAAACACCGTGCAACTCGTCTACACTATGATTTCCGATTAGAAATGGAAGGAATCTTAAAGAGTTGGGCCGTGCCGAAAGGTCCTCCTGCCGAGTCCGGTATTCGACGATTGGCCGTTCAGGTAGATGATCATCCAGTTAGTTATATAGATTTTGAAGGAGATATCGCTGAAGGTTTATACGGCGCGGGCAAGGTCGAAATCTGGGACAGAGGTGAATATGAACTCCAACAAAAGGAGCCTGATCTGTTAACATTCACGCTTCATTGAGATAGACTACAAGGGGAGTACGCTCTGGTTCACACGGATGCCGAGAATTGGCTCTTGCTAAAGAGAAAGGAACAATAGCAGACACAAGATAGTAAGACTGAGGTGGGAATCAAAGCCTAAATGACTCCTTATCGGAAATCTGGTTATAGTGCAAAAGAATTAAACATCCCTATGTTCGTCCAGTGGTAACTCTTTAGCTTTGAGTAAATTGTAGAGTATGCAAGCCTTTTCCGACCTTTTACAAACAACTTCAACACACGATACTGCGTACGCAAAAGGCAACGACGCTTCTGCCCAATAATAAGGAGTACCTCTAAACCACGAACCCTTATTTGCTACAGTCGTCATCTGATTCAATTCCTCTATCACTTCGTTGCTATGCTTCATGTTGAACTATTCTACCATTCACTGCATAATATTCTACATGCCAACTACGTCCATCGGATAAGAACGAGACTAATTAACTAATACCATGCAGTATTTTTTAGGATTACCCCTGGACCAAGATTCTCCGACAATACCTATTGACCATCAGAGGTTCTCACTTCTCAAGTCATCAAAAGTCATTTTAGTCGAGGCGTTAGAGTTCGAGGAAGAATACGAAATGATGATTTCTAACTATATCGATCTGGAAAAGGACTCACTAAACGCCACAATATCATACGGGGTTCTAAACCATCGTGGACATGCTGATTTTTTTGACGCTCGGCTTGCTCTAAACAGGCGGCTCTTGAATCTCTTAACGTCCGTAAGACTTTATAATGACAGACTAACTCCTCATTGTTGCGCCTGTTTACCGGAAGAGCCTCGAATTAAAGAACGAGTGGAATCATTACGTGCAACTGAATATGAAAGAAATTTCGACTATAGGTTTATGGATGCTTTAAGAAACTACATTCAACACTACGGTACTGCCATTCATCATACAGCCTTTGGACAAAAATTGATTCCTCCTCGTCTTAACGGTTTGGTCGAGATTTATTCAAGCTTTTCGGCTGATAAAAAAGCCTTAGCTTCAGGTTCTCATTTCAAGAAACAAATATTAGATGAAATGCCACAAAAGGTTGATTTGATTTCTGCTTCAAGAGGTTACATAGAGTCATTGAGTTCTATTCACATGAATGTTCGACAAATGACCACCAAAAGTATCAACGCAGCAAGGTTACTCATACAAACCGCTATTGATGACTACAATTCAGTCTACAAAAAAGACCTTGTGGTATTAGATGCCTATGTATTTGATGAAAAAACCAAAATAGATGAAATATCACTTTTTCTGCACTGGGATGATATCCGTATCCACTTACAGGACCGTAATAAACAACTTAAAAACCTGAAGAGAAGCTATGTTACAGGACAAAGCAAAAAGCAATAGAATTACATCCTACATATAAGCTCTAATTATGACTATTAGTAATAAGCGGCGCTTCGAGGTTTTTAAGAAACACAATTTTACTTGTCAGTATTGTGGACGCCGCACACCTGAAGTTATACTCGAAATCGACCACATTATTCCTAAATCAAGGGGCGGGACAGATGACATCGACAATTTGACTGTCTCATGCTTTGAGTGCAATCGTGGTAAGAGTGGAACACTGCTTAACAAGGTTTTGAAGGACAAAGATATTCACTCTGAGACTCTTCTCTTAGCTGAGAGGGAAATGCAACTAGCTGAGTACAACTACGTTAGGGAAAAAATCCGTAATCGAGAAGACCAAGAGATCACTTCCCTGAGAGAACATTTTTGTAATCAATTTTCTTATCCTGGTTACGCCGAGCGAGAGTTTGATCAAATAACTACTATCATCCGTTCTGCTCTTAAGGTAATTAGTTATGTGGACATCATGGATTTGATTGATTATTCTATCCAGCGAACTTCACAAGATAGCAGAGGCGATTACCACAATACAGCTGCAGCTAAATACCTCGTCGGTATACTGAAGAACAAGATTAAAGAGAAAAAGAACATCACTCTTCCTGGCACGAACATCTCTTCAAATCAAGAATAAATCAGTTTTCGAGAATGCTAAGTAGAGATACTAACCTATTTCCTAGAACTACCACGCAATTTGTTCACTTAGTTGTCAAACCTATTCGGAATATCTACACATTAACGTACGCATGAAATGGCAAACATCCCGATGTCCGTTCATTGGTAGGTAGAGTTAACTGCGCCCTGATGTCGTGGCGCACCCTTACTACTTCCCACTCATAGCTGCGACAGGGGCTTATTAGTTGGGCTGGGAGGTACACGGACTCAAATAGGTTATAATAGGTGTTTTGCGCAAGCCATGGAAAAATTGTCAGGAAAAGTCAGTAGCTCATTACGAAATGTCTTTCACCGATTCGGGCCTGAACTATGGCTTGTAACCGTCACCCAGTTTTTCATAGCAATCGGTTTCTCTATTTGTATACCGTTTCTAAGTTTGTATCTTTATCAGGATAGAGGTCTTTCCGGGACTATGGTCGGGACGATCATACTGGCTGCTGGGCTTTGCTCGGCCGCCAGCCAGGCACTTGGGGGAGCGCTTTCAGATAGATATGGTCGGCGTCCAATTCTGCTTGTAGGTACTCTAGTAAGTGTATTTTTATTTTCAGGACTAGCTGCTCTTATTGGGATTTCAGCTCCTGTGTGGGCTATTGCCGTTGCCTACGTTGCCAGTCGCTTAATACTCACTACTACACGTCCTGTTATCTCAGCCATGGTGGCAGACTTTACCCCGAAAGAGAAACTGACGGAAGCATATGGAATACTCCGTATAGGGGCTAACTTGGGCTGGGCTGCTGGTCCTGCCATCGGGGGATATCTGGCGACTTTTTTACCCTATGGTTGGCTATTCGGGGTTGCGCCTTTAACCTGCGGTATCGTTTTCCTCATTATTTTCTTTTTCATCCGCGAGTCTTCACATACGGTCGGTAACAGGATAAGCTTTCGTAGCATGCTTACCATTGCTAACGACCGACCCTTCCTGGTTTTCGTGGTGATAAGTATCCTGCTGTTCATAGCTATGGGGCAAATGGTCAGTACTTTATCCATATTTACTGTGGATAAGCTTGGATTCTCTCCTGCCCAATTTGGACTACTGCTCACCTTGAATGGATTGATTGTTGTTTTCTTTCAATATCCGATGACTTTTGCTCTCAGGCGGGTAGCGAAATTCCGGGCTCTCATACTTGGTAGCTTGTTTTACGTGTTTGGCTATCTGTCCTTAGGTTGGATTACACAATTCGGTTGGGTGCTTGTATCTATGGCGGTAATTACAGGAGGTGAGATTATACATGCTCCAGTTTCACTCTCGGTAGTAGGGGAACTCTCTCCGGAAGATCAGAGGGGACGATATATGGGATTTTTCGGGTTAAGCCAAACCATAGGTATAGCAGTGGGGCCTCTACTTGGAGGAGTGCTAATTGATGCGTTCCCCCTTAATCCCGAGCTAATATGGGCACCCGTTGCACTGATAGTATTAATTGCTGCGGCAGGATACTACTGGTGGGGCCGCCGATTTCGCCTTTAGTCTTTCAACGGACAACATATGAGCAGTTACTTCACTATTCTCAATTATATTTCATTAATTCGGAAATCTGATCAGGAACGCAATCTATACCGTCAAACTCTTGGACACAATGACCTAGAACTTCTGTATTTCAGTGTGCGTGTTTGATTGAGCATGGTCACAATCCAATTTCCCCGGTTTCTATGACAAGGTAATAAAAAAAGTAATTATGCGATATTTTGCTGCTTTTGAACGCTAAAGGCTAGGATTGAATTTCTACAGGACAAGGCGGCAATTTACCTTGACAAAGATAACGAAGTAACGATTATCCACCGGTTAAACCGGGGCTTCAACAGATATTTTGGTGCCTTTGCCGGGCTTAGACTCCAGCCTTACGCTACCACCGAGCAATTGTACTCGCTCTTGCATCCCCGCCAGTCCCAGTTTGCCTGTCGGTGTCAGTGCTCCCAGGTTTTCCGGAGGTTCGAAGCCTTTGCCGTTGTCGCTTACGGTAATTGTTATCTTGTTTTCGTCGAACTTGATTTCGACTTCAGCCTTGGCGGCTTTAGCGTGCTTGGCAATGTTTCTGAGCGCCTCCTGAACAATGCGGAAGAGCAGTAGTTCCGTTTCCGGGAACAACCTCCGCTCGACCCCAAGCACTTTCAAATCAGCCTCTACCCAATAAGTGTTTTTCAGGTCCTCGGTTACCCATTCTAATGCCGGAAGCAGTCCCAGATCGTCGAGGATGGACGGTCTCAGGTCACGACTAAACCGACGCACCTCCTGAAGTGTGTCCCTTATTTGCTCATAGAAACCCCATAGTGCCTTAGCCTCTTTCACTGGCAGCTTTGTCTTAGCAGTTAGCAGATTGTCCAATTGGTGAAGCAGAGCAATAAGATTTTGAGCACTGCTATCATGGAGTTCCCGCGCAATCCGTTTCCTCTCCTCTTCCTGAGCCTTGGTAATTTCCTGCAAATAATAGCGTAGATTCTCTTCGGCTTTCCTTCGCTCAGTGATGATTTCCAGAGTTTCTATTGCACCCGTTATTTTCCCCCTGTTATTTCGGATAGGACTTGCCGTAATATGATGACACTGCCTATCCTTGCCACGAGGTGAAGCCCACCTCTCGGTTTCATAGGCACCATCAATCAGTTGGCTTTTATTATATCCACCCGGATAATACACCTGCATTTCGTTCTCCGGTGCCCCATCTACTATCAAATCAGCCATAACCGGCCGTTTCTCGGTGTAAAATGCCTGCCACTGCCCGTCCGTACCAATGACCTCTTCTTTCTTTATACCGGTAAGCACCTCAATAGCTGTGTTCCACTGAGTTACTTTATGTTGTTTGTCAATTACGAATAATGGAATAGAGCAACCATCAATAATCCTTACCAGTGTCTGTTCTATACTGCGACGTTTGGCGATATCTCTACGACGCATATGGAACCACAGATTTGCCATGCCGCCGACGATAATAACGCCACTGCTCTCAAGAATGGCTTCAACCGGAACCGCGGACATAAAAATAGCTCTTGGTAGCATAATGAAACCGGCGGCCACCAGGCTAGCTATACCTGCCCGCAGGCCAAAGGCAAAACCAGCATAGGTTATCGGTATTAGAAATAGAACCCGTTCCGCTGTGTAGCGAGTTGTCCCTAAAAACGGGGAAACAGCAGCTGCATGCCCAGGAATTAGTTGTTCCGAATAATGCAGGATTACGCCAGCGGCAAACATCACCAGCAATCCCCAAAAATGAGGGTCGCGAATAACCCTTGTTGCTGAATTCAGTGAACCCGAAGACATTTATAGAGCAACTCCCATATCTCAAAGTGGAGGGTATACGGTTAGGACAATTCCTCCAGGGTGAAACGGCCTCTTCGCATAGCCTCTATCACTGCTTCCGTACGGGAACCCACTCCCAGTTTATTAAAGATGCTTCCGAGATGACTCTCGATAGTGCGCACACTTAGACATAACTCCTCAGCAATTTCGCTGTTGCTCATCCCTTTAGCTGCCATTTTGAGTACAGCGGTTTCCCGCTTGGTCAGTGAATCCGGTTCGGGACCCTTGTCAGTTCGCTCCTTAGTCTGCCGATATCGTTCCAGTACTTTGCGGGCAATTGTCGGATGGAGCACCGCCTCTCCCCTGTACACAGTCTTGATGGCATCGATAAGTTCACGACTACTTATATCCTTTAGCAAGTAGCCCGCAGCGCCTGCATCCAATAGCGGAAAAACATACTGCTCGTAGTCATAGGCAGTAAGTCCCAGTACAATGGCAGATGGCTGAAATGCCTTAATTTGCTTTGTGGCTTCAATGCCATTGATTTTGGGTAGAGATATATCCATAACAATGACGTCGGGCTTGAGTTCACGTGCCATCCGTACCGCCTCTTCGCCATCACCAGCTTCCCCGACCACGGTGAAGTTTGCCTCCCGTTCCAAAGACTGATGAATACTCTCCATCACCAGCGCATGGTTTTCAACCAGAAGAATATTGATCTTTTTCATCTGATATCCTTTTTGCCGTTATGTAAAGAACATCCTTCCATTCTGGCCCGCCCAATTTTAGCCTACTACTTCACTTTCTTCAACCAAATAAACTCCAGAGAATAACCTACAGCTTTACGGGAAAACCACAGTAATGAGTCGTGGGAATCCCTGATGAGACCAATTTCTTTCTGTGGAAAAACCTCTGGCAAAAAACCAGGCTTAACACGGATGTATCGGCTATATGGCTGTGGTTTACTTAACGCACACAATTAAAAAAGGAGGAACTGAAATGGGATTACGAGCATATTTAATGGTGAATGTGGTGGATGACATGGAACAGCAGGAATTCATCAAAGTGCTGAGGCAACTCGAGGGGATGCCAGGTGTGGATTTCGTTGACCCAGTCATCGGCTCTCACGATATGGTTATGATGGTAGATGCTCCGGTGACAGTGGAGGCTCTGGCCAGCAAGGTCCGGGAAAAGAGCTGGGTCAAGGATATGCAGATCCTGAGAATCGTTGGTATGTTTGAACGCCATCGCGCTTCCAAAAAGGAGCTCCTCAAGGCTTCAATCCATAGTGGCGTGTAATTCTCCGCTTATCACTTAAATCTATATGGTCTTGAAGGAACCGAAATGGAGCAAAAGGAGATCGGATGGTTACCAAAGCAAAAGACAGAGAAGAACTCAGTTTTACTGTAATTGACGCTATAGCTCATAAGCATAATGTGCAACCTGGAGCTGTAATACCAGCCCTTCAGGAGATTCAAGATGCCTACGGTTATATTCCTCTGGTAGCAATCGAGCGCATAGCAGAAAACATAGGTGTTCCCGCCAGTGAGATATATGGCATAGTTACCTTCTATTCTCAGTTTCGGCTGGAACCCGTAGGTGAGAATTTAATCAGGGTCTGTCATGGGACTGCGTGCCATCTGAATGGAGCAGAGAGAATAGCACAAGCGATAGCCCAGGCGACAGGCGCCGAAGAAGGAGAAACCAGCCGGGATGGCAAGTTCACTGTAGAGCGGGTAGCCTGCCTTGGCTGCTGCAGCCTGGCTCCTTGCACAATGATCAATAATGAGGTTCATGGACGGCTCACTCCTGAATCTATTAATAAGATAGTGAGCCAGGTCCAGGAAGTGCAGGAACTTACTCCAACAAAGTGAGATAGATGATGTCTTGGGAAAGAGATAAAAGAAATGGAAGCTGGGTTGTAAAGGTAGGGCTCGCCTCTTGCGGAATAGCCGCTGGAGGCCAGCGAGTCTACGATGCTCTGAAAGCCGGCATTATTGCCCGCGGTTTGAAGAACAATGTAGAGGTGAGACGGACAGGGTGCATGGGCATGTGCTACAGCGAGGTTCTAGTCGAAGTCTTTCCACCGCTAGGTAGACGCGTGTTTTACAGAAATGTTACCCCCGAGCAAATCCAACGAATAATAGAGGAACATATAATTGGTGGTAGTCCGGTTACCGAATGGATCATACCCGCTGATGAGATAGATGACCTTTTATCCAAGCAGAGGAGGATTGTGCTCCGAAACTGTGGCCTAATCGACCCCGAATCTATAGATGACTATCTTGCAGCCGACGGGTATAAAGCGCTGGACAAAGCATTGCATAGCATGTCACCCCAGGTGGTAATCGACGAAGTCACCAGCTCTGGCTTGAGAGGAAGGGGTGGAGCCGGCTTCCCCACTGGCATCAAATGGGGCTTTGCCCGAAAGTCTCCGGGCAGCCAAAAATATGTAATATGTAACGCCGATGAGGGTGATCCCGGTGCTTTTATGGATAGAAGTGTTCTGGAAAGCGACCCTCACAGTATTATCGAAGGGATGCTGATAGCTGGTTACGCTATTGGTGCCTCCGAAGGCTATATTTATGTTCGGGCGGAGTATCCGCTGGCAATTCATCGATTAGAGATAGCTCTAGATCAGGCTAGAGAGCGAGGACTTATCGGTGAGACTATCCTGGATTCTGACTTCGATTTCAATATATGCATCAGGCAGGGAGCCGGTGCTTTCGTTTGCGGTGAAGAAACGGCTCTTATGGCGTCTATAGAAGGAAAGCGGGGAATGCCGAACTTCCGTCCACCATTTCCTGCGCAGTCCGGGTTATGGGGTAAACCTACCAACATCAACAATGTGGAGACCCTGGCTAACATATCCTGGATCATACTCAACGGCGCCAACGCCTATAATGCGCTTGGTACTGAGAAGAGCAAAGGCACCAAGGTCTTTGCCCTGGCAGGCAAGATAGCTCGTGGCGGACTGATAGAGGTCCCAATGGGCATATCCCTGAAGGAAATAGTCTTTGATATCGGCGGCGGAACCTCGGAAGGACTGGATTTCAAAGCAGTTCAGATGGGGGGGCCATCCGGAGGTGTTATTCCTGCCAGCATGGCCGATACTCCTGTAGATTATGACTCGATTACTAAAACCGGCGCCATCATGGGCTCCGGTGGATTGATTGTGATGGACGAAAGTGCCTGCATGGTGGATGTAGCCAAGTTCTTCCTCAACTTTATACAAGATGAATCCTGTGGCAAGTGTACCTTCTGTCGAATAGGAACGCTACGCATGCGGGAGATCCTGGATAGAATTTCCAGAGGTGAGGGTAAAGAGGAGGATATGGAACACCTTGAAGAACTAGCTCAAGGTGTGAAGAAAGCCTCACTGTGCGGTTTGGGACAGACTGCACCCAATCCGGTATTGACCACGCTGAGGTACTTCCGTGATGAATATGAAGCTCATATCCAAGAGAAGATCTGCCCGGCTAAGAAATGCGAGGCTCTGATTACCTACGAGATTATCCCAGAGAAGTGCCCCGGGTGCGGGTTGTGTGCCAAGTACTGTCCTGTAGAGGCTATCTCAGGGGAGAAAAAGAAGTCTCACCTCATAGACCCTGATAAGTGTATCCGTTGTGGGCTATGTATGAGTATGTGCCGTCTCGGTGCCATATCTGTCCATTAAGGAGATGAAATGGCCAAAATATCATTCATATTAAACGGGGAGAAGGTTGTAGCAGAAGCAGGAAGCACTATCCTGGAAGCCGCTCAACAGAGCGGAGTCGAGATACCCACCTTATGCCATGACCCGCGTTTGAAGCCCAGCGCTGCCTGCCGACTCTGCTTAGTGGAAGTAGAGGGTGCGCGGGGGCCTATGCCTGCTTGTGCAGCTCCCCTGACGGAAGGCATGGTGGTGAGGACAGTGACCGACGAGCTTGTCGAAAGCCGCCGGATGGCACTGGATTTACTTCTCTCTGACCACTATGGCGACTGTATTGCCCCATGCAAATTAGCCTGCCCTGCCGGAATAGATGTCCAGGGCTATATTGGACTTATCGCTAATGGCGAGTACCAGGAAGCGCTGAAGCTGATTAAACAGAATAACCCGTTGCCTCTTGTCATCGGGCGAGTATGCCCTCGCTTCTGCGAAACCAAGTGCCGGAGAAACCTGTTAGAGGGTCCGGTGGCAATAAATGCCTTGAAGAGATTCGTCGCCGACTATGACCTGAATAACGGAACCCCTTATATCCCGGAGGTTAAACCAGCTACCGGGCACAAGGTAGCTATCATCGGTGGAGGTCCGGCAGGCTTATCAGCAGCATACTATCTCGCGCTGGAGGGGCACGAGGTAACCATCCTCGAAACAAGTCCACAGCTTGGTGGAATGCTGAGATATGGAATCCCTGAGTACCGCCTTCCCAAGGCGATTCTGGATGAGGAAATAAAGAGTATCACTGACCTGTGTCATGAGATTCGCTGTAATGTCCGCCTGGGTCAAGACTATACCATTGACAGCCTTAAGAGTGACGGTTATGAAGCCATCTTCCTGGCGCTCGGTGCTCAGGCAAGCCAGAAGATGAAGGTCGAGGGAGAAGAGTTAGCGGGTGTTCTTTCCGGGATAGGATTTCTGAGAGATGTCGCTCTCGGGCAAAAGGTAAGCTTGGGACAGAAGGTAGCCGTTATCGGTGGCGGCAACACGGCCATTGATGCCGCCCGAACTGCCCTGAGGCTGGGCGCCGGCGAGGTAACCATTGTCTATCGAAGGTCAAGGGATGAGATGCCAGCCAACAATGAGGAAATAGAACAGGCTGAACAGGAAGGAGTGAAGTTCCACTTCCTGGCAGCACCTGTGAAAATAAGTGTCCGAAAAGGCGAGGTTTGCACCATGGGGTGCATCGAGATGGCTTTAGGGGAGCCGGATAGCTCGGGGAGACGAAGACCGGAACCAATAGCCGGCTCGGAGTTTACCATGGATGTAGATACGGTAATTGGCGCTATCGGTCAGACTATGGAAGCTTCCGGGATCCAAGAAGGTCAGATAAAGTTCAACCACAGGGGATATGTTAGCGTTAATGAAGAAACAATGGAGACTTCTCTGGAGGGAGTGTTCGCTGGTGGCGACTGCACCTCAGGACCAGCTACCGTAATTGAGGCAGTAGCGGCCGGCAAAAGAACTGCGACCTCAATAATCCAATATCTTAACGGCCAGCCAATTTCAACGCCGAGGAAATCATACAATTGCAGTAAAGGCGAGTTGCAGGATATTGACGTCGAAGACTATGCTGACCTGCAGCGTGTTCCCAGAGGTGAAATGCCTGCTGTGGACCTGCAGGCACGGCAAGGAAACTTCGCTGAAATTGAGCTCGGTTTCACCGAGGATATGGCCAGAAGTGAAAGTGAACGCTGTCTGGCCTGTGGTTGCCAGGATGTATTTGAATGCAAGCTACGTGAACTGGCTACCGAGTATGCTGTGGACGATACCAAATACAGCGGCTGCAAGCACCATTTGCGCATAAGAGAGAACGAACACCCTTATATTATAAGAGACCCGAACAAGTGTATATTGTGCGGTCGTTGTATCCGAATATGCAGTGAAGTCGAGGGTATCAGCGCTTTAGGCTTTTACAATCGAGGTTTTGATACCATGGCGGGACCGGCTCTTGATGTTCCGTTATGCGAAACAGCCTGCGATTCCTGTGGTCAGTGTATCTCAACATGTCCTACGGGAGCGCTGACTCCGAAGGCACAGATGCCCAAACAGGGCCCGTGGGAGCTGGAAACTGTACCAACCACCTGCCCCTACTGTGGGATTGGCTGTAATCTGGAGCTGAGTGTTCTTGGAGATAAGATTGTAAAGGTTACCTCCCCGACAGGTAGCCCGGTGAATAATGGGAACCTGTGCCATAAGGGCCAATTTTACCCGACGACACTTCACAACCTGGAGAGGCTCCGCACTCCACTGATTAAGCGGGATGGCACCCTGGTTGAAGCCAGCTGGGAGGAGGCTATAGCTATAGCCGGTAAGGGACTGAAGGGAATCAGGGACAGAATCGGCAGCGACGGTTTAGCCGTATTATCCTCCCCCAAACTGACGAATGAGGAGAATTACCTGGTCCAAAAGCTGGCTCGAGTTGCCCTGAGAACCAACAACATAGGTTCCCTGGCCGCTAACGGGGTGAATGACAGCACGATGAAATGTCTGGGCAGTGATGCCTCCACCTGTTCTTACAGCGATATCCTGGGTACTGACCTTGTCGTTGTTTTCGGCTGCGATATTACCGAAGAGTATCCTGTCATTGCAATGAAAGTCAGGGAGGCAGTCCGAAGGGGCAGTAAATTAATTACGCTAAATTCCCATCCCACCAGAATGGATTCACTGGCAAGGATTGCTCTGAAGGTCAACCACCGAACAAGTGTAGATCTGCTTCAGGCAATGGTTGGTTATGTCACGGCCTATGATCTCGTCGATCACGACTTTGTCAGCGCTAAGACCAGCGGTTTCCGAGATTTTGCCTCAGCGATGAAGAGATATCCTTTGGGAGAGATTGCCAATATACCCTGGACAAGACCTTCCAAGATTATCGAGGCGATACTCCTTTACATCCGTGCCCGGAACCCGGTGATAATAGTGGATGCCAATACAGCTACACCGGCTGAATTAGCCCTGCTGTGTGAGCTGGCATTGATTACCGGTAATGTGGGGCGCGATGGTGCCGGTGTAATCATCCTCCGCACCGCAGGCAATGCCCAGGGTCTGATTGATATGGGTGTGACCCCGGATTATCTTCCCGGGCAGAAGCCAATCACCCATGTAGCTAACAGACAAAGATTCGAAGCTGTCTGGGGCAAACCAGTGCCTGCTATTAAAGGCAGGAATTCCATCGAGATCGTTCAGGGAGTGGAGAGAGGAACCATCCAGGGTGTCCTTGTTATGGGCAGCGATGCTGTCGGCGACATGAGGAACACTATCTTCGAACTCCCGGTTTTCTCCGTGCTTATAGACACGGTGTTTCCTGAAAAACCACCCTACCCTGATGTAGTCCTTCCTGGGGCTAGTTTTGCCGAAAGTGACGGTACTTACACCAATTGTGAACGCCGGATACAGCATGTGCATCGGGCTATCTCTCCACCGGCTGGTAAGCAGAATTGGGAGATTATCTCAGCTTTAGCAACTTCACTGGGATATCCGATGAATTATCCAGCAGTATCGGACATCTACCAGGAAATTATCAGACTAGTTCCGTTTTACAAGATTCCTGAGGATAGTAAAACCACCAGGGGGTTCACACAATGGCCATTATCCAAGAATCGTAAGTTTCGTTTCGAAAGAAGCCTAACTCACACTAACCCAAACCCCCTTGACCTCCAGAAATATGAAATCCTTGACGTTATAAGAAGCTTGTCGTAAGTACTACCTTTTTAGGTTAATCCTTGTGATGGTGGATTGACCCCTCTTTGAGGCTTTAAAAGCCCGAGTTATATTCCTCAAGTAGACTAACGTCGGTAAAAACTGAGTAGCGCTTCTCGGCTATTGGGATTTGAACGAGCTGAGTACTATCAGAAAGGAATCGGGAAAAATCTGCTGAAGAGATAAATAACCGCCGGTATTGAGACTATGGCGAATATGAAACTGGCAAGGACAAACTGGCTGGCTATTTGCCGATTTCCTCCGCACCTCTCTACTAGGATTGGTATTGCTGTAATGGGCGGTACAGCAGCCTGAATAATAACAATCAGGGCAACAGTTAAATCGGGGCGCAGTAAGAGTAACAGACCGAGAAAAACGAGCGGGAAGACGACGTTCTTTATTAAGACGAACTTGACGACTTCTGAGATGTACCACTTCCTCTTATTATCTGCTTTATACATAAAGTCGTTATAGATGTTCCCACCTAGTATTAGCATTATGATCGGTATTGTAATAGCTCCCACCATGGTAACTATAGTAATCAGGAAGTCAGGTATGTACTCGTTGACGGAGACAAGGCCGATGACGATACCGACGACAGTGGCCACCAGCACGGGATTCACAATCCTGCGCCAGTTGAGCTTTTCCTTTTGAATGCGTTTACCAAAAAACAAGGTATAAGTGCCAAATATCACCGAAGGATGAAAGATCACGAACAGAAAAAGCGGTACCAAATACGGATTATCCCCGCCGAAAAGGCCTTCAATAATTAGTATGGGAAGAAAAAGCCCGTTCTGGTAGAGGAGACCGATGGTAAACTCGCTCCGTATTTCCTTTCTCACCAGGAAGGACGATGACAGTGATAGTGCCAGTGCTACGATTGTGAAACCCAGCCACCACAACGGAAATCGCCACCAGTCCGGATATACTTGCGGTGAGAAACCGGTTACGAGATTGCCGACCACCAGTAAAGGTAAGGCTATGTCAATGGCTAATGACTGCAAGAAAGCCAGTGTATCGGATGGTACACGTCTTCTACCAATAATCCAGAAGCCCAGTAGACCAATGCCGAGGAGTGCAAGTACTGCCTGTAAAGTGATTAAAAAAATGCTCACATTGTTCCCATTCTATATGTCACAAAGCACGTCGACAAGTTTCAATAACACCATCTACCGTGTTCTTGTCCCCCCATGGTGCTTTGAGACAAAAAGTGGCTACGCTGCCACAAACACTCAGATCGTAGCCTTTCGCTACTCGAACCGTTGAACATTAGCAGAGGTAGTTAATCAGTTCGCAACCCATGCCACTCGACTAAATCAGCTAATGGTTCGCGGGGTCGTGGAAATGTGTTAATCGGAGCCTCGGGGTCAGGATAGCCAATTGCTATGGATGTTACGATGGCCCTGTCTTTGGGGATATTAAGCAACTCCCGAAATATTTCAGGCCATAATACAGGTATACCCATAATACATGTACCTAGACCATAAGTGAGAGCGACCAGACAGATAGTTTGAGTGGCCGCGCCGATACTCACTATAGCACTAGAACCGCGATCATCGGAACAAACAATTATGGCGCTGGGGGCGTCAAAAAAGCGCAGCATGTGCTCCCGGTGCTCGAGTTGCTTCGCTTCCAGATTTTCAGTGCCTGGAGGGTAGCGGATGGCGTCTGTCAGTGCTTTGAAAGATTGCCATCTTGGCATCAAAAGCTTAGGATAGGGACCTGTTCTGGGCAGGTCTGGATTGGTGTTCACATATTCATGGCCATCCCATGTTTTTGCTTTGTCCACAAGTCTTGCTTTTACTTCGGCTAGCGGTTCACCCGCCAGAACCTCGAAATGCCAGGGTTGCACATTTCCTCCCGATGGTGCCCAGCGGCTGACATCCAACAACTCCTGCAAAACCTTTTTGGGAACAGGGTTGGGCTTGAAGACACGAATACTTCTTCTGGTACGTATAGCTTCGATTACATCCATAGAGTCCTCCTGGTCTTATTTTAGTGTTGAGTCTAACATGAGAATCATGCTTGGTCTATCCTTGTTTCCACTTGCTTCACACCATCCATATAAGGTATTGCAACCTTTTCAAATGCTGTGCATTTATATTGGTGTAAAGGAGGAAAATGAAATATTTGTTGGGCGCCAACTCGCCGATGGAGCGACCAATCGGCTTCAACTGCGGGCTTCACCATTTTGTCACCTCTTAATACCATAGTATGTCTTGGATGCCGCAAAAAAAGGTAGGTAGATAGTCCAGTGAATGTTACAGCATAGATTACATAACACAGTTTCCTGGAAAAACTAAACTGCTATGGTTTGACGCAACATGCAATGCAGCCTACAATTATTAGAGTAAAATAGGTTGTCGGAGGCACATGGTAACCGCTATCTTTTCGCGTTTTCATGCCCAAACAACACCCCGGGGAAGGGGGATGGTACTCCTCCTTGCGATCATATTCCTCTTCGCTATCGCCACCGGCGAAGGCGTCCTGTATCGCGTGAGCTATTTCCTGACGCTGGTTATAGTCGGTAGCTATGTATATGTCCGACTGACACTGTGGCGTCTGGATATGCGGATGCAAAACAAATCCTATGTAGCGCAAGTAGGGGATACGCTGAAATGGTATGTTCATGTGAGCAATAACTGCCGTCTGCCAACCGGCCTGGTGGAAATCGTGCAAATGGGTAGCATGCCCGGTAATCTCTCGGGCATGGCCACCACGATTGGCGCTTGGGGACAGAAGTGGTTAGAAATGCATGCATTCTGCCATGCCCGTGGCGTTTACACCATAGGACCGCTAATGGCACGTAGTAGCGACCCGTTGGGTTTATT
>Ga0315553_10001026_pt1 | contig 23824 bp, 23 predicted proteins | sample SalMarSW160140MG_FD_203099 | JGI IMG/M metagenome (GOLD analysis project Ga0315553, IMG submission 203099) | Salt marsh sediment microbial communities from the Plum Island Ecosystem LTER, Massachusetts, United States - Salt Marsh Sediment SW1601-40 ... | reverse complement strand
TTTTGCCGGTATGACCGGAAGCGCGGTGGCCGATGCCTCCGGCCTCGGCACGCTGGAGATTGCACAGATGAAAAAGGAAGGCTACGACATGCCTTTTTCCTGTGCAATCACCGCTTCCACCGCGGTTATCGGTCCCATCTTTCCTCCCTCCATACCGTTTGTCATCTACGCCATGATCTCCGGCGCTTCGGTAGGCAAGCTGTTCATGGGCGGTATGGTGCCGGCGATCATCCTCTGCATCGTGATGGGAGTCTACGTGTACTTCGTTTCCAAGAAACGAGGCTATCCGATCGGCGCCAAGGTCACCTTCAGGTTTTTTATAAGCAGTACGTTCAAAGCCGTACCGGCGCTGCTGACCCCGGTCATTCTCCTGTTCGGGATCTATACGGGCTTCATGACGCCGACGGAAGCAGGAGCCGTGGCGGCTGCCTATACGCTGATTATCGCGTTCCTGGTCTACCGTACCCTGAACCTCAAGGCCCTTGGGACGATCCTGCTCAATACCCTACGAACCACAGGAGCGATCTTTCTGGTGATAGCGGGGGCTTATGGTTTTTCGTTTATCGTTACCTCTGAACAGGTATCAAAAATCGTTGTAGAAGCGATGAGCGGAATCGTACACAGCCCCTGGGTGTTCCTGCTCACAGCCAATTTCTTGTTCCTCATTCTTGGCGCTCTAGTCGATGTAAATGTTTCCGAGCTCGTGTTTATCCCGATTATCCTGCCGCTGGTGAAATACTTCAACATCGATCTGGTTCATTTTGGAGTACTGATCTGCCTGAACATGATGATCGGTCTGTTAACGCCGCCGTTTGGCATGCTGCTGTTTGTAACAGCCGGCATCGGCAAGGTATCCATGAAGGATTTGATACGGGAGGTGCTGCCGCTGATAGGCGTGCTGTTGGTTGCACTGGCAATCATCACCTATATCCCGGATACGGTGATGTTCATGACGCATCTGGTGAAATGACAGGATCCGGATCGGGCAGCTGACGGGAGGCTTTGATAGATGTCCGAAAATAAAGCGGGCAATGCAACCGGCAACAAGAGAGTACGGCTGGCTTCGATCGGCGCCGGGATGATCGGTCATGTGCACGCAGAAATAGCCGCCGGGATGGAGGAATGTGAGTACGCAGCCTTGTGTGACGAAGACCCATCCAAGGTGAAAATGGCCGAGAGGCTCGGCGCGAAGTACTACCGGGATTTCAGGGAGATGATCGAAAGGGAAACCCTCGACGGTGTCATGATTTCCCTGCCCAACGAAATGCATGAGCCGGTGGGTACCGCCTGTGCCGAGAGAGGACTCCACATCTTCATGGAAAAGCCGATCGCCGCCACCGTGGAGGATGCCGAAAAGCTGATCCGCAGCGCCCACGCGAATCAGGTCCAATTGCTGATCGGCCATCACAGGCGCTTCAATCCGATGATGGTGGCAACCCGTGACATGGTCCGCGGCGGTGAGCTGGGAGAGATCGTGGGAATATCTATACTGTGGTGCATGTACAAGCCCAGGGAGTACTTCGAGGCCGGTCCCTGGCGCAAGCACAAGGGAGGGGGGCCGATCCTGATCAACACGATTCATGAGATAGACAATCTCCGTTTCATCTACGGGGAGATTGGCAGGGTTTACGCCGAGACGAGCAACAAGATCCGGAAATTCGAAGTGGAAGACACGGTCAGCGTGTCGCTGCGGTTCAAGGACGGAACCCCGGCGAGCATCCTGATGTCCGATGCGGCACCTTCACTCTGGGGCTACGAGTGCACCATGGGCGAAAACCCGTTTTTCTTTCACACAAAGGGAAATATCTACCATTATCTGGGCACGAAAGCTTCCCTGACCTTTCCGGGAATGCTCAAAGTGAACTATGCCGATCCGACGAAGGTGGGCTGGCAGCATCCCCTGACCACAACCCAATTGCCCATCAAGAGCAAGGATCCCTATCCGGATCAGCTCAGACACTTCTGCCGGGTGATTAGGGGTGAACAGACGCCCAGGACCAGCGGGGAAGACGCCTTGCAAACACTGAAGGTCACGATGGCGGTGCACGAATCCGGGCTTAGCCATCGGCCGATCGAGGTGTGACAGGCGATTTGCGGCGGGTTGGAGTATACTGCACGGCCTCGGCCGGATAGGGGGGATCATAGTGCCGGTCACGGAGCGGAACGCAGCAGACGAGGAGAGACGAACACGGGCAGTGAGGTTCCGCTCAGTTTGGAAGAACGAACCGGAAGTGTTGACAAACGTCAAGTATTCCGTATGATTAAATTATTATTTGATTATAACGAAAGTATAATTAAAGGTGTCGTATGAGTAGAGGAGGCAGCAAAAAAATCAAAGTCTATGAAAGCCTGAAGAGGCGAATCATAGACTGCGAACTCATTCCTGGATTGCCCATCAACGAGGCGGACTTCGCCAGTGAACTGGGTGTCAGCAAGACCCCTGTACGGGAAGCGCTGCGGCAGCTGGAGAGGGACGGCTTCGTAGAAAACGTTCCCGGCCGGGGATCGACAATTTCCCACCTCACTCCGCTGGATATCCGCGAAATACTCGAGATCCGGGAAATCATCGAAACCGGAGCGGCAAAGCATGTAGCCCAATTCAATCCCCATAACGAAGTATTGTCGAAAAAGCGAATCGAGCATCAACAGTTGCTGAGGGATGAGCCGGAGAGTGAGGAATATGTCCATGAATGGGGTGAGTGGGAGGATGTCCATCTTTCCATCGTGGCAGCCCTGGGCAACAAGACTTTCCTCAAAATGTATGCGGATTTGCTGGACCGCATAAAAAGGATCAGGAATCATTTCGGCCAACGTTTTACACAACGACGGTTTCATGAAATCGTGAGCGAGCATTTGACGATCCTCGATGCCATTCTCGAGGGCAACCCGGATCGTGCGGAGCAGGCGGTCAGGCAGCACCTGCAGAACGCGGGGGCCTTCCTCATGGGGTTGTCGGTGACTCGGAAGGAGTAATTTTATGGTGCACGTGTTCACACAAGTACGGAGACCGGAGCGGAAGCTGGTCGACGCATTCAAGGATATCGCAGCCGCCACCGTGTACGAGGCTTCCGGCCGTAAAGGATCGGTGGACCCGAGGATCAAGCCGCTCGGGAGGGGGATCCGGTTGCTAGGCCCGGCTTTTACCGTTGAATGCCACCCGAAAGACAACCTGATGCTGCACAAGGCTCTGCAGATTGCCCAGAAGGGGGATGTTCTGGTTGCCTCCACCCAGGGGTATCCGGATGCGGGCTACTGGGGCGGCCTGATGGCTACCTCCGCGATGGCCAGTCAGTTGGGGGGGGTGGTGATCGACGGCTGTGTTCGCGACAGCGCCGAGATACTCGAGATGGGATTTCCCGTTTTCTGCCGCGGCACCTGCATGCGGGGCACGGTCAAAGGAACTCTGGGACGCGTGAATCATCCCATTGTATTCGGCGGAGTTGTCGTCAAACCAGGTGATCTGGTTCTGGGGGATGATGACGGTTTGGTCATCGTCGATCGGAAGGAGATCGAGCCGGTGCTGAGAGCCGCCAACGAGCGGCTGGCCAAGGAAGTGAGGAAGGCAGCGGAGCTGGCCAAAGGCATCAGCAGCGTGGAGTTGAACAAGCTGGACAAGGTTTTTCAGACTCTGGGGTTGATCGAGGAGTAAAACTTGAAAATCGCGGCGGATCACCTGACACAAGTCAGCCTCCAGCTGCTGCTGACCACTGGGGTCGACCGGCAGGAAGCGGGAGTGGTGGCGGAGAACCTCGTGGCGGCGGAGATGCGCGGCGTATCGACGCACGGGATCAACCTTCTGCCCGCGATCCTCAAAAGAATCGCCGTCGGACAGATGGATGTCCCGACTGAATTGAAGGTGGTCTGCGACGAGCAGGCGATCATGCATATCGACGGGGGGAATGGTTTCGGGCAGGTGGCAGCCGCAGAAGGTATGCGCCGTTGTATCGAGAAAGCCCGGCGGTTCGGGGTCGGTCTTTCACTGATCCGTAGAACCAATAATGTCGGTCTGTTGGCGCTGTACTCGCTGATCGCTGCCAGGCAGGGATTGATCGGAATCTGCGCGTGCAACGGCGCTGCATCCATGGCTCCTTGGGGTGGAGCCGAGCCGTTTTTTGGGACGAATCCTTTCTCGATCGCAGCTCCCGGGGGCGCGGAGGAACCGGTCGTGCTGGACATGTCGACGACAGTCGTGGCACGGGGAAAAATCAGGCGGGCGGCGAGGCTGAAGGAAAGAATTCCCCTGGGATGGGCCCTCGATGCCGACGGATCCCCTACCGACGATCCCGTGGCGGCGATCGAAGGGTCTCTGGTGCCCGTTGGAGAATACAAAGGCTACGGCATGGCTTTTTTCATCGACCTGATCTGCGGATTGCTGTCCGGGTCGAGCTTTGCGGAGGCTGTGCGCACTTTTCATCAACCCCAAGGGCCGACCGGAGTGGGTGTGATGACCATGGCGATCGATATAACCCGCTTCATGCCGCTTGATCGTTTTACCAAATTGATCGATGAACACATATGTGCGATCCGGGATTCGGCCAAGGCCGAAGGGCAGAACCGTATCTATCTGCCGGGAGAGATCGAGGCCGAACGGGAGCGCCTGAACAGGGCTCAGGGCGTGGAGATTGATCCGCCGGTCGTGAAGGCGATCGACGGTCTATTGGAGAAGGCAGGCCTGCCGGTGCGCCTGAATGACGGAGAGGTGCAGGCATGAACAAGATCCTGAGGGTGAATACGCGCAGCGGGGAGATGAAGTGGCAGAGCTGCTCCGAGGAGGAGCAGAAATGGGGTGGACGCTGCTTCATCGCCCATCACTTGTTGAAGGAAGTCGACCCGCTGTGCGACCCCCTGGGAAGGCACAACAGGCTGATAATCGCATCCGGGCTGCTCGGGGACAGCCCCGTAACCACGGCCGGAAGAATATCGGTGGGCGGGAAGAGCCCTCTGACCGGAGGGGTCAAAGAGAGCAATGTAGGTGGGGCTGTCGGAAAGAGGATGGCCCGACTCGGGCTGAAGGCGGTCGTGCTGGAAGAGGCTCCGGACATCCCGAAGCCCCGTGTCCTGCTCATCCGCAATGACCGCGCCGAGCTGATAGACACACCGGAGCTGGCCGGCAAGGAGAGCTCGGACACCCTGGAGGCCCTGCGCAAGCGGTTCGGAGATAACTGCGGCTTGCTCATCGTTGGTCCGGCCGCAGAGATGGGGTTGTCCGGCGCCTGCATAGCTACCACCGATCACACCTGGGTCCAGCTGCGGGTGGCCGGCCGGGGCGGCTTGGGAGCAGTCATGGGGGTGAAGGGCATCAAGGCGCTCGTGTTCGATGCCGAGGGAGCCAAGCCGGCTCAGCCGGCGGACCGTGCCGCGCTGGCCGCCGCCAGCCGTGAGCTGGCGAAGATCCTGCGGGACGATCCCAAGACCGACAACCGCCACAACTTCGGCACCCCCGCGGTGCTCTCCCTCTGCAATGCGTTGGGTATCCTGCCCACGCGCAACTTCCGCTCCGGACAGTTCGAGCAGGCGGAGGCGATTTCCGGGGAGATGATCGCCGAGTTGATAGACAAGCGCGGCGGGGAAGGCCGGAAAGGATTGCCCTGCGTCCAGGGGTGCATAATAGCCTGCTCCAATGTTTTCGCCGACCCTTCAGGAAAGACTACGGTTGCCTCCCTTCAATACGAGAACATCGGGCTGCTGGGGTCGAACTGCGGGATAGGGGATGTCGATGCGGTGGCCGAGCTGAACCATCTCTGCAACCAGGTTGGAGTGGACACCATCGAGACCGGAGCGGCCATCGGCGTGGCCATGGAAGCGGGGGTCATCGAGTTCGGGGATGCGGAAGGGGCAAAGGATCTTCTGCGCCAGGTGGGAAAGGGAACTGCCCTGGGCCGCATCATCGGCAGCGGTGTGGTCACGACCGGCCGGGTCCTTGGAGTGCGCAGGGTTCCGGCGGTGAAGGGACAGGCCATGCCTGCCTACGATCCGCGCTCCCTGAAGGGGATCGGGGTGACTTATGCCATGTCCCCCATGGGGGCCGACCATACCGCAGGCAATGCCCTGGAAACGGCCAGAAGCCACGATCCCCTCAGCCGGGAGGGGCAGGTGGAGATCTCCTTCCGGCTTCAGATCCGGGGAGCCATCCTGGACAGCTTGGGGGTTTGTCTGTTTATCCGTCCCGCCTTCGTTAAAGATCCGTCCCTGTCGTCGCGGTTGCTGAACGCCCGCTACGGCTGGGAATGGAGTTTCCAGGACGTAAGAAATATGGGACTCGATTGTCTGCATACCGAAAGCCGGTTCAACCGTCTGGCGGGAGTTCCCGAGACTCAGTGCGACCTCCCCGAGTTCATGCGCACCGAACCGCTGCCGCCGCACGACAGCGTATTCGATATACCGAAAGAGGACATGGACAAAATCTGGACCGTGCAATTACCGGAGGACATATTTTGAAACAAGAAGGTGTGAAAGCTGTGCTCGATGAACAGGTCTGTTTCGTGACCGGGGCTTCCCGGGGAATCGGGGAAGCCATCGCCCGCTGCTTTTATGAGGAAGGTGCCCGGCTGGCGCTTGTCGATGTAAATATTGAAGGGGCCGAGCAGATCGCCGGCGAACTGGACCCTTCGGGTGAGCGGGTCCTGTGTCTGCGGGGGGATGTGACCAAAGAAAAGGAAGTTCAGGGAGCCGTGCAGCAGGCTGTGCAGCGCTTCGCCAGGATCGACGTTGCGGTGAACGTTGCCGGGATCATCAAGCACCTGCCGATCGAGAAGATGAGCCTGGAAGATTTCGAGAGCGTTGTGCGGGTAAATCTCACGGGAACCTTTCTCGTCTGCAGAGCGGTGGTACCCGTCATGAAGAAGCAGGGCAAGGGCAAGATCGTCAATATCTCGTCTATAGCCGGGCGTACCGGGCGTCCGGGGGTTGGGGTCAATTATGCGGCATCCAAGGCCGGCATAATCGGCCTGACCCGGACACTGGCCCGGGAGGCGGGAGCGGCGGGTATCTATGTGAATGCCATCGCTCCCGGACCGATTCTCACAAAACTGACCCGGCAGGCGGGTCCGGAGGTTTTCGCCATGTGGAATGCCGGACGCGCGGTCAGCAAGGACGGGCTGCCGGAGGATGTTGCCGAGGCGGCGCTGTTCCTGGCTTCGGCAAAATCCGACTGGATAACCGGTACAACCCTGGACATCAACGGCGGAATTCTTATCCGTTAACCATATATCGAGGAGGACAGCATGAGTTCAGCCATAGCGGTTCATATCAAGGATGTAGAGGCGATAAAACGAGATCCGCCGCGGGTTTCGTGGATCCTGGTGTCGGAAAAAACCGTCGGCGCCAAGAACCTGGCGGTAGGGATCAACGAAACCGCCCCGGGAAGCATGGTGCCGGAGCACGAGCACGGTGCGGAGGAAGAGGTGATGCTCTTCATTTCGGGCCGGGGAAAGTTCGTGACCGAGGACCAGGAGATCCCTCTGGAACCGGGTGTGTGCGTCTACAACCCGCCCGGCGGCAAACACAAGATCGTGAACACCGGCGATGAGGTCCTGCGGTTCGTATGGATCTATGCGCCCCAGCTGCCGAGCCACAGAAAGCAATAAAACTGTTAGTTGGAAGGAGAATAACGATGTCGGAGTGGAAATTCCCGCCGGGGGGCGGGCACATGGAGAAGCCTTCGAAGATCTACTACCAGACCATGACGAAAAAGGATGTGGAAGAACGCCTCAAGGTCAACGACGTCCTGCTGATCCCTCTAGGTTCCACGGAGAACCACGGGGACGGTCAACCCTACGGTGAGGATACCTTCATCGTGACCCGGATGGCGGAGATGATTGCCCGGAAAACGGGCTGCACGGTTTCGGAGCCGGTATGGTTCGCCTCGCATCCGTTTTCCCATCTCGGACAGAAGGGAACGGTGCCGATCCCGGATCAGGTGAACTCGGCCTACATCCGGGCGCTCATCTGCGGATTCTGGAACACCGGTTTCCGCAAACAGATCTATATTGGCAGCCACGGCCAGGAGTACATTATCCCTTCGGCCATCCAGGAGTGGGGGAAGAAATACCAGGTTCCCGCTGTGATCATCTTTCTGGATGTGACCAAGATCATGGGCGACGGCCTGAAGGACAAAGCCCATGGCGGGCCTTTCGAAACCCCTTTCAGGCACGGAGACGAGGCGGAAAACTCGCTCTGCCTGGCCCTGTTCCCCGAGTTCGTGCAGATGGAAAACGTGGTGGACACGAAGACCTGGGGATTCCTGCCGGAGGGACATATCGACAAGGGCGGTGATATCTATTACCTCCCGATCCCCGGTCAGAGTCACATCGGCGGAGGAGGGGTGGAGTTCGCCCTCTATCCGGAGGGGGTTCTGGGCAAGCCGTCTCTGGCCAAGGCGGAAAAGGCCTACCAGGCCATAGAGAATTTTTTGAATTACACCGTCCGGCTTCATGACGATATCCTCGAAAAATTCCCGCCGGGAGTGCTGCCGGAGACCAAATACATGACCCAGCGGGACGAAGCGGAGATCGACAAGCTGCTGAAAGGTCCTTCGGACGGAGGCAAGCATATCTACACCCTCGGCTGGCCGCCGTAAGGAGGAGCACATAAGAAGCCGTCACGGGAATCTGCAGTGACGGTCGAATCAGGCACCCGAGAGGCGTCTGGCGAAGGCGTTTTTTCGAGGAATAAACAAGGAGCGACCCGATGAAGGCGATCGTTAGAACAGATCAGAAGCCTGGAGCATATTCAGTCAAAGACGTAGCGGACCCGAAACCCGGCGCGGGGGAAGTGCTCGTTCAAATCAAGGCGACAGGTCTTTGCTATACGGATATGTCGATCCTGAACGGAGACTATAAAGGCAGGAAGCCGGTGCCGATACCGATGATCATGGGTCACGAGGGAGCGGGAGTCATCGCCGAGGTCGGCAAAGAGGTAAGTTCTTTGAAGGCAGGCCAACGGGTAGGATTCGAGGCGCTGAGCGGCTGCGGGAAGTGCTACAACTGCAGGACAGGCAACAAGAACATGTGCACCGATTGGAACCATATCGGCATTACCTACGACGGAACGTTCGCCGAATATATGGTCATTTCCGAAGAGTTGATTCACGTACTTCCGGATAAAGTTGAGTTTGCCGATGCCGCTGTGCTCGAACCGCTGAGTCTCGTGGTGAGATCTGTCGAGCACGTAAGACCCGTGATCGGAGAAAGCGCCGTCATCATCGGTCCCGGTACTGTCGGTTTGCTGCACCTGCAGGCTCTGGCCGCGGCGGGGGTAGCGAAGCTGATCGTCGTCGGGCTGGATGTCGACAAGATCAGGTTCGGGATCGCGGAAGAACTGGGAGCCACCCACATCGTGAACGCGAGCAATGAGGACCCGGTCGATGCTGTTTTGAACATAACCGGCGGCCGGGGCGCCGATATCGTCATAGAGACGGCAAGCTCCCCCAAAGTCTGGGATTTCCTCCTCGACATCGCCGCCGCCAGAGGGCGCATTTCCTGTTTCGGGCTCTATCCTGAATCAAATTTCAAGCCCCTTTCGGTAATTCGCAGCGGTGTAACGATCTACGGGGACGTGGCGTTCCTCCAGAGGCACTTCATCCGGGCAATCAGCTGGCTCGAATCCGGAAAGGTGTCGGGACAGGCTCTGGTAACGAAACGATTTAACCTGGATCAGGCCGGGGAAGCCTTCACAGCGTTCAAGCAAAAAGAGACGGTGAAATGTCTTTTCGAGCCCTGATGTCGGGTATCCGGACACACAACAGGTGTCGGTGATATGAACAGCAGCAATAAACCTCCCTTCGATGCGGCCAGGCTGATGGCGCTGATGGAGAAGTTCGAATTTGATCTGCTGCTGGTTTCCACCCGCCACAACACCCGCTATCTCACCGGGGGGTATTACTATCCTCTGTACATGTGGGACGCTCACGCCCGGAGAACGCAGTATCTTTCGTTCTTGGGAATTCCCCGCGGGGTCCTCGGCGATTCGTTTTTTGTGGGACGCCCCGGTGAAACGGAAGTGATGCGGGAAGCGGATGTGTGGATACCGCAGTGCTACGAGGGCGAGCAAATAGCGAGCTTGTCGACCGCAGCCAGGACAGTGGAGGTGTTGAAGAAGCGGAACCTGGATTCCGTGAGAATAGCCCTGGAGCTTCCCTCCCTTCCGGCGGATGTATTCAAAATGCTGGAAGCTCAACTGCCCCAGGCTGAGTTTGTGGACGCCGTGCCGATGATGGACAAGCTCAGGGCCGTCAAGAGGCCTGAGGAGATCGAGATAATCCGGGAGGGAACGAAGAACAACCAGGAAGCCCTGGCGGCGGTTCTGACATCGGGTAGGGACGGCGCTGCTACCTCGGAGATCGCTCAACAGGTCGCCGGAGAGTTCACTAAGAGGGGTCTTCATTTCCTATACGCTTTGGTGTGTGCGGGGCCGAGCTTCTTCAGAGCGCCCTCTGAGAGCCGACATTGGAGGGGCGGCCGCATCCTCCATATCGATGCCGGCGGGATGATCGACGGCTACATAGCGGAGTTGTGCAGAATGGGTTGTCTCGGCCGGAGGCCATCGGGTCCGGCCGACGATCTGATGCAGGGCTGCCGGGATTTGGAGAATGCGGTGCTGCGAACGCTGAGGCCGGGGGCCGAGGCTTCAGCAGTGCAGCGCAGCGCAGATGCGTTTCTGGAGGGATACCCTCTGGGAGAGTACGGCAAGTTCATTGCCCATGGAATCGGTCTGGTCCATCATGAAGATCCGGTGATCAACGGGAGCTCAAGCGATCAGTTGGAGGAGGGCAACCTCCTGTCGATCGAAATGGAGTTCAAAACACCGGAAGTTGGTCATGTAAAGATCGAAGATATGGTCTTGATTACCAGTACGGGAAATGAGGTCCTGAGTCCCGGAGGTGGTGACTGGTTCATCTCCAATCCATGACCTGATCCTCGGCAATCGCCGGCCTCTGGGTTGCGCTTGTTCACCATAACGAACTCGGGGACTATGAAAACCAACGATTCCATGCCATCCTTTGAGACGGCTGCGGTGTAACAGAGCCGCGGCCGAACAGCAGAGAGCGGGAGAGTTTTAGCGGGGCCAGGCTGGTGAACAAGCATATCGCGGTTATACACGGTCCAAACTTGAACATGTTGGGCAAACGGGAAGTAGGAATCTACGGCGGTAAAACGATGGAAGACATCAACGCCGCTGTAGCCGCCGAAGCCGGGAAACTAAGTGTGACCGTTGAGTTCTACCAATCGAACACCGAGGGAGAGCTGGTCACTTTCATCCAACAGTGCCGGGGTCGAGTGCAGGGCATATTGCTGAACGCGGGGGCTTACACGCATTACTCCGTAGCTCTTCGCGATGCCATCAGCGCAGCGCAGGTACCCACGGTGGAAGCTCATATTTCAAATATCTACAAGCGGGAGGCCTTCCGACACATTTCCGTGATTGCCCCGGTGTGTATCGGGCAGATCTGCGGATTCGGAGCTTTCAGCTACATCGTGGGACTGCGGGCGTTGATAGAGGAGAGACTGGACCCTTGGCTGGTTTGATGGTGCGATTGCAGCCTGGCGGGGAGTAGAAGGTGAAGAAGAACTTTTTGGTTATTTCAGGACCCAATTTAAATCTACTGGGGACACGCAAGACCTCGATATACGGGGAAGGATCGCTGGAGGACATCCACCGCAGCCTCCAGCAGCGCGCAGAAGAGCTGAACGTGGGCGTCGAATGCAGACAGTTCAACGCCGAGGGGGCGATCGTCGACTGCCTGCAGGAGGCTCCCGGCCGCTTTGACGGTGTGATCATCAACGCAGGTGCTCTGGCCCATTACAGCTATACGCTGCGCAGTGCCATCGGCGCCACGCTCCTTCCGTGCATCGAGGTTTTTATCTCGAACGTGTATGCCCGGGAAGAGGAGTTTCGGCACAAATCGGTGATAGCTCCCGTATGCGTCGGGGTCATTTCCGGGTTCGGCAAAAAAAGCTACCTGCTGGCTCTGGACGCTCTGGTCAATCTGACCGAGGTCTAGGCGAAGGAAACCGCGCATGGCTGTTCAGTGGGGCAAGATGGTAACGGATCTATCGCAGGTGGAGCGGGCCGCCGCCGATGGTTTCGACTTTGTTCAGCCGACGCAGGAGCTGTCGGTCAACCTCAGCGCAGAGCAGGTCACTCAGCACAAAGAGCGCCTTTATAACGTGGGCATGCCTTTAAAGATATGTGCAGTGCCCCTTCCCGCGGATGCGCGGGTAACCCAGAAGGGATTCAATATCTACGTCTGGATGGAGCACCTGAAAAACGCGGTGCACCGTTTGGGGCAGCTGGGCTGCAGGAAGCTCGTCTGGAGCGACGGAAGGGCAAGGGTGCTCCCCGTTGAAGGGCCGACAGCCGAGTCCGAGGAACAGGTGCTCCAGTTCCTGTCCATGCTCTGCGCCGTAGCGGCAGACTTCGGCATGACTGTCTTAATTGAACCCCTCGGTCCCAGGAGGACCAATTTCCTGAACACCCTGAAGGAAACCGGGGATTTTCTGTCCCGCGTCGGCGTGAAAAACCTTTCCTCTTTGATCAGTCTGCGGGAGCTCGAGCAGATCGGCCTGTCCCTGTCAGACCTCGACGATTACCGGCAGCAGATCGGCCATGTGCAGATGGACAATCCCCGTTCTTACGATGGAGCGCGAGTTTGCCCGCGTCCGCAGGACGGTTGCGAGTACCGGCAGTTCATAGATGCATTGAAGGACACAGGATATTCGGCGGATATCAGTCTTCCGGAGGATGCCGATGCTGCCGGATTGGCGTACTGCCGGGGGCTTTGGGAAGAATGACACCGCAGCGGCAGACACGCAGCGGCAGCGCGCCTTGACTTTGCGCGGCCCGAAAATGTAAGCTTGTTGGCCAATACCCTGTATTGACCCTGCAAATCAAAGTAACCGTTCGGCCGGCCCGATACCGAGGAGGAACCCAAGTGGATACGGGTACCCAATATCTAGACCCTGAGAATCGACGAAAACTGGAAGCGCTGGAAAATCCCTCGGTCCTGGAGATAACGGAGAGGTACCTCGAGGTCCTCAAACCGGAGAAAGCCACAGTCATCACCGACGATCCGCAAGATATACTCTACGTCCGGGAGATGGCCCTTCGCGATGGAGAAGAGCGGGAACTGGCTATGGAAGGGCACACGATCCATTACGACGGCTACTACGACCAGGCCAGGGACAAAAAAAACACCCGGGTGCTGGTCACCCCCGGGATGAAGATGAGCAAGGTCATCAACACCGCCCCTCGCGAGCAGGGACTGGAGGAGGTGTTGGGGATCATGGAAGGCGCCATGGCCGGCAAAGAGGTGTTGATACGGTTCTTCTGTCTCGGGCCTCTCAACTCCCGTTTCTCGATTCCCGCCCTTCAGATCACCGATTCCTCCTACGTTGCCCACAGCGAGGATATCCTCTACCGGACCGGCTACCAGCAGTTCAAACAGCTGAAGGGATCGGCGGATTTCTTCACCTTCATTCATTCGGCCGGTCCTCTGGATGAGCGGAACAACACGAAGAACGTCGATGAACGCAGGATCTACATCGATGTGGTTGGCGATCAGGTCCTGACGGTCAACAACCAGTACGCCGGCAATAGCCTGGGCTTGAAGAAACTGGCCCTTCGCCTGGCCATCTACAAGGCGAATAATGAGGATTGGCTGACCGAACACATGTTTCTCATGGCAGCCAAACCGGCAGGCAAGAAGAGACTCACCTATTTTGCCGGAGCCTTTCCGAGCGCCTGCGGTAAGACCTCCACGGCGATGATCCCCGGTCAGATGATTCTCGGGGATGATATCGCCTACATCCGCGTCGGCTCCGGCGAACGAGCCTACGGGGTCAATATCGAGCAGGGAATATTCGGAATCATCATGGATGTCAACCCTGTGGACGACCCGGTGATCTACGAGGCGTTGACCACGCCCCGGGAGCTGATCTTCTCCAACGTGCTTGTCCATCAGGATCAGGCTTGCTGGTTGGGTATGGGCAAGGATCTCCCGAAACAGGGGCGCAACCACTTCAGCGATAATTGGCAGCTGGGGGATAAAGATGAGGCTGGAAACGAGGTGGACTACTGCCACAAGAACGCCCGCTACACGATAAGGATCTCCGAGCTGGCCAACGCCGACCCGAAGCTTCACGACCCCGAAGGTGTTCCGATTGAAGGAATCATCTACGGCGGCAGGGATTCAGATACCTCCGTGCCCGTTTTTCAGAGCCTGGACTGGGTGCACGGCGTAGTGATCGGGGCGACCTTGGAATCGGAGACAACCTTCGCCACCCTGGACAAAGGGGGCGTGCGGGCCTTCTCTCCGATGGCAAATATCGACTTCCTGGTGGTTCCCCTGGGCCGCTACATCCAGAATCATATCGACTTCGGCGCAAGACTGAACAGTCCCCCCCTGGTGTTTTCCACGAACTATTTCTTGAAAAAGGAAGGGCGCTTCCTCAACCAAAAGGTCGACAAGAAGGTCTGGCTTCTGTGGATGGAGGGCAGGGTGCATGGCGAGTACGAGGCCATAGAAACGCCGATCGGCTATATTCCCCGCTACGAGGATCTGCGTTCCCTGTTCCAGAGCGTTTTCAAGCGGGAATACACTGCTGAAGAGTATGAGGAGCAGTTCTCGATCCGCATAGATAAGTTCCTCGAAAAGATCGATCGCATGGAGAAGATCTACGCGCAGGAGCAGGAGGTGCCGCAGAGTTTCAGTGACTATCTGCAGACCCTGAAGGGGCGATTGATCGCCTCGCGGAAGAAGCACAACTCCGGGGTGGTCTCCCCGACCGCATTTACCGGATAGGAGCCGATCCGACGGGGCTCAGCTGTTGATTTCCAACTCCCGGATCTTTCTCAACAGCACGATGGCCCGGTCGGACTTTTCCAGAGCCCGGATCCAGGCTCTGCGCAGATCGCTGTTTTCCCGGCCACCGATCTTGTTGAAGTTCACCAGTGTATCGTAGCGATCTCCCGGCTGGCCTTTGAGAATTCCGTACAGCAGAGCTTTGAGATTGTCGATCTGTTCGATAAAGCCGTCCAGTAGGTTCCTGGCTTTTGCGTCCGCCCTTGCCAGGATATCCGCTATACGTTTGCGGCGAAGCCGGTTCCCGAGGGCCTGGATCTTGACCTGCTGGATAGCCGCGCGCAGTTCGCCCTGAGGTGCGAGCATGGATTCGAGTTCCTCGATCCTTGTTTCGGTTTCACTAAGGTAGAGAAAGGCGTCGGTATAGGCATTGCGGTTTTCCTCTTTGTAGAACTCGCCGTTCAGATATATGATCTTCAAGGAGCGGGACAGAGGAGAGAAAACATCATCCAGAAATCCCTTGACAAATGACAGTGACAGTTCATGGCGAACCGCAGTGTCCTTGCCGAACTTGTCCGCACGGTAGTTCGTCATAGCGGGAAGGGATTTCCTGTTCAGAAACTCCAGGGCCTCGGAGATCAGGGTGCTGCGAGTGCGGGATTGAAAAAACTCCAGATAACGATGATGCACCCACTGACGCCAGAACTCTTTGAACGAGGAGTACCAATCGACGGAAGAGGGGGGAGGCGCCGGATAATAAGCGGGGTCCCGGGTGAGCAGGCGGAGCAGACCGTGCAGAGGCACCCGGTCGCGAAACCTGCGGATGCCCGCCAGGGCGCAGTGGGTCGCGGCCATGTCATCCATCAACCGGTGTTCCAGGTCGAAGTCCCTCTCCTCCAGGTGTTCTTGGTGAAGGAAGAGAAACAGATCGTAGAGGGCCCCGGCCGAGGGGGGTGTGCGCAACGGTTCCAACCTTTCGGCAAGCTCCTGCAGCGGCTTCTTGACATCCAGGAAGTCCGCTTCCGGGGTCTCCTCCCCCTCGAATGCGGTCAGAAGATCCTCGAAGTGGTGGCCGCTGAAACTGTACAGGGCAAAGAGGGCCTGGGCGTCCTGGCCGATCTGCTGCCTGTCGGACGGGGGGATCGTCCTGGTCAGCTCCTGAAATCGCTTGAGCATCAGAGTGCGCACCCCCTTCTCGTCGCTGAAATGTCCGTTGTCCCAGATGTCTTGGGGATCGGTTTCTTCGTGCAGACGTTCCTTGAAATCCCTCAGTTCTTTCCGTACCAGGAAAGCGACGAACTCGCCTCTGCGCTGTCCCAATACTTCCCGCAGCGCAGCGTAAAGCCTGTGGGCGTGCGCACGGAGCAGAAGCAGTTCCTCATACATCCCCGTCAGGCATCGGCCCGGGGAAACAGAAATCAGGGAAGGATGGTCAAGCTCTATAGCAGCAGCCAGACGTTTTAGATATCTCTCTACAAGCAGGGTGTATCTGTCTTTGCCGGAAAACAGGGATTTGACAAAGAGGATGATCCGTTCCAGAAGATGCAAAGCCGCCAGCTCCTCTTCCGGGACAAAGAGAGACTCGTCTTCCTCCTCCGGCCGGAGTGCCCGCCCGTAGACCGGCACGGAGCTCTGGATGCGAACCAGAAGGGCTCTGCGTTCCTGGTCATCTATCTCGCGTACCAACCGATCGAACAGCGCAGGATCTTCCATAGTTCCTTTCATATTCTAGCCCCACAGAGTCCTCGGGTCAATCTACAGGTCGGCCGGGCGCGTTGACCATATTTTATCTTCAACTCCGCTTGCGTGATCTAAACCGGCTCTGGACATTCGACAAAACGTTACGTAAATTGGCAATGTGCAAAAACAAGAGAACACGGCTGCAGGCGGATTTGTCCGGACCATCAAATTCGAGGCGGCTCGGCACCCTGGAGAAGCCATTATCGGCTTACCCTAGCCAAAACGATGCGTTATCATAAAGTTGAGGAGTGGGAGAGCAGGCTCAAACGGGTGTTTGACCGCATCGACGACTGCCTCGAGGAAAAGTACGGCCATGAATACCCGCTTCACCCCGCGCGTCCGGCCCGGGGCGTAACCTCTAGCAAGTCCCACGACGGCCTGTTCAACATAGGTGCCAGTTTCTCAGCCGGATACGGGTCGAAGCGCGGACCCGGGTACGTGGTGCAGGTCCGCATGGTTACCCTGACCCGGGTGCCCCAGTACATCCGCGACCGGATCGAGGAGGAAGCTGTCCAACGGCTGCGGGAAGAGCTGCCCAAGGAATTCCCCGATCGGAAGCTGGAGGTGGAGAGGGACGGTCCGGTGTACAAGATCCACGGAGATCTGCGCTTATAGGCCGGGTCTGGCCGCAGCCCCAGTTGGCAAACCCAAGCCCTTGAAATAAACACACCCTTTCTCTAATATAGGTGAATCTCGCCGCGCCCCTGTTTGCAGGTGCATCTGATGCTTCGACGGGGCTACCAACGGAATAGCGGAGGAATAAAAGTGAACTATTTTTTGACGGAAGAACAAGAGATGATCAGAGATCTGGCCGCCAAGATCGCCAAGGAAAAGGTGGAACCTCTGGCATTGGAGTACGACGAAAAGGGAACCTTCCCCCAGGATATCGTGGAAGTGCTGGCCAAAGCCGACCTGTTCAGGGTCTTCATTCCCGAAGAGTACGACGGGCTGGGCGGCGGAATCATGGAGATGTCCATTGTGGTGGAGGAACTGTCCAAGGCCTGCGGCGGAATTGCCCTGGCCTACGCGGCCTCCGGTCTGGGAACCATGCCGATTATGCTTTTCGGCAACGAAGAACAAAAGAAAAAGTATCTGCCCCGCCTGGCAGCCGGAGAGATTCTGGCCGCTTTCGCCCTGACCGAGCCGGATGCAGGCAGCGATGCTGCGGCGGTCAAGACCAAGGCCGTACCTGATGGGGAGGACTACGTGCTCAACGGCACCAAGCAGTGGATCACCAACGGCGGGGAAGCGTTTATCTACACGGTGATCGCCCTCACCGATCCGACCCGGGGACCCCGGGGCGCTTCGGCGGTGCTGGTGGAGAAGGATACTCCGGGATTCGAATTCGGGAAGAAAGAGGACAAGATGGGGATCCGGGCCTCTGTTACCCGGGAGCTCATCTTCACCGACTGCAAGGTCCCCAAGACGAATCTCCTCGGGAGGGAAGGAGCCGGATTTCTGGTGGCGATGAAGACCTTCGATAAGACACGACCAGGGGTAGCCGCCCAGGCCTTGGGTATTGCTCAGGGAGCTTTGGACAAGGCGGTGGCCTATTCCCGGGAGCGCAAGCAGTTCGGCAAACCCATTTCCGCCTTCCAGGGGATACAGTTCATGCTGGCCGACATGGCCACCCAGGTGGAAGCAGCCCGTGCCCTGACCTACGCCGCGGCCAGAACCATCGACGCCGGAGCCAAAAACGTATCTCGGGTATCCGCGATGGCCAAGCTTTTCGCTTCCGACACGGCGATGCGGGTCACCACCGACGCGGTGCAGGTTTACGGCGGATACGGCTATATGAAGGAATATCCCATGGAGAAGTTGATGCGGGATGCCAAGATCACCCAGATCTATGAAGGAACGAATCAGATTCAAAGAGAGGTCATAGCACTTCAACTGATCAAAGAGAGTCTGCAGAAGAAGGAGTAGTTTACCGTTTTGAAGATCGTTGTCTGCATTAAACAGGTTCCGGATACGACAAATGTGCGGATCAATCCGGAGACCAATACCCTTATGCGTGAAGGTGTGGAGTCTATCATCAATCCCTTCGACATGTATGCGCTGGAGGAGGGGATCCGGCTGAAAGAGCAGCATGGAGGAACCGTGATTGCCCTTTCCATGGGACCACCCCAGGTGGAGAGCGCCCTGCGGGAAGCCATCAGCCTGGGGGTGGATGAGGCGGTCCTGATGTCCGACCGTGCCTTCGCCGGGGCGGATACCCTGGCTACCGCCTATACCCTGGCCAGGGGCATCAAGAAGATCGGCAAGGTGGATATTGTCCTCATGGGCCGGCAGGCCATTGACGGTGATACCGGCCAGGTCGGTCCCGGAGTTGCGGAGAATCTCGGACTGCCCCACGTCACGGAGATTCGGAAGATCGAACAGATCGACGAAGATGGAACCATTGTGGTGGAGCGCCTTCTGGAGGACGGCTATGTCCGTTTGAAGTCGAAGCTCCCCATCCTCCTGACCGTGGTCAAGGAGATCAACGAACCCCGTTTACCCTCCCTGAAGGGAAAGATGGCTGCTAAGAAGGCGGAGATCCAAAATTGGAAAAGTGAAGACATCGAACTGGATGCTCAGCGTATCGGGCTGACCGGATCCCCGACCCAGGTCATGAAAGTCTTTACCCCCCCGAAACCTTCCGGGGGGAAGATCTTCGAAGGGGATGTCCAGCAGGCCGTTACCGATCTGCTGGTGGAGCTGCGTTCAGCGGGTATCCCGATCGGGCAGCAGAAAGAGTAAGGGTAGAGCTATGGCGGAGCCTATTCGGATAATCCTCGACAAGTGCGTTGGTTGCGGACTGTGCATCAAGGTTTGTGCCTACGATGCGGTATCTCTGGTAGACAAGAAGGCTGTGCTCAATGAGCGCTGTACCGTGTGCGGGGCCTGCGTAAGCGCCTGCAAGTACGACGCGATCCTCATAGAGCGGCGGCCGTTCAAAGGCCAGGATGTGGAGAACTACTCCGGCATCTGCGTGTTTGCCGAGCACCGTGGCGGTGAACTGTCCTCCGTGGTATACGAGATCATCGGAGCGGCCCGGGAGCTGAAGGTCAGTCTGGACAAGAAGATCAGCGCCATCCTGCTGGGCAGCAAGGTTCGGCAGATGGCGGAGCAGTTGGTCTCCTACGGGGTCGATGAGGTCTGGATGATGGAAGATCCGGCTATCGGGGATTTCAACGAGGAGATCCAGGCCGACCTGGTGGCCAAGATCCTGCTCGATAAAAAGCCGGAAATTTTCCTGGGCGGCGGCACGATCATCGGCCGTTCCCTGCTGCCCCGGGTGGCGGCGAAGATTCTGACCGGATTGACCGCCGACTGCACGGAGCTCGCTATCGACGGAGAGAACAAGCTGCTCAAGCAGACCCGGCCGGCCTTCGGCGGAAACATCATGGCAACGATCCTCTGCAACAGCCACAGGCCTCAGATGGCCACCGTCCGGCACAAGGTGATGAAAGCGGCCGAAGTGCTGCAGGGCCACGACGGGCAGATTCAGGAGATGAGCTACCCGATTCTCAAGCCCAGGGTGGAGGTGCTGGAGTTTGTCCCGGAGGAGATGGATACGGTGAACCTGGCCGATGCGGATTTCATAGTTTCCGGAGGCCGGGGTATAAAGGATCCCAAGAACTTCGCCCTGATCGGAGAACTGGCCAAGGCGCTCGGAGGGGCGGTTGGAGCCTCCCGGGCAGCGGTCGATGCAGGCTGGATCCCCTATTCCCATCAGGTGGGACAAACGGGAAAAACCGTGAATCCGACGATTTATGTAGCCTGCGGAATCAGCGGTGCGATTCAGCATCTGGCCGGAATGAAGAGCTCGGATATCATCGTCGCCATCAACAACGATCCCGCCGCCCCGATATTCAACGTCGCCCACTACGGGATCGTGGGCAGTCTTTTCGACGTCGTGCCGGAGCTGGTCAAACAGATACAGGGATAAGATTTTTTACGGATCGAGTTCAGATCAAGAGGTGGCCGATCTCTTTGAGCTCCGCCATCCTTTCATAGATGGGCCGCTCGCCCGGGTGGTCCACCTTATCCTGTTCGACTGTTTTCACGTACAGGCTGTTGATCAGATCCGAAAACACCCCGAGATTGTTGGGGAAATTGTTGATCGCCATATCCAGGAGAATCCTGTACTCCCCGGGCTTGCCGCTGCGGCTGAACACCGTTTCGGTTCCTCCTGCCAGCAGCTCCCGTAGCCGGGGGGCAACTTCCATCTTGGCGTGGTGCACGAAGGTGGCCGCTGCGTGTATCTGCTCATAGAGCTCTTTGTACGGATACCCCTGGATCTTGTAGAAGTCGGTTTTCTCGGTCAGCCGGGCGATGGCATCCCAGGTGCCCCTGGGAACTTTCATCAGCAGCAGGGCCTTGCGGATATAGCGGTTGTTGAGATTCGTGTTGTAATGTTCACTGATCTTCTCGACGATCTTGAAGATCTCCTGGTTCCGTACTGAAGACATAGCAACCTCCCGGGCAGCGCAACCATGCTATTACAACCGGGAACGGCAGGTCAAGCTCCCTTCGGGATATCTCCGATTCTCGTCACTACTGTTCAGCGCTTGCCTCCACCCAGCGATTGTACATGATCACCTGGTTTTCCGGTTTTCGGTCCCTGGCACTGTGTTCCAGCTCCCTGTGTTTGTCGCTCAAGTGAGCTTCATCCCCCGGATAGCCGATTATTACCAGCGTAAGCAGAATCATATCGGAATCCACGCCGAAGGCCTCCTTCAAGGGCAGCGGTTTGTACCCGGCGATTGGATGGGCGATCAGCCCCTCTTTGGTGGCCTGGAGCAACAGGCTCTCCACGGCCAATCCCGTGGAGAAAAAGGCGTAATCTCTATTGTCGCTCAAGCGGCAGTCCAGATCGGGCTTGGTCAAAACCAGAACGATCACCGGTGCTCGTTTTGCCCAGTAGTTTCCGCCGGACAGATGTTCTTTCACGATCTCCAGCTCCTTTTCCCGGTTTACAACCAGGAAACGCCAGGGTTGATTGTTGAAGCAGGAAGGGGCATAGGTGGCGGCGGTCATGACCCGGGCCAGTACATCCTCCGCAACCGCTTTGTCGCTCAGCGCCCTGCGGGCTCTGCGGGTCTCTATCTGTGCTATCATCTTGCTCGTCGTGACATAACTCCTGTGTTCGATGGGATTGCTCTCAGTTCAATATAACTAAAAAAAAGGCCGACGGGTACCGGACTGTCGCCTCCTTGACAGGTCCGCCGCGGTTGTGTTATCGCTTGGAGCTGCGCAGTATGGATTCAAAGCAGAAAACCTCCCGTCCCCTCCTTCCCATCCTCGCCGTGATCGGGGCAATGCTGTTTTGGGGTCTTTCCTTCGTCAGCTCCAAGGCGATACTCAACACGGGGTTTCCTCCCATGACCATGGTGGCCTCGAGATTCCTGATCGCCTCGATCGTCCTGATCCCCCTGCAGCGCCGCCTGCACCCTGGATTCCGGCTGCAGAAACAGGACCGCTTGTTTCTGCTGTTCAGCGCGCTGTTCGGGATTTTTTTCTACTTCCTCTGCGAATCCAGGGGCATCAAATATACATCCGCCTCCAATGCCGCTCTGATCACGGCCATCATCCCCGCGCTGACCGTTGGGGCGGAGTATCTGCTGTTCAGGAATTCGATCCGCTGGTTTCAGGGTGTGGGCATCTCCCTCTCGATCGTGGGGGTATATTTTGTGGTCCAGAGAACCCCTGGACAGTACGACAGGGCGCTGCTGGGGAATCTGCTGATGTTCGGCGCCTGCGTGTCCTGGGTGGCCTACAACATGTTCAGCAGGAATCTGCACAGGGGGCTGCAGGGGGTCAATCTGATTACCTTTCAATCGATGATCGGTACGGTTCTCCTGCTGCCGGTCGCCCTCAGCGAAGCGCGGAGCTGGACCTTCGGGAGCCTCAGCGTATGGCTGAACCTCCTCTACCTGGGTGTGATCTGTACGGCTCTGAGTTTTTTCCTCTACCTCTATGCCCTGGCCAGGCTGGGAGCGGTGCGGGTCACATCCTTCATCAATCTGCTGCCCGTGGTCACCGTAGTGGGAGGCATGGCGATCCTGGGGGAGCGACTGCTGGCGGTTCAGATGATCGGCGGGGCGGTGATTATCTTAGGTGTTTTTCTGGTAAACAGGCCGGGGAGGAGCGCAGCCCCGGCAAGGGGGTAAGCTATTGATCATCTTCATCCCCGGCACAGCCCATAGGGGCAAGAGCCGATTCGCTCAAAATTCGCAAGCCCGGCTGGCGTGCCCGGTGATCGTGCCGGCCGCCGTTGCGGTTCCGGTTCACCTGCGGGTGCCCTGAGATGGATTTCTACCGGAGTATCAGCGCCTATTACGATCGTATCTTTCCCGTCGACCCGACAGCCCTGTCCTTCTTCGACTCGCAAGTGCAGCCGGGGTCCCGGATCCTGGACATCGCCTGCGGCACGGGAGGATATTCCCTGTCCCTGGCCGAGCGTGGGCATCGGGTGACCGGTGTCGATCTGGACCGGGCCATGATCCGCGCCGCCCGCAGCCAGGCCGGAGATCTGGAAAGGGCCCCGGATTTCCGGGTCATGGATATGCTGTCCATGACCGCAGCCCTGGACCCCGGTTTCGACCTGATCTTCTGCATCGGAAACTCCCTGGTGCACCTGAAATCCGATGAGCAGATCGGACAGCTGCTGGCCGACTGCCGCACTCTCCTGCTTCCGCAGGGCGTGCTGGTCTTACAAATCATCAACTACGACCGGATACTGGCTCTGGGCCTGACCAGCCTGCCCACGCTGTACGATGAAACCGCCGCGCTGGAGTTTTTGCGCAGCTACGACCTGGATCCCGAAGGCAGGGCTGTCATCTTCCGTACCGAGCTTCGGGTGGGAAGGGGAGCCGAGCAGCGGGTGATCCGCAATCAGATACCCCTTCGGATCGTGACCAGTGAGCAGTTGAGGCGGCTGGTGGGGGCCGCGGGATTTGGCGGCCTCGAGTTGTTCGGGGGCTTCGGCGGCAAGCCCCTCAGCTCCGAGTCTCTAGCTCTTGTACTCGTGGCGCGGCCGGACTGAACGATGGATGCGGGATTCAGGGCGTCCCGGGGACTGTCCGGACGGAATGTGGGAGCCTGAGGCGGCCTGACCCTGATGGGTGGGAATCACGTGCCGATACCCGGGGATATCCCGCACCTTGTCCCGAAAACGGCAGTAGCTCCGTGCTCCGGCGTAGGACTCGTCTCCCCCCTGATTTGACCGCTGCCGACAGGCGTTCTATACTGAGTGTCCGGGGGGTGAGGGAATGAAAACGAGCAATCGCCGGGCTT
>Ga0315553_10001024_pt1 | contig 23845 bp, 21 predicted proteins | sample SalMarSW160140MG_FD_203099 | JGI IMG/M metagenome (GOLD analysis project Ga0315553, IMG submission 203099) | Salt marsh sediment microbial communities from the Plum Island Ecosystem LTER, Massachusetts, United States - Salt Marsh Sediment SW1601-40 ... | reverse complement strand
TGATCGCGGGTGGTCTGTTGGGCAACTACGTGGTACTCGCTAGTGACGTTGCCAATTGGCTGAACATGACTTGAGCCGTGCGGGGGAAGAGCCGACTGGCGATGATTCGATTGTCGATACGGGCGTGTGGATCTTCCATTGCCCGTGGATCATCGTGACGGCGATGGGATAGGAGGAGTGAGGAGATGGCCAAAGGAGCCAAGAGTGGAAGGCAGGGAATGGACTGGACGATGATCAGCCAGAACGTGGCTCTCGGAGTGGTCGTCGTCGTACTCAGTTGGACCGCGGTGGGCATGGGGTTACACCAACTGCCGTTGGTCGGCATAGCGTTCCAGTTCTTCATGCCCCTAGCCTTTGTGATCCTGATGTCCTATTTCAGGAGCGAGCAGAAGACGAGGGCGCAGGCGGTTGCAGAGGGAGTGTTCGCAGGGTGTGTCCTGCTGGTGATTCTGAACCTCATGCTGGCCGTGATCAGCATCATCCAGCCAGCCGCAGTGTAGAGACAGCGGGACGCGCGACACGGTCGGCAACTCGGCGCGGCTGATGTAGTCAGGCGCGCCGCTGTGCGAGACGGCCCATACTCGAGGGGGAAACGGTGGAGGGATTCTACGCATACGTAGATGAACACGAAGATCGATTCCTGGACCAGTTGAAGGAGTTGTGCAGTCAACCGAGCATCGCTGCTCAAGGGGTGGGTATGACAGAGACCGCCCAGCACGTGTTGAGCTTGGTTCAGGCGTTGGGTGCTGACGCGCGCTTGATCGAGGTACCGGGTGGGCCTCCCGTAGTCTACGGGGAGATCGGCGAGGGGGAGAGGACGCTGATCATCTACGATCACTACGACGTGCAACCTCCGGAGCCTCTGGAGTTGTGGGAATCAGAGCCTTTCTCCCCGCAGGTCCGCGAGGGCTTTCTCTACTGCCGGGGAGTAGCAGACAACAAGGGGGATCTCGTCTCGCGGCTGCAAGCCATCGAGGCTTACCTGGCGACGAAGGGTAAGTTGCCCTTGAGAATCAAGTTCGTATTCGAGGGTGAGGAGGAGGTGGGTAGCCCCCATCTCGACGCCTTCGTGGACGCGAACAAGGACTTGCTGCTGGGGGCGGATGGCTGCCTGTGGGAAGGCGGACGGATGGACATGTCGGGGCGGCCCGAGCTATATCTGGGGCTGAAGGGCATTCTATACGTGGAGCTTCGTGCGCGAGGGGCTTCGCGCGACATGCATTCGTCCTACGCACCCATTGTGCCCAACCCTGCCTGGAGACTGGTGTGGGCTCTGAATACGTTGAAGGACGAAGAGGATCGGATCCTCGTCGACGGCTTGATGGACCACGTGGTTCCTCCGTCGGACGAGGAGCGGGACCTGATCGAGAGGATCCCCTTCGAGGACGACAAGATCAGAGGGGATCTCGGAATCCCCGAGTTCCTGGGCGGGGTGGAGGGTACCGATGCCGTGGAGCAACTCCTCTACGCGCCGACTTGCACCATCTGCGGGATGGCGGCTGGGTACACTGGCGAGGGGGCCAAGACTGTGCTGCCGAGCGAGGCGAGGGTGAAGCTGGACTTCCGACTGGTGCCAGGTCTGGAGCCAGACCTGGTTCTGTCTCTGCTTCGAAAGCACCTGGACCGCCACGGGTTCGAAGATGTGGAGATCGGCACGTTTTCCGGCGAGCGCCCTGCCAGATCCTCAGTGAAGGCACCAGTGGCGCGGGCGGCCATCGAGGCTGCCAGGATTGTCTATGGTCAGGAGCCGGTGGTCTATCCCACGATGGCGGGGAGCGGGCCCATGTATCCCTTGAGTGCGGCGCTGGGGATTCCAGCCGTCTCTGGTCTGGGGGTGGGCCACGCCCAGTCAAGAATCCATGCCCCCAATGAGAACATACGGGTAGAGGACTACTTCCAGTCCATCAAGTTCACGGGCGAGTTTTTCCGTATCTTCGCCAGTCTCTAGCCCGGGGGACGTGATTGTGGAGCGCACGGCGGGATGGACACCGACAGTGTGTCAGTGCCCAAGGATCTTGACCGATTCTTCCCGTGGTTGCCACGCCAACTCGTAGGAACCCAACTCGGCAAGCAGTCCCTCGGCGCGGTCGCGCAGGGGCATCAAGTTGAGGCTCTTGGTCTTCCAGGAACCCTCCAACTGGTGCATGACCAGCCGGCTGTCGCCTCTGATCTCCAGCGAGAACCCTTTGGGAGTCCGGCCAGCCTTCAGTATCGTGCCTATCAGATCCTCAAGGGCTGCGATGAGGGCCTGGTACTCCGCCTGGTTCGAGGTTACCTGTTCCCCGAAGGTCAGCCGCCGTTTCCGAAGCTTGCCGTCCAGATTCCGTCTCAGGGCGTAGCTCCCATACCCAATGCCGGGGTTACCGCGACTTCCTCCATCGAAGACGATGGTGTAGTCTGCCATACTGCTGCTGTCGATGAGTCTTGGTTGCGTGCTGGACGTCATAACGGAATGTTGCCGTGCTTCTTGGCTGGGTTGCGGTCACGTTTGGCCTGAAGCGTCTCCAGTGCCTCTATGAGACGTGGTCGTGTCTCCCGAGGTTCTATCACGTCGTCGATGTACCCTCTGGAAGCCGCGACGTATGGGTGTGCAAACTTCTCACGGTAGTCTTCTCCGAGCGCATCGCGCTTGGCCACTGGGTCGTCCGCCTTGGCAATGTCCTTCCTGAAGATGATGTTCACTGCCCCCTCTGGCCCCATGACCGCGATCTCGGCGCTGGGCCAGGCGTAGCTGATGTCTCCCCGGATGTGCTTGGAGCTCATAACCACGTAGGCTCCTCCATACGCCTTGCGGGTGATGATGGTGATCTTGGGAACCGTGGCTTCACAGTAGGCGTAGAGGAGCTTGGCCCCGTGTCGTATGATGCCTCCGTGCTCCTGGGAGACCCCGGGCAGGAAGCCGGGCACGTCGACGAAGGTGATGATGGGGATGTTGAAGCAGTCGCAGAAACGGACGAACCGGGCGGCTTTGTCCGAGGCGTTGATGTCGAGAACGCCCGCAAGCACCGCCGGCTCCTGGGCAACTATGCCCACGGACCGTCCGTTGAGTCGAGCGAAGCCGATGATGATGTTCTGCGCCCAGTGCTGCTGAACCTCCATGAACTCTCCGTTGTCCACCACGTGCCGGATGATCTCCTTCATATCATACGGTTTGGTGGGGCTGTCGGGCACGATGGTGTCTAGCTCTTCGTCCATCCGCTGAGGGTCATCGGTAGGTGTAGCTAGAGGAGGGTCTTCCATGTTGTTCTGGGGCATGTAGCTGAGAAGCTGGCGGATGATTTGCGTGCAGTCTTCTTCGTCTTCAGCGGCGAAGTGAGCGACCCCGCTGATGGTGTTGTGCGCCCTGGCACCTCCCAGTTCCTCGAATGTCACCTCCTCACGAGTCACGGTCTTGACGACGTCGGGGCCCGTGATGAACATGTAGCTGCTGCCCTCCACCATGATGGTGAAATCTGTGATGGCTGGAGAGTAGACGGCGCCGCCTGCACATGGTCCCATGATGGCCGAGATCTGTGGAATGACACCGGAGGCCAGGGTATTGCGCAGAAAGATGTCGGCGTACGCACCCAGAGACACTACCCCCTCTTGGATGCGGGCGCCCCCGGAGTCGTTCATGCCTATGACAGGTGCGCCGTTCTTCATGGCTAGGTCCATGATCTTGCAGATCTTCTCAGCGTGCACTTCTCCCAGCGAACCGCCGAAGACGGTGAAATCCTGCGAGAAGACGTAGATCAATCGGCCATCCACGGTTCCCCAGCCGGTCACCACACTGTCGCTGAGGTACCTCTTGTCTTCGAGCCCGAAGCCGGTGGTGCGGTGGGTGACGAACATGTCCAATTCGCGGAACGAACCGGGGTCCACGAGCAGTTGCACGCGTTCGCGCGCTGTCAGTTTGCCTTTCGCGTGCTGTGCATCGATGCGGTCCTGTCCGCCAGCTAGCTGCGCTTGCTGTCGCAGTTCTCGTAATCTGCGGATCTTGGGATTCGTCTTCATAAGTACTCCTGGTGCGTGTTTTGCATGGGGAGGTGCTAGTCTCTCAGCATGTGTCTGGCAATGACTATGCGCTGCACTTCTGAAGTGCCTTCGTAGATCTCGGTGATCTTGGCATCACGGAAGTGTCGTTCCACGTTGTACTCTCTGATGTAGCCGTATCCCCCAAGGATCTGGATGGCCTTGTAGGCGCACCAGTTTGCCGTCTCTGAGGCAGCGAGCTTGGCCATGGCCGACTCAAGACTGTACCTCTCCTTGCGCTGTTTCTTCACGGCAGCCTTGAGGGTCAGCAGTCGTGCTGCCTCGATCCTGGTAGCCATGTCGGCGATCATGAACTGAATCGCCTGGTGTCGGGCCAAGGGTTTGCCGAACTGTTGCCGCTCCAGGGCGTAGTCGCTGGCTGCCTCCAACGAGGCCTGTGCAATGCCTAGAGCCTGGGAGGCGATACCGATGCGTCCGGCGTCGAGCACCTCCATGGCTATCTTGAAGCCCTGACCCTCCTCACCAAGGAGGTTGGCTGCGGGTACACGACAATCCTCGAAAGACAGGGCTGCGGTATTGGCGCCGCGTATGCCGAGCTTCTCCTCCGGTTTTCCGGCCGCGAAACCAGGTGTGTCCGCGTCGATAAGCAGGCAACTGATGCCCCTGTGTCTGGGCTTCGCATCCGGATCGGTGACGCAGAAGGTGACCAGGAAGTCGGCCACACCACCACTGCTGATGAAGTTCTTCGCTCCGTTGACTACGTAGTGGTCGCCATCACGCACAGCTCTGGTCTTCTGGGCCGCGGCGTCCGAGCCTGCCTCGGGCTCGGAGAGACAGAAGGCACCGATCCGCTCGAAAGAGGCCGCGGGACGGAGATACCCTTCCCGCAGCTCAGGGGTGCCATGCTTCACCAGGCCGTGACAGACCAGAGAGTTGTTGACGGACATGATAGTACCCGTAGCTGCGCACGCCTTGGACACCTCTTCCAGAGCGACCACGTAGCTGACGGTGTCCGCGCCAGTCCCTCCGAACTCCTCGGGAACGTCGATACCCATCAGTCCAAGCTCGCCCATGCGACGGCAGTTCTCGAAAGGGTACTCCTCCGTCTGGTCGATTATGGGAGCCGCCGGAGCCAGGACCTCCGTGGCGAAGTCCCGTGCCAGTTGCTGTATCATCCGTTGCTCGTCTGTCAAGTTGAAGTCCATGGGTGTAACTCCTACCTGTCACCAGTCGTATAGGCTCAGACCATCAGTTCGCTGCGGAGAGTGCTCGCGTTTGCCCGTTCGCGCCGAGTTGTCGCGTCCGATTTACATGCGCCATCCGCCCGTGACCTCGATAGCGGCGCCCGTGATGTAGCTCGCCTCGTCCGAGACCAGAAACGCCGCTACATTGGCGATGTCTCCTGGCGTTCCCACCCGCCGCAGGGGTATCTCCTCGATCATGGGCTTGAGATGCCGGTCTGGGATGCCGCGCAGGAGTGGAGTGTCGACCATCCCGGGGAGGATAGCGTTGACGTTGATGTTGTGGCGGGCGAGCTCACGGGCCGTGCTCTTGGTGAAGCCCACGATCCCGGCCTTGGACGCAGCGTAGTTGGAATCGCCCACGACCCCCGTCCGCCCATAGATGGAGGAGATGTTGACTATCTTACCGTACTTGGCTTCTATCATGTGCGCCGCAACGGCCTTGGTGGTCCGAAAGATGCTCTTGAGGTTCACGTCCAGGACCTCGTCCCAGGCCTGCTCGGTGAGTTTGAGGAGTGTAGCGCTCCGGGCAATGCCAGCGTTGTTGATGAGAATGTCTACCCTGCCAAACTCAGCCACGGCGGTCTCCACCATCTGTAGGACGTCCGCGGAGTTGGCGACGTCAGTTCTGATCCCCAACGCCTGGCGGCCGGAGGACACTATCTCCTCGGCCGTCTGAAGGGCAGTGTCGTGGTTCGCGTCCGAGGCGACGACTCGAGCGCCGTCCTCGGCCAGCTTGAGTGCGATTGCGCGCCCGATTCCCTGCCCAGCTCCGGTCACGATGGCAACTCTGTCTTCCAGAACCATCTCTCACGTTCTCAACCGGGGCACCCGCGGCTGACAACACACCGGTCCACGCGGGCGCCTCCAGTTCCGAGTAAGAGCTCTCTTCCCGACACGACGGTCCGGCTGTGCGCAGCCGTTGCTGTCTCCAGCAGAAACCTACCTCTCGACGCTCATGGCCACTGCTTCTCCGCCACCGAGGCAGAGGATAGCGACCCCTACACTGGCGTTCCGCGCTTTCATGGCATGGACCAGCGTCACCAGAAGTCGAGTACCGCTGCAACCGATGGGGTGTCCCAAGGCAATGGCACCGCCATTGACGTTGAGGCGCTCCCAGTCGAGCCCAAGCTTCCGCCCATCAGCGATGCTCTGCGAGGCAAAGGCCTCGTTGATCTCCAGCAGATCGAAATCGTCGAGGCTGTAGCCGGTCTTGGCCAGCAGCTTCTCCATGGCGTGCACCGGCGCGAAGAATACCCATTTCGGCTCAACCGCTGCCTGAGCGAACCCGGTGATGCGCGCCAAGGGCTCAATGCCCAGAGACTTCGCCCGTGCGGCGCTGGCGATGACGACAGCGGCGGCACCGTCAGTGATGGCCGATGAGTTGCCGGCGGTGCACTTGCCATCCTTTCTGAAGGCTGGTGACAGTTTGGCCAGCGCCTCCAGACTGCTATCCGCGCGGGGGTTCTCGTCGGTGTCGAAGATGATAGGCTCCCCCTTCCGCTGCGGGACGGGGAGGGGCACGATCTCCGTTTTGAACCACCCTTCTTCGATAGCCCGCGCCGCCTTCTGGTGGCTTTGCAGGGCGAACTCGTCCATCTCCTCGCGCGTGATGTCCATCGCATCGGCGATCAGTTCGGCAGCATTGCCCATGTGCCAGTTCTCGATGGGACACCACAGTCCGTCGTGGACTGTGGCATCAACCAGTTCGCCGTTTCCCAGACGATAGCCGGTTCGGGCGTTGGCGAGGAGGTGTGGTCCCATATTCATGCTCTCCATGCCTGCTGCCACGATGATCTCGGCGTCACCGACCTGGATGGCGTTGGCTCCCATGGCCACCGTCTTCAGCCCTGAGCCGCAGACCTTGTTGATGGTGGTGGCACCCACAGAGGGAGGCAGACCGGCGTTGAGGGCTGCCTGGCGCGCCGGTGCCTGACCGCACCCGGCCTGAATAACTTGTCCTACCAGCACCTCGTCGATGTCTGCCGGGTCGGTCCCGGCCCGATCCACTGCGCCTCTGATCGCTGCCCCGCCGAGCTCGACTGCTGGGAGCCTGGACACGGTTCCACCGAATCGACCGATGGCGGTCCTGGCAGCGCCAATGATCACCACGTCGCCGTCGCTAGCCATCTCGCCCCTCTCTGATCCGTCTGTGCCGATGGGGTTTGGCACAAGAGGTGATGTGCTATCTCTCCAGCACGGCAGCCATACCCTGGCCGCCGCCAATGCACATGGTCACCAACCCCCTCTTCAGGTCAGCTCGCTGCATTTCGTGCATGATAGTCACCACGAGCCGCGCGCCGGTACACCCGATGGGGTGCCCGAGGGAGACGCCGCTGCCACGAACGTTGGTGTTCCCAGTGCTGAGTCCCAACTCCCGCATGCAAGCTATGGCCTGGGATGCAAAGGCCTCGTTCAGCTCGATGACGTCCATGTCCTGCACAGAGAGACCTGCTCTGTCCAAGGCCTTCTTCACGGCAGGTACCACGCCCAGGCCCATATAGGCGGGATCTACACCGCCCGAGGCGTACGACTTGATGCTCACAACTGGGCTGAGGCCGAGTTTCTCCGCCTTCTCCCGGGACATGAGCACTACGGCTGCGGCGGCATCGTTGATCCCTGAAGCGTTACCCGCGGTGACGGTTCCGTCCTTGCTGAAGGCCGGTCGGAGCTTGGCCATCTTCTCCAGGCTGGTGTCCATCGGCCGCTCGTCGGTGTCGAACACTATGGGGTCGCCCTTACGCTGAGGTATGAGCACGGGCACAATCTCCTGCGCGAACAGACCGTCGGCTATGGCCTTGCGCGCACGCTGGTGGCTGAGAAGACCGAGTTCGTCTTGTTCTTGCCTGGTGATATCGTACTTCTGCGCGATGTTCTCCGCTGTCAGCCCCATGTGGTAGCCGTAGAATATCTCCCACAGCCCGTCGTGGACCATGAGGTCCGCAGCCTCACCAGCGCCCGTGATATCCATTCGGTAGCCCCATCTGGCTTTGGGGAGGGCGTAGGGGGCCTGGCTCATGTTCTCCATCCCTCCCGCTACCACCACCTCGGCTTCGCCGAGTAGAATCGCTTGAGTTCCCAGCGTGATGGCTTTCAGGCCCGAGGCACAGACCTTGTTCACTGTGAAGGCGTTGGTCTCCTTGGGGACGCCTGCGCGTATCATGGCCTGCCTGGCGGTGTTCTGGCCCTGGCCGGCCTGAATCACGTGCCCCATGATGACTTCGTCTACTTGCACCTCTGTGAGCGAGTCGTTCCAGTCGTAGTACTGTTTCTCGAGATCCACCAAACCAGTGCCTGCCAGCGTCTGTGGTGCGTACTGGAGCAGCTTCTCACTGGACTTGGGGCGCAGACCTGCCCTGGTCAGCGCCTCCTTGATGACCAGAGCACCAAGGTCTACCACGGGTATGTCTCTCAACGCAGCGCCGAAAGTACCTATGGGCGTCCTGACCCCGCTGACAATGACCACTTCCGTCATACTGGCACCTCCCGCATGCCATCCGCTTTCTGTGCCTGGAAGGTCACACGTCTCTTCCAGGCGCGCTCGAACAACCCGGAATGATACCAGATAACGGGAGTAATGGCTAGCGTAGGGGCCGAGGGTGGGGCCGGTGGGTTTCACACCTGGTGAGGGAAAGGGAATCCATGTGGGGATGCAAGTCGCCGGGCATCGCGGTCCATCGCCCGCAGCCAGGAACCATCTGTGCTGGCCGAGGTGCTACGAACGGAGAAGGGGTCCACGAAGGTCAGGGCCGCGGCGAGACAGTAGCCTCTCGGAGCCACCCGGTATCATGGTCCACGGGTCGTTGTCGAGGGTTGCCACTCGCCAGGGGAAGGATGCTGTCAGTGAGAGGCTTGATCATTGCCCATGACCTCTTCCATCGCCCTTTGCAGGTCTTCGATCATGAAGGGTTTGGACAGGTAGGGCGTTCCCACGTTCTCCAGGAAGGCCCGCGTGGTGCGGCTGACGGTATCACCTGTGGTGAAGATGATACGCTTGGCCAGATCAGGGTAGCTGCTCCTGAGTCTCTGGTACAGGCCCTGGCCGCCAATGCCGGGCATTCTCACGTCGCAGATGACCAGGTCGTAGTGCTGTCTCGCGATCTTTTCCAGCGCGGTTTCGGCGGAGTCTACAGTGACGACCTGGTGCCCCAAACGCTCGAGGATGCGACCCACGACCTCCAGTATCTCTTCTTCGTCATCGATGACCATCATCCTCTTGCCCTCTTGGCTCTCCAGGGCATCCGTGTCGTTCAGTTGGGGGGCATCGCCAGCGGGACACTCGATGATCGGCAGTTCTACGATGAAGGTGGTTCCCTTGTTCGGCTCGCTCTCGGCCCCGATGCGTCCGCTGTGTTCCTGCACTATGCCGAAGGCGATGGAGAGGCCCAGTCCTGTGCCCTGGCCCACGTCTTTCGTCGTGTAGAAGGGATCGAAGATCTTGCCGATGTGCTCCTCTGGGATGCCAGGCCCAGTGTCGATGACTAGGACTCGAATGACTTTGCCGTCGGTCTCGGTTCTCAGCGTCAGGCATCGCTCGCCTGGTGACGCCATGACAGCTTGATGCGCGTTGTTGATCAGGTTCAGGAAGGCTTGCTGCAACTGGTGTGGGGCGGCCATGGTCCAAGGTAGGTTCTCGTCGAACTCACTTGACAACGCAACGTCGTCCACCTTGAGTTGATAGGCTCTCAGTTTGAGGGTGTCCTTGAGCAACTGGTTGATGTCGGTATACTGCTTCTCTGTGGTTTCCTTGCGCGCAAAGGTGAGGAGGTTCTCTATGATCTTGGCACTGCGCTGGGCTTCCTGGTAGATGGTTCGCAGATCATCGCGTATCTCCGGTGTGACGTCTGCAGCCTGCAGGAGTTGGGCGTATCCCAGCACCGAGGTCAAGGGGTTGTTGAGTTCGTGAGCGACCCCAGAAACCAATTCGCCGATGGCGGCCAGCTTCTCGGTTTGCAGGAGTTGCAGCCGCAAGGCCTTGTCGTCGGTGGTGTCCCTGACAGTATGAACGATGCCCTTGGCTTGGCCTGCTTCATCCAAGATAGGGAAGCTGAAGATGTGAAGGGTCTTCTTGAGAGGCGGTTCGTCAACCTCGATGGAGGTTGGTTCCCCCGTCCGCATGGCGTGTCGGTGAGGACAGGAAGCGCTGGTAGGCCCTGTGCAGTAGGAGAAGATCTCGAAGCAGCGTCTGCCCACCAGTGTCTCTGGAGATGTCTCCATGATGTTTGCCAGGGCAGGATTGACCCGCAGTATGCTCAGGTCCGCGTCGCAGATCGCAATGCCGTCCGTGATCGCCTTGAAGGTATCTTCCCAGTCGCGCTCGCTCTGAGCCACCCTCTGAAAGAGCTGGGCATTCTCTATGATCACGGCGAGTTGACCGGCCAGGGTGGACAGAAAGCGGACGGTGTCGTCGGAGAAGGCGGCCACTTCACTGCTCTCAGCGTTCAGGACGCCGATGACCTTGTTGCCAACAGCCAGTGGCACGCACACCTCGGAGCGCACATTCTCATCGACCATGACATAACGCTCGTCCAAGGTCACGTCAGGAACGTTCAGCGGCTCGCCCGTCAACGCGACCCAGCCGGTGATACCGTCGCCCACCTTGGAGTCGATGCGCTCCGCGAGAGCCGGAGAATAGCCCCGACCGGCTGCTACCTTCAGCTTCTTGTTCTCGTCTTCCTCGTCGACGAGCATGAGCATCAGATTGGAGAACCCCTGGGTTTCCTGGAGGGCTCCTACGATGCGATCGAGGATCTGCGTCAGCTCCAGGGTAGAAGTGGCGGCGACAGAAACCTCATGCAGGGTGGATAGCTGGTTCAGTCTAGTTCTGGTTCTCTCGTACAGCCTCACGTTCTCGATAGCCAGCGCCGCCTGATTGGCGAAGACGGACAGGGACGCCAGATCCTCGTGGCTGACCTCGGTTTGCCCGGTCGCCGCACAGAGGGCGCCCAGTGGCTTGTCCTCCAGTAATAGCGGCATCGTGACGATCGTCTTGATGCCACCCAGCTCTTGCACCTCTGCACACGCCTTCAGGTCGAGAACGTCTCCAAACAAGTCGTGGAGGCTGTCGGTGATCAACAACCTCTCCTTCGAGAGAGCCCTGGCTACCACACCGCTCTCGGGGTCCAGTGGCAGTCGAATGCCCTTCAGTTCCTCACCGGCCAGGTCTTCGATCTGTTGGAGGAGAGTTGTGTTGGTTGCACCGAGCACAACGTTCTCCATCACCAACTGTTCTGCGTCCACCACACCGATGACAGCGACCGAATAGCCCAGGCCCTTGACCACACTATCCACGGTATTCTGGAGCACGTCCTGCAGGCTCCACGTGCGCGCCAGAGATGCACCCACCTCCTGGAGCGCCATGAGTTGCCGGTTGGCGGCCTCAAGATCGGTGGAGTGCCGGGTGATCTCCTCGTATAGCTGTGCGTTGCGTATGGCCGCTGTCAACCGATCCACGATGGCTTGCATGGACATGAGGTCGGTGAGGTCAAACGCGTTCAGCTCAGCCGATTGGATATCCAGGGCAGCGATCACTTTGTCGCCTAGACTGATAGGCACGACCATTTCCGATTGTGTGAAGGGTCTGTCCGGGAAACCTTCGAGGTATCGAGCGTCGCGGCTGACGTCATTGACCACGATGGCTTTTCTCTGCCTCACTGCCCAACCGACGAGACCCTCTCCCGCGCTCTGACTGTACTCAGGCACGTGCATGTGTTCGGCGCGACCAGACTCCGCTCGCTGGACCATCTTGCCAGCCTTCGCATCGGCCAGGAGTATCGACACGAAGTCGTAGTTGAAGCCTTCCCGTATGGCCGCCGCAGTCTCCCGCAGCAGCGTTTCTAGATCGAGGCTAGAGGTAGCACGGCGACCAACCTCGTTGATGATAGTGAGTTGCAGTGCCCGGCGCCTCTGGCGTGAGTATAGACGCGCGTTCTCGATGGCCATCGCCACCTGCCGCCCAAGAGTGGTCGCCAGATCCACTTGCCGGGCGCTGAATTGGCGCCCTGGCATCGTGTAGTCCAGGCCCATAAGACCGATGATCTCCTCTCTGGTTACCAGCGGCACGAGAAGCAGGCTGGCTATGCTGAAGGGCTCGGTCCATCGCTTGGGCAGGCGCGAAATTGATCGTTCGTCAAGGACTACTGTCTTTCCTTTCCTGATCACCTCTGTCACGTCAGGGAGGTCATCCACTTCCTCGCGCAGGGTCTCTTCCCTGAACATCCGCCACAGTTCGGCGTCCCTGGCTCCCGAGGCCAGTTGTGACATCATGGGCACGAGCTTCTTCTTTTGCTGATCGAGGAGCAAGATGCTGCAGCGCTCGACATTGCAGATCTGTGCCGTCTTCTGAGCAACCAGCTTCAGGACCGGAGCGAGATCCAAAGTGGATCCAATAGCTTGCCCTATCTCGTTGAGAGCAGCGAGTTCATGGACGCGGTCTTCTTTCTCTTGGAATAACCTGGCACTCTCGATGCCTGCTGCGATGTGGCGCGCCACGAAGCCGAGAAGCTGCAAGTCGTCGTACACGAAGTGACCTTGTTCACCGCTCAGCAGGGTCATGGTGCCCAGGACTCGGTCATTGGACAGTAGGGGCAGGCACACTAGCGAGCCAGATTCTTCAACGTCCATCAGATGGGAACGAAGCGACGTGTCAGTCGAAGAGCGGCTTGCGAGAAGTGGTTGCGCTGTCTGTGCCACGCGTCCGGGTATGTCTTCTCCCAGGGCCAGCACAGGAGAAGTCTTCACGTACTGTGGCGAGAGCCCACGGTGAGCGAGAAGTTCGAGCGTTCGGTCGGTTTCCCCTAGCAAGTGGATAGCACCCTTGTTAGCAGTGGAGAGATCGAGGGACTTGTCGAGAGCGAGCTCCAGCAGGTCGCCCAGCTTGAACACGCCTCCGATGGCGGTGGCCACCGCATTGAGTTCCTCAAGACTCCTAGTGATGCGGCTTCTGCTACTGGGTGATTGGGCTGTGTCAACCCCGCGAGCCTTCATGATCCCTCAGCTTCCTGGAGACTGTCCACGGTAGCGGACTGCATGCTTGGTCGTCCCCGCAAGCGTCAGCGCCTCGCTGACGCAGAGGCTGGCGACTCGCTCCACCGCGGCGGAGGTGACGAGAATGGCCACAGGTGCTGTATCAAGGACAGTTCTTCGGCTGAGCTTCTCATTGTACGATATGGCGAAGGGTTCGCTCGTCGCTCGCGATGGCGATCCTACCTTCGGGCAGCTTGGCACAATGGTGCTATCCGTCAGTGCCGAGCAGGTGCTCGACCTTCTCTCGTAGATCCTGCATCTTTAGGGGTTTACCAAGGTAATCATCGGCGCCGGCGTGCAGCATTCGTTGAATGTTCTCCTCGGTGGCAAACCCGGTCACAGCCAGGATCTTCACATGGGCGGTTGCTGGGTCTGTCTTCACCCTGGTGCAGACCTCGAAGCCGTCCATACCAGGGAGCATGATGTCCAAGATGATGAGATCGGGCTCGAAGGCGATGACTTGCTGCCCCGCATCGAAGCCGTCGGTGGCCGTGGCAAGCTCGTACGCACCCATCAGGCGCAGTGCGCTTTCGATGAAGGTGACCACCGTTGGCTCGTCGTCCACAATCAGGATCCGCTTTCTACTGTGGCTCTTCCCGAAGAATCCGTCATCTACGAACATGCCGTGCCGTAGGAGGAAGTAACGGAAGTCGTTCCGCAGGACACGATAGTGCCCGCCTGGCGTAGTGAACACGGGGAGCTTGCCGGCGTCGATCCATTTCAGAACAGCAGCATTGCTGACCTCACAGTAGGCGGCGATGTCGCCTGTGGTCAGGAACCTATGCCGTCTCATCTGTTGTCTCTTCGTTTGCGACCGGGCGGCCTCTCTTGGGGTTGTTGGCATTGTTGGCATTCCTCCTCAAGTGTATCGTCGTTAGCTGCTGTCTGCAATAGGAAATAGGTACCCCTTGCCTCGCGAGCCGATGTGTGGTAGAATGCGGTGACATCGAGAACTGGGAGGCAGCATGTCGATAATGATGATCTGGAGCGCGGTTCTGGCATACTCCGCGGTTCTCACTTCTGGCGTTGGGTCCGGAGTCGCCGGCGCACTCAGGCGCCTGGTAGCCGCAGGGATGGAGCTCGACTTGTCCTTGGTTGCGGCATGTCTCGTCTTCCTGATCCCCGCGGGGCTGACTATGATGGCCACCTCTGCCTCCAGGAGGGAAGTGGCCGCCTCCGTCGCAGCGGTAGGTATGATCGCTCTGGCTCTGGGTGTCGTTGTCTATGGTGTGGTGGGCTTCGGCCTACAGTTCGGGGGGCTGGGGTTGGTTTCCGAGTTCGAGGGCGCGCAAGACTTGCGCTCGGAGTGGTCGCCTGTGGACAGGGTGTGGGGTCCGGGATGGGGTATCATAGGTCTGGATGGGTTTCTTGTGCTCCGCGATTCGCTGGATACGGAGGTCGCTCCTGTGTTCTTGTACTACGCGGCGTTAGCTGCCACGGCATTGTGCATTCCCATGCTGGCCTTGGCCACGCGTCTCAGATTCCTGGCTCTTGTGGGGTTGGGCATGGTCTTCGGCGTTCTGGTGTATCCGGTCTACGGCAATTGGGTCTGGGGAGGTGGCTACCTGTCGCAACTAGGCACAACCATTGAGTTAGGGCACGGGTTCGTGGATTATGCTGGCGCAGGCACGCTCCATGCTCTGGGCGGGTTCTTCGCTCTGGCGGCGATTGTTGCCTCCGGAGCGAGGGCCAGCACGGTGAAGGTCGTGGCGGATCCTCCTCCCGTGCACTTTCCGGTTCTTGGTGTCCTGGGGGCGTTTCTGCTGCTGCTGGGGTGGTTTGGCCTGGTGGTGGGTAGTCCTCTGGTGTCGGGCGTGTCCTACGTGCGAATACTGCTCAATGTTGTCCTCGCTGGGTGTGGAGGCATCCTGGTGAGCTCGTTGTACGTTTGGTTCGTCCGTGGTGGTCCGGACCTGCTGATGGTCGCCAGGGGTTTGGTGGCCGCTCTGATAGCCATCAGCGCTTCGTGTGCGTTCGTGCCTGCCTGGGCTGCTCTGGTCATCGGGGCGATAGCGGGGCTTCTGCTTCCTCTGAGCATCTACCTGTTCGACGTGAAGCTGCGACTCGACGATCACACCGCCGCGGTAGCCATGCACGGCATATCTGGCTTGTGGGGCTTGATAGCCGTCGGGGTATTCGCGGATGGGAGCACCGGCGCCGGTTGGAACGGGGTGGGTGTCACACAGTACCTTGGCATAGACGGGCAAGGGGTGTCCGGATTGCTTGCGGGGCCGGGCTTCCAGGCTGACTGGCCGGCGCAGCTGTACGCACAGTTGACGGGGATCGTCGCTCTTCTGCTACTGGCCCTCGCTGCCTCGTGGCTGATTCTCTACGTGGTGCGGGACCTATCGCGCAGAACGCAAGCACTGAGGTCGGGCATACGACAATCAGGGGACGAGAGTAGTCCCGGCGGGCAGAGCGACGGTGGCTGAGGCTCCTAGACCTCTTGCTCCTGGTCGATCTGTAGCAGAGCCTTCACCTCGGCATCCGAAGTCTGGTCGAACACATTGTAGAAAGCCCCTACCGCCCAGAAGATCTCAGGGGCGTGCAAGCAGACGATCTTGTCCACTTCCTGTCTGAGGCTCTCGATGCTATCCCGCGGTCCAACGGGAACGGCCAAGACCAGTTCGCTGGGATCCTGGGCTTTGATCGCCCTGATGGTGACTAGTGTCGTGGCACCAGTGGCTACGCCATCGTCAACGAGGATCACGATCTTCCCTGCTAACTGAGGGCTTGGGCGGTCCCCACGGTACTCAGACAGACGCCTGCTGATCTCGTCCTTCTGCCGTTTCGATTCCTCTTCGATGTAGTCCTCATCCACACCGAGCCGTCTCACCAACTGTTGATCGATGATCAGCGTGCCATCGCTGGCCACGGCTCCGATGGCAAGCTCGGGGTTGTGGGGGGCGCCGATCTTTCGGGTGATATAGACGTCGATAGGTGCTCCGAGCGCCTTGGCGATCTCGTGCCCTACCACGACTCCGCCTCGCGGGATGCCCAGCACGATCAAGTTGGAGCTGCCCTTGAATGATGCCAACTCCCTTGCCAAGGCCTGCCCGGCCTCACGGCGGTCCTGGAAAAGCATGCCGGCCTCCCTTCTCTATTCTATGGCCAACGCCAGTGCTTTCTGCACGGCTTCAGCCGGGTCACTGGAGTGGTCTATGGCCCGAGTGTCCTCCCGGCCATCTTTGCTCAGTTGCCAGGAGCCCAGACCGACCACAGGGATGCCCTGTTTCAGAGCGTGGGCGATCTCCGACAAGGTGCCGTATCCTCCACTGATGGCGATCACCGATTCGGAGGAACTGACCACGATCACGTTGCGTGCCTCCCCCATGCCAGTGACGATCGGGATATCTACGTAGCGGTTGGCGTCCTGCCGCCTACGTCCGGGCAAGATGCCGATGGTCAGACCGCCAGCACTCTTGGCTCCGCGGCAAGCGGCTTCCATCACTCCGCCGAGTCCTCCGCAGACGACGGTGGCTCCATGCTCCGCCAGCAGGCGTCCGGTCTCCTCCGCCAGACAGGCCGTAGCGGCCGAGCAAGACCCATCTCCGACCACGGCCACGATGGTCATTCGGCCTCCAGCTTTGCCACTGCCAGCCGAGAATACCGGGCCCCTGCCGGAGACAGTTGGCTCCTCATGAGGCAAACCTCGCGCACCTCCATCCCCCCCAGAGGCTCAATGCTGCAAGTCCTGACTAGCGTGCCCAGTCTGCGGCGATCCCCATCGCCGACGTGCCGAGCCACTCGGCCCAGGGTGAGATGAGGTGTGTACTTCCGCTTCTCTGGCGGGTAACCCTGGCGTGCGAGGCGAGTCTGGATGTTGGCTTGAAGCCCTGCGAGGGTATCGCTGTCGCCTTCCACCCCGACCCAAAGGACGTTTGGGCGACTGGTGGAAGGAAAGCAATCCACTCCGGCGAAGGAGAGATTGAAAGGGGCAACTCCCCGGGTACCATCGGCCATGGCCAAGGAGATCTCCTTCACCCTATCCGCCGGTACATCACCCAGGAACTGGAGGGTAAGGTGTATGCCGTCCGGCTTGACCCAGCGAACCTGGTCGGCGACGCCCTTGACCTTCAGCGTCTCCTGGATCGAGCTGAGCTCCGCCTTCAGTTGCTCGCTAAGCTCGATGGCCACGAAGCTTCGTATCTGCTCCATTCTGCACCCAAACAGATTATAGCATACCAGTCTGCTAGGCTTCAACCGAGCGTGCGAGATGCCCCAGATTACTAATCCCCGGTTCTTCGCCAGTATCTCTCGCCATACTCTTGGTTCGGACTCACGGTGAGCGCGTAGTCCCGCACCCGCCGAGCCATTCTCTCCTCGCCGCCGAACAGGGTGCCCAGTTGGGAACGGTAGGCGGCGATGGCCTTGGTCTTTGTCTGCAAACACTCCTCGCTCAGTGGCCGCACATCTGACTTCCACGTCGCAGGACTGATCGTGTCTAGGGCCTCCGTTAGATCTCCTGGCCGCTCCACATAGGGGTAGTCTTCGTAGAAGACAACTGGAAGAGAAGGACTCGCCAGGGCCAGGGCTGCGTCTCTGACAAGGTGGTGGTCCACGTGGTTTCCGACTGCCAGCGGTGCAAACAGCGTGTTGCCCTCAGCCACGAGGAGACTGCCCAGGTCCGAAACGATCTGAGCAACCAGGCGCGCGTCCGAGGGACATGGAGGGGCAAACAGCTCTTCATCCGCTGTATAGAGGAAGGACTCGCTCTCCGCTCGGTAGATAGCATCGAGGTACCCCAGATGGAGACAATCGGCCCTCAACAGCCGCATAGCCTTCCGGTCCTCTTGAAGACGCGCGCCCACCGGGTTGGCGGTGTTGCCCCAGCGCTCGTGAAGCTCTGTGGCGAGAGGGGACACTGACGACAGCGCAGGTAGACCGGCAAAGATGGACACTACGAGGACCGGTGTCCCGCTCAGAGCCTGGGAACAGATCAACCCTCCGCATGATAGGGCGGCGTCATCGAGATGTGGGGAGAGGAAGACGGTCCTTCTCTGCACGTGGTGATCTCCTGGAGGCAAGAGTATCATAGGTTCTGATCTGAGTCCACAGGCAAGGTGCAGGCATCCAGGGCTGTCAAGAGCGCGCAGCGCTGGCCGCTCTTGGGTCGGGGTCCAACACGCTTGACATTCTCGCAGACTGTGGTAAGATAACCCGTAAAACCGTGGAGGCTTTGGGTAGAGTGAAGAGGACGTGGGTTGCGCTTCTTGTTCTGGTTTGCATGATGGTTGCGGCGTGTAGTGCGCCCGAGGTTCCCAGTGCGCCGGAGGGGATTCCGTCGCCTCGGCCCAGGGGCACGGACACCCCGACGCCTGCCAACGACGAAGAAGCCATCATGCAGTTACTAGGTGCTGAAGCGGAGGGCGTCGTCTCGCAGGATATAGACCGGCTGATGGAGATCTGGGACCAAGATGGCGTGGTGACGGACGCCAATCACACGCCGGACAACTCCGCGGATGATCGCGTATGGGAAGGGATCGCCGCCATTCGAGAGCGTTACATAAATGAGATCTTCCCCTCCGCACCCAGTTCAGTTACCCATCCTGACGTGGAACTTGCCATCGAGGGCGACACAGCTACGGCGCTGACCACAAGCACGATCGGCATAGATCACGCTCCGGCGGGCGACCGCTGGACCTTCGCCAAAGCAGATGGCAGGTGGTCGATCACCAGTTTGATCTTCAATCTAGAAGCTCAGTAGGCACAGCGTGTAACAGACTGTGGGCTTCCTGATGCTCCAATGGCGGTGGGGGACACGATGTTCCCGACCGTCTCTTTTACCCCGGGAGATGCTCTACGTGGAAGGAGGCGTGCAGTGGGTGGACTGGACACGATCATCAAGATCGCTCGAGGTGAGGAGCCAGCGGAGCTCCTGCTAAAGAATGCTCGCCTCGTCAACGTGCTTTCTGGAGAGATTCATCAGGCCGACGTGGCAGTAGCGGACACCAGAGTGGTGGGGCTGGGTTCCTACGAGGCCAAGGAGGTGGTCGACCTAGGGGGTGCTTACCTGTGTCCTGGGCTCATAGACGGACACGTCCACATCGAGAGCTCCATGCTCCGTATCCCCGAGTTCGCACGAGTCGTCGTTCCCCGTGGGACGACAACCGTCATCGCTGACCCGCACGAAATAGCCAATGTCTTGGGTCTGGACGGCATTCTGTACATGATGGAGTCGAGCAAGGGGAGCCCTTTGGTAGTCTACTTCATGTTGCCCTCCTGCGTCCCATCCAGCGAACTGGAGACGGCGGGCTCGAGATTGATGTCCTATGACATGTCGCCACTGCTGCGCGAAGACTGGGTCGTGGGGGTGGCGGAGATGATGAACTACCCAGGGGTTCTGGCTAGGAGCGAGGACGTCTTGGCCCGGATAGCTATCGCCGACGGGAAGCGAGTGGACGGTCACGCGCCTGGACTATCGGGAAAGGATCTCAACGCGTACATCGCCGCTGGAATCGCATCGGATCACGAGAGTAGCACTCTGGAGGAGGCCAGGGAGAAACTGCAGCGAGGGATGTATATCATGATTCGTGAGGGCAGCGTAGCCAAGAACATGGAGGCTTTGTTGCCGCTCGTCACTCCGGAGAACGCGCGTCGCTGCATGTTGGTGAGCGACGACAACGACCCGGCCAAGCTGCTCGAGTATGGTCACATGGATCACATAGTAAGGAAAGCCGTAGGGTTGGGATTGAAGCCTGTGCTGGCGATCCAGATGGCGACCGTCAACGCTGCCGAGTACTTCGGGCTGCACGGAGTGGGTGCGGTTGCGCCTGGATATCGTGCTGACCTGGTGGTGTTCGAAGACTTCGACACTTTCGAGGTCAAGCAGGTCTACAGGGGCGGTCGTCTGGTGGCGGAGGATGGGGAAATGCTGGCCATGGGTGGCGAGAGCCGGCCAGTGCCCCTCAGGGGTACCGTCAACGTTGCCTGGATAGAGTTGGAGGATTTTCGCGTCGAAGCGGAAGGAAGACGGGTCAGGGTCATAGAGCTGACCCCGGATCAATTGGTCACCAAGCAGGGCGTGTACGAGATCAAGACTGCAGATGGTCTGGCGGTTCCTGATCTGGAACGAGACATTCTGAAGCTGGCCGTGATCGAGAGGCACCTCGCCTCGGGGAACACAGGTCTGGGCTTCGTGAAGGGTTTTGGACTGAAGCGAGGGGCTCTGGCGTCATCCGTGGCCCACGATTCCCACAACATCATTGTGGTGGGCACCAACGATGAGGACATGATGACCGCCGCCGTGCAGATCGTGAAGATGCAGGGCGGGCTTGTGGTCGCGTCAGGAGGTCTGGTGCTGGCTACGGTACGGTTGCCCATCGCCGGGTTGATGTCTGAGAAGTCGGCGCCGGAGGTGAGCGTGGAGATGGAGGCGGTGGAGAAGGCTGCTAGAGACATCGGTTGCACTGTGCCCACACCCTTCATGGCCATGTCCTTCCTGGCCTTGCCAGTGATACCCGCACTGAAGCTAACCGACAAAGGGCTGGTGGATGTGAAGGACTTCGCGCTGGTGCCGCTCTTCGTGGATGGTGGGTGAGGTGTAGTGTGTAGCCTTCGCCTCAGGCACGGCTGCCCCGACGGATCCCGCAACTCTAAGTGTGGAGGCGCGATTAGGGGGCTTCGAGGCCGTGCCTGTCGAGAAGTGCAGAGTCGCTGAGGATGTCCGTGGTAGGCCCATCGGCCACGATTCTGCCACCGTCGAGGACGACTGTGCGGGTGGCCAATTCGTGAACGAGCCGCATGTCGTGAGTCGCTACGAGCAGGGTCTGAGGTAGTGACTCAAGCAGACGGATCAGCGCTCTCCTGGAGCGAGGGTCCAGCTCTCCGGAAGGTTCGTCCAGTGCCAGGATGTCAGGTTCCATAGCCAGCACGGTGGCAATGGCGATACGCTTCTTCTCCCCGAGGCTGAGATGGTGGGGCATACGTTCCTCGAACCCCTCCATGCCCACCTGAGCCAGGGCCCATGCCACGCGTCGGCGGACCTCCTCTTCGTCCAGGTCCATGTGCAACGGTCCGAAGGCGACGTCCTCGAAGACGGTTGGAGAGAAGAGCTGATCGTCGGGGTGCTGAAAGACCAACCCCACCTGGCTACGTATCAAGCCGAGGTTGCCATTGCCGATGGGCATGCCCAAGACCTTGACAGCACCGTGGCCTCGGAGAATGCCGTTGAGATGCAGGAGCAGCGTGGATTTTCCGGCGCCGTTGGGCCCCACGAGCGCTACCTTCTCCCCTCCACGTATCGTCAAGGAAATCCTGTCTAGCGCCTGCCTGCCGTCGGGGTAGCTGAAACTGAGCGCGTCCAACTGGACCACAGGGCGCTGCTCTTGCGATATTCTCTCGTGTGCTTTCTTCAATCGGGTATCCAACACGGTCATACGTGCCCGTTCTCTCTGCGCGTGGGAGTCTAGCTCAGCATCAAGACTGCCGCCAGAAAGACAACGAAGGTCCCGATGGTCAGAACATCTGTAAGGGCCAGCTTCTCGATGCGCAGAGTGCGGACCTCGCCGTCGAAGCCCCTCGAGAGCATGGCGGCATAGATACGCTCGCTTCGCTCGTAGCTGCGTATGAAGAGCGACCCGATCATGCCGCCGAGCACGCTGGCTCGCCAACGGACGCTTCCCGCGGGCTTCCCTTCAGGGTTGGCGCTGCGCGCTTCCCTGGCGCGAAACAGTCGCAGGGCTTCGTCGGCGATGACGAAGATGTAGCGGTACATGAAAGAGACCACAGAGACGATGACCTTTGGCACTCTCAGCCACCTCGCCGCGCCTATCAGGCTAGGGAAGGTGGTGGTAGTCACCAGCAGAGTAGCTGCCAGCATGGAGAGCCAGGCTTTGATGAGAATACTGACGAAGGCGACAAGACCTTCTCTGGTGAGCGATAGGCTCCAGTCCCCCAGTCTCAGAGTCGCCAGGGGCATGCCGTCGATCGTGAAGATCAGTGTCAACGCGGCCAGGGCGAAGGGGATGGCAACCAAGGACCTCTTGAGAATGAGCTGGGGTTGGACGCGGGACAGTCCTCCGATCACGGCCACGTATAGCAGACAGAGCAAGTAGGAAATCCAGGCCCCACGAGGCAGGGCGGTGACAGCCACGATCACAGCCAGCGTGATCACGAGTTTCACCCTCGGATCCTGGCGGTGTATCAGACTGTCTTCATCCTGATAGAGATCCAGAAACTGGATGTGGCTCAAGAAGATCCTCTCGAAAACGACGGACACGCCCCCAGCGCAAGGGAGGCCATCCTCCTCCCTGGAAGGTGAAGCGAGGTGCTCCTAGCCCGTTTGGTCGACCGGCGGTCTTCTCCTCAGAACGTAGCCTGCGCCCACACCCACGCCGAAGACGATGAGTACACCCACCATCCCTGCAAGGATCGTGGCCAGAGATTCGCTCGGGACTCCTGGCAGGACGTAGTCGGGAATGATTTCATACAGCGCGTCCTCCCCCAGATCCAGAAACCCATGATCCTCAGCCACTCTCTCGAGCCCATCTGGCCAGGGTGAGGCCAGAGGAGAGATGATGGTAACCGCCAGCGCGATAAGCAGGCCGACTCCAGCTATCCACCAAGTCTTGTTCTTCATCTATGTCCTCCCTAGTTTGCGGTTGGCCGGGACTGGACGAGGTCGCGCCTGGTGGCGGTGATGAACGCCAGCGCGGCAACCGTGACCAGGCCCTCGCCGACGCCGATGAGGGCGTGGACGCCTCCCATGGCCGGCAAGGCAACCATCAGCGGCGAAGAGCCCGACAGGGCAAGCTGAATCGCGCAGACCAGGGATGCCGCGAAGACCGAGCACCACGCAGCTACGAAGGCGCTCCCCAGATTCACCCAGGCCCTATCTCCCAGGATCTTCTGTACGGCAAGGTAGACGTAGTAGCCGACGAGGCTGGCGATCACCGCCATGTTGAGGATATTGGCGCCCATCGCCACCAGCCCGCCGTCCTGGAAGAGCAGTGCTTGAACGGCGACCACGCTGGTCATGACGAGCATGCCCGCCCAGGGTCCCAGGAGGATGGCTGCCAGAGCCCCTCCAATGAGGTGCCCCGATGTGCCGCCGGCGACCGGGAAGTTGAGCATCTGGGCGGCAAAGATGAAGGCGGCCATCACGCCCATCAGAGGCACCTGCCTCTCTCCGAGTTGCCGATTGGTCTGGCGGACGGCGTAGGCGAGGGCCACGATGGACAACACCCAGGCTACTCCGGCGACCACGAGGGACAGGAATCCGTCTGGGATGTGCATGGCCTTCGGTATCAGAACCGGCACAAGCCAAGCAGTGCTCAAGATGATCATCACTCTCTCCTTTCCTACTCAGCCGCGCCTATCGCGGTTGGGGTCACGTATGTGCTTCTGCGCCACACGAATGCGTGCCGTGCCAGCGTGGTCGGGCGCCGGCATCTCGTCTGGCGATCAGAGAGCGGTCTTGCACTTGCCACATATACCGAAAATGGCCAGGTGCTCTATCTCGGGATAGAAGTCGTATGTATCGTCTATGGATGTTCGCAACGGATCCAGAAAGGAGTTCTCAACGTCCAGGATCATTCCGCACTCGGTACAGATAAGGTGATGGTGAAGTCCCTTGCTGAGCAGTTCATACTGGGCGTGGCCCCGTC
>Ga0315553_10001022_pt1 | contig 23897 bp, 24 predicted proteins | sample SalMarSW160140MG_FD_203099 | JGI IMG/M metagenome (GOLD analysis project Ga0315553, IMG submission 203099) | Salt marsh sediment microbial communities from the Plum Island Ecosystem LTER, Massachusetts, United States - Salt Marsh Sediment SW1601-40 ... | reverse complement strand
GGAACTCCTGATGGACTAAAGTAAAAATCATCTTCCGTATTTGGATACCCTTCAGTCCAGTAGCGGATGTTGAAGTGCCATTGATCATCGACCTCGATATTCCATTCCAAGCCCTCACTTGTCTGAGCAACCACAGGAGGTGGTAGAAGAACTCCAATCAAGAGAACGCTTGTTATTATCATGACTAATATTTTCATATCCCTAACCACGCTCTTATTGAATAAGTTGAAAGTTAAAAATTCATCGAAATAATTTCTGAACAATTAAAAATTCACTCATTACATTATATAGTGAATAAATTACTATCTCCTTACAACAGATTCTAAATTCAACCATTATCCAAAATAGCAATGAATGGGTTAATCATCAGAAACATCATTAGAATAAGCGAAAAGACCTTCTTGCGTGCAATCATGGCCCTAACCAACCTCCTAAAACGGTTCCTTCATCGCTATTTAATTCTTCAGGGAAACCTCCATCTCAGTCGTCAGACGCATTTATTAGAATAAGTTGACTATGAAACGAGACGCTTTTGCGAAGGAGGATGTGATTTGAAGATTAGGCGTTTCTGTGTTGCTGCAATGCTTGTATTAGTAATGGGTACGATTTTCTCTTTTCAACAATCTAGTCGAACTGATCTAAATGCTCAGAGTAATTCAACAACAGATGAGACGTCGGATATGTTAATTTCAGGCACAGGACAAACTATCTGGAACAAGACCCTTGGTACTGCTGATGGAGAAACGCCACTGGAGATAATTGAGGCTCAGAATGGCGGATACTTCATTCTGTATCAGGACCAAGACATCAATACAGGAGATTGCAACGCCTCACTGATGAGAATCGATTTGAATGGGAATCATGTTTGGAATAGAACAATCCATGAGACCATTAAACAACAATATCCATCACTCACCCAGACTCAGGATGGTGGATTCACAATACTGACCAACTACAAAAACACCACTACAAACAATGTTTCTATCTACTTAGTGCATCTGGATTCTGAAGGTGACCAAGTTTGGAACAAGACACTCCATCTTGAAATTGCAGATTATGGTGTTCAGATCATAGAGTCCACGAGTGGTGACTACTATCTTGCCTGTCACAATTTCCTTCATTATAACGAAACTACGTGGTTCACTGCATCAATGCTTGTTCGAACTGATAATACTGGAAGTCTGATTTGGAAACGGGTATACACCCCGGGCTGGCAAACTAATAGCATTGATCTTGTCGAATCTGGAGGTGGTGATATTATCGTACTTGCGGAATTCCATCAACCGAGTATCGATACCGATTTTTGGATCTACAGTGTTGATAGTAATGGAAATCACAACTGGAATTACACATTTGATCAAAGTAACGACGATATACCATTAGATATTGCGCTATCTAGTACTGGAGGTTTCCTAATTGGAGGCTACACCGTTATAGGAGCGTCTGTAGAGGCTGTGTTATTGCACCTCGACGAGTCTGGTAGTTTCTCATGGGACATGTATTATTCATTCAATTACGCGGCAATAATAGATGATCTCATTGTATCTTCAGATGGCTCACTAACTTTTGTTGGTACGATAATCACGGAGTCATTGGAATACATGGCATTGCTTGTACACCTTAACGCAACTGGTCATATGCTCTGGAATGAGACTTTCGGAAATAGTGAGTATTACATGGGACGCTCCATCGTCGAAGTTTCATCTGAGGTCTACGTAATTGCTGTGAGTGTAACAGACTCTCAACCCTCGTATCCACCATTTGACATGTGGATTGCAAAGGTTGCGAAACCAATGAGTGGACTCACCAGTGAAGATCAGATTCATGAGGCTGATGCCTGGTTCAACTATGACCTAGATGCATATTCCGTTCTTGGCATTGATACTTGGTGGCTCAATGACACAACCAATTTCATGATTGATGTCGATGGTCTGATACAGAATGCAACAATACTTCCCGGAGGCGTCCACGGTCTAGAAGTATCGGTGAATGATACCGGGGGTCGTGTCCTCACTACGACCTTTTCTGTGACAGTAATTGATACTCGAGCACCGACTTGGCTTGTCCCACCGAGCGATCAGTTTGCTGAGTATGGTGTACACTTTGTGTACGATGTCGATGCGGCTGATGTGTCAGGAATATCAGCTTACTGGGTAGATAATCCAAGTTTCACGATAGACTCATCGGGAGTTATTCTCAATGCAACCAGCTTATTTCTAGGTGATTATCCAGTCACCATCTCAGTAAATGATACAAGCGGAAATGAAATCAGTGTTGAGATTACTATAAGGGTGCGAGATTCAACAAATCCATTACCTGACGATTTACCAGATATGAACTATGAAGTAGGAGGCTCTGGGTTCTGGTTACACTGGTCATGTGTTGAATTGCTGCCTGAATCCGTTGAATTACTGCTTGACGGATTAAGCCTAGGCACTCTTAACTGGACTGGATTTGATATTGATTATTTTGTAGAGGGACTTGAACTCGGGATATACAACTATACTGTGGTATACGTAGATACGAGTGGCAACTCTGGCTTTGACACAGTGATTGTGTATGCAGTGGATACAACAGCACCAACTGTGAATAGTCCATTTGATATCTGGTATCTGGAGGGAATCGGTGGAGGATTCATTGAGTGGCACCCAGAGGACCTTCATCCATATACATACTCAATCTATTTCAATGGCATTCAAGTTCAGACAGGAGGTTGGAGTGAAGCTAGTGTGATGCTGCCAGTGAGTAGTCTATTACCTGGAACCTACAACTACACGATTGTCATCTTCGATACAAGTGGCAACTATGTTTTAGACACGGTGTTTGTGACAGTTGAGGGACTGGAACTAACAACCACAACAACTATCACCACTACTACTACATCTACCACAACAACAAATATTGTAACTACCCAGACCTCACCTACAACAACAAATCCAACCACTATTCAACAGGCAATTAGGAATCTCTTTGGTCAGATTGGCTTTCTCACAATAGGTGTTGTTATTGCTGGATGCATGTCTATCATATCAATCGCCTTGGTCATCTATCTTATCAAGAAACCCACTGGTTAAGTGCTAGCTCTTATCAATTGGGTATCTCATTATCAGCGATTCCTGGTTAACTTCTTTGGGATGACCTGTGGTTTCCAACAAATTACGTAAAGCCTATGAGGTTGAATCAAGCTTGAGTCATTACTAATAGCATTAATGAGGGAACGAGTTGAAGATAGAATTATTCCTTCTGACAATGATCATCTGTGAGTGACTCACATTATAAATAAGACTAATATCCAAGCTGTTTACTTTGACAAGACCATGCGTGGTCGTAAGGTAGAAGATGTGTATGATGAGATTGCTGAGGATTACTCCTCCGATCCGCTTGATTCGACAACGGATGGAACTGCACGGACTGCATTGAGCTTTGCAGATGATATAACATGGCACTTCATCATGAAGTATATTCCGAAAGACACCTCCATCAAGATTCTTGATGCTGGCGGTGGGGATGGTTTCTGGTCTCAAAAGATCCACGAATTGGGTTATCGCAATATAGTGATATTGGACATCTCTGCAGGTATGCTGAAACAGGCCAAAAAGAGGTTCTCCTCTATAGAGGACCACAACATTTCATTTGTCAAAGCTGATGTTGCAGATATGAATGGGATTCCTTCGACGGAGTTCGATTTTGTCTTCTCTCAGTATGATGCTGTTTCATATTCAATGAAGCCTAGAGAATCAGTTAGAGAACTAGCTCGTGTCGCTAAACCTGGTAGTTATGTAGTTCTTACTATGGACACTAAGTTCCGCCGTGTACCAGAATTGATTGAAGCAGGAAAGATCGATGAAGCTGAAAATCTCCTTAGGACTAATGTGTCATATGATTTTAAATTTTCCCAATATAATCTGACATGGCAAGAACTGAACAAATATTTTGAAGAGAGTGGTCTCGCTGTTATTGATATCATAGGTGCCCCTGTCTTCATGCATCAGGTTAATGAGAAGATTATGGAATCCCTTGAGAAAAATCCAGACACTAGAAAGCGGCTACTCAAGATGGAGCTTGAATATTGTACTGACAAGTCTCTTGTGAATTTTGCAGGTCACATTCAGATAATTGGCAAAAAAAAAACTAACTCATAGTTCTAGTCTGTTATAATGCGCGATGTTTTGACGCACTGCTATAGTCAATGCTGCAATGTGTATATTGTAAACGCGGTTTCCCTCATCTGCTGCAAAACATGTATATGATACACTCTTTTTTTATTCATCAAAAATGAACTAGCTGGTGCTTTACCACGATAGTGATTGAAGAAGCAGCATTGCAGATGCTGCAGATTGATACCGGAAATACCGGGTTTATGCTTCTGGCAACTAGTCTCGTGATGCTGATGACTCCTGGTCTCGCATTTTTTTATGGTGGATTAGTTGGACGGAAGAATGTTCTCACGATAATGATTCAGAGCTTTGTTTCTATGTCTGTCGTGACTATCATATGGTTTCTTGTTGGATACTCACTTTGTTTCAGTGGTGATACATTCGGAATAATAGGGAATCTCGATAAAGCATTCCTGAATGGTGTGTTACCAACGGATGTCTACACTGGAAACGGGCAAATCCCTGAGATTGTCTTCATCGCTTATCAGATGATGTTTGCAATAATCACTCCTGCCTTGATAACTGGGGCTTTTGCTAACCGAGTGGACTTTAAGGCGTATCTAATATTTCTCGTTGCTTGGATGTTCTTTGTATACTTCCCATTCGTTCACATGATTTGGGGAGGAGGAATACTCTATCAACTAGGTGTACTAGATTTCGCAGGAGGGATAGTAGTACATTGCATAGCAGGATTCGCTGCATTAGCTTCTGTATTCTTTGTAGGCCCGCGATTGATACAAGATAGAGGTCCTCATAGCATTCCTCTTGTTGCTCTTGGTACTGGACTCCTGTGGTTTGGATGGTACGGCTTCAACGCAGGAAGTGAACTTGCAGTCAATAGCGTGACTGCTATAGCTTTCATCAACACAGACATTGCAGCTTCAGTAGCTGGGGCGACATGGCTAGCACTTGCTTGGATTCTCGAGAAGAAACCAAAGTTTGTCGGCTTTCTAACGGGAGCAGTCGCTGGGCTTGCTACAGTCACACCTGCTGCAGGATTCGTCACACCAGGTTCAGCTTTCATTATTGGGATGCTTTCAGGAATAATATGTTATACTGCAATCACCTTCAAGAACAGGCAACATTGGGATGATGCCCTCGATGTGTGGGGTGTGCATGGTATTGGCGGGGCAACTGGAGTAATTCTTCTAGGTGTTTTCGCGACAACAACAGTAAACGCAAACGGTACTAATGGGCTTCTTGCTGGTGGTTTTGGTTTCTTTGGGATCCAAGTCGCTGCTGTAGCACTAGCAATGGTCTGGGCATTTGCATTCACTTACATTATGCTCTTGGTAATTAACAAGATAACTCCCGTCAGAGTAACTGATATAGAAGAGAGTTCTCTTGACGAAGAACAACTGGGCGAAGATGCATATATTGAAGACGTAGGCAAAATATAGGCCCTTTCAATTCAAACTAAGAGAGGAGGTTTTTGCCTCCTCCTTTCACAAACGCAAATAGTACCCTTTGGTGATTACAATCATAACACTTGGAATAGCCACAATCTATAGGAACTTTTTTGGGATCTGCACTGAGTGAGTACACCGCGTATCTCCCGAAAGGAGTGACTCAATTAACTTGACTTGGACTGGCTGTCCAAAAATGCCCTCCCAGAGTTGTTTTATCCAGCCTCCGGAACAACAGCAGAACGTTGATGATATCTGTACTTTACTATGCTTCACTAGTGTACAGTGACAATATGCTTGGCGTTTTTCGTCATCGCTGACAGCTTTTTCAAATGTCTTTGGATTGAACGGGACCTTTGTGATATGAATCTCGTCACTCTTTCTGACAGGATAGTCGTAATATGAACCGCCACCCCACGAAGTGTCGTTACGCATCAATTCTACGAGGTCATCTATATTTCCAAGTCGTTCAAACTCTGCTCTCATCTTCTTGATTCGTGTCTTTGGATAAGTATGAGGGCATGTTTCAACCAAAATCTGATTTCTTGTTCTCTCGTCACAAATATCGTCTAGTGTGTCCAAGGATGATTTAATCCATCTGATGCATTCATCTCTTGCACGCTTACTCGAGCCGGTTGGTAGGTCTTCCCATCCATTGGTTACAGTTGTACTTGTTTTTTTTCCCAAATAATGTTTCACACTTTCAGCGAATCTTACAAACCATTTCATGTCGGTCACCTCCACAAATATGTGATTGTTATTTGTGATGATATGGTGATTTCATTTATTATTCTGTAGCTCGAAAAATCAGAGTCCTCATTTAATAGCACTCATCTATCAAACAACGACAATGCAAACAAGCGAGAGAATCTATACAAACCCGTTTACATATGTGCCATGTCGACGAGGTATGTGAAAATTGAATAAATTGACCAATTCTTTCTCATTTTGTCTTACATCCATCACGCCCACGAGTCAAATTCATAAGGTATATCTCGCTCGTTGAGAAATTCCCGAAACTTGGAGAACGCTTCATGCGTCCCTCCAAAAAACTGATGTACAAGTGATAAAAGCAGAGTATCTTTCTGCTCTTCGTTGATAGTAATCCAATATTCATAATCTGAGTCACCCCAAAACTCCTGTGGCGCTTTGCCTAGGTCTTGACCAGACATAATGATAGCACCCTTTTCGTCAATCTCGACATCGATGAAGATAGAGGTTTCACCTCGCATCTCATAGAGCCTTATTTTCGGGTTAGATTCGTTCATCTCACTCAATCAGAGAATTACCTGAAAGACTTTCAATCTACCGTTTATTTCACGAGTATACTTGTACTGTACTAGCAAATACACCTAGGTCTCTATTCTATGTAATATAAAAGATATATACGCCACCATGTAATTGAAAATGCTGGTGAAATCAATGACTGTGACGATTAAGTTACTGGCACACGCGAGCTTTCAAATCAAGAGCGATAATGAGGTCATCTATATTGACCCCTCATCAAAAGGGACAGGTCTCAGTGATAAGGGTCTAGAACCTGCTGACTTGATTCTAATCACCCATGCTCATGATGATCACTGTGATCCTAACCTGATCAAGAAAATACGCAAGTTTGGGCATCCAATTATTGCTCCAGAAAACTGTAAGAAAAAGATTGGAAAGGCTGGGCTTGTCTGGGATATTGCTGCCGGACAATTTATGCAGATGGCTGACAGTAATCAGACAAAAATCAGAGCAGTAGAGGCCTACAATGTGAAGCGTTTCCGTAAACCAGGAGAGCCATTTCATCCAAAAGGATTTGGTGTGGGCTATATAATAACCGTAGAAGGGAAGCGGATTTATTATGCCGGGGACACGGACCTGATTCCAGAGATGGAGAATGTAGAGATGATTGATGTTGCACTGCTACCTAGTGGTGACATGTACACGATGGATATGGCTGAGGCTGCAGAGGCTGCTGTTCTTATCAATCCAGACGTGGCAATTCCAATGCATCTCAGAGGAGCAGACCCAGCTCCCTTCAAGAGCGCAGTTGAGGGAAAGTCCTCAACAAAGGTCGTTATCTTGGGAGAGGGTGACACTTACACCTTGGAATAAAGCCGTTCTCTCTAGGACGGTCGTCGAACAAACTGCATTAGTTCTCATTATTCCGATAATAATCTACGGTCAGCTCAAACAACTGTGATGTATTGTTCAATGTCACATTGTGTGTCCACATAAATCAGTGACTCCGTTCCAAAATTGATGACATGTTTAACATAGTCACTTCAGTTTCAACAATATTGAATGGAACGAGCGTATCTTCTCACAGTAGTGTGATTATCATTCCCCATTCACCGACACCTAATTGAAGTTCATCTCTAAATTCCTTAACGTAAGCATTTTCAATCCGGATTCTCGAATTCTCATCAACTTGTCTTATTTGATCATTCCAGAGAACAAGCTTGATTGAGCCTGTCTCATCGGTCAGTAGCCCGTTGACTACCTTTAGTTCTTCACCTGTTTTTCTTGATGTAACTATGCGTGGATTAGAGAGATGTTTCACTCGCCCTTCAACAACGACATAATTTTGACCTCTGTGAAGGTCTCCGAGATCTGACATGGCTCTTGGAAATCCATCTAAAAATCTCATTTCGTAATACCTTCCATTCCATTGAGGATAGTCTCGGGTTATTCCAATTTGTGTAAATCCAACTTTCTCATAGAATGGTTTCGTTCTTACATTCCACTCAGGGGTTCCCAATACCCATAAGTCAGCTGATGGATACTTTTCCCAAATCAACTCAAAGGTTTTCACCCCGAAGCCCCTTCTCATGTATTCAGGATTAATCCAAATTCTCTCACATACTTGATATCCCACGCCTCGATCTCCTGCAATAAATCCACCAACAATATCATTTCCAAGAAGGATCTTGTAATATTGCAGGTAGCGGTTATTAATTTGGCTAGTATTCCATTCAACTGAGTCGTAGCCTGGAGGACCTCCCGGACCTGGCTCTCCTACCTCTGAATCGGAATCAAATGCTCTCTTGCATGTTTCTGTTAGAATCTCAGCATCTTCGACTTCTGCTCTAGAGAGTGTAATTTCATCAGGTGCATCCATTGATTAAACCCGTCAAATATGAGAATTGCCGATATTTCATTTCTTCACTCAATTTTGGCGAGCTGAATCTATGCATCGCTTTGATTATGTCACTTTGCAAGCAACCTGAAATCCAATCTCTATCGAGAAAGAGACGAAGAACCCTCCTGAGGGTTTCTGGCAAGAACTGGATAGATAATTCAAATTTACACATATTATATAGTATTTCGTGACAAGTTTCTATCATGACAAATTCCATATCCGAACCGAAAACTCCACGAGAATGCGTGATTGAAAACGCAATCCACTTTCTATCAAGACTGGATTGTACTGATGTCGTGCAGAAAGAAACCTTAGCCATAATCAATCGCGCTGACGATGCGGGACTCCTATCGAAAGGTAACCCGAAAAGTCTTGCAACAGGTATCATCTATATAGCTGCAATTCTGTCTCACGATCGAATGACCCTCGATGCGATTGGATATGCTGCTGGAGTATCGTCTGGTACAGTAGGAAAGTACTACATGATGATTGCTCGAGGACTTGGGTTTAGTGAAAGAAATCCAATTGTAGAGTGAAGTTAGAACAGAGTTAGTGATATTCTCTCTAACTCACTTCACCTTTTTTTCCAATAACAAATATTGCCTTTCTAGTAAACGATATTTTCCCTTGACTGATCTTTGGTTTGATTTCTTGATATGCAAGTTCTTTCAGAGAATCAACAATACCTTCACTATCATCCTCCACCCAAGTATAGTCCGTCATTTCTTTCCACCAAAAATCAACAGAAGCATAGGCATATTTAGCTGACTCAACGTAGACCTTAATGTCAGTGAAATCCCAATTAGTCAGTATCTTCCTCCAGCCCCTCTCATTCTCAATATGATAATTCTTCTTACTCTTAATTGACTGCGATGTGAGGAACTGATACATCCAATCAAGATCTTCTTGTAATAACCAGGTGCTCATTCCAAACTGGCCACCTGGTTTTAGTAATCTTGTGATCTCTTTCATCAAGAGGTCTTCTTTGACATACTCATTTGTTTGAAAATCGAAGTAATCATCCCATCCAATGAATCCTGCAGTGATACAATCAAAGGATTCGTCTGCAAATTTGATATCCCTGGCATCCAAGTAGATTGATTCAGCATTCATTATCTTGCATCTTTCTATCTCACCAGCTGTTTTCTTGGCACAGTGATCACAGAGCTCAACACCGATGACATAGCCTTTTAATCCAACTCTCTTGGTTAATGGATAGAGAACAGAACCACCTCCTGAACCCACATCAAGAACCCTAGCACCCTCTGCTACATCCAGAAATCCGATTAACATCTCTCCAAAGATATCCCAAAAAGTTCCCCATGTTTTGGGATTCAGTACCGAATCATTTTCAGATGTATTCATACACTACGACCTCAACTAATAATCTCATTATATTGATATTATATCTCAGGTGAACGCAATGGCTTCTTGATTGACCAATACTTTCTCTTTAGAATTCATCAAAATCCACGTATTATTTGATATGCTACAATCAGCTCACATATTGAGAAAAATCGCTAAATGATATCCTCTCTACCAACCATATTGGATCTCTTCAGACTAATTCCTCAGGAGTTATAGGCATGGGACGAAATTAAGTATAATTCCTATAATTTATATTCTACCAATATGAATTAATACGATTATTATGAATTCAGAATCAACACCGGAGGTATACCCCAGTAGTGGATCTCCAATTTCTTATTCGTACTTAAAGAAGTTCAATCTATACGCTGGAGTCCTCCATCTAATTACAGGAGTTCTAATGCTCTTTCTTGGTCTGACTCTGGAATGGTCACAAAAAGTCTATACCATTTACCTCGATTTTCAAATCATTCCCGTAGAACCCTTTATTTTGGTACAACCAACACCCGCAATTCTATTCACGTTGACCAACATTGGAGTCATACTTGCATCATTCCCCCTAATGTCCGCATTGGCTCATTTTCTAATTGCGTATCCTTTGAATGAAAAATACATTGCAAACTTGGAGAAAGGTATGAATCCGTATCGATGGTACGAGTATTCTGTATCCAGTTCAGTGATGATCTTCCTAATCACATTTCTCTTAGGCATATGGGACATCTGGTCTCTAGTGATGATAGTCGTTCTAAATGCTATGATGATAATGTTTGGATATCTAATGGAAGTGCTCAATCAATACACAGAGAAGACAAAATGGAGTCCATTCATTTTAGGATGCATATCTGGTGCGACTCCTTGGGTGGTATTGTTTGGATACTTTGCTGCCTCACTCAGCGTCGCAGAGGCACAACCACCAACATTTGTGTACATCATCATTTTCATGTATTTCTTCCTCTTCAACATCTTTGCATTGAACATGCTCCTTCAATACAAGAAAGTGAGTAAATGGAAGGATTATCTCTACGGAGAAAGAATGTACATTGTACTCAGTCTGATCGCAAAGACACTACTAGCATGGATTGTATTCGCTGGAATATTTGCACCATTTTGAGGATTGAGCAGATAGAATCAATGAGGTATAATTAACTAATGAGTTGGATGATCTCCAACTCATTATTTTTCCTTTTCTTTTACTTACAATAGAATAAAAAGAAAGCTTATCATTTACTAATCTGCCTGAGGAATAATTTCATGACTCATGATCTTGTCATTGTTGGTGGAGGTCCTGCTGGTTCTATATGTGCACAAAAAGCAGCTCAACTTGATTTGGATGTACTAGTTTTAGAAAAAGCCATCCATCCAAGACGCAAGGCGTGTGGTGGTGGCCTCACGCCACGAGTTAAAGATTTGTTAGACTTTGATTTTTCAGACGTTGTAGAACGAGAGCAGTGTGGCCAGAATTTCTTTTCTCCAAAGGGTATGCTGGCAACCTTCGCAAGACCCGGTGTAACAGGGTATACCGTGAAAAGAGATGATTTCGACCACTTCCTTCTAAAGAAAGCAGAAGAAGCTGGGGCTTTAGTTCAACAAGGTGTTCGTGTCACTGACATTGAAGAAGACTCTGAAAATGTGCATGTGTTTGCTGGTCATGAAAGATATTCTGCAAATATCGTCATCGGTGCTGATGGTCCAAACAGTACTATAGCTCGTAAAACCGGTTTAAAGCCCCGGTGGGATGATGATGAGATCGCTCTCTGCATTGAGGCCGCAGTACCAATGGATTCATCGGATATCCTAGCCATGGTGGGTGACCCCGAGGGGTCTGAGCGCATCCTCCTTGAATTTTATTTTGGATTCATCCGCAATGGATATGGTTGGGCTTTTGCAAAGAAGAATGAAATCAGTCTAGGACTAGGTGCACCTATCAGTGAGCTTGAAGATTTGAAAGGTGATTGGAAGAAATTTGTCAAGTTCTTTGAAGAAACTAAGGGTGTCAAATGCGATCTTTCGTCCCAGACTGCCGCGAGAATTCCTGTAAGTGGAATAATTGAGAACACGTGTTCCAAAAAAATCATGTTGATTGGTGATGCTGCTGGTTTCGTGCGAACTACAACCGGTGAAGGAATATCCTATGGGATTGAATCTGGAATTATTGCTGCTGAAGTAGCGAAGGATATCATCTCTGGTGAACCTGATATTGACACGAAGACCTATCATGCGAGAGCCTGGAATGCGATGAATGAGGATCTCCACTCGTCACCCCATCCGCTTTTCTCTGGTTTAGCTAAGAAATGACAGGAACAAGATACGTTAGTTAGCGTATAGTCTTTGAATACATCTGCTTCAAGGGATTTATGGGATATGATTCTCCCCACTGCTCGAAATGATTCACGTATCTATGATATCAGTGAACCTTGATGATTACGTTATAATCCTACGTTAGTGGTTGACCACAACTAGGACAGGATTGAGCGTGTGGTGATATACCTCTCTTATTGCAATATGGACATGTCACCGAGCCTTCAGGTATCTGTTCTGGGGGTATTGGGGCTGCAGTTGGTGTATCAAACATACCCTGTTTACGTCCTTGATTCAACGCAGTCGCACCAGCTGCCATTCCAATTAATCCAGCTAATAATCCAGGAATGGACATCGCTGCGTTTTGAGGGAGTCCACCATTTATAGCCATCACAATCTGTGTAGATGTCAAAATGATAACCGCCAATCCCGTCATGCATCCACAGGCGATAGCATCAGCTGTTTCCACACTAGATACGACGTATCCTCCTCCCACTGATCTCTCAGTACGAGCTGCAATTCCAAAGCCAATCTTAGCCATAGCAGCTCCAACTATGAACAGAACGCCAATGACTAATGTCAAAAATCCCGCAGTGGGATTGGGCATAAACCCAAAAACAAGTCCCGCTTGAATAAAAAGCAGGACCGCCGCTGCAATATACAATTTAAAACTTGTTTCCGATCTTACAGACCTGTACATCTATATCTCCTCCGATTTACGATTTGGTCAAGAATTGTTGAACCTGTATATAAATTAAATCGAAAACTAAGAGTCCTTTTTGTCTAAATATATTGATATGGAAAAAACGGTGGACTGAGGACCAATATCAATGGCCCTCAATCGCCTATTAAAATTCTATCTCTCAACTTCTATTTCTTCTAAGGTCTTACCTTTGGTCTCAAATGGTTTAGCTACAAGTGATAGTAGAGGAATTAGCATTAGAAGTCCTCCAATGATCCAGAATCCTGCCATATCTGCAAACAGGGTAAGTAGGACCGATGCTGCTAGTGGTCCTATGACATAACCAAATCGTGCACCTGTAACACAGACCCCAATACTAGTAGAGCGGATTTCAGTTGGGAATATCTCTGCCAAGTAGACATAGATCCAGGCTAATACCATTGCCATAAAGAAGTACATTCCCCAATAGAATACACTCATGCTGAGAAATCCTAATCCTATGTAGCAAATCATTGAACCTAGAGAACCAATCACAAGGACCACGTTCCTTCCAATCCTATCCAGAAGGAATCCTGAGATGAGTGCACTAACAGGTAGCAGTAGTCCTGCAACAGTTAGTATGCTGTTGAATGCATCTGGAGAATTACCAAGTACTTCTTCAAAATAGGTACCTCCCCAAGTTGTAGCGAACTTGAAGGAAATAGTCCATGTGAGGTAAACTAATGTTGCAATTGCAATGTATTTCCTGTCTCTACTACTTAGTTTCCTAAGTGCTTCCATAATTCCAATTTTCTTTTCACGAGTTTCATGCTTTTCTTTCCATCTCTCAGGCTCTTTCATGTAATAGAGCATAACTAAGAGTGCAATCATGAAAAAGAACATCACACCATATCCCCAGCGCCAATCTATATCCACTATACGTGCTCCGATGATAGCATATAGTGGGATCACGCCAATGAGGAATGCTATACTCCCATAGAGCCCACGTTTTTCAGCTGGAGCCTCTTCGGAGATTGGAACCTCCCAAAGATTTGATGTAGTTCCCATAATTACTAATGAATAGAATAGTAAGAACCAGAATACATCAAGTGACAAGAATACAATTAGAATAGTGGGTAGACCCATCGTGAGTACTAGAACCATCATTCCTTTTCTTCTTCCATATGCGTCTGCGAACCAACCGATGAAGAAAACTCCAAATACGATGATTCCAAAGATACCCTGCAATAGCGAGAACTCACTTCGGGCTGCTTCCGTATTTGCACCCCAGAATTCTGCAACTATGTAGGTCACACTTTTTGTTTCAATCAACGATAGCCAACTATCCATTTGGCTTACGAGACCCATGACCACTACAAGAAATATCATGTATCTCTTATTTACGGCTGCTGGTGTAGCAGCTGCTGATTCCGAACCTTCCATTTCTCTCTCCTCAATGTTTAAGGTTGCAACGTAAACGATATGCGGCGCTGTATTAGAGTGTTCCTACTTCTGGAATTTGTTGGAATCTGTCTTGGAAACGGCTAATAGTTTGGAATGTACAGTCATTTCAAATATCGTTCGAAGAATATATTGAAGGCCTTTTGAGAGGGTATCGAAATTGTCGAGTCCAGAATGGAACCGTTTTATGGATAATTACTACGGTGATTCCTACATGATGTGGCATGATGGGATTGATGAGAAGTCAGTTACAAAACTCAACGATGAAGAGCGAGAGAAGGCAGAAGATATGCTCATTCAGTCTCTCGAAGATGGTAGTCATTATGGAGCAATAGGTCTCAGGGAACTAAGGTCGAAGAAAGCCATACCTTTTCTAATTGATAATCTTGAATCAGGTGGTGGCACACTAAAGGTCGAAATCGCAGTCGCATTGTGTCTGATTGAGTACAATCTAGTCTATCTACCACATATCATCGATGTGCTTAGGTCTGGAGGATTTTGGTCATATCGAATTGATGCAGCTAGAGCGTTGAGAAGATTTCCAACTGAAGAAGTCGTGGAGGCTTTATTCGAGTCAGTTGCGAAAGATTCCGAATATCTTGTTAGAAATCATGCTTCAGAAACAATCCTTTTTCTTCATGGCCTTCACCCGCAGATATCGGAACATAAAGAGATATTTCAACATATGATTGTCAATTTTGATGTTGATGATGAACCATCAGTTGATAACGCCTTCAAACATTATCAGACATCTTCGGAGCTACTCCGGAATCTAATTAATACAAGTGGAAAACTTCGACAAGAATCGATTATTGAGGATATATGGACCTGGAAACAATGAATCAAAATTGGCAATATAGGGTGAGAGCGAAGAATACATTCTGGATTACCTGGCTTTGCAAAGAGAATTAAATTTCACTAAGATTACATGGATTCCCTCAGTTTACTATTGATTCGTTCAATAGCTTCTTTTGCTTCTTCAGTATAATCCATGCCTGAAAATCCCCATGTTTGATCTGGATTTGGACTATTTTCAAGCGCATTTTGAAATACATCAAGTGCTTCAGAAAACGCATTCAACCTCTCCTGTGCTAAACCTAGCTGATAAAGCAATGGATGATTATTAGGACTGATTTCCAATCCCTTCTGAAACGAATCTCGCGCAAGGAGACAACGACCTTGCTTCATTACTAGGACGCCCAGATTGTAATATGCTTCATGATTCCTGGGATCAAGAGTCAATGACGCTAAGAGTAGATTCTCGCCTTCTGGCTCAAATCCCTGAGCTGATCTAGCTACTCCTAGATACATCAGCGCTTCGGGATTATTAGGTTCATATTTCAGGTATTCCAAAGCATTGAATTCTGCAGCTCTCCAAGCTTGAATCCGGATTGCAGATTTGGCGTTCTTGAGATACATCATTATAGTTTCAGTGTCCGTAATAATCCCTTGTTTGAATACGGATACAAATCCATCAGTTATTGATTCACACTCTTCCTCTGTTCCACGAATTCTAATTTCTATGAATCTAGGATCATGGTAGGATCGAGTAACTTTTAATTCCAAGAGTTTTTCTTCAGGGAGACCGTAACAATTCACAGTCACTTCATCAACTGCATGACCCGATGTTTTTTGCTCATACTCAATCCTATGAGTTACTGTTATTCCACTACTAGAATCTCCATAATTAGACCTGGTACAATCAACTGTATATGGCTCTCTCTCCAATTCTTTTTCCGACCACTGATTTGGAGGTTTAAACTCTGGGTGGAGTATCTTTACTGCCTGAAGGATGAAATCAACTAGTGCAGTATACTCCCCATCAGCTGCTGCATATGGTTGGATTTTCTGAATAACTTCCTTCATTGAAGGGTCTTACCCCTAAAGTTCACCAGGACCTTCTCCTACTGGTTCTCTTCTTCCAGTTGCTAGCTGACAAGTTGATGAATCTCTATCAAATACCACCTTGATGGGCTTTTCATTCCTCAACAAATCTATATAGTGATTGTAATAATCCGCCTTTCTAAATGCAAAAATTTCCTTTCCGGTGAGATAATCCTTTGGAATTTTTTCCGAGTCGACAAATACAAAATAGACCCTGTTGGGTCTTCCTGCCACGGTTTCATCTTTTGGTATAGCAGTGATTATCCCCATTACTGATACGTTTTTGTCATTACCGTAATTCCGTAAGTCCTTCTGTAACCAGATTATGTAGCTTGCAATTTCAATTTCCATCAATCCAAATTCACTCCATTTATGGTCGTACTGAGTAGTTGCAGACTACACCCCTCTTAATATATCTCATGTGAATAACTCAATAATAGTGTTTCAAATCTTTTATCCCATGAGAAATCCGTATTATTTATCTAGAATAACTACTATTAAACATGAAACAAATCTTCAGATGTGGGGGTTTTATGGAAAGACGAAATCTAGTTGTGCTCAGTTTGATTATCTCTACATTGATAATTACTTCAAACGTAGTTTCAAACCCCTCTGGACTAAACAATCCTTCTGATTCTGCATTTGAGTTATCTGATTCAATATCTACACAGTGGAATCACGATTGCTCAAACACAACAGGTTTCATCTATAGCGACCAATGGACTCTATGGCAGAGTGCTGCAGAAGGAACAATCCAGTCAGATGGCTCTCAAATAGAGATAACAAATATAGGTTCAGGTGCTGAATGGCATGGACCTGTCTTTGAATATGAATTAGCATCACCCTTTCCAGTCAAAAATTTGAAGAACTTTAAAGTGAATTTTTCTGCTGACAACAGTCTTTCATCCTATGTGGGAAGTGGCTCCGTTGTCTTAGGTGATGCTAATCGTAATCCTATCTTACTTATCCATATACATGATGCCTGGGTTGATTACAGTAAGGGTTTTTATGGAGTGCGCTATCATTTCGCGAATGGCACTCAAATCATGTGGGGATCTGGATATCCAGTTACTTGGACTGGATTTGAAGGTTTGATGTCACTACGTTTTGATCCTTTTAGTGGGATAGTGGGGAGTGTGGAAGGCATTGGTGAGCACACCCTAATTCCTCTCGACGATGTGGAGTTGGACCGGGAGATTTTCTACGTGGGTATTGGTATGGCTCGTTACGAATCGAGAACATTACTTCCTTGTTACTTTGATAATATCTACCTCGAACATGAGAATCTCAATGTTAACCTTTGGTATGATGATTGTTCTTCAACTGAAGGTTGGATCAATCAAGGGAACGAATCTGGTTTTACAGGAACCTATTTCTCTGAAGATATCTCTCTAACCTCGGAATCCGGTTATATTTTTGCAGAATCACTTCCTTTAGTGGAGGACTATTATTCTGGGGCGACCTTTGTTAAGGAGCTTGATACACCGATACCAATCACCAATATTCTCCTTTTTGAAGTTGAATTCGAGTGGATTTACGAACCTGATTGTCTTGGATTCTTCAGAGTCTTCTTATTTGACGATAATAAGACTATTTCAGCGTATATTCGTGCACGAGACAGTTGGGCTGCCAATCTAATGCGTCCCGAATGTAGATATTATCCATTAGATGGTGATGTTTCGATTCTTTACCAAGACGAGACTGATTCATGGCGTGGTTTTGTTAGATTTTGGTATGATTCATCGAGTGAATCTCTGCAAGGTGAGATTTATGATGGGTCTTCTAATTCTGCCACCCTAAAAGAATCCGGTTATTTCGATTCAAATCGTATCATAAAATACATTGGACTTAGTCCGTCAAGAAGGAATGATTATCCATACAATGATGAAAATCTTCGAATTCATAGTATTAAAATGGAGTATCTCCTAAAGGCGACCAATCTAACGACCGAAACTACTATACAAACATCAATCACAACCGAATCTTCTTTGTCAACGATAACAAATCCTTCACCAACCTCCTCATCATCAATCAGCAATACAATCACTGACAATGGAACAACATCTATTCAACTCAGTAACATTATACTAATCATATCCTATACCGTAACAATAGGTTCAGGGATTGTCATCATTATCTTCATAGTATTAATTATCAGGAATAAGAAACCATAGGTTTCGGTTCAGCGCCTCATTTCTGAAATACAAGCACATACCTTGCTGCATGACCAAATTGTCCTACATATTCTAATCCTGCTGTCTTAGCCCATTTTTTAACAGTGCGTCTTAATGGGAAATCAGGATCGAAAAGCAACTCTGCATCGACGTATATCCCCTGTTGAGAAAGCAATCTTTTAACTTGCACCAGGGTCTTTATTGGATCGGGTATCTCTGGAAGTACAGCTACAGAAAATATCGCCTCAGCTATACCATCATTTAATGGAATGACTCCTTCTGCATCCGCAAGGATAGGTTTGATATTATCTATACCCTCCCGGTTCATACGTGCTGTTAGCTTTTCAAGCATCCCTTCTTGGATGTCTACAGCATAAACTATACCATTCGGTTGGATTGCTTTCGCGACAGCAACTGTGTATAATCCAGAACCACAACCAATCTCTACAATAATCATTCCAGGTTTACAATCTAATGCCTTAACTATCATTGATGGCGGTTGAACTCTTCGTCTATACGGACCAGCGGCGATTAGATTGCCTGCGGATGCGGGGGCAGGGAATTTCCAGAAATATCGTATTGATCTCAAACAAACGCATACCCATAGAAATAGTGCCAAGAATATTAAAAATATAAGCTCAAAAATCCAATTAACACCAGGAAAGAGAAAATCGAGTTTAGTTAGGCACATTGAGGGCTGAATATACATCAAACTAGCGTCACCCAATACGATTCTAATTGAATCTAACAATCTCTAACTATAGCTTCATATGAGATGAGTCTTGCCGTCCAGAACCTCAATAGATCAAATATCTGGAGAGGGAATTGGTTCTCTCTTATGTTGAGATGCTTTGACTAGATGATATACTCTATCCACCTTTTTTCTCTCTATTCCCCAATCTACAATTTGGTCAGCGGTATATTCTCTATCAAATCTCAAGAAAAGAACTATGTCAAGTTCATTGTATGTAATTCCAAGTTCGCCCTCATCAGTCTGATTAGCCCAAAGCCCAGCAGAAGGTACTTTCTCAATGATTGATTTTGGAATCCCTAGATGTTCTGACAAGAGTCGCACATTTGCCTTGTAGAGACCTGCTATTGGCAACAAATCACAAGCACCATCACCATATTTGGTAAAATATCCTGTTAGGATCTCACTCCGATTCCCGGTACCTGCCACAAGCAACTTGTGTTGATTGGCTTGAGAATACAAGGTGATCATTCTCAATCGTGCTGCAACATTTCCCAAAGCAACTCTGTCCAGATTAAGAGGATGAAATGCATCAACTGCTTGCTTAAGCTCAAACATCTCAAATGATATCCCTAGTTGCTTGATTAATTGAGTGGCATCTTTGATATTATGTTCATCTTTCTCCTTTTGGACTGGCATAAGCATAACTCGAACTCTCTCTGGTCCAAGTGCTTCTGTGGCTAGTGTGGTTACCAACGCAGAATCTATGCCCCCGCTGAGGCCGAGGATGATGCCTTCTAGACCTGTCTTCTCAACATAATCTCGAATGAAATTCACGATTATCTTTCTAGGTCTTTCTAAATCTTGAATAACTAGGTCTTCAGGGAATTTCATGGTTGTCGCCATGATTCTTCCATATCGTTTCCTTTTCAGGATTACTTGTGAGGTAATTCTTTCATGTCTTCCACACAATATGGCAAGTGATTCCTCAAACTATAGAACGAGTAGCGTTTCCACAATAAAGTAGAAGAAGCTCGCATTTCCAATATACATAATCATGACTATGTATGCCCACACAATTTTCCAAATAATCATTTTTTCCTTAACCATGTCATATGCTATGAATGCTGACGCGCCCAATGCAATCTCTGGTATAACTATGTAAAGAGCGACATGTCCAAATTTCGCGACATCTGCAACTGCATACCATGATAAGCGCCAGAGATTCTCCTCAGCGATTCCGAATATTATCAGAGATATCATCGCCACTCCAATTATTACTACGAAATCATTCTGGTTTTCCTTTAGGAGTAACCCAATGTAGATTATTGCAAATAACGGAATGACCCAGAGACCGGCCATGTATATGGGTATGTCACCTATCATGGGTGAGCCATCAACAGGAAAGATGAGAGATTGTAATTGTGCTGATAAAAACCAATCTGGAAATATCATCAATACACTTAGTGGAGCAACAAACATCCAGATATCAATCCACTGTTTATACTCTCGGTAATAAGCGAATGAAACTAGAAGGATATTATAGAACAATACAATGAATAAGAGCCTATAACCCACTACAATATCAATAGGTATTAGCAGAGCTATGGTGCAGACAATAGCAAAGATGATGTGAACTAGAATAAGGTCTCTTATTGTTTTATCAAGTAATACTTGCATTCCTTCACCTTGTTTCAAGAATGTCAATCCTCCTCATAAGGAATAGGGGACATTTCATCCGCATCAAACTTATCTCGCTTCAAATAATATCGATGTTTGTTCGCAAACAGTGAGTGGATATTATGTCAGAAAAACTTGGACAATTAGATCTAGTATTTGTAGTTGATAACACAGGTTCAATGGGTCCGTACATTCAAGCAGTGAAGCAAAAGATTTTGGAAATAGTTCGAACAATAAAGAAAGAAGAACTATGTCATCGACTTAGAGTTGGCTATGTGTCTTATCGAGACCATCCCCCTGAGGAAACAACGTTTGTCACCAAGAAAACAGAGCTAACTCCAAATATTGAGAGTATCGAAAATGGAATCCGTTCGATGGACGCATATGGGGGCGGAGATGGGCCAGAAGCGGTTTGTGATGGGCTGCATGTTGCCAACCGAATGGAGTATCTCAATGAGTCAGCAAAGATTATGGTTCTAATCGGTGATGCACCACCGCATGGAGTAGAACCAGGTGGCGATAGCTTCGCTAGAGGTTGTCCCGATGGTCATAATTGGAAAACTGAAGCTAAAGATGCCTACGATCGTGGAATTGTCATTCATACAGTAGGCTGCTATCCCGAGATTGACAACTATCAAAATGCCGTCGCGACCTATCAGAAGATTGCAGAAATCTCAGAAGGTAAATTCTTTCCACTAGAAAAGGCTGATTTGCTTGTCGAACTTATCACAGGAATTGCCGTGGAAGAGATTGATAAGCTCGCAATACAGCAATCCATCCTTGAAGAACTTGGAGTTAGTATGGAGGAATTCTCTGATGCTGAGGGTGGGATTGACGAATCGAAAATCGCTTCTTTGACCGCTAAGATGCGCGACCTAGGGGTATCAAAACGGGCAGTTCGTGCGGCTCCTAGTGCTGCTGGTGCACCTGAACAAGTGGTTCAAGAGAGTGAGGCTGTTTCAGAGGACGACATAAGAGAAGCTGTTCGCCAATTGAAGAAGAAGTCTGAAAAATAATACCTACTAATAAAATCGCTCAATGAAAGAAAAAGAAGTGGGGGTGCTCCCTACTTCTTTACTTTAAGTTCCTCTCCGCAACAGCTAAATCCGCAGTCGCAACTACACGCTTCCTTATCTTCACAGTTACACTCTGATAGCACTTGGAGTTCAAGGCCGCAATCAGAGCAGTATAGGATAGATCCTTTCCTTAAATCATGACAATGTGTTCCCATTGTTCTCAACATCCATTCATGAGTTCTTTCGATGAGAGTCTAATTAAGTTTGGGACTCTTTTGCTTTCCTCCAATCACGAATCCACATAATCAGTGACCAAATAACGACAATTGCATACCAAACCACTCCTCCTAGCAAGAGTGTGCCAATCATTGCACCTGTAGGTTCTGTGAGGTCATTTCCCATCTGGTCGACGAATGAGGCAAACAGAAGTTCTATGAAGAATAGGTTTGTAAAGATGAATGCAACGAATCCAACTGGAGTAATCCCTGCCTTGAATATGAGTCGTCCTATTTCAGCTCCAATAATCATCATTAGTGCACACGCAAAGAAAACCAACATAACGATTCTTAGCCTGAAGTCGTAAATTTCAGCTGCAAACATATTGCTCATGATAAGCAATGCAATCACTGCTAGCAGTAATGCAACATAGATTGATGTCATTGGCTTGGTAGCTTTGATATTGACGTGTTCTGTCATATCATCTCCTCCATCATAGATTGTACTCTCTTCCTTATCTTCTTTTTTAAGCAAACTGACATTTACTAAAATAACAATAAATGCTCGGGAAAATGATGTTCCATTCTCTTCGTTTCAAACACCTGCATACCCTCTAGATGTTCTTGCCATCCCATTAGATAATGCGACGATTCCTAAGAGGGTCAATAACAAAGTATCCTCACCTGCTGAATAGAGAAGAACCCAAATTCCCAGAGGTATCGTTACTATGCCTATAACAATCTGAAAGTAGAATAATGGTCTAGTAATCTCCTTGTCTAATAGAGTCACTATTATGCGAGCTAATGCTGTAATAATCCACGCTATGGCAACTAAAATTATCATCTCAGCTTGATGCGAGATCATTGCAGGAGTGAAGAATAGAATGAAGACAATAATGAGGATGGTGATACCGGAGATGAGATTTATCGCCTGTCTAGGTTTACCAATTGATTTCACTGAAGCCGCTCTTGATACCCTTGCAAGTCCTACAGCAAATAGCGCTATTGTCAGCACAAGAATCATGGTATAACGAGCAAGAGCTGGACTCACAATAATGAATAATCCTGTAATGATTGTGACCAGTCCTATTGCAATGTCCATGTATCTGATCCATCTTGGGATTAATTCGTCCGCCATCCTGACATCCTCATTATTTCGTATTATGGTTTCTTGACAGGTGTTTTTGGTGGAGTCCATGTATCCCGATATATCCAAACCTCAGATATCTTTCCCGGCTCTCCAATGTTTTTTTTTAACACTCCTGTCAATGTCTTCTTATATTTCTTCAATTTTATCGAACTGCTGGTAACCTCTCCATGGGTTGAACTGATTCCGCCCTTATAGAGACCAGGTTTCAATCCGTAAAACTCCTTCACGTATTTTGGCACATAGAATCCGATATTATTCTTATCGATATTTGAGAGTCGTGCGATGAATCTTATTGGCAAATTATCACCTTGAGCAATCTATGCGACACTATGAGAAAAAGCTATGTTTTTGTTGACTATAGGTGCCTCCTAATGCTAATGCCAATTTGCTTAAGGAAATCTATGAATCATGCTCATCCACCAATAATAGCTGTCAGTTTTATTATCCTATACGGTAGTGGCTAGTGGAAGCAAGTAATCATAAAATGCATGAAAAAGGACGAGCTCTCTCATTGCTTCCTCTATCAACTATCATTGAACTTTGAGTTCGAACTCTTTCCACCTATCCTTCTCAATGAATCCCAACTCATCATAGAATTCCCTTACCCCT
>Ga0315553_10001021_pt1 | contig 23904 bp, 15 predicted proteins | sample SalMarSW160140MG_FD_203099 | JGI IMG/M metagenome (GOLD analysis project Ga0315553, IMG submission 203099) | Salt marsh sediment microbial communities from the Plum Island Ecosystem LTER, Massachusetts, United States - Salt Marsh Sediment SW1601-40 ... | reverse complement strand
GTAGGCCCAGATATTGGGCCAACCGTGGGGCGAACTCACCTGTGCCCTCCCCGGTGGATCTGTGACCGGTGAGGATCAAGTCATAGTCGCCTATCTTGTTGATGGCCTCTCCTACGATCATCACCGCTGCCGAGGCGTCCACAGAGGAGAAGGCCTCGTCAGCCAGAAGCACCGTGTCGTCCACGCCCATGGCCAGGGCCTCTCGGAGCATATCCTCGGCCTCGGCAGGTCCCATGGTCACAGCCACGACCTGCGCGCTCGCGTCTGCCTTGAGGGCCAACGCTTCCTCGAGCGGGTACCTGTCCGCCGGATTCATGATCAGTGCCGCTTCCCGGGTATCCAGAATTCCCCGCGAACGGCTCACGCGCACGGTCGCCAGATCGTAGACCTGCTTGATGGGCACGATCACCTTCATCAAAGTTCCTCCTCCTAGGGCTCGACGCGCACTCCCAGGTTGCGGAAGGCCTCCATGGCGATGACGACACGCTGTATCTCGTTGGTGCCTTCGAAGATCTCGGTGATACGCGCGTCGCGATACATCTGCTCCATCGGATAGTCTCTCATGTAGCCCAGTGCGCCGTGGATCTGTACTCCTCTGTCCACTGCGCGGGCAAGGACCTCCGATCCAAAGAGCTTGCAGATTCCACCCAACTGCCGGTATGGGCGGCCGGAATCAGCGAGCCAGGCGACGCGATAAACCAGCGACCGCAGCGCCTCCATCTCTGTGATGATGTCAGCGATCATGAACTGGATAGCCTGCTTCTGTGCGATGGGGACGCCGAACTGCTCGCGATACTTGGCGTACTCCAGGCAGACGTTGAGCACCCCTTGCGCACCGCCCAGGCAACCTGCGCCCAGCCCGTGACGACCGTGATCGAGGGTACGCATCGCGGTGAGAAAGCCCATGCCCACCTGCCCGATGACGTTCTGTGCGGGAACACGGCACCCATCGAAGACCAACTCCGCCGTCGACGAGCCAACGATGCCCATCTTCTCGTCCATGGTGCCCAGAGAGAACCCTGGGAAGCCCTTCTCCACCACGAAGGCGGTATGCCCACCCCGATAGCCTAACGCCTTGTCGGTGACGGCAAACACGCTGAAGATCTCTGCGTCGCCACCATTGGTGATCCAGATCTTGGACCCATCCAGGATGAAGCTGTCGCCCTCTCGCACGGCCGCCAGAGAGATGGAAGCAGCATCTGATCCAGCGTTGGGCTCCGTCAAGGCATAGGCAGCGATCTGCTCCCCCCGGCAGAGGGGCGGGAGGTACTTCTGCTTCAGTCTCTCACTGCCGTCGAGGTATATGGCCGTGGTCCCGATGCTCGTGTGCGCCCCCACCAGCACAGCCACCGAGGGGTTGCCCTGCATCAGCTCCTCCATGAGGATGCAGTACCCGATCTCTCCAGCTCCAGCGCCGCCATACTCGGTTGGGAAGGGCACGCCGAAGAAGCCCAGATCCGCCATTTCCTGGCGTAGGTCGAGCGGTATGGCATGGGTCTCTTCTATCTCTGCGGTCCTGGGCGCGATGACCTGCTGTGCATAGTCCCGCACTGCGCGCCGAAGCAAGTCATGCTTCTTCTCGAAAATGAAGTCCATGCTTCCCCTCCCCCACGCCAAGTTGCAGAACGTAGGACGTCAGCTAGGAGACCGCGAACCTCGCCATCCGTTCTACGTTCCCGTTCAGGTAGATCTCCACGCGATAGCTGCCTCGCGGCCATGCGCTGGGACTCGTCAACTCGAACCCCACGCAGCCAAAACCGCCTGTCTGGACCTCATAGTTGATCTCCTCTATGAAGTCCCCTCCGAAGTACCACCGGCTGGTGACAGTCGAACCCTGTCTCAGATTCGATACCATCACCGAGCAGTAGAAAGCGCCATTGGGAGAGAACGTGGTGACGTCGTCCACGGGGCAATAGTCGGCGTCGAGCGCGCTGGTCAGGACGATATCGTCGATAGAAGCAGCTCCGCCTAGCGCGTCACAGGCGGAGGTCAACAGCAAGAGAGCCACGACACAGACCCATCGCAGGCCCACCCTCAGCATCACCAGGAGCCTCCCTTCCCGCCCCTTCCAGGGCAGGGTAAGGATACCATCGTTTTCGGGCGGCGTCAAGGCCACTAGCGAGTGCAACGAAGGATGGTTCGAATGTAGGCCGATAACGGACTCGGGCCCCCGAATCGCGGCTTCGCAGAAAGGCGAGCGGCACTGGGGACTGGTGTGGTGAGATCTCTCCGCCCGATTCTGTACACCGAGCGGAGCATTTGCCCGGCGCGGTGAGCGCGTGCTATAATCGCCTTGAGCTGCACCTCACCGTGTCCGTCGTGGTTGAGTTCCCACTCAGGTTCCTCATCCCCAATCCGCTCCCAAACAGAGATCGAGGGTGGGGCGAGCGAGACTACGGAGTGAGCGAAACGAGCTGGAGAGAGCACCTCACCGACTACAACGAGGGCCTGGGCCTGGTCTACGAGCGTCTGGTGCTCAACAACTATCTCAGACGCTTGAGGGACACCTACGAGATCCAGACGGTCCTGGAAGCGCCGTTGTTCGGCATGGCCGGCGTCTCCGGCATCAACAGCGTGCACCTGGCGCAGCAGGGATGCGAGGTCACCCTCGTAGACGTCAACGCGGAGCGGTTGGAGGGCATCCAGCGCATCTGGGAGGAGCTGAGTCTACCCTGCCGGTTCGTGCTCAACGGCGACCTGACACGGTTGCCCTTCCCTGATCAGAGCTTCGACCTGGCATGGGAATGGGCTGGGCTCTGGTATCTGCCAGATGCGGGAGCGCTGCTCAAGGAACTGGTGCGCGTGTCCAGGCATCTGGTTTTCGTGGCTATGCCCAACAGGTTGCAGATCGGGTACTGGATGCGCAAGCTGCTGGTCGATCGGGAGTTCTTCGAAACCGTGGACGAGCGGTGGGTGAACATGGGTCTCATCAAGCGCACCCTTCGCCAAGCCGCAGTGACTCTCGTTGAGGAAGGCGTGCTGGACGTACCGCCCTGGCCGGACACGGTGATCCCAGCCGCGGAGCTGCTCCGCCGCCTGGGCATCAACTCCAAGAAGCTGGAGACACGATTCAGTGGCGATGACTGGCAGTGGAGTACAATGGACTACTACCTGGGGAGGAGGCCCGAACTGGAGCAGATCATCCATCGCTACGCGTTCCTGGAGAGGCTGCCGCTGCCGTGGAGACTGAAGGTCGTGTGGGCCCACCACCGCTACGTACTGGCCAGCAGGAGGTAGTCCACCTATGAAGATCCTGGTCACGGGGGGAGCTGGGTTCATCGGAAGCCACCTCGTAGATGCTCTGCTGGCTCGGGGCGACGAGGTAGTGTGCGTTGACAACTTCAACGACTACTACAGCCCGGAGCGTAAGCGCAAGAACCTGGAGAAGGCCACAGCCTCGCCCTCTTTCCACCTCTACGAAGCCGACGTCCGCGACTTCGAGGCTCTGGAGCGCCTCTTTGTTGCCGAAGAACCCCAGAAGGTGGTCCACCTAGCGGCGATGGCGGGGGTGCGCAACTCCGTCAAGGAGCCTCTGCTTTACGAAGAAGTCAACGTCAGAGGTACGCTCAACCTCCTGGAGGTGGCTGCTCGACATGGGGTCGCCAACCTCGTGCTCGCTTCCACTTCCTCCGTGTACGGTGCCAGCAAGGAGATACCCTTTCGAGAGGACAACGCCGCGGCCTTGCCTCTGGCTCCCTACCCGGCCACGAAGAGGGCGTGCGAGTTGTTGGCTCACGTGTATCACAACCTCCAGGGCCTATCCTGCACGGCCCTACGGTTCTTCACCGCCTATGGTCCGCGCGGAAGGCCGGACATGACGCCGTATCTGTTCACCGAAGCCATCTCCGAGGGCAGGGAGATCACGCTCTTCGACGAGGGACGCCCAAAGCGCGACTTCACCTACATCGGAGACATCGTGGAGGGAGTCCTGGCCGCTACCGATGCCGATCTCGGGTATGAGATCATCAATCTGGGCAACTCCAAGCCGGTGAGAATGAGGGATTTCGTCGAGATCATCGAGAAGCTTGTGGGCCAGAAAGCAGAGATCCTCTCTCCGCCTCTTCCACCCAGCGAACCCCCACTGACCCACGCCGACATCTCCAAGGCCCGCCGCCTGCTGGGATACGACCCGGGCACGAGCATCCACGAAGGCATGGACCAGTTCATTCGTTGGTACCGGCAGGAGGCGAGCTGAGGTGCTGAGGCTGCTCCCTCGCCTTCCCGGATACATGGCCTTCCGCCGATTCGGCGCTCCCAGGCTGCTTCCCTTCAACCTGGTGCTCAGTCTCACCTACAGGTGCAACTCTCGCTGCAAGACCTGCAACGTCTGGCAGCGCTCTGCCCAGGAACTGACCAAGGACGAGTGGCGACAGGTGTTCGCCAGTCTCGGCCATACCCCCTACTACCTGACCTTCAGTGGTGGGGAACCGTTCCTTCGAGATGACGTAGCAGAAATCGTGTCTTCTGCCATGAGTTTATGTCAACCCGCCATCGTCACCATCCCTACCAATGGTCTCCTGGGTGGAGTCATCGTGACCAAGGTGAACGAGATCCTGGAGCAGGCGGGGAAGGTGCAAATCGGCATCAACCTCTCGTTGGATGGCATTGGGGAGCAGCACGACGCCATCAGGGGCGTCAAGGGGAACTACGAGAAGGCGCTGGAGACCTACCGCCGCCTCAGGGAGATCGAGCATCCCAACCTCACCATCAGTATTCACACGGTGGTCTCCCGTTTCAATGTCGAGCAGATCGAAGAGATCTACAGAGTGTTGTCGAGGCTGGAGCCTGATTCCTACATCAGTGAGGTCGCGGAGCAGCGAGTCGAGTTGCAGACGATGGACTCGGAGATCACACCGTCACCTGAGGAGTACGCCCGGGTTGCGGACTTCCTCGCCGCCCAGGCCAGGCATAGCAGCGCCACAGGCCTGGCCAAGCTGACCCAGGCCTTCAGAGCCCAGTACTATGATCTGGCCAAGCGGATCCTGTTCGAGGAGAGGCAGCTCATACCCTGCTATGCAGGGTTCTCTTCCGCCCACATCTCTCCCGACGGTGATGTCTGGGCTTGCTGCACCCGCGCAGAGCCGCTGGGCAACCTTAGGGACACGAACTACGAGTTCGCGCCTATCTGGTTTGGCCAGCGCGCAGAGTCTATGCGCCGGAGCATCGTGGCAGGCGAGTGTTTCTGTCCTATGGCCAACGTCTCCTACTCCAACATGCTTGTCCACCCGCCGACGCTGCTTCGTGTCGCACGCCAGGTACTGTTGCCCTAGCAACCCCGGATTTGGCTGAGGTGCCGATGCTCCAGAAAGCGCGCCAACTGTACGAGGAACATAGCAGCTTCGTTCTGTTTGCGGTGCTCTTCCTGGCCTTCCGGGTTATGGTGCTGCTTCTGTACCGTCCGGGCGGCTTCTTCGCCGACTACTCCGACTACAACACCAGCTATCTCCCCTTCGCCCAGTGGTCCGACAAGGGTTTGTACCCCTTCGTGCACTACTGGCTGGAATGGCCGCCACTCTTCTCGTGGTGGGTCGTCGGCGTCTATCGTCTGAGCCTGCTCGTTCCATCCTGGACCGATCCCAGGCTGTGGTACAACACGCTGCTGGGCCTGTCCTTGCTGCCCTTCGAGGTGGGGAACTTCGTCCTGGTTTACCTGACGGCTCTGGAGCTGTACGACAGGGCCAAGGGCCTCAAATGCGCCTTGATCTACGCCTGTCTCTTCAGCCCGCTCTACATCTGGAGCGGCTGGAACGACTGTATGTCGTTGTTCTTCCTGCTCCTGGGACTCTATCTCTGCCTTTCAGGCAGAGCCGTGTTTGCGGGGATCATGGCGGGAGTAGGATTCTGGGTCAAGGTTATCCCTATCCTGGTGGCTCCCGTAGCTCTCAGGGTGCTGGAGGGGTTGCGCCGCAAGGCATCCTTCGTGACGGCTACCTGCGTCACGCTGGTGGCGATAGCCCTGCCCTTTCTCCTTTTGAATCCTGGCTTCCTGTGGGCGTTCTTCGCCAACCTGCTGGGTCGCTCCTCGTGGGAGACGGTGTGGGCTCTCCTGGACGGATACTACTCCTATGGCGTGGTCACCGCTGACCGTTTGAGCATCCCCACCGACCACACTGCGCACGCTTCGTCGCTGCCCTGGCCTGTGATCACGGCGGCCTTCGGCTTGCTCCTGATCTGGCTGTACTCTCGCCGGCTGGATTACCGTTCCAAGCTGAACGTAGTTGCCCTGACCGCACTGACTGTGAACATCTTCACCTTCTACAGCAAGGGGTACAGCCCCCAGTTCATCATGCAACTGATTCCCTTTGTGGTCCTCCTGCTGCCCAATCTCAGGGGCGTCTTCTACATCATCTTGCTGGAGTGGATCAACTTCCTCGAGGCCACGATCTACTTCATCGTGTTGCCGGACCAGCACTGGCTGCTCGTGACCACTATCCTGTTCAGGACTCTGCTGTTGGTGGCGCTCAGTGTGGAGTACGGATTCGTCCTCTTCGATGCTATCTCGCCTCGCCTGCGGGTATTCCAGCGCCGCGGTTCGGTGGCGTTGCTGGCCTGCGTCGCTGTGGCTTTGTGCGCCATGCTCTACCCGCTGGGGCAGGCCTATGCGGCGGCACGCTACGAGGCCGAGGAGTATCGTCCCGTGATCGAGGTGATCGAGGCTCGGTCCGCTTCTGCCCTGGGTGGACTGATTGTGGACGACCAGCAGGTCTACCAGCGGTTGTATCCATTCCTGAGGGGATCGGTGTCGCTCTACCTGTCACCCGACGAAAGGCGGATGTCCGCCATCGGTTCCATCCACGATGAGCTCTGGCTGCTCACGACTCAGCCTGGGTCCAGCGACGCCTGGAACTGGCTGGCCCAGAACGCAGAGCAAACAGAGACCTACGAGTTCGCCGGTGGAAAGCTGCTCAGGTATGATCTCCCCTAGGAACGGTGATAGAACCGTAGCCGTCGCTCTCTTCCTGTTGCTCCTATCCGTCTATCTCCTTTCCTACAGCGGCGCTCTCCACTCCAGCGACGGGCAGGCCATGTTCTCCGTGGCGGAAAGCCTCGTCAGGCGCGAAGACTACGACATCAACCAGATACGCTGGATGGGCTTGCAGCAAGGGACCTTTGGGCCAGACGGGGACCTATACTGCCGCAAGGGGTTGGGCACATCGCTCCTGGCCCTCCCCTTGACCTGGCTGGGCCTGTTCGTGCCCCTGTGGGGGGTGGTGCAGACCACCATGCTGCTCAACCCTCTGCTCACAGCCCTCACCGGCACGTTGGTCTTCCTCTACGTACGACGCCTGGGGTACGGGCAGTCCACCGCTGTCGTCACCGCATTGGTCTTCGGGTTGGGGACCATGGCCTGGCCCTACAGCAAGTACTTCTTCAGCGAGCCTTTGAGCGGACTGTGCCTGTTGGGCGCGGCCTACTTCCTTCTCGGCGAAGCGTCTGGGCGACCCGCCTACAGGTCTCTCGTCCGGATAGCACTCTCCGGCTTTGTCCTGGGGCTGGCGGTAGCGACGCGATTCGCTAACGCCGTCCTGGTGCCTCTCTATCTGATCCCGCTGCTGGGCTACCATCTCCGCGCCCAGGCGATCTCCCGTCGCTCGTTAGGGCTGTCGCGGCTTCTCTCGCCGAGAGCGATACAGGACGTCCTGGCCTTCGGAGTCCCTCTTCTCGTATGGGCGGTTTTCATCTGCGCCTACAACTACGTACGCTTTGCCAGCCCCTTCACCACAGGCTACCTGCCGGAGGAATCCTTCTCCGCGCCCTGGCTGACGGGCATCGTGGGGCTACTGGTCAGCCCCGGTCGAGGGCTGCTGTTCTTCTGTCCCGTGCTGGTGCTGTGCTTGCCGGCTGCCCCGGTCTTCTTCCGCCGGCATCGAGTGGAAGCGGCCCTGGTCTTCCTCGTCTCTGCCTGCTACGTGCTGCTCTACGGCAAGTGGTTCATGTGGCATGGGGGCTACGCCTGGGGCCCCAGGTTCCTCGTGCCCATCTTGCCCTTGCTGTGTCTCGCCCTCGCGCCGCTTTTCGACGGGTGGAGAGGCATGAGACAATGGGTCTTCGGGGGCTTGTTTGCCCTGAGCGCCGCCATCCAGTTGCTCGCCTCCAGCGTGGACTTCTCCCTGCATCAGGAGGCGCTGCTGGAGACGGGCATTCCTCTCTTCGACCCGGTCACCTTCTTCGATCCGCGATACTCACAGCTCTGGGGCACGCTCTCTTTCTTGAAGCCTGAGACCCTGGACTTCGCGTGGATCCAGAGTGAGCCGGCGTTATGCGTCGACGTGCTGGCTGTGGCCACGGGCGTGCTGCTGGTCGCCCTGTGTGTGGTTGGTCTGGTGGTCGTGTTGCGGCAAGCCGCCTCCGTCAGGCAGCAGCAGGCACTTGTACTGGTGGTGCTGCCCTTGCTCGTGGCGACGGGGTGTGCGCTCTCGCTGGCCTGGTACAAGGACGGCAGCCACGTCGACTACGTACAGATGCTGGAGTTCCTAGAGCTAAACTCCCAGCCCGGCGACGCCGTCATCCAGAACTCGCCCACGGAGACCGCTCTCTTCCAGAATCAGTACAAGGGCCACCTGCCGACCTACGGCACGTTCGAGGGAGAGCAACCTCTCTCCTCGGACACGGCAACACTCCTGGAGGGGCTGGGGAGCGCTCATACCCGTTTCTGGCTTATCCCCGAGGGCCTCCCGCCTCAACTAAGCTCCCTGGACCGCTGGTTCACCGACAGGGGCTGGTCGCCGAGTCATTACAGTTTCGGAGACGAACGGCTAACGCTCTACTCCCGGCCCTAGCCGCGGGGACTGGTGCGGACCAGTGATCGGCAACTTGCCCCCACAGTGGCGAGAGGTACCGATCGCCGCGACGCATGCCTCGGGGTCTTCCACCGGCCCAATGACTCGTTGCTGCGCCCCCCGGCCTATGATAAGATTAGCGCCGAACAACAACCAGGCAGGAGGCCTCCCTTGGCCCTTCTCAAGCGGAAGAGAGCCCTCACCCAGCTCGTCCTGATCGCCCTCTACCTCGTCTTGACCCTGGTCCTCACCTATCCCCTGGTGACTCACTTCAGCACGCACGTCCTGGGGACCGATATCTGGGCCTTCGACGAGTACACCTTCATCTGGAACATGTGGTGGTTCAAGCATGCCTTGCTTGAACTCCAGTCGAACCCCTTGTACTCGGAATACATCTTCTACCCGCTGGGCATCAGCCTGGTCCTGTACACGTACAACCTCTTCAACGCTTTGGTGTCGCTCCCGTTGCAGCCCTGGCTCGGGCTTCCTGCCATCGCCAACCTGATCAACGTCCTCTCTCTCGCTTTCTCCGGGTACGGCACATACCTCCTGCTCCGCTACCTGCTGCGGGTTGACGAGCAGCAGGGGGTCCGGGTGCTGCCCCTCGAATGTGCGGCCTTCGTGGGTGGGCTGGTCTACGCCTTCTCCTCGTACCACTTCGTCTACGCCGCTCTGGGGCACAACGAATTGGTGAGCACGCAATGGCTGCCCCTCTACGTTCTCTTCCTGACCAAGACCCTCCATGAGAGACGGTGGCGCAACGCAGTCCTGGCGGGGGTTGTGGCCGGCCTGGCCATGCTCTGCGACATGCTCTTCGGCGTCTTCCTGGCCTTCATGACCCTTGTCGTTCTCGGCTTCGCGGGTCGGCGACTGGTCGCCAGCCTGGCCTTCGCCAAGCGGTTGGGTGTGCTCCTGCTGGCCTTCCTGGTCGTTTACGGCGCGGTGGCATATCCCGTCGTTACAGAGTTCCTGCGAGGCGAATACGCCATGCAGGGCTGGGGCCACTCCGAGAAGCTCCTGGTGGACCTCTTTGGCTTCACCACGCCCACCGCGCTGCATCCGCTGTTCGGCACCGACTGGAGCCAGGAGCTTATCGCCGTCCGAGAGGGAACGGCCCGTTTCGCGGACGTGAACACAGTCTTCGTGGGCTGGGCGGTGCTTCTGCTAGCTCTCTTCGCTGCCCTCAGGTACCTGAAACGGGTCAGGGCCTGGGTAGTTGGGGCCCTGGTGTCGGCAGTCCTGGCTATGGGGCCGCTGCTGCACATTAACGGGCGCTCCGTCTTCGACCTCGATGGGCTGCAGGTGAACGTACCTCTGCCCTTCATAATCCTGCACTACATCCCCTTCGTCAATGCCAATCGCGTGCCCCACCGGTTCAGCGCCGTACTCATGCTGTGCCTGGCCGTGCTGGTGGGCTTCGCGGTTTATGCGATCCTCCTCCGTCTGAAAGGCAGAACCGCGGTTCTGGTCGTCTCGGCTACCCTATCGGCCCTGGTGCTCTTCGAGCACCTATCTGTGCCTATGCCCCTCACAGACGCCAGGGTGCCAGACTGGTACTACGAACTGGCGCAGGAACCCGGCGATTTCGCCATTGTGGAGTTCCCGCTGGGGTGGCGCAACAGCTTCGGGGTCTTCGGAGTGGAGCGTACCCAGGCCGAGTACTACCAGACCATCCACCACAAGAGACTGCCTTCGGGCAACATCTCGCGCAACCCAGCGTTCAAATTCGAGTACTTCCAGCGCCTTTCTGTGTTCGATTCCATTGCCCGAGTGGAGTCGTACGAGGAACTGGATCCCTCCCGAGTGGAACAGGATCGCCTCCTGGTAGAAGACCTGATCTACTTCTTCGACATCCGCTACCTGGTCTTCCAGCCTATCGTGCCCGACCGTCCGCCCTACTCAGACACACGTCCGCAGGTGGAGGCGTACGTCCAGCAGGTCTTCCCGGTGGAGAAGGTCTACCAGGACGAGGATGGGTTCACGGTGTACCAGGTTCAACAGCCCGAGGCGCGTACCGAGGTCAACATCGACTTCGGCACGGAGGGAGCACGGCTCTACCAGGGGGAGGGATGGAGCCGCGATGAGATGATAGGCGGCGCTTCCGCCAACTGGTCTGAGTCCACGAGCGCCCAGGTCTTCGTTCCACTGCGCCAGGCGGGAGACTACGAAATGAGCTTCCGCGCCCTGGCCTTCTCCTTCGAGGGCGCTTCAGGGCAGACTCTGGAGGTGATCGTCAACGGCCACCGGCTGCCGGAGCGCTTCTCTATCGGTCCCTCCTGGGACATCTACACTCTGAGTGTCCCCAGCGAGTGTCTGAAGAGCGGACTCAACAAGGTGGTTCTGGACTTCGCCTACGCAGCGTCTCCAAGCGATGTTCTGCCTGGCAGCTTCGAAGTGGGCAGCACTGGTGTCACCTCGCCTGTGGAGATCACCGTCAACAGCGCGGGCCTCCAGGCCGGTGACTTTGCCTATATCACGGTGGACGGAGAGGACGCGTCCACCCACCGGCGCGGGTACAACGTGGCTGTGATAGACGCTCAGACGGGCGTCGTGGTGCAGACCGCGGGTTTCGACACCTTCGCCAACGAGTTCGAGTCGCAGGATCTGGCGGATTTCATAGCCGAGATTATCGACGGCCACATCGTGGCCGTGGCGGTCAAGGAAGACGGTGCAGCCCATCTCACCGAGGCGGCGGTCCAAGCCCTGCGCTCCCTGGGCGCCCAGACAGACATACGCAACACTGAGTACCTGTCTCACTCTATCATCGGAGTCAAGGGAGCCGCTGAGGGGTCCGCGCTCGAAGCCGCCGGCGAGGGTAACTCCTACCTGCACGTAGGCAAGAACCCCGACCAGCGTACCCTGTCCGTGGCGATTGATTACGTCAACGTAGAGCTCAGATGATGCTCCCTCGACCAGGATCAACGCGTGCGGACGCCGTGATGGGGCCGCTGTTGGTCCTGGGCAGCCTCTCTCTTTATGTCAAGACGCTGGCGCCCACCCTGCTCATGGCCGACGCAGCCGAGTTCCAGCTTGCCTGCTACACCTTGGGCATCGCTCATCCCACAGGATATCCTCTATACACGATGCTGGGCTGGGTGTGGTCGCACCTGGTACCCCTGGGCGACGCGGCCTACCGTGTCAATCTCTTGTCTGCGGTCTTCGCCGGTTCGTGTGTGGGGCTTCTCTACCTGCTCCTGCTGAGGGTGGTGCGTCGCGCGTTGCCAACCTCTCATGAGGCCAGCCTCCGGGCCGTGGCTTTCCTCGCCACGGCAGCCCTGGCCGTATCCCGTACCTTCTGGTCTCAGGCCGTCAGAGCCGAGGTCTACGCTCTGAACAGCCTCTTCGTTGTGGCTACGCTGTACCTCCTGTTGGTCTGGGCTGACTCTAGAGCGCCGCGTACCCTCCAGGCGGCGGCCTTGGTCTACGGCTTGAGCCTGACGCATCACGTGACCATGATCCTCTTGCTCCCTGCGTTTCTAGTGTTCGTGTGGCTGACCGACCGCTCCGTGCTCCGCAATCCCAGACTGGCCGGGAGGCTGCTTCTACTTACGGTGCTCCCCCAAGCGTTCTACCTGTACATCCCCTGGCGGGCGCCCGCCACCCCCTATCTGTACCTTCATCTATCCCCTGGGCGTACCCTGGAGCTCTACGACAACAGTGTGCGCGGTTTCGTGAGCTTCCTCACGGCGGAGATGTTCCAAGGGCAACTGGGCTACCAGGCACCCGTCATGGAGCGGCTAGCGATGGCGGCCACGCAGCTCCAGCGGCAGTTCGGTGTCGCCGGGCTGGGCCTGGGCCTGCTGGGGGTAGTCAGGCTGGCTCTACCGTCGAGTGGTCAGGCCTCGCGCCGGGTCCTACTATTCCTCGGCCTGGCCTACTCCGCTGTGGTGGCCTTCACCCTGTTCTATCACATCGGCGACATCCAGGTGCTCTACACGCCCTCGTACATCCTCTTCGCGCTGTGGATGGGGGTGGGCATGGCCTGGCTCCTGGAGGTCGTTCGTAGTGCGCGCTTCAGTGACTCTTCCTTCCTGGGCAGGGCTCTCTCTTGTGGTCTGATCGCACTGTTCGCCCTTCTGCCACTCGGCTCGCTGTGGAACAACTACTCCAGCGTGGACAGGAGCGGGGACTACGCCGCTAGACACTGGGCGGAGGCCATACTCTCTCAGCCCATCCCCGAGGGAGCCATCCTGATCTCCAACGACCGCAACGAGATCACGCCCCTTCTGTATCTGCAATACGTGGAAGGCCAGAGGCCTGACCTGCTGACCATGTTTCCCCTCATGCTCCCCAGCGACGAGTACTCCAACGTGGTGCGAGTTATAGATGGTGTCCTGGACGTGGATCGCCCCTTGCTGCTGGTGAAGTCTATGCCTGGCCTGGAGATCAAGTACCAGATGGAACCGGTGGGAGAACTGGTCCAGATCATTGGATCGGCGATCGCCGGAGCGCCGGAGCATCCCGTCAACCTGAGCCTGGGCGATAGCCTGACTCTACTGGGCTACGACCTGGACCCAGACGAGCCTTCAGGAGGCGGGGAACTGCAAGTCAGCCTCCATTGGCGCGTGGAACAGAACCTCTCCGAGGACTACCACACCTACGTCCATCTGCTGGACCAGGGAGGACAAGTAATAGCCCAGAGCGATCATCGCCCTGGGCAGGAGTACTACCCCTCGAGCCTGTGGCAGGTTGGGGAGACCTTGTTGGATGTCCACCTGCTGTCTGTTCCTGCGGACGCAGGACTCGGCCAGTGCACGCTCGTGGCTGGTGCCTACGAGTACCCCTCACTGGTGCCGCTGGGTACAGCGCTCACTCTGGGGCAGTGATCCGTCGCGGGCTGGCCGCAGGAGATCAGGCCGCTCCCCCACCAGCCCGGTCCGACCCTCAAGTGCGTCTTACGGCGTGTACCTTCTGACGGTCAGGGGGATGAAGAAGGCGTCCGTTTGGATCTCGTCCGCTCCGATGTCGAGCAGTGCACCCGTACGCCTGTCCCCATCGTAGTCGAAGTACAGCTCGTCAACGGTCGTCCCTGAGTCGATGCACTGAGAGTCGGCGTCCAGATGGTGGTCGTCGTTCCCGGGGTCCACGAAGTCGGGATCCACGCTGATGTCGCCACTACCGGGTGACACATTGAGGTAGTTGGTCGTGTTGCCCCAGACGTCGTTGTTGGCCAGCGTCACCGAAGCACCTGCCACCTTCTCAATGCCAGCGGTGTGGTTGACAACGACGTTATTGGTCAGCTTCAGCATGCCGCTTGCGTTGTCGTCGATGTAGATTCCCGTGCTGGAGGAGTCGCCTACGATGGTGTTATTGGCGATTTCCACGCTGTTGTCTGCGGTATGCAGCGATGTGTCGACGACATCAGCGCTGTTGCGGACAACATAGTTGTTGGCGATCCTTCCTCCGTCGTAGCCCGCTGCGAGAACGACACCTCCCCCACTGTGTAGCGCGTGGTTCTCCAGGATCACCACACCTTCCAGGTCCACGTTCCCATACATGTATACCCCTCCACCATACGTGGCTTCGTTGTACGCTATCAGGTTGTCGGTCCCCTGGAGGAGGTGACCTGGGAGTAGGGGTGGAGGTAGAGACCACCTGCGTGGAGTTGCGAGTCTGACGGGTTTGTGTTGCTCAAGATGCACGTGCCCTCGAGAACAGCCTTTCCTTCCGCACCATAGGGCCCGTACAGCGCTAGCCCCCCTCCGAAGCAATAGCCGGAGTGGCTAGGGTGGCTGGTGTTGAAGGTGATGTCGCTGTCCGTCAGGGTGATTGTGCCGTTGTGCACGAACACCCCTCCTCCGTAAGCCGCTTGAGCAAGGCTGGATCCCGTCGGACTGATCACGTTGCTCGTCACCACCACGTTGCTGAGCGTCGGAGATGCACTCAACACGTACACCCCTCCGCCCTTTTGGGCCTGCCCGTTGGTGAGGGTAAGGCTCTCCAGCGTGGCTTCGCTCCCATCCGTGATGCAGACCACTGAGCCTGACGCGTCACCGTCGATCACCGTATACGAGGGATCTGTGTAGGTCTGCACCGTGCAGTCCTTGTTCCAGCCACCCTGCAAGGTGATGTCCTCGGTGATGACCAGGGTCTCGTGCCATGTTCCGTAGACGATCCTTACCGTGTCCCCGTCGCCCGCATCGTCGATCGCATCCTGAATGCTGTAGGACGCCGCGGGCGCGCACAGAGTGGCCGCACCCGCGGGAGTAGCCGTGCCCATCATCGCCAACCACCAGCCCACGGCGGCGAACAACCCCATGGCCAGAGCAACGGTCGCAAGCAGAAGCGGTCTTTTCATCGACATGTCTCCCTTCGTCTTGGAATGGCAGTCAAGGCCTCACTGCTACCGGAGGCACCACAGCCACCCGGCGGGCGGACAGTGGGCGAGAGTATAGCAGCCACAACACGAGAGCGCAAACCGGGGCAGCGAAGCCGTATGATCGCACACGTCGCGGACGCAGATGCGAGCACCAACGAAACAAGCCACGACAATGGGCTCACCGACTCGTCCGGCTGCAACGGGGGATCCGCAGGGGAAGCGTAGGATTATCGTAGGGTAATCGTGGCCTTTTCGACGGGAATCGTAGGATTCTCGAAGATCAATCGTCCAGCACCAGGACCTAGAATGCGGTATTATGGAAGCGTCTGGGGATCTGAGTCTTTTTCCTCCTTTCGTTCTCCCTCCTCCTCACCCCAAGGAGGAGGGAGAATCGTGTCTGGCGCCAGAAAACAGAGCTACTTGGCTGGCGATCTCCTCTCCTTGGCGCAGCGGGGCGGCCCCCGCTATAATCATCTCCACACAGGAGACCGCCCGTGGTGGCCCACAGAGTCCTCGCGCTTTCGCTCTCCATAGCCCTTCTGGTCGTTGGCTGTTCCCCAGCGGACGGACAATCGTCGGTCACTCCCGCCCTGCCCATGCCAACCACTCGCCTCCCTACCCTGCCGCCGGCCAGTCCAACGCTCGAACCGGAGCCCACCCCTTCCCCTACCACGGTAGTCCCCGAGTGGATGACTCACCAACAGTTGGCCATGACGGAGGCTGCACGCTCAGACATCCTGGCGCTGGAGCACCTGTGTCGCTACGATATCGACCTGACCGTGGGGGTGGAATCATTGATTCTGGCGGGCAAGCAGACCACCGTGTACACCAACAACCAGGACCATGCTTTCGATGAGCTGTACTTCAACCTCTTCCCCAACTCCTCACGCTTCGCCGCGTCCATGGAGGTCACATCCGTGGCCGTGGGTGATGTGCAAGAGGAACCCCTATACGACAACGGGGGCACAGTATTGAGGGTTCCTCTGCCAGAGCCGTTGGCTCCCGGCGAAAGTGTCACCGTTGGGCTGGATTTCACCGCCCGTGTGCCCCACGTGCAGAAGAACTACTACCTGGTCTTCGTGATGGCCCAGGGCGTGCTGTCCCTGGGCGACTGGCATCCCATGGTGGCCGTCTACGACGAGGAGGGTTGGAACCTCGCATACCCCGAGGGCACCATCGGGGAGATCGTGTACAGTGAGAGCGCCTTCTACACAGTCCGTCTCACCCTGCCCCAGGGGCTTGGGTTGGACGTCATCGCCACGGGCGTGGAGGCCGAGCGCACCAGCAACGGAGACGGCACGGAGACAGTCGTCTACCATAGCGGGCCGGTCCGTGACTTCCACCTGCTGCTCAGCGACCGGTACGAAGTGGCTAGTGCCACCGTGGGCGACACAATCATCAACTCCTTCTACTGGCCCGAGCACGAGGCGTGCGGCAAGGAAGCACTGGCCTTCGCCGAGGCAGCGTTGGGCCTCTACGATCAGCTGTTCGGGTCGTACCCATTCACCGAGCTGGACCTGGCCGAGGCAGATCTCTGGCCATGGGCCATCGAGTGGCCCGGGCTGATTCTGGTGGGCGAGCCTCTGTACTCCGACCCGGAGGAGGAGTGTGGCGAATGGCATGTGGTTCACGAGGTGGCCCATCAGTGGTGGTATAGCGTGGTCGGCAACGATCAGGTCGACCACCCATGGCTCGACGAGGCGCTGGCTAACTACTCCACCGTTCTCTACTACCGCCTGCTGCGTGATGCAGACACAGCAGAGGCCGCTTTCGAGGAGCACATCAGGGGGAGGTACGAGGCCTACGTTCGAGCCTACGGCGACGGCATCGTGGGCGGCCCCACCAGACACTACACCAGAGCCAGTTACTATCCTCTGGTCTATGCGAAAGGCGCGCTATTCCTGGAGGCCCTGCAAGAGCTCATGGGCGATGACGCCTTCTTCGATGGACTACAAAGCTACTACCGGGGGTACAAGTACGGCGTAGCCAGGCCCGAAGGGTTCCTTCAGACCATGGAGGGGGCCCACGGGGGATCGCTGGAGGAGTTCTACCGGCGCTGGGTGCAGAGCGCCGAGGGTCTCTGACGCGCAAATCCGTGTCGCTGGCGAGGAACAAGGCGGCAGCAAACATCGTCGTACCAGTGACAGAGAACAGAAGGAGGACCCCGGACAATGCGTAGGTTTCCAGTTCGATTATCGAATCTCAGTCGCGGTTTCCTGGCCCTGGCTTTGGCCCTGCTATCGCTGGCCGGCTGCACGCCGGAGCAGACACCACTGCCCTCTCCTCAACCGTCAGCGTCGCCAACGCCGGTCTCCGCGCCGGAGGCCATCACGGGCATCGGTTTCTTGACCAGCCCCGTCCTGGTGGAGCAGACGGCCTTCGCCAGCTACGAATCCGTGACGGCCAACGTGCCTCTGGAGTACATCGGGTACGCCTTGCCCCTGGAGCTCTCCGAGGTCAGCAACCTCGATCTGTATGGGTTCAGTGGCATGCAGATGGACTACCTGGGGGCGAACGGATTCGTGGTCGCGCCCACAGAACAGAGAGAGTTCTACACGCTCTACCAGAGCGTTGAAGGGCAGCAGAAGCCTCTGTTCGTGAGCACCGATTCTGTGCTCCACGTGTATCACCTGCTGTTCGACAAGGTGCTGCGCACGGCCGAGGAGGAGTACTTCGTCTTTGATCTCCTCGATCTGACGCACGGCATGTTGTGGGCCTCCCAGGATCAGTTCCAGGCCCTCCAGGGCACCGCCCTCGAAGAGGTGGCGCGACGCAACGTAGCCTATTTCGCCGTGGCCCTCACGCTCCTCGATCCGCAGGCGGAGATACCCTCTGAAGTACGAGGGGAGGTGGAAGAGGAGTTGGCCCGCATCGAGGCTCACAAGGGCTTCGCCGAGTCAGCGATCCTGCCCGGCTATGAAGAGGATTACAGCCAGTACGTGCCCAGAGGGCACTACACCCGCAACGAGACCCGCCAGAGGTACTTCAAGGCTATGATGTGGTACGGGCGGATCAACTTCCGCCTCAAAGAGCTGGACGAGACGCGGTCTGCCTTGCTCATCGCCCAGGCGCTGTCACGAGTGGAGATTGGAGGGGAGCCCGCCTCGCGCATCTGGGAACGCATCTACGAGCCTACGGTCTTTTTCGTGGGTGCCACCGATGATCTCAACATCCACGATTTCCAGAACCTGATCACCGAGGTGTATGGGGAGATCCCCGAGGCACCTGACGTCTTCGCGGACGACACTCTGCTCCAGGACTTCATCGAAGCCGCACGTGAGCTACCGCCGCCGCAGATCAACTCCATGTGGGTCTGGGTGTCGGAGGATCGGGGAGAGGCGACCCAGGGGTTCAGATTCATGGGCCAGCGCTTCGTCATCGACGCCTACGTGTTCCAGCAGCTCATCTACAGCAACGTGGAAGACCGTTTTCTGCCCAAGGGTCTGGACGTTCTCTCGGCCATGGGATCCGAAGAGGCGTTCCACCTGCTGGACGAGATGGGGGAGACGCAGTACCCCGGCTACGTCGAGCAGATGGAGAAGGTGCGGGGCGAGATAGCAGCCCTGGAGATGGATAGCTGGACCCAGAACCTGTATTGGTCGTGGCTGTTTGCGCTGCGATCCATGATCGAGGTCAAGGAGGGACAGTACCCTGCGTTCATGCAGACGCGTGCCTGGCTCCACAAAGACCTCCATACGGCCCTGGGGAGCTGGACCGAACTGAAGCACGATACCATCCTGTATGCCAAGCAGGCATACGCCGAGTTGACCGCTATGCCACCTCAGGCGCCCGTCCGGGGCTACGTGGAGCCAAACCCGGAGGCATACGCCCGGCTGGCCGCTCTCACCCGTATGACCCTGGACGGTCTGGGCCAGCGGAGCTTGCTGTCCTCTGAGGACAAGGACAGTCTGGAGTATCTGGAAACGGTACTGCTCTCCCTGAAGACCATCGCCGAGAAGGAGTTGGCGGGAGAGAGCCTCACCAACGACGAGTACTACTTCATCGACTCCTACGGCGGCGTGCTGGAGGGTCTGACCATCGCTGCGGCCGACAAGGCGGAGCCCGGCGGCTCTTTGGACGAAGAGGAGGCCGCCGTGGTGGCCGACGTGGCCACCGATCCCAACAGCGGCCAGGTCCTGGAAGAGGCCGTGGGCAGGGTCTTCGGAATCTACGTCGTAGTGGAGGCGGAAGGAAGCCTGGCTGTTGCCCAGGGAGGCGTCTTCTCCTACTACGAGTTCGCCTGGCCCATCAGTGACCGGCTGACGGACGAGGCTTGGCGCGAGATGCTGGAGAGTGGTCAAGCGCCCTCGCGACCGGAATGGACCTCTAGCTTCATCCCCCAGTAGACGGCCGCCGCCTCGAATCCTGAGAGGGTCCGTACCCCCTCGGCAAGGCGTGATGAGCCCCAGCACGGGCTGGCCTTCGCGAGGGTCAGCCCGTTTGACGTCCCTGCACGTCAGGAATCACACGGCCAGCGCGACAGCGAGCCACCGCGTTTGACAGAGAGCAACGCCGTAGGCTATAATAGTAAGTGCAAATCCTACCGCGGTGGTCCGATTTTCGAGCGGCGCGACGTTCAATCGGGACCACCTTTTGCACGTGGGGACAGGTCCCAGCGAGCCTGGAGATAGACTGCCTATCTGTCCTCGAAGGGAAACGCATGAGCGCAACTCTGATCATTGGGGCGGGGATAGCGGGCATGCAAGCCGCTCTGGACATCGCAGATGCGGGGTTCAAAGCCTACCTGGTGGAGCAGGAACCGAGCATCGGCGGCAGGATGGCCCAGTTGGACGAGACTTTCCCCACCCTGGACTGCTCCTCGTGCATCCTTACTCCCAAGATGGTCAGCGTGGGTGGTCACTCGAACATCGAGTTGCTGACCTACTCAGAAGTGGCCGAGGTGCAGGGCCAGGCCGGTCGCTTCAAGGTGAAGGTCAGAAAGAAACCACGCTACATCGACACCGACAAGTGCACTGGGTGCGGCGTCTGCGCCGAGAACTGCCGGCTCAAAGATAGGATCGACAGCGAATTCAACGTGCAAATGGGCAAGAGGGGAGCAGCGTATCTGCCCTTCCCCCAGGCCGTGCCCTTGAAGTACACGATCGACGGCGAGCACTGTCTGATGATACAGCGCGGCAAGTGCGGGAAATCCCCTCCTTGCCAGGATGCTTGTCCCGCAGGGGCCATCGATTTCCAGCAGCAGGAAGAGATCCTCGATCTGGAAGTAGCTTCCATCATCGTGGCCACCGGGTTTGACCCCTTCGACCCGCTCCTCAAGCCCGAGTACGGATACGGCATCTACGACAACGTGATCACCGGGCTCCAGTTCGAGCGCCTCTCCTCGGCCTCCGGTCCCACCTACGGAGAGATCAAGCTCGACGGCAAGGAGATCAACGACGTCGTGTTCATCCAGTGCGTAGGCAGCCGCGATCCCAACCTGGGCAACGCCTACTGCTCTCGGGTGTGTTGCATGTACACGGCCAAGCACGCGCACCTGGTGAGAGAGAAGTTGCCGGGGGCCAAGGTGACGGTCTTCTACATAGACATCAGAGCCTTCGGCAAGGGGTTTGAGGAGTTCTACGACCGCGTAAGGGAAAACCACGTCAGATACCGGCGTGGGAATCCGTCGGAGATAGTGAAGCGTGGCGACCGGCTCGTGGTCAAAGCCGAGGACACTCTCCTCGGGAAACCGGTGGAAGTAGAGGCCGATCTCGTCGTCCTGGCCGTGGGACTGGTCCCCCGGCAGGACACAGAAGCCATGGCCCGACTTCTGGGCCTGAGCCAGAGCGACGATGGCTTCCTTCAGGAAGCTCATCCCAAGCTGCGGCCCACGGACACCGGCATCGAGGGCATCTACATGGCCGGCTGCTGTCAGGGCCCGAAGGACATCCCCGACGCCGTTGCCCAGGCCAAAGCCGCGGCTTCCTCAGCCATAATCGTCATGTCGCGGTCTTCTTCCCAGGCCAGCTCAGATCAGGAGTAAAGAGGAGAATGGAAGCCGAGCAGGATCTTCTGGAGCGTTGCGATCTCTGGGCGTGTATCCAGTGCGGCAAGTGCACCGGCGGCTGCCCGGTGTCCTTCAAGACCGCTCTGAACATCAGGCGGTTGATCTACCAGGCCCTCGTGGACGGACAACTCAGCCCGGAGGGCATGGAGGAGCTGTGGGATTGCACCACCTGCGGCACGTGTGTCCTGCGCTGTCCGAAGGAGGTCGAACCATCCGAGCTGATCATAAGACTACGCACCACGCTCGTCGACGGAGGCGTGATCCCGCCGTCTATCAGGGATGCTCTTACCAGCGTGTTCAGGCACGGCAATCCTTCTCTGATGCCACCCGACGAGCGAGCCGACTGGGCGGAGGGCCTCGAGGTCAAGAACATCGCCGATGGAGCCGAGATTCTCTACTTCGTGGGTTGTATTCCATCGTACGACGATCGAGCCCAGAGGATCGCCAAGGCTCTGGTCAAGATCTTCCAGAAGGCAGAGGTCGATTTCGGCATCCTGGGCGTCGACGAGAAGTGCTGCTGCAGCGAGGTGCGGCGTGTGGGCGAGGAAGGACTCTTCGAATACATGGTGGAGGAGCAGCAAGAGCTCTTCAGCGCCCATAACGTGAAGCAGATCGTCACCACCTCGCCCCACTGCTACAACACGTTCAAGAACGAGTACGAGGGCCTGGACATCAAGGTCCAGCACTACACGCAGTTCGTGGCGGAGTTGATAGAGCAGGGCCGGCTTCCGTTCATTGGTGAGTTGGAGCAAGTCGTCACCTACCACGATCCTTGCTTTCTCGGCAAGCAGAATGGCGTCTTCGACGAACCGCGCCGCATCATCCAGAGCATCCCTGGGGTGGACTTCCGGGAGATGGATCGTATCAGGGACAGGAGCCTGTGCTGTGAAGGTGGGGGCGGCAGAATGTGGTGGGAAGGGACCAATCCCGAGGAGCGTCTCGCCACCTCGCGGTTCGAGGAAGTGCTGAGTGTCGGAGCCGACGTGCTGGCCGTCGCTTGTCCCTTCTGTCTGCTCACTTTCGAGCTGGCGGCCAAGGCCGGAAGCTACGACGAGAAGGTGCAGGTCCTGGACATCACGGAACTGCTGGCTCGAGTGATCTGAGGTAGCGGCTGCCACAGCAGGAGGCAAGATGGCACCGAAAGTTGGCGTATACGTCTGTCATTGCGGAATCAACATCGCCCGCACGGTAGACGTGGAAGCGGTGGCTAAGACAGCCTCAGCGCTGCCCAACGTCGCCGTCGCCAGGGACTACATCTACATGTGTTCAGACCCTGGGCAGCAGTTGATACAGGACGACATACGCGATCTCGGGCTCGATCGTGTGGTCGTGGCTTCGTGCTCGCCCCGCATGCACGAACTCACCTTCAGAAGAGCCATTCAAGAAGCGGGTCTCAACCCCTACTACCTTCAGATAGCCAACATCCGGGAGCAGTGCTCCTGGGTGCACACCGATCGTGACGCCGCGACCGAGAAGGCCAAGGGAGTCGTCGGGGCCGCGGTTTCCAGAGCGTGCCTTCTCCAGCCCCTGGAGGAGCGAGACGCCCAGGTTACACCCTCGGCACTCATCCTCGGGGGTGGTATCGCCGGTCTCCAGGCAGCCCTGGACATCGCCGACGCGGGGTACTCGGTCTACATAGTGGAGAAGGAAGTTGCGGTCGGCGGCCACTTGGCCCACCTGGCTAGGACCTTCCCCACGCTGGAGAGCGTGCCAGCACTGCTTTATGAAGTCGTCGAGAGAGTCGTGAGCCATCCCCACATTGAGGTGCTCACGGAGTCACGAGTAGTCGATGTGGATGGATTCATCGGCAACTTCCACGTCCAGGTGGAGCACGCATCGGGGGACGGGGACAAGCCCGCCACAACCGAGCTCGGTGTGGGCGCCATCGTGGTCGCCACGGGCTTCGAGAACTTCGATGCCGCGCTCAAGCCAGAGTACGCGTATGGGACCTACGACCGGGTGATCACCGCGCCCGAGCTGGAGAAGCTCCTCGTCGAGTCCGAAACCACCGAAGAAGCGAACCCTCTCATAGATGGGGAAACCAAAGACGTAGTGTTCATTCAGTGCGTGGGCAGCAGGGACCGCAATGGGGGCAATCCCTACTGTTCGCGCGTGTGCTGCATGTATACGGCCAAGCAGGCCTATCTGTTGAGGGAGCGTCTGCCAGATGCCCGCATCACAGTGTTCTACATGGATGTTCGCGCGTTCGGCAAGGGCTTCGAACAGTTCTATGACCGGGTGAGGGAAGAGAGGGTCCTCTACCGGCGAGGCAACCCGTCCGAGATCTCTAGAAGAGGAGACAGGCTCGTCGTAAGGGCTGAGGACACGCTTCTGGGAAAGCCCATCGAGGTCGAGGCGGACCTTGTGGTACTAGCCACGGGTCTCGTGCCCAGGCACGATGCCAACGACATCGCTACCTTGCTGAAGCTTACCAGGTCCGGGGACGGGTTCTTCATGGAGCTCCATCCCAAGCTGAGGCCCGTCGACACCACGACGGATGGGGTCTTTCTGGCCGGGTGCTGCCAGGGACCCAAGGACATCACGGACACCATCGCCCAGGCCAAGGCAGCCGCCTCTTCGGCTCTGATCCCATTGTCGCTGGGCAAGGTACGAGTGGAGTCTGTCACCTGCTCTGTGGATCCACTGCTCTGTTCGGGATGTGGGTTGTGCGCCGAGGCGTGTGTCTACGGGGCACTCGACCTCGATCAGCGCAGGGGCGTGATGAGCGCCAACCAGGTGCTCTGCAAGGGATGTGGGGCCTGTTCCACCGCCTGCCCGTCTGGAGCCATTATTCTCAA
>Ga0315553_10001020_pt1 | contig 23905 bp, 17 predicted proteins | sample SalMarSW160140MG_FD_203099 | JGI IMG/M metagenome (GOLD analysis project Ga0315553, IMG submission 203099) | Salt marsh sediment microbial communities from the Plum Island Ecosystem LTER, Massachusetts, United States - Salt Marsh Sediment SW1601-40 ... | reverse complement strand
GGAGATGTGGTCGCGCAATCTCGCCAACCTGATGATGAGCCCGCTCAAGCCGGTCGAATTCATCATCGCGCTCATGATCATGAGCGTGGTGCGGCTGCTGATTGGATTGATCCCCGTCTCGCTTCTGGCGATCGCCTTCTTCGGATTCAACCTCTACGGTTTCGGCTTGGCGTTGGCGGCGTTTTTCGCCAATCTGATCCTGACGAGTTGGGCGGTCGGGATATTCGTGTCAGGCCTCGTTCTGCGCAACGGGCTCGGCGCGGAGAATCTCGCCTGGACCATCATGTTCGTCTTTCTGCCGCTCACGTGCGTCTATTATCCGGTCTCGGTCCTGCCCCCCTTCCTGCAATACGTCGCCTGGGCGTTGCCGCCCACCTATGTCTTCGAAGGCATGCGCGCGCTCCTGATCGACCACGTTTTCCGCGCCGATCTGATGCTGCAAGCCCTTGCGCTGAATGTCGTTTTCTTCACCGCGGGCGCGCTCGCCTTCCTGCAATTGCTCAATAGCGCCCGCCGTCACGGCTCATTGCTGCAGACGGGGGAATAGACGCGGGCTTGGTGGTCGCGGTGATCCGCCCGGCATCCTGAGCAACTCTTTCATTAAACTTACGCCGCGGCGCGCGTTTTCTATTGCGCATTGCAGCCATCAGTCGCATTTTTGATACAGAATAAAAAAATGTTGCTGCCGCGGCGTTAAGATATTTTTTATTGTAGGAGTAAAATCATGACAATTAGCGATACCGGCGGCCCGCCGCCTTTCGGAGGCGACGGGAATGTTGGGCTATCTTCGCCGCTTTATTGGTTTTACGAGATGACGCACGCGGCGCTCAACCCGTCGCGGGCCATTGCCGACGCGACGCGGCTCTATTTCGACAACCCCGCCAATCCGTTGTCGCAAACGACCATTGGCAAGTCGGTGGCCGCCGCCTGTGAGCTATTTGAGCGCGCGACGCGACGCTACAGCCAGCCCGAATGGGGAATCTCCGAGACGGTCGTCGACGGAAAAACCGTTCCGGTTCGCATCGAGGCGTTGTGGGAACGCCCATTCTGCAAGCTCCTGCATTTCGATCGCGACGTCGGCTTCCACCACCGGCCCGATCCGCGCGTGCTCCTGGTGGCGCCCATGTCGGGCCACTACGCGACGCTGCTGCGTGGAACCGTACAGGCGATGCTTCCGCAACACGACGTCTACATCACCGAGTGGGTGGACGCCCGGATGATCCCGATCAACGAAGGGCCGTTCGATCTCGACGATTACATCGACTACCTGATTGCGATGATGCATCTGCTTGGCAGCGATACGCATGTGTTGGCCGTTTGCCAGCCATCCGTTCCGGTACTGGCGGCAATCGCCCTCATGGAAGCAAATGGCGATGACCACGTCCCCGAATCGATGACGCTGATGGGCGGCCCAATCGATACGCGGGTGAGCCCGACTGCGGTCAACAAAGTTGCGGAAAAGCGCGGCGTCGAGTGGTTCAAGCAGAACGTCATCACTAAAGTGCCGTTCCCCAATCCCGGCGCCTTGCGTGATGTTTATCCCGGCTTCCTGCACCTCAACGGGTTCATGTCGATGAACCTTAATCGGCACATCCAGGCGCACGGCAAGCTGTTCATGCACCTGATCGAAGGCGACGGCGACTCAGCTGCGGTCCATCGCGCGTTCTATGACGAGTATATGGCGGTGATGGACCTTGCCGCCGAGTTCTATTTGCAGACCGTCGACACGGTGTTCATTCGCCATTCCTTGCCGACTGGTCGGATGATGCATCGCGGCTATCGCGTGGACCCGGGCAAGATCAAACGCGTCGCCTTGATGACGATCGAAGGCGAGCATGACGACATCACGGGCCCCGGCCAGACTCGCGCGGCGCATGATCTGTGCGTGAATATTCCCGAGCATCGCCGGGAGCACTTGCTGCAGCCGGGCGTCGGCCATTTCGGCGTATTCAACGGCTCGCGTTTCCGAGCCGAAGTCCTGCCGCACGTTGGCGCGTTCATTCGCGCGCACGACTAGAAGAGCGAATTCCGTTCCAATGGAATCGGAATTCGCTCAAGTTATCTTGTAGTGGTCGCATTTTCTGCGGCGAACCGGTTCCCACTTTGCCGGAAAATGCTCTAAGCCAACATAACGCATCTTCATTGAAGCGGGCGCCGTTTGCGCGAGCGCGTCGGAATTCGTGATGCGCCGATATTGTGCATCCCTCAGGCCGCTTTTGATCATTGAAAACCTACGGCATTCGCTCTGAGGTTGCCTAGTTAAAGTCTTTCGTCCGATTTCTTTTGCTGCGCGCTCACCTGGCGCCGCCGATGGGACTTGTCAAAATTATCAGAATGAGATAAAAAATCACCCAATGCGCGCGGTTCTACCGCACATAGATAAAAATTAGAAATTGTACTACGGGATGTTGAAACGCTCGACGACGGCTGAAGAGCGCAGCGACAGCAGCGGTGACCGTCTGCTCGCCGTGCTCAGGCTCTTCACGGTTGAACAGCCAGAATGGACGGTCGAGGCCGCGGCCGACAAGCTCGGCGTGTCGGCGACTACCAGCTACCGCTATTTCCAGCGGCTCACCAAGGTCGGGCTCATCAGCCCGGTATCGAGCGCGGGCTATACGCTGGGGCCCGCGATCATCCAGATGGACCGGCAAATCCAGATCAGCGATCCGATGCTGAACGCTGCGCGCGGCGTGATGGCGGAGCTGATCGAATATGCGGCGGAGGGCTCGGTCATCCTGCTCTGCCGGCTGTTCCACGATCGCGTGATGTGCGTGCATCAGGTGATGGGGCAGGGGCCGCAGTCGCCGGTGAGCTATGAGCGCGGCCGGCTGATGCCGTTGTTCCGCGGCGCGACGGCGCGGATCATTCTCGCCCATCTGCCGACGCGGAATCTGAAAACGGTGTTCGCGCGCAGCGCCGAGGAGATCGCCGCAACGGGCCTGGGAGACGACTGGACCGAGTTCCGCCGCAATATGGTCGATCTGCGCCGCGCCGGCTTTTGCATCAGCCGCAGCGAGATCGATCCCGGTCGCGTCGGCGTCGCCGCACCAATCTTCAACGACGAGCGCTCGGTTCTCGGCAGCCTCAGCTTTGTGCTTCCGGCCGAACGCGCCGACGACACGCTGATCGGCCGACTTGCCCCTTTGACGGTTGCCGGCGCGCGCGAAATCGAGCGCGCGATGATGCGATCCAACGCCACAAGGCCGAGTTCGGCGCGTGTGAAGCTGGCGCAATAACGAGCGCTCAAGCAAGTGAGAGGAACAATGGACAGCGCAGTAAAAAAACTTCAAGACCGATTGTCGCTCACGAAACTCAAGACGCAGCTCGCGCCGTCGACGTTCAAAGCCATTCTCTGGACGCTCGGACAGACGCTGATTGCGAAAGCGATCATCTACCCGCAATTCCGCATGCGGCTGAAAGAGCGCAACCTCATCGCGCAGATCAAGGCGCGCGACGAAAATATCGGCCGATGGTTCGAGATTCGCGGCGGGCGGGTGCGCTCGCATCACGGGCTGCATAAGAAGCCTGACATCACCCTCGGATTCAAGAATGCGGCGCTTGCCGTCGAGCTGCTCACGCCGCCGATCAACTGGCTCAATCAAGTCAACGCGCAGAAGGATTTCAAGCTCACCGTCGAAGGCTCCGAAGACCTGACCAACTGGTTCGCCCAGACCCTGATGATGATGCAGTCGGTCGGCTACAAGATAGGCGTGTCGATGCCGGACGGCTTGGTGCGCTACTGCAACATGGCGAATGGCGGACCGCTTTTCGTCTATGTCAAAGATGGAAAGATCATCCGCACGACGCCGATCGCATTCGATGACACCGATCCTCAGCCGTGGACCATCGAGGCGCGCGGGCAAAAATTCACCCCGCCGCGCAAGACGTCGCTCGCGCCCCACGGCCAGAACTCGAAGTCGATCATCTATTCGCCCGACCGATTGCTCTATCCGCTCAAGCGCGTCGACTTCGATCCCAAGGGCGCGCGCAACCCGCAGAATCGCGGCAAGTCGGGTTATGTCCGCATCAGTTGGGACGAGGCGCTCGACATTGTCGCGAACGAGATCAAGCGCGTGAAGCACGACCACGGCCCCGGCGCGATGACGGTGTCGCACGGCTCGCACCATACCTGGGGCCATGTCGGCTATTACCTGAGCTGCCTGTTTCGCTTCCGCAACGCCGTCGGCCACACGCCGGTGCACCACAACCCCGATAGCTGGGAAGGTTGGTACTGGGGCGCAGCGCACCATTGGGGCTACACGCTGCGCGTCGGCCAATGCGAGACCTACGGTACCGTCGAGGATCTATTGAAGAATTGCGAGATGGTGGTGTTCTGGGCCGCCGATCCGGACACGACCAGCGGCTCCTACGGCTCGCAGGAAGGCACCGTCCGCCGGCAATGGCTGAAGAAGCTCGGAATCAAGCTCGTCCACATCGATCCCTATTTCAATTCGTCCGCCCAGTTTCTGCCCGGCAAATGGCTGTGCCCGAAGCCGACCACCTCGCCCGCGCTCGCGCTCGCGATCGCGTATGTCTGGATCAAGGAAGGCCTCTACGACAAGGAGTACGTCGCCGCGCACACCGTTGGCTTCGACGCGTGGAAGGCCTATGTGATGGGCGAAGAGGACGGCACGCCGAAGACGCCGGAATGGCAGGAGAAGGAGACCGGCGTTCCGGCCAAGGACGTGCGCGCGCTCGCGCGCGAATGGGCGAAGCACCGCACCTATCTCGCCTGCGGCGGCTGGGGCAACGGCCATGGCGGCGCCTGCCGCAACCAGACCGGCATCCAGTGGGCGCGCACGATGGTGTGTCTGATCGCGATGCAGGGATTGGGCAAGCCCGGCATCAATATGGGGAACCTGCAATGGGGCTCCCCGGTCGATCTCAATTTCTATTTCCCGGGTTATGCCGACGGCGCAATGTCCGGCGATCTGGAAGCGACCTCGCTCGCGGTCGAGCTGTACCAGCGCATGCCGCAGCTCCCGACCATGAACACGCCGCTGCAGAAGATTCCGCGCATCTATCTCCCCGAGGCGATCCTTGAAGGAAAGGCCGAAGGCTATCCGTGGAACGGCAAGTCGATCGAGGCGCAGTTCCAGAAATTCACATATCCCGCGGCCGGCCACGCGCCGGTGCGCATGCTCTACAAATACGGTGGCTCGCTGATCGCGACGATGAACAATACCCACCGCCACATGAAGATGTTCCAGTCGGAGAACCTGGAATTCATCGTGGCGCAGTCGATCTGGATGGAGGGCGACACCAAATTCGCCGACATCATCCTGCCGGCCTGCACCAATTTCGAGCGGGTCGATATCAGCGAATGGGCGGCGCTGGGCGGCTACGGCCATCACGGCCAGCAGCAACTCAATCACCGCGTGGTCATCTTCCAGGCGCCGGCGATCGAGCCGCTCGGCGAGTCCAAATCCGATTTTTGGATCTTCAACGAGATCTGCAAACGCCTGGGGCTCGCCAACTACTTTTCGGAGGGCGTCAACGAGATCGACTGGGTCAAGCGCATCTTCCTTGCCTCCGACCTGCCCAAGCACATTTCCTGGAAGGAGTTCATTCGCAGGGGCTACTACGTGGTGCCCACGGAAAAGGAGCACCTGCGCGCGCCGGTTTCGTTTCGCTGGTTCTTCGAGAACCGCAAGAAGGACGTGCCCGAGCCGCAGCCGCTGCCGTCCGATTATTCGACCGAGTATCTGCACGGACTGCAGACGCAGTCGGGCAAGCTCGAATTCGAGTCGAGCAGCCTCAAGCGCCTGAAGGACCCGGAGCGTCCGCCGGTCCCGCGCTATGTCCCATCCTGGGAAGGGCCGCAGACCGCCGATCTGGTGCAGAAATATCCGCTGCAGTTGCTGACGCCGCACTGCAAGTACAGCTTCCACACCCAAGGCGACGGCAAGGACTCGTACCTGCTCAACATCGCCGATCACCGGGTGAAGATCGGCGACTATTACTACTGGCTCGTCCGGCTCAACCCGCACGATGCGGCCGAGCGCGGCATCAAGCACCACGATCTCGTCAAGGTCTACAATGACCGCGGCGCCGTGCTGTGCGCTGCGGTGATCACCGAACGCCTGCCGCGCGGCGTCGTGCACAGCTTCGAGTCCTCGGCGATCTACGAGCCGATGGGCGAGATCGGCAAGTCGATCGATCGCGGCGGCACCGTCAATCTCCTGATGCCGCACAAGTCGCAAACCAAGTCGACCCACGCGCTCGCCGGCTCGCAGGCGCTGGTCCAGGTCGAATTGTGGAATGGCAAGATCGAGCACATTTCCGAGGCCTATCGCGAGACCGGTCACGAGGCAGCGCGCGCGCCGGCCTGAGGCCCGCGCGCAAAGCAGCTCCCATCGCACAGGTCCGGTTCAGGAGTTCGACGATGAAGAAATGGACGATGATCATCGATGTCGCCGAGTGCACGAACTGCCAGAATTGCACGCTCGCGGCCATGGACGAATATATCGACAACGATTTTCCCGGCTATGCCGCGCCGATGCCGAAGCATGGCCATCACTGGATCGACATACTGCAGAAGGAGCGCGGCCAAGCGCCGATGATCGACATCGCCTTCGTGCCGGTCATGTGCAATCACTGCGACAACGCGCCCTGCGTCGCCAAAGGCGGGGGCGCGGTCGTCAAGCGCGACGACGGCATCGTCATCATCGATCCGGACAAGGCGCGCGGCCGCAAGGACCTCGCCGAAACCTGTCCTTACGGCAGTATCTGGTGGAACGAGGAACTGAAGGTCCCTCAAGCCTGGCCGTTCGACGCCCATCTGATCGATCAGGGCTGGACGCAGACGCGCGGACAGCTCTCCTGTCCAACCGGGGCGATGCGCGCGGTCTGCGTCGAGGATGACGAGCTGGCGAAAATGGTCGAAGACCAGGGCCTCGAAGTGCTCAAGCCCGAGCTCGGCACCAAGCCGCGCGTCTACTACCGCAACCTGTGGCGCTACACGAAATGCTTCATCGGCGGCACGGTCTCGACCGAGACCGACGGCGTGGTCGAGTGCGTTGAGGGCGCGCGCGTGCGGCTCCTAAAGGACGGCGTCTGGCTCAATGACGCGTCGAGCGACGCCTACGGCGATTTCAAATTCGATCGCTTGGCGCCGGATTCCGGGACTTACGCGATCGAGATCGAGGTCGAGGGCAAGCCCACCAAGGTGTTCGAAGCGAAGCTCGGAGAGAGCATCAATCTCGGCGAAATAAGGGTGTGAGCCTCCGTCTTCCTGTCTCTCCCCCAGAGCGAATTCCGTTCCGTTGGAATCGGAATTCGCTCTAATTGTCCTTGAGTGGTCGCATTTTCTGCGGCGAACCGGTTTCCACTTCGCCGGAAAATGCTCTAAGAGCTTTGCAGCTCAGAGGGGTGGAACAGGAGAGCGCGGCGAAAACTCACGTCGGCCGGTAACGCATTCCTCAACTGTTCCGGGCCAGCGCAGAGCCGCGAGCGCGACACGGGAACGTGTCTTGGTCCCCAATGCGCCGGATTGCTAGCCTCCCGCGCGGCGACCGAGCCGGCGGGAGACCCATGACTTCATCTGAGAACGACGCTGAGGCGAAGGCTGCGGGCGCGACTCGCAAGATCGCTCTGGAAGAGCACTTCACCACGCCGGAACTTGCCAAGAAATATGTCGCAAGGCCGACCCGGAGCGACACGTTGTTCGCCGACATCGAACGTCGCCTTGCCGACTTCGATGAGTTGCGCCTGGAGACGATGGACAAGGCGGGCATCGATCTCGTCGTTCTCTCGGCTACCACGCCTGGTGTGCAGGCGGAAAAGGACGCGAAGACGGCCATTAGGCTGGCGCAGGACGCCAATGATTTCTTGGCGCGCGAAGTGCAGAAGCGGCCACAGCGCTATGCCGGCTTCGCCCATCTTCCGACGCAGGACGCCGGCGCCGCCGCAGCGGAACTCGAGCGCGCCGTCAAACAGCTCGGTTTCAAAGGGGCGCTCATCAACGGCCAGACCCACGGGAATTATCTCGACGCGGATATGTACCTTCCGTTCTGGGAGCGCGTGCAGGACCTCGACGTCCCGGTCTATCTCCATCCCGGCGAGCTTGCCGACCACCCTGCAATGTTTGCCGGTCGCCCGGAATTGAATGGGCCGGTCTGGGCGTGGACGGCCGATACCGCGGCCCATGCGCTGCGGCTTGTCTTCGCCGGCACGTTCACGCGCTATCCAAAGCTGAAGATCATTCTCGGCCACATGGGCGAGACATTGCCGTTCCTGCTGTGGCGCTTGGACAGCCGATGGCAATGCGAACTCGGCAAAGAGCTGCCGCCCGACGAACTGCCTTCCACCATCATCAAGCGCCACGTCGCCATCACCACGTCAGGCGTCTGCGACCCTGCGCCGCTTGCCGACGCCATTGCGGCGCTCGGCGAGGACAATGTCATGTTCTCGGTGGACTATCCTTACGAGGATTCGCAGATCGCTGCGGACTTCATCGATTCGGCGCCCATCAGCGAAGCGGTGCGGGCTAAAGTCTGCAGCGGCAATGCCAAGCGGATTTTGAAACTTTGACAGATGCGATGTCCAAACATGGAACAGGGCTTGCGGCGATCGCGCGCTTGCGGCCCAGTGCGGACGCGACCCCGCAGCCAATGCGCATCGACTAGGCGGAAACCCGACCGGCATACACGCCTTGCACGCAGACCCGGCGCGCCGCGGTCCGCAGCGCGTCGAATGCGGTTCCGAACAAGCTGCACCACAGATCGTTGACGATGGCTTCGATCATCGGCAGGGTTTGCTCTTGGCGGGTCATGACGGTGGCTCCTGCACTTGGCTGCTGTTCAAAGCATTGCGCAGATCATCGCCACGGGTCGACGTCCCGTTCTGTGCGCTAGATCACACATCACCGCGATGTTACCCACACGCCCGGATTACGCTCTCACGGCGCCCGCCCGATGTCGGCGATGACAAGGGAGACGGTCACGGTGCTGTCGTCGCGCCTGATCGTGAGCTCGATCGTTTGACCGACGCCTTTCTGCTCCAGTTGCTCCGTCAGGTCGGCAAGCCGTCGGACCGGATTGCCGTTCGCAGCGACGATGACATCGCCCAGCGCGCCGCTTATGCGGTCGATTCCGCGCAAACCTGCGCGGTGGGCTGGCGAGTCGGGGATGGTGCGTGCAACAACGACGCCTTCGACCCCGAGACGCGAGGCGGCCGGCTCATCTGCGGAAACGATGCCGATGCCGGGCGTCGGCACGCGGCCCCTGCGGATAAGCTCGGGCACCACACGGTTTACGGTATCCACCGGAATGGCGAACCCGATTCCCGCATTCGAGCCGGAAGGCGAGTAGATCGCCGTGTTGACGCCGATCAGCCGGCCCGCCGAATCGAGCAGCGGCCCGCCCGAGTTGCCCGGATTGATCGCCGCATCGGTCTGGATGACGTTGCTGATCTCGCGCCCGTTGGAGGTCGGCAGCCGACGCTTGAGCGCGCTGATCACGCCAGTCGTCAGCGTTTGGTCGAGCCCGTACGGGTTGCCGATCGCGAACACCGCTTGGCCGACCTTCAAGTCGGCCGACGTGCCGATCGGAATCGGCGGCGGTAAGGCGCGCACGGTGGAAAGCTGCAACACGGCCAGGTCATAATTCGGCGCGACACCGCTGATCTGCGCGCGCGCTACTTCGCCGTCGGCGAGGCGCACCGCGATGGCGCTCGTTCCCTGAACGACATGCGCGTTGGTGACAATATGGCCGGCCGCGTCCCAGATGAAGCCGGTGCCCGTCTGCGCGGCTTGCTCGTCGCCTTCCGCGCCGAAAAAACCGCCGTTCGCTTGGCCGGAGACATGCACCACCGAGGGCGCGGCGCGGTTGAAAATTTCAATCGAGGTCTTTTCCCAGTTCGCAAGGTCGCCGCGCGGTTCGACTGCCCGTGGAGTGGTCGCTGAATAGAGCCGCTGCTGGATATAGGGCTGAGCGATCATCGCCCCGAGCACGAAAAGAATGGCCAGCAGGAGATATCTTACGGACCGGTCCACCACCGCGCTCCCGAACGAGGGGTAATGAGGGAAAGAATCATACAGGCCAAATAGGCTCTCGATTGAATTATTAAAGTTGATTTCCGGCTAAACGACCGACGGCGCTAGCCGCCAGTCAATGCGCTCGGGCGCGAGGGCGCCGCCCAACGCAATAGAGCATTTTCCGGCGAAGTGGAAACCGGTTCGCCGCAGAAAATGCGACTACGAAAGGAGAACCGGAGCGAATTCCGATTCCACCGGAACGGAATTCGCTCCAGCGAGTGCCGTGGCCCCGCATAAACGGGCGACCAGCTTTCCGCGATCAGCCGGCATGAATCCGACCGACAAGAATTTATTCAGCGGAAAGGTTCACTCGGCCGCGGCGAGCTTCTTGACGATCTGGCGCTTGAGCAGAAGGGCACGCGGAGACAGATTGGCGTCGCCGGCCTTGAGCAGATAGGCGTCGAGGCCGCCGCGATGGTCCACGCTTTTCAGCGCGTTGGCCGATATGCGCAAGCGTATCGCCCGCCCGAGCGCTTCGGACCGCAACGTCACGTTGACCAGATTCGGCAGAAACCGCCGCTTGGTCTTGATATTCGAATGGCTGACCGTATGGCCGACAAGCGGCCCTTTACCGGTCAGTTCGCATCGTCGCGACATGGAAACCTCGACAGGCTTGCCGCCATCGTAGAGGGGCGCGGATTGGCGCCGACGGATTTCATGGGAGGCGGACGTATAATAAGCGGCGGCGGGCGCGTCAACCCGCTGTCCGATGCCCACCCGCCAGCCGCGCTCGCGATCGATCGGCGCGTTATAGCGTCCGGATCGCGGGGAGGCGGACTTCATATTAACGACGTATTCCGCGCTGACATAGCGTCGGAGCGGCGATCTGCTACCGCTGCGGGGGGAGCCGAGCAAACGTGACGCCAGCCCTAAAGCATTTTCCGGCGAAGTGGAAACCGGTTCGCCGCAGAAAGTGCGACCACTCAAGGACAATTAGAGCGAATTCCGATTCCAACGGAACGGAATTCGCTCTAATCGCCATGCGAGCGCTTCTACTCTTGGCCGTCGCTGTCCTGGCCGATCTTCTCGGCGTGGGTCTGGTTGCGGCGCAGGGCAAGCTCGATGCGCGCTATACGGCTTCGCTCGCCGGCATTCCGATCGGCCGCGGCGCGTGGGTGATCGATATCGCGAACGGCCAATACACGGCGGCCGCGAGCGGGATGACGGTCGGCCTGGTGCGCCTGTTCGCGAGCGGTCAAGGGTCGGGCGCCGCGCGAGGATCGGTCCGCAACGGTAATTTTAATCCATCCACTTATGCGTCCAATATCATTTACGATCAGCGGTCGGAGGATTTGCGCATCGTGCTGCGAAACGGCACGGTCAGGGACGTATCGATCAATCCGCCGCCGCCACCCCATCCCGATCGCATCCCGGTGCCGGACGCGCACCGGCGCGGCGTCGTCGACCCGATGACGGCGGCCTTGTTACGGGTTTCAGGCCGGGGCGACCCGGTCTCCGCCGAAGCCTGCCAACGCACGGTCGCGATCTTCGACGGACGCATGCGCTATGACTTGAGGCTTTCCTTCAAGCGCTTCGAAGCCGTGCGCGCGCACCGCGGCTATGAGGGTCCGGTCGCCGTCTGCGCCGTCCAATTCTTCCCGATGTCCGGTTACGTTCCCCATCGGCACTCCATCATCTATCTCAGGGGCCTGCACGGCGCCGAAGTCTGGCTCGCACCGGTCGCCGGAACCCGGGTGCTCGTGCCCTACAAGTTCCTGTTGCCGACCCCGTTCGGCATGGGCGTTCTGGAGGCCACCCAATTCGTTTCAGCACCCAGCGCTGGTCGCGCCACCCCAACGAGTGCTCGCGTCGACTGACACGCGGGCCGGATCAGCGTTTACGATTGCAGGCTTACTGGATTGTCGTTCGAGGCAACGTGAAACAACATTTAGCCTCCTTGATGCGGACCGTCGCCACATCTAGCCGGGAACGAATCTCAACTCTCACGAGTCAGCGATTCGGGCGCGATTCGTTCGAGACTCGTTCCGACTGCTTAACAGGGAACAGGAAACTGCCATCGTCCCGTTGCATTATGAGACAGGGCTAGACGGTTCGCGGCCCGAGTGGCGGCTTGCGGTTGTGGCCGAGCCATTATCGATCCGCTTCAGCGGAGGCTCGGGCAAGCGAACGGGAGCGCATTTGGACTTGGCTGAACTGCGTTCGGCGGCTTACGCGTCGCGCATCCGTGGCGAACAGATTCACACCTCGCCGGAAAATGCTCTACAGTGACCAGCCTTTCCCGCAGAGACGCGATGCCCATTTCTTTTTCGTCCTCCACCAGTCGCGATGCCCGCGCCCGCGGACACGGCGTCACGGCGGTTCTTGGACCCACCAATACCGGTAAGACCCACCTTGCGATCGAGCGCATGCTCGGCCATTCCTCGGGGATCATCGGCTTGCCGCTGCGGCTGTTGGCGCGCGAGGTCTATAACAAGATCGTCGAACGCGCCGGCAACGAAGCGGTCGCGCTGATCACCGGCGAAGAGAAGATCAAGCCGCCCAGTCCCCGTTACTGGGTAGCGACCGTCGAAGCAATGCCTCGCGACCTCGACGTTGCGTTCGTCGCCGTCGACGAGGTGCAGCTCGGAGCCGATCTCGAGCGAGGCCACGTCTTCACCGACCGCATGCTCAACCGGCGCGGGCGCGAGGAAACGCTGGTACTCGGCGCCGCAACCATGCGACCGATGGTCGAGAAGCTGCTGCCGGGAGCCAACACGATCAGCCGGCCGCGTCTGTCCCAGCTCACCTTCGCCGGAGAGAAGAAGATATCGCGGCAGCCGCGGCGCACCGCGATCGTCGCCCTTTCGGCCGAGGAGGTCTATGCGATCGCCGAACTGATCCGCCGCCAGCGTGGCGGCGCCGCCGTCGTGCTCGGCGCGTTGTCGCCGCGCACGCGCAATGCGCAGGTCGCGCTGTATCAGTCGGGCGACGTGGACTATCTGGTTGCGACCGACGCCATCGGGATGGGCCTCAATCTCGACGTCGATCACGTCGCATTCGCTTCCGAGCGCAAGTTCGACGGATACCAGTATCGCCGGTTGACGCCGGCCGAGTTTGCGCAGATCGCCGGTCGCGCCGGTCGCGCCACGCGCGACGGAACCTTCGGCACCACCGGCCGCTGCGCGCCCTTTGAACCCGAATTGGTGCAAGCGCTTGAGAGCCACGCCTTTGAGTCAGTGAAAGTCTTGCAATGGCGTAACACCGAGCTTGACTTTTCCTCGCTCGGCGCGCTCGCAGCGTCGCTCGCCGCGATACCGACCCAGCCTGGGCTAACCCGTGCGCCGATCGGCGAGGACATTCTCGTGCTCGAACATGCCGGGCGCGACAACGATGTGCGCGACATGGCCAAGACGCGCAGCGCGATCGAACGTCTGTGGGATGTTTGCCAGGTTCCCGACTACCGCAAGATCTCACCGTCGGCGCACGCCGAACTCGTCGTCACCCTCTATGGTTTTTTGATGCGGGAGGGTAGGATACCGACCGACTGGTTCGCCCGGCAGGTGGCGCTTGCCGATCATGCCGACGGCGATATTGACACGCTTTCGAACCGTATTGCCCATATCAGGACGTGGACTTTCGCGGCGAACCGGCCCGACTGGCTCGGCGACCCCGAACACTGGCAGGGCGTTGCCCGCGCTGTAGAGGACAGGCTTTCCGATGCCTTACACGAACGGCTGGCCGAACGGTTCATCGACCGCCGCACCAGCGTTTTGATGCGGCGGATGCGAGAAAACACGATGCTCGAAACGGAAATCACCAAGACCGGCGAAGTTGTGGTCGAAGGCCATGTCATCGGTCGCCTCGATGGATTCCGCTTCGCACCCGATGTGACCTCGGGTGGCTCCGACACCAAGGCGCTGTCGGCGGCCGCGCAACGCGCGCTCGCCGGCGAGATCGAAGCGCGCGCAACCCGCCTCTCGCATGCGCCCGACTCTCAGTTCGTGCTCGCCTCGAGCGGGTTGATCCGCTGGATGGGCGAACCGGTGGCGAAGATTCTGACCGGGGACAACATCCTGCGTCCGCGGGTGCGGATTCTCGCCGACGACCAGCTCACCGGTGCGGCGCTCGAGCATGTGCAGACGCGGCTCGATCTATGGACGCGCACCCACATCGAGCGGGTGCTGGCGCCGCTCTTCGTGCTCGGGGCGGCCGACGACATCACCGGCATTGCCCGCGGCATTGCCTTTCAGCTCGTTGAAGCGCTCGGCGTTCTCGAACGTCACAGGGTCGCCGAAGATGTCAAGGCGCTCGATCAGGAGCAGCGGGCGACGTTGCGCAAACATGGGGTGCGGTTCGGCGCCTATCACATCTATGTTCCCGCGCTGCTCAAACCGGCTCCGCGCGCGTTGGCGGCCGAGTTGTGGGTGCTCAAGCACGGGGAAATCGACACGGCAGGGCTCGACGAAATTCAGCGCTTGGCCGCGAGCGGACGCACCTCGCTCCCGGTCGAGAAGACCGTTTCCCGCGTGCTCTATCGCACCATCGGCTATCGCGCCTGCGGCGAACGGGCGGTGCGCGTGGATATTCTTGAGCGATTGGCGGACCTCATTCGGCCTGCGTTGAGCTGGCGCCCGGATTCTCCCGGCAACAAGCCCGCAGGCGCGTTTGATGGGACTGGCTTCACGGTCACACAGGCGATGACCTCGCTGACGGGCTCCTCAGGCGAGGATTTTGCTTCGATCATGCGCGCGCTGGGATACCGGATGGAAAAGCGGCCGAAGCCTGCAGAGGCAGCCGTCCCGCCCGAAGCGCCAGCGACTGTGCCGGACGCGGCCGACTCCATCGCTGCTGACGCGAACTCCCTCGCCAGGGAAGCTGAAAGCGGCGACGACGAGCAGCCCGCGGTGGCCGAAGAGGCCGCATCGGCCGTCCTATCCGAGGCATCCGCGGCTGAGGAGCTAGAGCGCGATATAGCGCTGGAGCCCGCACCCGAGCTCGCTTCTGGGCCATGCGAGGAGGGTCGCTCCGCGTCCGATAGCCCTGCGGCAGCATGTGTTGACGAGGCTAGTCCTCCGGACTCCGATGGCGCTCCCGCAGAGGACGCTGCATTGGAATTGACGGCGGCGCCGCCCGCTACGGAGGATACGGCGGCGGTCACGGAGGATACGCCAGCGGAGGCGGAGGACGCGCCGGCGGAGGCGGAGGATACACCAGCGGTGGCCGAGGCCACGCCAGCGGAGGCGGAGGCGTCAGCTACGACGGCCGTCGACGAGCCGCAGTTTATAGAGATCTGGCGTCCCGCGCGGCACGACGAGCGCCGCGGCCCGAAGCGGCACCAGCGTCAAGGCCGGCGGGCAGCAGCCAAGCCACCCGCTCAGGCCGGTTCCGGGGAGGCGCGGACGCCGGCTGCCGAGGCCGCACCGGCTGCCGCCGATGGTGACGGGGACCGACCTCGGCGCCGCCACCGCCACCACCGCGGCCAGGACTTCTCGGGCAAGGCCGAGCGGGCCGACGGGCCGAGGCGTGAAGCCGGCAAACGCGACGAGCAACCGCGCCAGCGCTTCCGCGAACAAAGGCGGGATTGGCAGGAGAAGGCTCCCGATCCAAATTCGCCCTTCGCCAAGCTTGCCGCCTTGAAGGCGCAGCTCGAGGCAAACGCTAAGGAAGGGCGCTGAGCCGCGACGCGTGGCACTCGACCGGCAACGAATCGATAAATGGCTTTGGCACGCGCGGCTTACGCGGACACGCAGCGCCGCCGCCGCGCTCGCCGCCTCAGGCCATGTTCGGCTCAATGGGGCGCGGGTGGATGCTCCGAGCCGAAATGTGAAGCCTGGAGATATCGTTACGGTTGCCCTCGACAGCCGCGTGCGGGTGCTCAAGGTCTTGGGTTTTGCTGTGCGGAGAGGTCCGGCGGAGGCAGGGCGCGCCCTCTACGAGGAGCAGGCTCTCGATCCACCGGCCGCGAATCAGCCTCCGACGGAACAGTTATCCGCCACCGGTCCGGCGAGGTCCGGCCGTCCCACCAAGCGGGACCGGCGCAAGATTGGCCGTTTCACGGCTGGCGACGGGCCTTAGAGCGAATTCCGTTCCAAAGGAATCGGAATTCGCGCTGGTTATCCTTTAGTGGTCGCATTTTCTGCCGCGAACCGGTTTCCACTTCGCCGGAAAATGCTCTAGGAGCCCAAAAGCCAAGCCGTTCGCGGCAAAAGACGGCTGGCGCTTGCCTCGCTTGCGCACCGATGAGTGATGCGGTAGGCACCCCAACAACAATTGGGCCGTTCGCCCCGCCGGAGCGTCGCATGACTTATGTCGTTAATGAAAACTGCATTAAATGCAAATACATGGACTGTGTGGAGGTGTGTCCGGTCGACTGTTTCTACGAAGGCGAGAACATGCTCGTTATCCACCCGGATGAGTGCATCGATTGCGGCGTATGCGAGCCCGAGTGTCCGGCCGAAGCGATCAAACCCGATACGGAGCCCGGCCTCGAAGAGTGGCTCAAGCTGAACACCGAATATGCGAAAGCCTGGCCCAATATCACGGTCAAGCGTGAGCCGCCGCCCGATGCAAAAGAATGGGACGGAGTTAAGGATAAATTACAACACTTTTCGCCAAAACCGGGCTCCGGCGACTGACGCTGGTGTAGCGTCAGGTCGGATTCTCACGAAAAATTAATGTAGTTGCGGCTGGGGAGCTCAATTTTACTGCAGCGCGAGCTTGGAATTTTACTTGAGATGTGATACATATCAGCCACACAAATGAACCCCGCCCCGTGCGCCGCTCCCTCCCGGGAGCATATTTTTTCGGGGCGTTTCTGAGCAACCGCCAGATATGGAGGCGTGACTTTCCCTGGGAAAGCACGCAAGGACAGTGGCAGCAAAAACGCGTCATAAGTCAAAGCCCAAGAAATCTCAGGCCACCAAAGCACCTTCGGTCCGTCGTTCTACCAAAGCACCGTCGGTCCGTCGTCGGAGCACCGCGAAAGCGGCGCGGCGTAGCGCGGTGGTCGGCAAGGCGGCCGCCCGCCCGACAAAACCCGCGGCACGGCACACGAAGGCGTCCGCTCGTCCAGTCAAATCTCCGGTGCGACCCGCCAAGGCGGCGGCGAAACCCCCGAAGACTACTGTCCGCCCACAGCCTGACGAACGCGGGCAGAGTCCGGCGAGTGAAGGAGCGACTCACGGAATGATCAACAAGAAGACGACCCAACGCCAAGGCTTCAAGACTGGTGAGTTCATTGTCTATCCGGCACACGGCGTCGGCCAGATCATGACGATTGAGGAGCAGGAGGTCGCTGGACACAAGCTCGAGCTGTTCGTCATCAATTTCGTCAAGGATAAGATGACGTTGCGGGTTCCGACGGCGAAGATTGCGGTGGTCGGCATGCGCAAGCTCGCCGAGCCGCCGATCGTCAGGCGGGCGCTCGAAACTCTCAAGGGCCGTGCCCGAATCAAGCGGACGATGTGGTCGCGGCGGGCGCAGGAATACGAGGCCAAGATCAATTCGGGCAATATCGTTTCTATCGCAGAGGTCGTGCGTGACCTCTACCGGTCGGAAAGCCAGCCCGAGCAGTCCTACAGCGAGCGTCAGCTCTACGAGGCTGCCCTCGATCGTTTGGCGCGGGAGATTTCGGCCGTGCAGCGGATCACCGACACTGAGGCGGTGAAGGAGATCGAGGCTGCATTGGCGAAGGGTCCGCGGCGTGGGCTGAAACCGGCTGATGAGGTCGAGGCGGAGGCCGCATAAGGCGGTTCCGTGCAAAGCCGCTTCAACGGAGAAAAAGCGCCGGGAAACCGGCGCTTTTTTATTCGCCGAGCAGCGTGAATTGCAGTAGCAGCGTGCGCTGCACCGCTGAGAAATTATCGTCGGACAACAGCGTCAGCACGGTCTCCCCCTGGGCGGTCTGATGAACGCCGAGCGCCTCCATATTGTCGATCTGATAGCCCAAGTCGGCAAACAAGAGGATCGGGCCGTCCACCAGCGCGCCCGGGACGATCGATGAAAGCGCGATGCGGCGCAACCGCATTGCGACGCCGCTCACCCAGGAAAAGCGGCGTTCCAGCAACAACAAGTCGCCAGAGGGCAATAGCGCGCAGTCGCTGATGTCGAAACTATCGGTGCGCCGGATGGCAAAGCCGCCGGGTGTCGGCCCGCCGATCAGAAAGGCCCGAATATTGCCCGCTCGGTCGAGACCTCGCTCGGAAAAGGCGATCAGCGTGCCGGACAAGTGGAGGCCTTTGGGCACAAAGGCGAGCCCTTCTATGCCGCGGTTGTAGGGCAGTGACCGCACCCCGGCCGGCGTCGCGATCGGCCGCGCCCGCGCCTGCACGCCATAGCGGCCGAAGTCGAACTTCACGATACGGTTGACCCGTTCGATACCGACGTAGAACGCGCCGCGATCCGCGGCGAGTGACTCGGTGTCATACCAGCCGCGCGCGGCCAGGAGACGACCGTTGGCGGCGAGCATGGGCGCCATCACTGCATCGGCGATCGCGACCGGCCGGATGCCTTCATAGACGATTCGGCCAGTGAACCAATTGGCCTTGTCCGTCAGCGCCACGAAGCGCTGGCCGTCGGCCTCCATCTTAAGAGCCGACAGCCCGCCGAACTCCTTGAATGACGACGCTAACTCAAGGCCCCCGCGAAACTCGACGCGTCCGAATCTCCGCAGCTCCGGTTCGCTCGCGTTGAACGTGTCAATCGTACGCGCCCGAACTTCGATCGAAACGGCCGAATTGCGCGCGACCGCCGGCTCGGCCAGGCAAGCCGGCGGATGGACAAGGCCTGCCACGAGCAGACCGACGACGGCAAGGCGCGCTGGCAGCCGCCGCTTCCGGGGAGGAGGACTCACGCGTTAAGCCGGTGGCGGGTCTGGCGGGTCGGACGGGTCGGCTCGGCCGCTTGTTCGTCGAACAGCTCGGCGAGTTTTTCGGTCATCGCGCCCCCCAATTCCTCTGCATCGACAATCGTGACCGCGCGCCGGTAGTACCGGGTGACGTCGTGACCGATGCCGATGGCGATCAGCTCTACCGGCGAGCGCTGCTCGATATCCTCGATGACGAAGCGCAAATGGCGTTCGAGGTAGTTCCCGGAATTCACCGAGAGCGTCGAATCATCGACCGGAGCTCCGTCGGAAATCATCATGAGAATCTTGCGGGACTCCGGACGTCCGAGCAGCCGCTTGTGCGCCCAATCGAGCGCCTCGCCATCAATGTTCTCCTTGAGCAGCCCTTCGCGCATCATCAGCCCAAGATTCTTCCGCGAGCGGCGCCACGGCGCTTCGGCAGCCTTGTAAATGATATGCCGCAGGTCGTTGAGGCGGCCCGGATTGGCGGGCTTACCCGCGGCAAGCCAGGCCTCGCGCGATAGGCCGCCCTTCCACGCCCGCGTGGTGAAGCCGAGAATCTCCACCTTGACGCCGCAGCGTTCGAGCGTGCGCGCGAGAATGTCGGCGCAGGTCGCCGCTACCGTGATCGGCCGTCCCCGCATCGATCCTGAATTATCGATCAAAAGCGTGACCACGGTGTCGCGGAAGGTGGTGTCCTTCTCCTGTTTGAAGGACAAAGGGTGCAGCGGATCGACGATCACCCGCGCGAGGCGGGCAGGGTCGAGCATTCCCTCCTCAAGATCGAATTCCCAAGCGCGATTCTGTTGCGCCATCAGCCGCCGTTGCAGCCGGTTCGCCAGACGCGCCACGACGCCCTGCAAATTGGCGAGCTGCTTGTCCAGATAGCCGCGCAGGCGCTCAAGCTCGTCCACCTCGCAGAGTTCCTCGGCGCCCATCACCTCGTCGAACTTCGTGGTGAACGGCCGATACTGCGGGCCGCGCGGCTCATTCGGACGGTGGCGCGGGCGCCATGGCTCGGACGCCGTCTCCGAGTCGCCGGTCTCTGACTCCTCAGGCATTTCGGCGGATGCGGCGTCGAGCGTTTCCGTCGCGGTTTCGGGCAACTGATCAGGCGATGCCTCCGCCTGCTCGGCCACCATGCTCTCCATGTCCTCCGACTCGGCCGACTGTCCCTCTTTGCCCTGGTCGTCCTGACGTTCCTCCTTGCTCCCGGAGTCGCCGTCTTCCTCGTCTTCTGCGCTCGAGCGTTCGTCGGCCATGTCAAGCGCTTGCAGAAGGTCATGCACGACATCGCCGAAGCGGCGCTGATCCTCGATCAGCTTGACCAACCGATCGAGATTGCGGCCCGCGCGCGCCTCGATCAAAGGCTGCCACAGCTCCACAATCTTGCGGGCCGCGGGCGGCGGCGACGCCCCCGTCAATCGCTCCCGCACGATCATCGCCAGCGCGTCCTCGATCGGCGCGTCGGCGCGGTCGGTGATCTCGTCATAGCGGCCGCGGTGGAAGCGGTCGTCCAGCATCGAGTTGAGGTTGCGCGCGACCCCGACCATCCGGCGGGCGCCGATCGCCTCCACCCTTGCCTGCTCGACCGCCTCGAACGCCGCGCGCGCCTGTTGGCCGCCGGGGAGCAACTTGCGGTGGACGGCCTTGTCGTGACAGGCCATGCGCAGGGCTATCGCGTCAGCGTGGCCGCGCACGATGGCCGCGTCTTCCCCGGTCAGCTTGCGCGGCGGCTCGGGAAGTCGGGCCTTGTTGCCGGCGACGCCGGGCCGCTCGGCGGCGAAGCCGACTTCGATCTCCGGCTTGCGAGCGATCGCGCGCAGACAACCCGTCACCGCCCGCTTGAACGGTTCGTTCGGGCTCTCTTTAACCGAAGGCTTGGCTTTGACGTTCGAGGCCATGACTTGTTTCGCCCTCTTCGCGGGAGAGGGGCAAAAATCAGCTCAGCGCCACATTCACCGAAGATTCCGGCAATTCCTGCCCGAAGCAGCGCTGATAGAATTCAGCGACCAGCGGACGCTCGAGCTCGTCGCATTTGTTGAGGAATGTCACCCGGAAGGCGAAGCCGATATCCTTAAAAATATCGGCATTCTCCGCCCAAGTAATTACGGTGCGCGGGCTCATGACGGTCGACAAATCGCCGTTCATGAAGGCGTTGCGGGTGAGGTCGGCGAGCCGGACCATCTTGTTCACGATATCGCGGCCTTGTTCGGTGCGATAGTGTTTCGCCTTGGCGAGAACGATCTCCACCTCATTGTCGTGTGGCAGGTAGTTGAGCGTCGTGACGATCGACCAGCGGTCCATCTGGCCCTGGTTGATCTGCTGGGTGCCGTGATAGAGGCCGCTCGTGTCGCCGAGGCCGACCGTGTTGGCGGTGGCAAACATTCGGAAGGCGGGATGCGGCTTGATCACCTTGTTCTGGTCGAGCAGCGTGAGGCGGCCCGACACTTCGAGCACGCGTTGGATCACGAACATGACGTCCGGGCGGCCGGCGTCATATTCATCGAAGCACAAAGCGACATTGTGCTGGAGTGCCCAGGGCAGGATGCCGTCGCGGAATTCGGTCACCTGCTGGCCTTCATGGATCACGATCGCGTCCTTGCCGATCAGATCGATCCGGCTGATGTGACTGTCGAGATTGACCCGGACACAGGGCCAGTTGAGGCGCGCCGCGACCTGCTCGATATGGGTCGATTTGCCGGTGCCGTGGTAGCCAGTCACCATCACCCGCCGGTTCTTGGCGAAGCCGGCAAGAATGGCGAGCGTGGTTGGCCGGTCGAATCGATAATCGGCATCGGTTTCCGGAACATGCTCATCTGGCTCGGAATAGGCCAGAACTTCCATATCGCTTTCGATGCCGAACAGCTGTCGCACCGACACTTTCATGTCGGGCAGGCCGGCCACGGTTTCAGTTGCGGGGTTCATTGCACCTCCTGGCCTCGGCGGTGTCCGACACACGGGGATCCAAGGCGCTTACGCCTGACGCATCCGCGAAAATAGCAGACCGCGCTTTCGACCGGAACGAAGGACAGGGATTTCGCCTCATATAGGAACCTATAGGCTCCTGTGCACTAGCCGTCCCGGAAAATCCTCATCGGCTGAAACAAAGAACCCGCGTTCTTGCGGCGGTTTCCCTGTCGAGACGCCGGCGAAAGGGCCTCAGATCAGCACAGCCCCGTCGATTTCAAGAACCTGTATGCCTCTATGATTTCTCGCAATTTGTCTTCCGTGCCGCGATCGCCGCCATTGGCGTCGGGATGGTGCCGCTTCACCAGCTCCTTGAAACGGCCCTTGATCTCGGCGCGTTTGGCGCCTTCCTCGAGGCCCATCGTATGCAGCGCCTTGCGCTCGGCATTGCGGGTGGTGCGGCGCTCGGCATAGGTGTGCGAATTCTCACGCCGCGCCGGCCCCCCTCCGAATTCATCTTGGAACGCGAAGGGGTCGGCGCCATCGGAGAAGAAACTGTTGAGCTTCAATCGTTTGAAACGCGATCCGACCGACAGGCCGAGCTTCCAAGTCGGGCGGTGACCGGTGACGGCGTCCTTTTGGAAGCGCTCCACCGCTTCGGCGCTCATCCCGTCGAAAAAATTGTAGGACTGGTTGTACTCACGCACGTGGTCGAGACAAAAACGCCAGTATTCACGCGCGCGCATCCGCCCTTTGGGAGCGCGATGCGTGGCGGCCCCCTGACAGCCAGGCCACTCGCAAACCGGTGCGCCGCTTGCCCGGCGATTCTGCGCAGGTTTGACGCGAATGCGGTCGAACAGGGGTGAGTCGAACTTCATCGGGAGCCATTATGTGGACTTCTTGCGATTGGCCGCAAGCTTGACAGGTTACGCATAACGTGATCCGCGGATCGTGGAAGCGGACGGGCGGTCCGTATCATTACTAAGGGTTGGGCCGGCATGCGCGTGCGCAACGTTATCGAAGAAAAGCTGACGAAGGCTTTCTCGCCCGAACGCATCGCCGTGACGGATGAATCGCACAAACACAAAGGCCATGCCGGGTGGCGTCCCGAGGGCGAGACGCACTTTCGGGTGAGCATCGTCGCCGCTGCGTTCGCCGGAAAGAGCCGGCTCGATCGTCACCGGATGATCAATCAGGCGCTGTCCGCCGAGCTTGCGGGCGGCGTCCATGCGCTGGCGATCGAAGTGTCGGCGCCGGGAGAGAAGAGTAATGCAGGGGCGGCATGAGCGAATAGTCACGCCGCGTCCGTCTCGTCTTTCCGCTGTTGCCGTAGATTGACGATCACCGCGTTCAGCTCCCCGCCGTAAATGAAGATGGTCGCCGTCCAGTACAAGAAGACGAGCGCGATCATTGCCGAGGCGAGGCCGGCATACGTCGTGACATAGGCGCTCGCGAACTGGGCGAGATAGCGTCCGAACAGCACGCCGGTGATGAGCCACATCGCGAGCGTGACGATGATGCCCGGGGCAATGTCGAGGATCGACCGTCTGCCGGCCGGCAGCCATTTATGCACAAGCACGAGGGTAATGACGAGGACGGCCGTGGCGACGCCGAAACGCAGGAACGTCAACGTCACCTCGAACTGGCTTAATGCCGGGAAGTGATGCTTCGCCGTCTGTAGAATCAGCGGGCCAAGTACGATGAGAAAAGACAGCGCGATCAGCGCGAGCGCTGCAACCAGCATATAGGCGATCGATTCCAGGCGCAGAAGCCACCAGGGACGTTGTTCGACGACGCCATAGGCTCGGTTGAGGCCGATGCGCAAACTCTCGATGCCGTTCGACGAAAAGTAGAGCGCAAGCGCTCCGCCGATCGTCAACAGCCCCGAATGCGCGGTGGTCAGCACGCTTTCGATCTCGTTCGAGATCGGGCGGGACACCGCCTGCGGCCAGGCTTCGAGCAGGATCAGCGCGACCTGGTCCGACAGGTTCTGGGCGCCAAGGAATCCGGTCAATGCGGCGACAAAGATGAGAAACGGAAAAAGGGACATCAGCAATGACAAGGCGATATGGCTCGCAATCGCCCATCCGTCGTCGCGGATGAAGGCGATGAACGCGTCGTAGGCAATGCGGAAGCAGCCGATCAATAAGCGCAAGGGGCAGTATCCAAAGCAA
>Ga0315553_10001018_pt1 | contig 23909 bp, 19 predicted proteins | sample SalMarSW160140MG_FD_203099 | JGI IMG/M metagenome (GOLD analysis project Ga0315553, IMG submission 203099) | Salt marsh sediment microbial communities from the Plum Island Ecosystem LTER, Massachusetts, United States - Salt Marsh Sediment SW1601-40 ... | reverse complement strand
CAATCACGATATCGGCCGCCTGCCCCTGAGCGCCGCCAACCGCCTGGTGCAGGTGTATGGTAGCGTTGGGCAGAGCATAGCGCTTGCCCTTGGCGCCGGCACAGAGGAGCACGGTAGCCATGCTGGCCGCCATGCCGACACAGATAGTCGACACTTCGGGGCGGATAAGCTGCATGGTATCGTAAATTGCCAGGCCGGAGCTGATAACCCCGCCGGGGCTCTGAATATACATGCTGATGTCCTTGTCCGGGTCTTCCCGCTCCAGGTAGAGAAGCTGGGCGATGACAACATTGGCCACCTGGTCAACAATCGGCGTGAACAGCATAACTATGCGCTCTTTAAGAAGCAGCGAGTATATATCCCAGAACCTGTCACCTCTGGGCCCGCTCTCAACCACGCCGGGGATAATATTGGTCGGTTGGATATTCATTTCTCTTCTCCCGCTATCTTTTTACAGATACTTTTAAAGTAATTATAACTTATTCCCCGATTTTTCGCACCCGACAGGGGATGGTCTTAAAGGCGGGATAACCCGAAATCGGGTCATTCGGTTCATTATCGGTGAGGAGATTGGAGTTGGCCTCCTCCCAGCCGTGCTGTATGCTGAGCACCCCGGGATGAATATCGGGGGTAACCCTGGCCGGCAGGGTGATAGTTCCTTTAGGCGATTCCAACAATACCGGCTCACCATCAGCGATGCCCAGATTCTCTGCCGGACCGGGATTAATCTCCACCAGGGGTTGGGGCACCAGCTTCCTCAACCTGGGCAGATTACGGAATTGAGAGTGAGTGTAGGCGATTGTCCTGCTGCCGGTAATCAAAGTGAAGGGATAGGAGGGGTCTTCCGGCGGCGGGGTGCACGCGGGCAGCGGGTTATAGCCATAGTCAGCCAATGTCTGAGAGAATATTTCCACCTTCCCCGACGGAGTACCAAACCCTTCCTGTTCATATTTTCGCTGGCGCTCAAACGGGTGATACAGTATGCCACCGGGGTTCTCCTCAAGCTGCTTCAGAGTAACCCCCGAAGGCTCCAGCAGGAAGGTAAAAAGCTCATCGGCATTCTGCCAGGGGAAATAGTCGGCGTAGTCCATCTTACAGCCCAGCTCAGTCCACAACCGCCAGTCCTCCAGACAATCGCCCGGAGGCTCAACTGCCCTGTTACTCAGGGCAATCAGCGGCAGCCCCTTGGAGCTGTAGTCCGTAAGGATTTTTCTTTCCAGCAGGCTGGCGGCGGGGAGGAAAATATCAGCCAGCCTGGCCGTCTCCGTCATGAACAGGTCGGAGACAACCAGCAAATCCAGCTTCTGGAATGCCTGCCTGACCTTATTAGTATTGGGCCAGGTTAAAGCCGGGTTGGCCGCCTGAACGATGAGGGCCTTAACCGGATACGTTTTCCCGGTAATTATGGCCTCGACTACCGGCATGGCTGTTGTCTGACTGGTAAACTTGCCGAATATAGGGTACCGGGCACCAATAGCTTCATCAATGGAAACATTCCCCTTTATTCTAACGCCGGCCTGCCCCAATGGAGGGTTATAGACATTCCCCCCAACGATATCAAGGTTGCCGGTAACGGCGACCAGAATTGAAATAGCCCGGCTGTTCTGCACGCCGTTAACACAATGGTCTAAGGCCACATCCTGACTGATAGTGGCCGGTTTAGCGGCGGCATACATCCGGGCGAACTGCCTGACTTTATCAGCCGGAACCCAGCTAAGCTTTTCCACCACCTCGGGGCTGTATTCCTTAATATGCTCGGCTAACTCATCAAAGCCGAGCGTCCATTGCTCAACGAAATCCCTATCGTATAAGCCTTCGGTAATAATCACATTAAGCAGGCCCAGCGAGAGGGCACAATCAGTTCCGGGTCTGACCTGAATATGCAGGTCAGCCCGCCTGGCCAGCGGGGTTATTCTGGGGTCGACCACAATAAGCCTGGCTCCCCGCTTTTGAGCCGAAAGGATATCCGCCTCCTCACCTATTTTGGACTGCTGAGGGTTATGTCCCCAGACTACTACGCATCGGGTATTTTCATAGCTTGGAGACAGGGGCAGCATCCGCCTGCTTATCGACAACCCGTGTCCTATCCCCCGGGCAACAAAACAAAGGGAAGACCCCGAGGTATAGTTAGGCGTTCCGTACAGGCTGCAGAATCTGGCGGCCATCTTCGGTACTTCCGTGCCTACCGTGGGCTCGCCCAGATGCACCAACAGGGCTTTGGCCCCATAATTATCCCTGATTACGGCAAGCTTGTCGGAGATGATATCAAGGGCTTCATCCCAGGAGATCTGCCGCCATGCCCCGTTTACCTTCCTCATGGGATGAGTGACGCGCTCGGGCGAATATATTAAATCCGGTATTGCCTGCGACTTGACACAAAGCCTGTTGACCGGGTGCTCCTTCATCGGAGCCACCTTTACCAGCCGCCCCTCCTCCACATGGGCATCTATACCGCAGCAGCTGGAGCACAGACGACAGGCGCTTTTCACCACCCTGGTGTTATTTTTGGGGGGCATCCTTGGAACCCTTAGCTATCTCCACCAACCGCTGTATTGTTTTCTGCGTGACCAGCATTTGTTCCATCGAGCCGCGAACCTGAGGCGAGCCTATCCTTTCTTTCATCTCCGTTTTATTCTCGGAGCCCTGCACCAGCTTTTCCAGGTCGGCGGTTATCTCTTCGTCAGTAACCTCGATTTTCTCCGCCTCAGCCACCTTATTCAACACCAGGGAGCGGGTCACCCGTTTGGCCGCGACCGGGCGCGTCTCTTCCCGCAGTTCTTCTTCCGTCTTCTTCATCCGGCTTAAATATTCCTCCAGTTTCAGGCCGCTTTCCTGCATCCACCGCGCCTGCTGTTCCATAAGGCGTTCCAACTCCGAATCAACCAGAACCGGCGGGAACTCCACCTTGCTTAAGTCAACCACGGCGTCGATGACCTTTTCCTCAAATTCCTCTCTTGTTCTCTGCTCCGCCTGTATACTGAGGTTACTGGTGAGCCGTTTTTTAAGGGCGGCCATCGTCTTTAAATCCGGGCTGACCAGCTGGGCGAATTCCTTATCCAGCTTGGGGAGATGCTGCTGCTTTATCTCGTTGATTTTTACCTTGAAACTGGCTTCCTTGCCCGCCAGCTCGGGCGGGGAATAGTCCCGGGGAAGCATAAGTTTAAATTCTTTCTCCTCACCGACCTTCATGCCTGCCAGCTGGTCGGCAAAGCCGGGGGCGGGGGAGGGCTGGTTGGGCATAACCTGATACTGAGCTCCCGGCTGATTGATAAAAGGCTTATCCTCCACCCCGGCCTCGACATCCATGCTGACCAGGTCGTCAAAGGCCACCGGGCGCTCCACCGGCTCCCAGGTACCGTTCTGGCGGCGCAGCTGTTCGATAACGGCGTCAATCTCTTCCTTGGTGACCTCCACCTTTGCCGGGGTGAGTTTAATGCTACGGTAGTCGCCAAGCTCAATGGTGGGTTTAAGCGGCACCACCGCCGTAAAGACCACCGGCTCGGTTTGAACGATTTCAATTTTGGGGTTGGCGATAGCCTCAATCTGCTCTTCTTTAAGCGCCTGCTCGTAGGCCTCGGGGAGCAGGTTATTAAGGGCGTCTTCAAGAAGGCCTTCCTTGCCGATATGACGTTCCAGCACCTCTCGCGGCGCCTTACCCTGGCGAAAGCCGGGGATGTTAGCACTCTTGACCAGGCGGCGGTAGGACTGCTCCAGGGCTTTGTCCACCTGGGACTGTTCCAGCTCAATGCGGAGAAATACCTGGCAGTCTTCTTCTTTCTCTCTGGTTACTTTCATCTTTCCTCTCGCAGACGCAGGTGCAGCTCGGCCAGCTGTTGCTCGCTGACCATCGAGGGGGCATCGAAGGTCAGGTCAGCGGCGCTCTGGTTCTTGGGGAAGGCGATAACCTCGCGGATGGTCTCTTCCCCCGCCAGCAGCATGACAATACGGTCGAGGCCGAGGGCGATGCCGCCGTGGGGGGGAGCGCCATACTGGAACGCCTCCAGCATATGGCCGAAGCGGGCGTCTATCTCTTTATCATTATAGCCCAGTAATCTAAAAATCTTTCGCTGCATTTCAGCGGTGTGAATCCTGATACTGCCGCCGCCCAGCTCGTAGCCGTTGCCGACGACATCGTAGTGCTTGCCGCGCACCTTCTCCGGAGCGCTCTCCAGCAAGGGTATATCTTCCTCCCAGGGGGAGGTAAAAGGGTGGTGCTCCGAGTCCCAGCGCTTGGCCTCCCCGTCCCAGCGGAGCAGGGGGAAATTCTGGATAAAGGCGAAGGCGAACAAACCGGGGGCGGCCAGATTGAGTTGATGCCCCATATGCTGGCGCAGCTCACCGAGAACTGTATCAACCAACTTCTTATTGCCGGCAACGATGAGCAGCAGGTCTCCCTTATTTGCCCCAAGAAGACGGGCCATCTGCCCGACCTGCTCCAGAGTCATAAAGCGGGCGGCCACCGACTTGACCTCTTCCATGGTTAAAGCGCTTAAGTCCCCGCTCTCAGCGCCCAGCGACATGGTTAATAAACCGGCGGCGCCCAGCTCCTGCACAAATTTATTTAGCTCGTTGAGCTGGCTGCGGCTGTAACCGGCGCAGCCGGGGGCGCAGATGCCCTTCACTTTACCCCCCTGAGCGATAACATCCTTGAAAACGGTGAAATCGGTCCGGGCGGCAATCTCGGTCAGGTCGGCCAGCTCCATACCAAACCTTAAGTCGGGCTTATCGGTTCCGTAGCGCTCCATGGCCTGGGCGTAGCTTAAGCGGGGGAAGGGCTTGAGCACCTTCATTTCAGGCTTAATCGCCTTAACCGTAGCCATGAACAGTTCCTCCATCAGCTTGAGGATATCGTCAACATCGATAAAGCTCATCTCCACATCAAGCTGGGTGAACTCGGGCTGGCGGTCGGCGCGGGTGTCCTCGTCGCGGAAGCACCTGGCAATCTGAAAGTACTTCTCCACGCCGGCCACCATCAGCAGCTGTTTCATCTGCTGGGGCGACTGGGGAAGGGCGTAGAACTTACCGGCCTGAACGCGGCTCGGCACCAGGTAGTCGCGAGCACCTTCCGGTGTGCTCTTGGTCAGAATGGGCGTTTCAATATCGATAAAGCCGTGAGCGTCCATGAAATCGCGGATGAACTTAATCACCCGGTGGCGGAGCTCCAGGTTCTTTTTCATCCGGGGGCGGCGCAGGTCCAAATAACGGTACTTGAGACGCAGGCCTTCTTCAACCTCAATCTCTTCGTTGATATAGAAGGGCGGGGTCTTGGAAGCATTGAGTATGGCGGCACTGTGGGCGATGACCTCGATATCGCCGGTGGGCAGTTTGGGGTTTTCGGTTCCCGGGGGGCGGGGGGAGACCTCGCCGGCGACCTGGACTACATATTCGCCGCGCATCTCGCTGGCCGTCTTGTGGCAATCGGCTGATTTCTCCGGGTCAAAGACCACCTGGGTTACGCCTTCCCTGTCCCGGAGGTCAATGAATATCAGCCCGCCGTGGTCGCGGCGGCGGTCAACCCAGCCCGCCAGCGTAACTTCAGTACCGACAGCCTCTTTTCTCAGCTCGCCGCAGCTATGACTTTTGAGCAAACTTATCTCCTAACGAAAATTAAGACAGGTTATCTCTGTGATTATAGCTGATGTAGCTTCATGCTTCAACATAGGGGGGAAAGAGGGAGTTTAAGAGGGGGTAATAAATGAGAAACAGGCTGGTTTGCTTGCCCTTAAAAGCCTCTCAGCCTGCCTAGGTTCGGGTTATTGGGAGTAGACTGTCACTCTAAATATAAGTTAGCATATTTATCCCGAAATGTCAATGCGTCAATGTCAATACTTCAGAAGCAATTACACTCGGTGGAGCGGATGGGACTCGAACCCACAACCTATAGAGTGACAGTCTACTCCCAATTGAGCTACCGCCCCACCAAAGGCAGTATAGCAGTTTATTATGTTAAAACAAATAGAAGGGATTTAAGAAGGTGTTCTACTTCCCACCCTGACCCACCCTACAGAAGTGATACTTCTATCAATCACTTTTAGGGGGTGGGGTAAAAAGGGCTTTAGCCCTACCTTAAGGGTGGCGGGCGGGAATAGATATAAATGGGGGGTGGGGTTGATAAAATATAAATTTGACATCCAGCTATAAATCCTATAAAATGCCCCTACTCCTGAAAAAGGAGTAAAAGGAGGCAAAATAGTGCCGAACTGGAAGGAACAGCATAGCTTGACCACAGGGGCTCTCCGCATGATGATGCCCTGGGCTTGGCGTGCCGCCAGTTCGGGGACCATGCCAACCTGACTTCCCCAGGCTGTACCAAAGCTAACCAAGCCCAAGAACGTTAGATTTCTTGGGTTTTTTGCTTTACACGCCGGGCCACCGATTGACAGCTTAGAGACTAACCATTAATATCTAGGAGGTTTAGCTATGGCCAAAACAATAGAAGAGATAAACGAAAAGATAAAACAGGGCAAAGCGGTGGTCGTTACCGCCGAGGAGATAATCGGCATCGCCAGGGAGAAGGGGGTAAAGCAGGCGGCCGAGGAAGTAGATGTTGTCACCACCGGCACCTTCGGCCCGATGTGCTCATCGGGGGCCTACTTCAACACCGGTCACACCAAGCCCCGGCTAAAGTTCGGCGGGGGCAAGGTACTGCTTAACGATGTGCCGGCCTATACCGGGCTGGCGGCGGTCGACCTGTTTATCGGCGCGGCGGCACTGCCCGACGACGACCCCAGAAACAAGGTCCACCCCGGAGAATTCAACTACGGGGGCGGGCATGTCATCGAGGAGCTGGTGGCCGGCAGGGACATCCGGCTGGAAGCCACCGCCTACGGCACCGACTGCTACCCCCGGAAGAAGCTGGCGACCCTGATAAACATCAAAGACCTCAACGACGCCGTACTCTTTAACATCAGGAACGCCTACCAGAACTATAACATTGCCGCCAACGCCTCGGACAGGACCATCTACACCTACATGGGGGTGCTGCGGGCCAACCTGGGCAACATCAACTACGCCACCGCCGGACAGCTATCGCCGCTGCTTAACGACCCCTACTACAAGACCATCGGCATCGGCACCAGGGTATTCCTTGGGGGCGGCACCGGTTTCGTCGCCTGGCCGGGCACCCAGCACAACCCCGACGTGCCCCGCACCGAAAAAGGGGTGCCAAAGAGGGGGGCGGCGGCGCTATGCCTCATCGGGGACTTGAAGCAGATGAGCCCCCGGTGGCTTGTCGGCACCAGCATGCTCGGTTACGGCTGCACCCTGACCGTGGGCATCGGCGTGCCCATACCCATACTTAACGAGGAAATATTAGGCTACACTACCGTTACCGACGCCGAGATTTACGGCGCCGTTATCGACTACTCCGGCGACTACCCCAACCTGAAAGAGGGCATACTGGGCGAGGTCAGCTACGCCGAGCTGAAGAGCGGTAAAGTTAAGCTCAAGGGCAGGGAAATACCCACCGCTTCCCTTTCCAGCTACCCCAGAGCGGTGGAGATTGCCGGTACCCTAAAGGAATGGATAATCGGCGGGAAGTTCCTGCTCACCGAGCCGGTGGCGCCGCTGCCGGGGGTGGAGGCGGGGATAAAGCTCAAGCCGCTTAAAGAACGGCCGTTAGAGTAGCCGGCACGAGGAGAAGAAGATGCGTGAGGAGATGAAGATGCATGAGGAGAAGAGGATGAATGTTTCCAAGAGAATAGTACTGCACTTTCCCAAGCGGATGGTTGACCGTCCCATAGTCTCCCGGCTGGTTAAGGACTACGACCTTGAGTTCAATATCCTCAAGGCGCTGATTACCCCCGAGGAGGAGGGGCTGCTGGTGCTGGAGCTGAGCGGGGAACAGCAGGAGTACGACAATGGCATCCGCTACCTGACCAAGACCGGGGTGAAGATACAATCACTGAGCCAGGACGTGCTCCGCAACGAGGAGCGGTGCACCCACTGCGGCGCCTGCGTCGCCATCTGCCCCTCGGGCGCCTTTGAGCTCGACCCTATAACCAGGCGGGTCAACTTCTACAATGAAAAATGCGTGGCCTGCGGACTCTGCATTAAGGCCTGCCCACCGCGGGCCATGGAGGTGCATTTCTAGCCTATGTACCAGCCCCGGACCTACCGTCACTGGATTAAAGATAAAGACCTGGTCACCTTTAACGTGACGGTTAAAGAGACCGATCTATACATCCGTGCCACGAGCGACCTGAAGAGCAAAGCTCAAGAGCTGGTGGTGAAATACCGCCGGATGCTTGAGAAATACATCGGGGGCCACCCGTTGTTTATCACCTCTCTGGAGCCGGTGGCGGCGGCTGACGATGCCCCGCCGCTGGTGACTGAGATGGCCGAAGCCGCCAAGAAGGCCGGGGTGGGGCCGATGGCGGCCGTGGCCGGAGCCATCGCCGAGGCCGTGGGCAGCGAGCTAGCCGCCCTCTCACAGGAGGTCATCGTCGAGAACGGCGGCGATATCTACCTCAAGAGCCTTAAGCAAAGGCTAATCGGGATTTACGCCGGCAAGTCGCCCCTGACGGGACGGGTGGGGCTGGAAATCGAGGGCGAGGACACGCCGCTGGGTATCTGCACATCGTCGGGTACAGTCGGGCATTCCTTAAGCTACGGCCAGGCCGACGCCGTGATTGTGCTCTCCCCGTCAACCGTCCTGGCCGACGCCGCCGCTACCGCCATCGGCAACCGCATCCTTAAGTCCGAAGACATACCCGGCGGCATTGAGTTCGCCCGGAGCATCGGGGGGCTGAAAGGGATAGTTATCATCCTTGGCGAGCAGGTGGGGGTGTGGGGGAAGGTAAAGCTCGGCGAGATGGCGGTGGAGGCTTAATTATGTTCAAGACCAGAATTACCGAAATGTTCGGCATAAAGTACCCCATTATACAGGGGGCCATGATGTGGCTGTCGCGGGCGGAGATGGTCGCCGCCGTGGCCAACGCCGGGGGACTGGGCATTATGGCCTCACTGACCTTCCCTACCGCCAAAGGACTCCGCGAGGAAATCAGGAGGACCAAAAGCCTGACCGATAAGCCCTTCGCCGTCAATATTACCCTGCTGCCCACCATACGGCCGAGAAGCCTCGAGGAGTATATCGATACCGCCATTGAAGAAGGAGTGACTATTATCGAGACCGCCGGACGGAATCCCCGCCAGTACATGAAGCAGCTCCGGGAGGGGGGAGTAAAGGTAATGCACAAGGTTGCCAGCGTCAAGGCGGCCAAAACCGCCGAGCGTGTAGGGGTGGATGCCGTGACCATCGTCGGCTTCGAGGAGGGGGGCAACCCCGGACTGGACGATGTAACTACTTTAGTTCTTGTCCCCCGCACCGTGGACGCGCTGGAAATCCCGGTTATTGCCGGCGGGGGTATCGGGGACGGGAGGGGGCTGATGGCCGCCCTGTCCCTGGGCGCCGAAGGCGCCCTCATGGGCACCCGCTTTATGCTCAGCCAAGAATGTCCCCTGCACGCCAACATCAAACAGCGGCTGCTGGAGGCCAGCGAAAAAGATACCATGATGATAATGCGCTCAATCAATAACCCTGAAAGGGTGATCGCCACCGATTTTGCCCGCCGCGTGCTGGAGATGGAAGAGAAGGGCACCTCGCTGGAAGAGCTGCTTCCGATGATAGACGGGCGGCGCCAGAAGCGGGCACTGGATAAAGGTGTCGTTGACGAGGCCATGATACCCTGCGGGCAGGTGGTGGGACTGATTGACGACCTGCCTACCATAAAAGAGATTATTGATGATATAATTAGGGAAGCCAGAATCATTGGAAAGCGCCTGCATGAAGGGGGATAGAAATGCCAAAACGGCGAGTAATGCTCACCTACGGGCCTGAAGTAAGCTCCGAGCCCATTATCCATACCGTCGGCCAGCAGTTCGGACTGGTGACCAACATCCACCGTGCCGACGCCACCGAGGAAAGGGGCTGGATTGAGCTAGAGCTTGTGGGCAAGGAGCAGGACATAGAGGCCGGCATCGCCTGGCTTATCTCCAGGGGGGTAAGGGTTGTCCCGGTGGTGGCGGGGTCGTAAACAGGCTCTAATCAGCCTGGTTTAGGTTGCGTTTTTCCAGCCACTTCCGCTTCTGGCTTAAGCGGGTAGGCTCATCTGTCGGCCGGTAGCTGGCCAGGAAGTCTTTTTGGAAAGAGGCGAAGGTGCCATACTCTATAGCGCCTCTTATTTTCTCCATCAGTTCGCTTATAAAGCTCAGGTTATGAATAGTGGCTAATCTGTAGGCTAAAAGCTCGCCGGCGTTGAAGAGGTGGTGGAGATAAGCCGCCGAGAAGTGGCGGCAGCTATAGCAATTGCAGCCGGCAACAAGGGGCTGCTCCATATCAGCGTAGGCGGCATTGGTTATATTTACCCTGCCCTGCCAGGTGAAGAGGGCACCGTTGCGGGCGACGCGGGTGGGCAGAGCACTGTCAAAGATATCGCAGCCCCTGGTGACGGCTTCGACGATATCCTCCGGCGAGCCGACCCCCATAAGATAGCGCGGCTTGGCCTCCGGCAGCAAAGCCACCGTCTCCTCAATCATGGACAGGGTTATTTTTTTAGGCTCGCCGAGGCTCAGGCCGCCGATGGCGTAGCCGGGGAAGTCCAGAGAGGTTAAATATTCCGCCGACTGGCGCCGGAGCTCGGGGAAGACGCCGCCCTGAACGATAGCGTAAAGCGCCTGGTCGGAGCGTTTTTGGGCTTTGAGACACCTCTCCGCCCACCTGTGGGTTCTCTCCGTCGCCTTTTTAACTTTATCAAGGCTATCGTCGTGGGCCGGGCACTCATCCAGGACCATGATGATATCGGCGCCCAGAGATTCCTGATACTGTACAGCCAGCTCCGGAGTAAGGTGGTGCCGGCTGCCGTCAATGTGGGAGCGAAAGGTGACCCCTTCATCGCTTACCTTGCGCAGGGGGGCCAGGCTGAATACCTGGTAGCCGCCGCTGTCGGTGAGAATGGCCCCGTCCCAGCCCATAAAGTTATGTAAACCACCCAGCTTCTCGATAACGCCGATGCCCGGCCTGAGATAAAGGTGATAGGTGTTGGCCAGCACCATATTGATACCCAGGGCCTTGACCTCTTCCGGGGTCAGCGTCTTGACCGCCCCCTGGCTGCCCACCGGCAGAAACACCGGCGTGGGTATTGAGCCGTGCGGGGTCAGCAGTTTCCCGGCGCGGGCTTTAGTTTCTGGGCAGGTATGTATTATATGAAAGCCATTTGAATTGCTTATCAACCCTATCCCCTTTATCCTCTTCCCCTTACAAGGGGAAGGGGAAGTATTTTTTCTAAAGAGGGGCTAACGCCCCTCTTAGACACCCCGTTGTGTTATCATCCGCACAAACAGGCAGGAGAATTTAACCCCTCTTAGACACCCCTTAAATTAAGTGCTCGGCGATAATATTGCGCTGTATCTCCGAGACACCGACGTAGACTTCGGTCATCTTGGCGTCCCGGTAGAGCCTTTCCAGGGGCATAGAGGTCATGGTGCCGTACGAGCCGCCGACCTGCATCGCCATGCGGGTGACCTCGACGGCCATCTGAGAGGTGAAGAGCTTGGCTACCGACGATTCGTATTTGATATCAGCCTCCTGGTCGCGGAGGAAGGCGGTTCTATATACCAGCCACCGTCCGGCTTCTATGCGGCTGGCCATCTCGGCCAGGTGCCACTGGACAGCGGCCAGTTTAGCAATAGGCCTGCCCGAAGCCTTCCTCTGCCTGGCGTAGTCCAGGGATATATCCAGCGCCGCCTGGGCTACAGCCACCGCCTCCACAGCCGCCCCCAACCGACCCAGCGATATCGCCTCAAGCAAAATTTCAAAGCCCTGCCCTTCTTTACCAAGAAGGTTTTTCCGGGGCACAAAGACCTCATCGAGATAGACCACCGAGGTACCCAGCCCTTTCAGCCCCATGGTTTCACAGGGCTCGCGGAGGTTATAGCCCTGAGAAGAAGTATCAATAACGAAGGCGTTTAAGCCCTTGCCCTCGCTTCTGGTAAAGACCAGCACCAGATTGGCCGCCGGCGCCAGGGCGACGAACTGCTTCGGGCCGGTGATGACATAGCCGTCGCCGCTCTTTTGGGAGGTAGTGGTGATTGCCCCCGGGTCGGAGCCGGTCTCGGCCTCGGTGAAGGCGATGCTGCCCAGCATATCGCCCTTAGCCAGTGGCGATAAAAGCCTTTTCTTCTGCTCTTCGGTGCCGAAGCGGAATATCGCCTCTTCGGGAACGGTGTCTATGGCCATGATGGCGCCGACCGTCATCGACGCCTGGCAGAGCTGCTCCAGCACCAGAACGTAGCTCAGATAGCCGGCCTCGCTGCCGCCGTATTGGGCGGGGTAAGGCAGGCCCTGGTAGCCCCGTTTGCCCATCTCTTTAGCCAAATCAAAGGGGAACTGGCCATTAGAGTCAATCTCGGCGGCCTGCGGCTTGACGACATCGGCGGCGAACCCCCCTGCCATCTTCCGGAGCATCTTCTGTTGTTCATTAAAATTAAAGTCCATCTTTCTCCATACCCCTATTTTACAACAATTCTAGCGGCGGGGCCGGCGCCTTATCGCCTTAGCGTAGGCAGCAAGAACGTCCTGACGTTGCAAAACCCCCAGCAAGCGCTTGGGATTATTCCTGGCCACCACCGGAATTCGACCTACCTCCCGGGTACCCAGCCTTACAAATACATCGTGTACATACTCGTCGGAATAAGCGACGACTATGGATTTGGAAGCAATGTCGCCGACAGTCAAATCCGAGACATCACCCTCCGCCATCATAGCTTCAATATCGGACAGGGTAACCATTCCCACAAGGCTATCATCTTTGTCGACAACAGGAAATCCATGAAGCCCGGTGTCCCGCAGTTTTGTTAGCAACTCGGCAACAGGCATTGCCGGCGGAACGGTGGGAAAGTCCCGTGTCATCGCCTTGCCCACGGTAACCTCCCGCAGGGGACTGGCCTGGTCCAGCTGGTGGAGGTCAACCCCCCGCCGCACTAATTTAAGCGTGTAGATGGTCTCGCGGTTTAGGCTCCTGGAAATAACGGTGCTGATAACCACGGCAACCATCAGGGGCAGGATGATATTATAGTCTCTGGTCATCTCAAAAAGCATGATTATAGCGGTAAAGGGGGCGCGGGTGGCCCCGGCAAATACGGCCGCCATCCCCACCAGGGCATAAGCGCCTGAGGTAGAGGTGAGCGCCGGGAAGAACTGGTGGGCTACCGTACCCAGCGCCCCCCCCAGCATGGCCCCGATAAAAAGGGAGGGGGCAAAGACACCACCGCTCCCCCCACTGCCCAGGGTAAGCGAGGTGGCCACTATCTTTAAAAGCAGCAGGATAATCAGCGACTGCAGTGCAATCTCACCCAGCAGGGCCTGGTTAACGCTCATGGTGCTTACCCAGAAAACATCCCCGTAGCCGACGCCGAAGAGGTCGTAGGAGTACAGGCCGATAAGCCCGATGCCGATGCCGCCGATGACCGGTTTCAGATATTCGGGGAAACGCCAGGCATCAAACAGGTCTTCGGACTTATAAAGTACGCGGATAAATACCGTAGCCGCCAGGGCCGCCAGAACACCGAGCACAACGTAGGGCAGGAGTTCCCATTGGCTGACCATGCTGTAAGGAATGATATCAAAAGACGGCTGGCTTCCCAGAAAGACGTGAGCTACAAAATCGGCCACCACCGAACTAATGACCACGAAACCGAACTTGGGAGTTACAAATCGGCCCATGATTATCTCCATGGCAAAAAACACCCCGCCAATGGGGGTATTAAAGGTGGCCGAGATACCGCCGGCGGCGCCGCAGGCAACCAGCGTCCTTACCCAGTCGTCCGACAGCCTGAGCCACTGGCCGACACTGGAGCCAAAGGAGGAGCCAATCTGAACAATAGGCCCCTCCCTGCCCACCGAACCGCCGCTGCCGATACAGATTGAGGAAGCCAGCGCCTTGACTACCGCCACCTGTGGGCGAATGCGGCCGCGTTTAACCGCCACCGCCTCCATCACCTCGGGAACGCCGTGCCCCTTGGCCTCTTTGGCCCCGAAATAGACCAGCAGACCGACAATAAGCCCACCCGCCGCCGGTATGAGTATGACATGGTACTGTCCCAGAAAGCTCAGATAGGTGGCGCCATTACTGAAAAATAGCGCCTGGAACGTGCTTATCAACCACCTGAAGGCTACCGCCCCCAGGCCGGCAATAACCCCGACGACAATGGAGAGAGCAAGGCCGGCAACCAGCTCATTGGAACGTATCCTGTCCAGAAGGCTGGGTGACCTGGCAGGCCCTGGTTTCTGGCTACTCATAAAGCTGTCTCAATCCTAAGATAAAAAGCATTTATATTATGTCAAAAGGAGCATTCCCTCTAAACAGAGAGCTAACGACCTTCGTCAAGATAGTTCTGCAAGATGATGGCGGCGGCCTGAGAATCGTACCGGGTCTTTCCCCTGCCCTTCTTGCCGCCGGACGCCCGCTTGAGGCGCTGCGCCATTACCGTGGTCAGGCGCTCGTCCCTAAATTCCACCGGGGTTTTAATATGCTCGGACAGCTTTTCAGTGAAATCTCTGACCTTTTCCGCCTGCCCGCTTAAGGTTCCGTCCAACGAGAGGGGCAGACCGACGACGATTTTCCCTACCTGCTCTTTATTGATAATATCGGCAATCGCCGCTATAGCCTGACCATCATCTATGCGTTCAATAATGCTAAACGGGCTGGCTAAAATACCTCCGGGGTCGCTTAAGGCCACCCCAATCCACCTGTCCCCGAGGTCCAGTCCCAGACAGCGCATTATATAAGGCCCTTTACCAGTTTGAGGGCTTCGTCCAGCTTTTTCTTGTCCCTGCCGCCGGCCTGGGCGAGGTTAGGCTTACCGCCGCCGCCGCCGCCGGTGACCGCGGCCACCTGCTTGACTATCTTGCCGGCATCATATCCCCTGGCGACTAAATCCGGGGTTACCGCTGCCAGAAAAGCTGGTTTGTCTTCATAGACAGTGCCCAAGACAACGATGGCGCTCAAAAGCCTGTCGCGGAGAAAGTCGCTCATCTCACGCAGCATCTCCAGCCGTGATGAGGGAACCTTAGCCACCAGCACCTTTACCCCTTTGATAACCTCGGCCTGGGATAATAAAGATTCGGCGGTCTTTTTAGCCAGTTCCCGCTCCAGAGCCAGCCGCTGTTTCCGCTCCTGCTCCAGCTCACCGGCCAGGCCGGACACCTTGTCCCGGGCTTCTTCCGGTGAAGACCCCAGCGACTTAGCGATGTGTTCCAAATCGGAGATGCGCTCGGCGAAATACTGCTCGGCGCCGCGGCCGGTAACAGCCTCAATGCGGCGCAGGCCGGAGCCGATACTACTCTCCGAAATAGTATGAAAGAGGCCGATCTCGCCGGTGGCCGAGACATGGGTGCCGCCGCATAGCTCGGCGCTGATAAAGGGCTCGCCGATTTTTAACACCCTGACGGTGTCCCCGTATTTTTCATCGAAGAGGGCGATGGCTCCCGCCTCTATAGCCTTTTTATAAGGCACCACCTCGTCATAGACAGGGAGGTTGCGGCGGACCTGCTCGTTAACAATTAAATTGACCTCAGCTATCTGCTTAGGGGTGAGCGCCTTGAGGTGGGAGAAGTCAAAGCGCAGTCTGTTGGAAGACACCAGTGAGCCGCGCTGCTGAACATGCTCCCCCAGCACCCGGCGCAGCGCCATCTGGAGGAGGTGGGTAGCAGTATGATTGCGGGCGATATCAAGGCGGCGTTCCGTTTCCACCACCGCCTCGACCTCATCACCGACCGATAGATAACCTTCAACCACCCTGCCCTGGTGGACGATTATCCCCGGCGGCACCTGAACGGTATTGCTTACCTCAAAAAGGCCGCTATGGCCCCTGATTTCCCCGGTATCACCGACCTGACCACCCATCTCACCATAGAAGGGGGTGCATTCAAGAAGAAGATTGGCCTGCTGACCTTTCTCTATTTTATCGGCCGGTTTATTACTAACGGAGAGGCTGACGATATTAGATTTACTGCTGAGGCTGCCGTGACCGACGAAGGAGGTAGCCTCAAGGTTGCCGTGCATTTCAACTTCTCCACCACCCGCCTTCACTTTAAATTTATGGGACTTTCTGGCTTTCTCCTTCTGCCTGCCCATCTCTACTTCAAAGCCATCCAAGTCCACCGAGAAGCCGCGGTCGGCGGCAATCTCCTGGGTCAGCTCCACGGGGAAGCCGTAGGTGTCGTAGAGTTTGAAAGCCCGTTCGCCGGAGATTTCCTTTTCCCCCGTCTTAGCGGCTTCAGCCACAATGTCATCCAGTAATTCCAGGCCGGTGCTCAGGGTGGCGCCGAACCTGGTTTCCTCATCCTCAACGACCTGCAGAATAAAGTCCCGCCGTTTTTTAAGCTCGGGGTAGATATGCCCCATAAGCCCGATAGCCGCCTCGGCAATATTATCAATAAACGGTTTCTCCAGTCCTAATCTGCGGCCGAAAAGAGAGGTTCGGCGCAGTACCCGCCTTAAGACATAACCCCGCCCCTCGTTGCCGGGGAGGACGCCGTCGGCGATAAGGAAGGCGATACCCCGGCCGTGCTCAACCACCACCCGCATAGCGATATCGGTAGCCTCGTCGGCGCCGTACTTCCTGCCCGAAAGCCCGGCTATTTTCTCCATCAGGGGAATAAAGAGGTCGGTATCATAGACAGTGGTCTTGCCCTGCATTACCGCCGCCGTCCTCTCCAGTCCCATGCCGGTGTCAATGTTGGGCCTGGCCAGCAAAGTGCGGTTGCCCTCCCGATCCTGGTTATACTGAGTGAAGACCAGGTTCCATATCTCGGAGAAGCGGCCGCAGTCGCAGTTGGGGCGGCAGGAAGATTTACCGCAGCCGAACTCCTCGCCGAAGTCATAGTGAAGCTCGCTGCAGGGGCCGCAGGGGCCGGAATCACCGGCCGGTCCCCAGTAGTTGTCCTCATCCCCGAAGCGCAGTATCCTCGCTTCGGGGACGCCCACCTCCCGCCAGTAGCCGAAGGCCTCGTCGTCATCCAGGAATATAGTCGCCCAAAGGCGCTCCGGGTCAAGCTTTAATCTTTCGGTAACGAACTCCCAGGCCCAAGCGATGGCCTCCCGCTTGAAGTAGTCGCCGACGCTGAAGTTTCCCAGCATCTCGAAGAAGGTGAGGTGGCCGGCATCGCCCACCTCAGTCAGGTCGCTGGTGCGGAAGCACTTCTGACAGGAGGCCAGGCGGGGGCTGGGGGGTACCTCTTCGCCCAGAAAGTAGGGCTTGACCTGCACCATGCCGGCGTTGGTCAGCAGCAGCGTCGGGTCGCCCTTTGGTATCAGCGGGGAGCCGGGTATGATTTTATGGCCTTTTTCCTTAAAGAAATCCAGAAAGGCTTTTCGGACCTGGTCGCTGGTCATCATTATCTACGATTTTAGTTTAAGAGACACCGACTGTCAACGATGGGGGAAATTAAGCGGGCTGGGGACAGAGGTCGGCAATAAGCAGATTGAGCGCCAGCCCGCCGTCGTACCTGCCCGTCTTGATTGACAGGTCGGCCTGCAGGAGGCGTTTATAGACTAATTTAAGCCGCTCCAGGGGGTATCGCTGGGCCTGCTCCAGCGTCTTGCGCAGGGGATACTCCGATTTCAAACCCAGCCGGCTCTGAATCTCCGCATCGGGCTTCCGCTGGCGCCTAAGCTCCTTAGCCCGAACCACCAGCCGCACCTGCCGCGACAGCATCACCAGCAGATAGGCCGGTGAGGCCCCCTGCTGCAATAGCTGCTCCAGCAGTTTTTCGGCGACACCCACCTTGAAATCGAGGATGGCATCGACCATGGCAAAGACATTGGCTTCCTGCGCCGAGCTGACCACCGCCCTGATATCCTCTTCCTCAACGCGGCGGCCGGAGGCGAAGAGAGCCAGCTTGTTTATCTCGCTGCTCATAATCCAGAGATTGCCCCCCACCAGCCTGGCCAGTAAATCTACCGCCTGGGGGGACATTTCGGCACCCTGGGCAGCAGCTTCCTGCCTAATCCACTGGCGCAGGATGTCGCCCTTAAGCAGGGGAAAAGCCATCACCTTTGCCCCGGAAAGCTGCTTAAACAGCGGGTTGGCGCTCTTTATCCGGCCGTCGGTGAGGACTAATACCGTGCTTTCGGGGAGGTTGCTCATGGCGGCGGCAAAGGATTTGGCGTCACCTTGCCGCCCGTTGGCAGACGACGATTTCTTCCCCCGGCGGGGTTTATTCTGGGACTCAAAGCGCCCCAGCAGCCCCTGGACAATGACCAGGCGCTTTTCGGCCAGAAAGGGGACGGTCTCCACCACCATCCGCAACTGGTCCGGGATTAGCTGCCTGCCATCGAGGAGGGTGGTGTTGGTCGATAAAAGAGAGGGGTCGCCCAGGCCTTTTTTTATCTCCCCCAGCGCCCGGGTGAGAGAAAAATCGTCCTCACCCTGTAATATGTAGAGCAAATTCCACCCCGGCTGTAAAGTTACCCCATTTTAGCACAGCGGGGGGTGAATAGTCTTTAGGGGGGGTCTGGTTAAAGTAATTTTTGTGCTATATAATAAGCGGCAAATGATAAAAGAGGAAACATTTTGAACCAGGATAAAAGAGACACCGCAGGGGCCTACCTCTCCAGAGTGACTCAACGCCTTAAGGATGACGGTTTCGCCCTTGAAGAAAACGTCACATACAAGAATCAGACTTTCGACCGCGTAGCGAAGAGAACAAGGTTCGAGATTGATAAGTTCGGGTTTGCTGCTACTTCCTATCTTTTTGCCAGATTCTCTTCACCTGATATTGGTTCGCTGAGAAGTTTTTCCAAAATATCCTTCCAATATGCCCTACGCGCGGGTGGTATAATACCTATAGCCGGTGGCATATGTCTGCCGCGTGGACTTTATGTCAGTGTTGGGTGTTACCCCGTCGCCATAGTTGACGATATAGACAAGGACACTGCAGAGACTATTCGTAGCCAAGCTCCCCCCAAACACTTTATGGCGTTTGAAATGCCCGTGGTCTACAGTATGGCATCTGGGACTCTCTACTATTGCGAAATAACACCAATGTGGGGTAGCTTTTACTATGACCAGAGGAGAATGATTATCAACACCATGCTTGCCCCCTGATTGGTATCGTAAAATACTATGTCTTGTTTCCCACCCAACCCACCCTACAGAAGTGATGCTTCTATTATTTTCTTTTCTGGGGGACAAGGGGAGGCAATAGCCCCACTTTTAGAAAACGTTCTTATTTCCCACCCACCCTCCCAACAGAGGTCAAACCTCTATTAACTCCTTTTATGGGGTGTGGGGTTAAAGAGATGTAAAAAGGTGAAACCTTTTTGGGCGGGCGGGTATGGGATGAAAAGCACCTCTATTGAACAATAACCCCACAAATAGTAAAATATACACATCTAACACCACAGGAGAGTAAAATGGCCGAACAGCCCGATGAACTGAAGAAGCTAGCCGCTATTACCAGCGACCTGGAGTTTGCCTCCGAACTTAGGACTCAAGCCATTGAACAGCTGGGCACCATAGGCTCCCATGAAGCCCTCCTTATCCTGCTGGAAATTGTCGCCAACGACCGGTTGACCATCAAGGAACGCGAACTTGCCCTCGAGCGGGCCAAGAAAATAGTCAAGTCCAGCCATCAGTAGCCCCCGCTCTGACAGGGCCGGGATTAGACCAATGAGTATCGATATTGGCATCGTCGGGCTGGCCCAGAGTGGTAAGACCACCATCTTCAACGCCCTGACCAGGGGTCAGGCCGACACCAAAAGTTCCACCCCTCACATCGGCAAGGCTAAAGTCCCCGAACCGCGCCTCAAAGCACTGGGCGACATGCTCCAGCCCAAGCGGATAGTCCCCACCGAGGTAAGCTATACCGACATCGGGGCGACGGTTAAGGGGGGAGACAGGGGGATGGGGAGCCAGCTACTGGGCGAATTGAGCAACACCGACGCCCTCATCAATGTCGTCCGCGCCTTTGCCGACGACAGCATACCCCATATCGAAGGCAGCCTGGATGTAGAACGGGATATCACCGCCATCAACCTTGAGCTTGCCCTACATGATAGCGGCATCATCAGCCGCCGGCTGGAGAGGATAGAGACTTCGCTGAAAGGGGCCGACCCCACCGAGCGCCAGGGTCTGCTGAGGGAGCAGCAACTGCTGGAAAAGCTAAGACTGGAGCTGGAAAAAGAGTTGCCCATCCGCCAGCTGAACTTAACCGCCGACGAAGCCAAGACCATGGCTAATTTTCAGTTCCTCACCGCCAAGCCGCTGCTAATCGCGGTCAATATAGGGGAGGAGCAGATAGACGGGGCGGCGTCCCTGGAAACCGAGCTGAACTCGCGCCACCAGGGGGCTGGGCTGGGCGTTATCACCCTCTGCGGCAAGCTGGAAATGGAGATGACCCAGCTGGATGACGAAGCCGAGAAGGAATGCCGCGCCGAGTTCGGCATCACCGAGCCGGGGCTTGACCGCATTATCAAGCTGAGCTACCAGCTACTGGACTTAATCACCTTCTTCACTACAGTCTCGGATGAGGTCAAAGCCTGGTCTATCCCCAGGGGCACCACTGCCCTCAAGGCGGCGGGTAAAATCCACTCCGATATGGAACGGGGCTTTATCCGGGCAGAAGCTATCAGCTACAACGACCTGATGAAATGCGGCAGTATGGCTGAGGCACACAAGAAAGGGCGGCTCCGGCTAGAGGGTAAGAACTATACAGTCCAGGACGGGGATGTAATCACCTTCCTGTTTAACGTCTAGAGGTATTCTACTATCTGGGTGAGGCTGGAGACGCGGGGGGAATCGGTAATATCCTCAAAGAAGCCGTTGCGGTCAACCAGAATACCCAGCATGCCGGCCCCGTTAGCCCCCACCACATCAATCTGTTGCTGGTCGCCGACATAGATCGCCTCTATGGGCCTGAGCTTGGCCTTTCTCAGCGCCGCCCGGAATATCTGGGGGGCGGGCTTGTTGAAGCCCACCTCCTGGGAGGTAACTGCCACCTCAAGCCAGTCGGCGAGGCCCAGCCCCTGGTAAAGAGTGGTTATATCGCGGTCAACGTTGGAAATAAGCCCTAAAATCAACCCCCGCTCCTTAAGCTGGGTGAGAGTAGGGACGACGTCATCAAAGAGCACCATCTTGTAGTCAGCCTTAAGCCATTTTTTTAAGATACCGGTGACGAGTTCCCAGGACGCCTCTATCCCCGCCTCTTTGAGGATTATGCCGTGATATTCGGTATAGAGCTCTACCGTCTCCTGTTTAGTCCGTTTGCCTATCGGGTAATGGGCATGCTCCTGATAGATAAATTCGTCAGCGGCCATAATGGGGCGGAGCAAAGACTCAGGTGCTACCTCTACGCCCAGTTCCTTGAGTATCTTCGCTTGAGTCTCTTCACGAGGCGGGTCGTAGCCAACCAGCGTGTTGTAGAGGTCAAAAAAGACTGCCTTAATCACGGGGTCACCTTCCTGAAGTAGCGGGTGAGTAAACTGATCATAACCTGCCGATTTCTAGGTGATAGAGACCAGACCTTGCTTTATCGCCTCTACCACCGCCTGAGTGCGAGCGTTGGCGTTCAGCTTGCGCAGGATAGAGGTGACATGGTTCTTCACCGTCTGCTCGCTGATATCAAGGGCCAGGGCAATCTGCTTGTTGAGATAGCCCTTGGCCATATAGTTAAGGATTTCCTGCTCCCTGGCGGTGACCGGCGAGACAATGGACTCGGCTCCCTGCCCCAGGGGAAGTTCCCGGAAGTGATGCAGGACCTGCTCCGCCACCTTGGGGTGGCTGACAAAGCTTTCGTTTATGGGATGTTCGCCTTTAGCCGTCCGTTTCACCGTATCGGCCAGCTCGTCGGCAGTGATGTCCTTGCTTAAATAGGCTGACGCCTGGGCTTTAATCGCCTGAAACAGCTGTTCATCTTCCGGGGCGGAGGTAAGCACAATAACGCCGATATTGGGCAGGCGCTGCCTTATCAGGCGGGCCAGCTTTAAGCCCTCATCAGAGGGGGTATCAATGTCCACCATGGCCACGTCGGGCAGTGAGTTTTCCACGGCTGACATTGCGTCATCATCGGCTTCCGCCTCGCTGATAACCTCTATGCCGCTCATGCTCGAAAGCGAATGCCGTACCCCCTGCCGGAACAGGGACTGGGGACTGATTATGCTTACCTTTATCTTGACCATAACTTAACTTAAGTGTAACACATAATAAGTATAGCTTCAATAGTATAGCTGCCGAGGTTCTGTAAAGCGGGGGGCAGAGAAGGCGGATTACTTGGTGGTCACCAGAGGCATGTTCTTGATTAGGGTGATGAAAGTCTCGACCAGAGCCGTGTCAAACTGCTTGCCGGCACCATCCTTCAGCTCCTCCAGCGCCTCTTCCTGGGAGAGGGCGTCGCGGTAAGGTCGGGCTGAGGTCATGGCGGCAAAGGCATCAACTACCCGCAGGATACGGGCATCCAGAGGAATGGCATTAGCCTTTAGCCCCAGCAGATAACCGGTGCCGTCATAGTTCTCATGATGGTACAGGATTCCCGGCATGCAGGCAGATAGCTGGGGAATATGGCCGACAATATCGGCTCCCATCTGGGGATGGTTTTTAATTATCTCCCACTCCTCGGCACTAAGCTTGCTGGCTTTATTGAGTATCTCATCGCTGATGCCCAATTTGCCGATATCGTGAAGCAGAGCGCAAACGCTTAAGCGGGCTATATCTGCCGGCTCCATGTCCAGGCCCTTGGCCAGGACTACGGCGTAATCCTTTACCCTCTGCGAGTGGTCGTGGGCGTAATGGTCTTTGGCATCCACCGCCGCCGCCAGGGCATGGATGATGCTGAAGGCACCTTTGTCACTATGAACCTCGAACTTTGTTGGCGGCTCCGATAAAGGCGGCAAAGTCTCCAGAACCGCCTGGCTTTGATTTCCGCCTCTCTGCTTGGCGTAATAGAGCGCCTTATCTGCAGCACTGATAATCTCGCTGATGGCTATCCCATCTACGGGCCAGCTGGCCAGTCCAAGGCTGGCCGTCGTTGAAACGCTGCCGGTTCTAACCTCTGAAGTAATTCGGTGGCGAACTCGTTCGGCTACTTCATGAGCATCCTTGATACTGGTCTGGGGCAGCAGGATAGCAAACTCGTCGCCACCATAACGGAAAGCTTCGTCAGCGTCTCTCACCGCCCCTTTCAAAACGATGCCCAACTGCTTGAGGAGGCGGTCGCCTTCAATGTGACCGTAGGTATCATTGAAGGCTTTAAAGGAATCGAGATCCAGAATAACCAGCGAGAAGGCACCACCGTAGCGGGAGTGGCGGCCAATCTCAACCTGAATCCGCTCCATGAGATGACGGCGGTTCCACAACCCGGTAAGCTCGTCGACGCGCGCCCTCTGCTCAGCCTGGGCATAGAGCCGGGAGTTTTCAATGGACATGGCAATACGGGAAGCTAGTTGGGAAAGAAGCTGTACCTGGCTCTGACTGTAGGCGTTGGGGTGGCAACTGGCTACACACATGCCGCCAATAGCCTCAGTACCCACCATCAGGGGCAGAAATACCAGCGACTGCACCCCCTGCTTGATGTGGTATTTGCCCGTCCAGAACCGGCTTTCCTCAGGCAGGTTGGGCTCCACCAGAGGCACTTTATTAGTCACTACCCACTCTGTAGCTGTGTCTTTGAGCGGCAGCTTGTCTCCTGTCTGCCATGCCGAGCCTATCTCGGAAGTTATGGCCAGAAGGTTAAGCTCCTCCCCTTCCACCAGGGTAATCGCCGCCCAGTCAACATCGAGTACCTTTCTTAGCTCCTTGATAAAGCTGTCATATATCTGCCGGATGTCCAGACTGGAAGTCATGATTGCCGCCAGATGGCCAATCAGGGATAGCTCCTCTTCCCGCTGCCTGGCTTCCTCATAGAGGTAGCCTCT
>Ga0315553_10001017_pt1 | contig 23921 bp, 19 predicted proteins | sample SalMarSW160140MG_FD_203099 | JGI IMG/M metagenome (GOLD analysis project Ga0315553, IMG submission 203099) | Salt marsh sediment microbial communities from the Plum Island Ecosystem LTER, Massachusetts, United States - Salt Marsh Sediment SW1601-40 ... | reverse complement strand
TCCGGTGCCCGGGGTGGGCTTCGAGCCACGATTCCAGCTCCTCGCGCGTGGCGTCCTCGGGATAGTAGCCGGCGCCCGGCGGCTTGGGCCCGACGGCGAGGTAGGGCCGGTCGTGGTCGAGCCGGTCCCAGGGCCCGTACATGATGGAGAAGTAGTCGCGTGCCGCCTCGGCCGCCGGCCCGCCGGCCGTCGCGAGCTCTTCCCGCAGCGCCCGGTTCCCCGACCAGACCTGGTCGAGGAAGATGTCGTCCAGCACGTCGGAGGCCTCGACGAGGGCCTTCACCGCGCGGCGGCCACGCTCGTCGAGCAGCGAGGCGTCGAACCCGATCTCGACCGGCGCGAACTGCGCGACCCGCTCGCGGAGCCCGGTCGCGTCGATGCCCTCGGCGAGCCGCACTCCGCCCTCCTCCACCGCGGACTCCGCCTCGTCGGCACGGTCGGCGGGTGAGCAGGCGGTGGTGCCGATCGAGGACACGATGGCCAGCGCGAAGGACGCGGCCAGCGGGTGCCGGGTGGTGGCCCGCGCGACGGGCGCCTGCCGCGGTGCGGTCGGAGGGCTCAGGGTTCGCATGGCTCCCATCCTCGTTGGACGACTCATTGCATGACGATCGAGATCTCGCGCACGACCCACACGGCCACCGGGTGTCCGCCGCGAATCGCGGGTCGGAAGACGAGCTGGCGCGCGAACGCGGCGGCCGCTTCGTCGAATGCCTCGCTCCCGGAGCCGGTCTGCGGCACCAGCTCCACCACCTCGCCGGTTGCCGAGATGAGCACCCAGAAGATGGTGCGCGTGCGGGCGCCGAGTCCCTCCCGCCGAAGCACCGGGAGCAGCGTCTTGGTCAGCCTCGCCTGCGTCTCGGTGTCCCACAGGGCCCGGGGGCCCTCGTCGTAGGGGATGAACGCCGGACCCAGCTCGCGCAGCGCCTGCACGTCTTCCGCGATCGCCGAATCGGGCACCGGCGAGGTAGCGCGGGCGCCGGCGACCGAGTCGGCGATCGCGCTGGCCACCGAGGCGGCGCGGGCGACCGCGATCGAGTCGAGCACCGCCGCCGCGATCGAGTCGGCCCGGACGGCCGCCACGGAATCCCGTCTCGCCGCCTCGATCGAGTCCCGTCTCGCCGCCGCGGCGATCGAGTCGCGTCGGGCGGCCGCGGCTATGGAGTCCCGCTCGGCTGCCTCGAGGGCCGCCCGCGTCGCGGCGGCGATGGAGTCCCGCCGCGCGTCGGTGTGGATGGAGTCACGAACGGCCCGGCGGATCGAGTCGACGATGGCGGCCACGGCCGGCGAGGTCGTGTCCGGGGTCGCGACCGGGGGCCGCTCGACGCTGGCCGGCGGTTCGGACCGCCGCGGTGGGCGGGACGTCTCTGGGGGCGGGAGGCGACGGCAGGAGGAGAGGCCGAGCAGGAGGAGCGGGACCGCGATCGCTCTCACCGGCCGGCAACGTCCGCGGCCTTCTTCTCCCGCTCCTTGCGGCCCGCGGCCACGAGGATCAGGCCCAGGCCGCCCCACACGAAGCCCAGGATCACCACCATGACCACGATCGTGGTGCCGGTCATCGCTCTCGTTCCTCCGCTCGTTCATCCTCGACGTGCCGGATCGACCGCCGTGTCGACCGAATGTAAGCCCGCCTCGCGATCCCCTTCCAGCCCGTGGGCACGGGGTCGCGACCGACGGGCCGCCTTCCGCCGCTAGCTGTCGCGTCCCTCCAGCCCGAGGTCTGCCGCCACGCCCCGCATGGCCTCGATCACGAACGTGATGTGCTCCCCCATGTCCTCTCCGAGCGCCTCGCAGTTCGCGGTCATCTCCTCGCGGCTCACCGCGGCGGCGAACGCGCGGTCCTTCATCTTCTTCCGCACCGACTTCGACGTCATCCCGATGAGCCCGGTGGGACGCACGAGCGCCACGGCGGTGATGAACCCCGTCAGCTCGTCGACCGCCCTCAGGGTCCGCGCCATGCGCGTGTCGGCCTCGACCCCGGTGTAGTCGGCGTGCGCCATGATCGCGTCCAGCACGTCCTCGTCCACGCCGCGCTCGCGCAGGATGGCCACGCCCGCGGAGGGGTGCTCGCGATCGGCGGCGTGCTCGTCGTTGGGCCAGCGCTCGTAGTCGAAGTCGTGCACGAGACCGGCGACTCCCCATCGGTCCTCGTCCTCCCCGTATTTCCGGGCGTACGCCCGCATGGCCGCCTCGACGGCGCGCATGTGGCGGCGCAGGTTGGGGTTCTGCGTGTACTCCTCGACCAGCGCGAGCGCCTCGTCGCGCGTGGGGATCATCCGGTCAACCTCCTCGCAATGCGGCGATCAGTCTCTCGGGCTCCCGCGAGCTCAAGAGGACGGAGTATCCGTCGCGGGTCGGAAGGTACACGACGCTCCGCCGATCCGTGAGGTAGAGGAGCGCCGGCCTTCCCGGCTGCCGGGGGGATCGGGAAGACCTTCGTCACGGCTCGCGTCCCCGTTCCGCCTCTTCGAGCAACGCGGCCCGCACGACGGCGTCGCGCCCGAACCGATCCGACAGCGCGTCGACGACCTCGGCCACGCGCACATCGGTGTCGCCGTCCTGACGATGCTCGCCGGCCCCGGTGTCGAACAGACCGAGCTGCCGGGGACAGCCCTCTTCGAACCCGGTGACCGTCACGCCGATCAAGCGGACCCGGCGGGATGGGTCGTCGGCCTCCCGGAACAGATCCCTGGCCACCGGCCAGATGCGCTCGGTCGTCGTCACCGCGTCCTCGAGAGTCCGCTGGCGCGCGAGGGTCTCGAAGCCCTCCCAGCGGAGCTTGAGATGGACCGTGCGCCCCGCGAGCCCCTGTCGCCTGAGACCGCGCGCCACCCCCTCGCACAGACCGAGCAGCGTGCGCTCGACGCGCTCCCGGTCGGCCACGTCGCGTGAGAAGGTGACCTCCTTGCCGAGCGACTTGCGCTCCGAGTCCGGGTTCACGGGACGCGGGTCGACTCCGTTCGCCAGCTCGTGGAAGCGCCCGCCGGCCGACGGGCCGAGCGAGGCCTCGAGCACGGAGCGGTCGAGACGCGCCACGTCTCCGATCGTCCGGAGCCCCATTCGGTGCAGCCGCCCCTGTGCCTTCGCTCCCGCCCCCCACAGCCGGGAGACACCGAGCGGCGCGAGGAACTCCCGCTCGGTGCCGGCCGGGACGACGACCAGACCGTCCGGCTTCTCGAGGTCGCTCGCCACCTTCGCCACGTACTTGCTGGCGGCCACTCCAACCGAGGCCGTCAGACGTTCCGCCTCGCGGATCTCGTGCTTGATCGACGCGGCGATCGTCGGCCCCTCGCCGAACAGCTCGCGGCTTGCCGTCACATCGAGGAACGCCTCGTCGAGGCTCAGGGGCTCGACCAGGTCCGTGAATCCCCGGAACACCTCGAACAGCCGCGCGGACACATCCGCGTACAGCGAGATGCGCGGTGGCAGGTAGACCGCGTGCGGACACCGGCGCCACGCCTGCGAGATGGGCATCGCCGAGCGCACCCCGTATCGGCGGGCTTCGTAGCTGGCCGTGGACACCACCCCCCGCCCGCGTCCGCCGCGCGGATCGGCGCCGATCACCACGGGCCTGCCGGCGAGGGCTGGGTCCTCGCGGATCTCGATGGAGGCATAGAACGCGTCCATGTCCACGTGCAGGATCGTGCGCGCCGCCGGAGGGCCGGGGGTCGGGCTCATCCGCCGGCACCGTGCGCCGCGGACCGCTCCGCAGCCCGTTCGTCGACCACGCGGCGCACCCTCCCGGGCACGTCGCTCACCAGGCCGTCGACGCCCCAGTCGAACAGGCGCCGGATGTCCGCGGGACGGTTCACGGTCCACACGAACACCCCGAGCCCGTCCGCGTGGGCCCGCCGCACGAAGGCCCGTGAGACGATACGGATCGCCCCGCGCCGCTCCGGGACCATGGCCGCGTCGACGCCCTGCGGCACGGCACGGTGCCCCAGCCCGAGCTTCCCGAGCACGACGTAGCCGCGCAGCTCGTCCTGGTAGGCGCAGCGCCAGCGCGCGTGGCGTCCGGCCGGCTCCACCTCCTCGCGCCTGAAGCCACCGACGAGGATGCGCTCGCGCTCGGGGTGCGTCCGGAGCCAAATGCCCATGGCCTCGCCCGCAGCGGCCGATTTGATCTCTGCCACCACGGGCAGATCGCCGATCGTCTCGAACACTTCCTCGAGCGTGGGGATCCGCACGTCCTGCCCGCGAAACGGGTGCGTGGCGCCGCGGTCGGGGGTGAATGCGTATCCGGCGTCGAACGTCCTGAGCTCCGCCAGGGAGCGGGCCTCGACGTCACCCCTACCGTCGGTCGTGCGCTCGAGCTGCGGATCGTGGATCACCATCAGGTGTCCGTCGCTCGAGCGATGCAGATCGAGCTCGACCGCATCCGCGCCGACTTCGACGGCGTGCGCGAACGACGGGAGCGTGTTCTCGGGCGCCACGGCGGCCGCGCCGCGGTGGCCGATCACGCGGATTCGCGAGCCGGGTCCGAAGAGGTCGTCGGAATACACCTGCGCGTTCCCGCCGAGCGTGAAGGGTGATCGCTTCCGGATCTGGCGACGCGCCCAACATAACCTCACGAGGGGCGATGGTGTCACACCACGTGGAGGTGGTGGATCTTTCCCGATTCCGTGCGTCTGGGACGTGCTCGGCGCACGGCGGGCATGCCCGCGCTCGACCACTGGAGGGCCATGAGTCGTTCACCCCCGTCCCCCCTCCCGATCTCGGCCAGAAACGCCTTCCGCACCTCGTTCGCGTCCATCGGACCCACGGAGGGGTCCACGAGGAGCCACACCGGCGGGGATTCGCCGGGGTCCTCGAGGAGCTGGTAGTCGTCGGGACGTCCGCCGAAACGTCCCGGGAGCACCTCCTCGAGGATGCGGGTCACATCCACGTCGAGGAACGCGATGCCGCCCGCGGTCAGCTTCTCGTAGCTCCGGATCCGCCGGATGTGCAGATTCCACCCCAGCGCCTCGAGCGGACAACCGCAGGCACGGCGCTCGAGCACGGATACGTCCCCGAGCGACACGTTGAGGAGTGGAAAGGGCGCGGAGGGGAGGAGCGAGGTGAAGAACAGCGTGTCCGGCGGCACCTTCGTCCGTGTATCGGCGTCCGGTTGGATCACCGCGTGCCGATCGGTGAAGAAATGCTGCTCGTCGGGGGCGACCGGGGCACGGCAGGCGAAGGCCAGGATGTCGGTCTCGGTCGCGCCGTAGCGGGGCAGCGCCACCGCGCCGGCCCGCTCGATCGCTGCGCGGCGCGCGGCCGTGGTCGGCTCCCCACCGCACGTGAAGCGCGCGCCGGTGATCTCGATGCCGGCCGCCTCCGCCGCGCGGCACGCGAGCACGGCGGAGCTCGCGAACGTCCACACGTGCGGCACGACGCCACGGTCCAGCACGCGTCGCAGCCAGCGCACGAGTGGCAACGGATCGTCCGGCGTGGCGAGCTCGGGACGGGGGAACGGGACACCCGCGAGCGCCGACGCGGCGCGCAGGGCCCGGGCGCCCACCCGATAGCGAGCGCTCAGCCCAGGGTCGCCGATCGGCACCGGCGTGAACCAGCGCTCGGCCGGCGTCCCGCCCATGGCGAACTCCAGCGGGTTGGTCACCGCCGTGCCGCCCGGCACCCCCCAATGGGCATGCGCCCAGCCGCGCCCCCCGTGCGCGTCGAGCGTCAGATGCGTGTTCACGGCGTGGTCGCGGATGAAGGAAAGATCGATCGGCACGACGGTGGGCGCCCCACGCGAGCCGCTGCTCGCCGAGCGTCCGTGGACGACCGCGCCCGGTCGAACGAGCTCCGCGGGCTCCACCCGGAACACGAGGCTGCCGCGCCGCACGTCCGCGCGGCCCTTGAGCTCGGAAGCCGTGAGGTAGACCCCGTCGGCGTACAGCCTGTCGAGCGTCTCCTCCACACCGCGGGTCTCGAGCGACGCCCGCGCGTCCTCTCTCCTCCATCCGGCATGCGCGGTGAGGCGCCGAAACGGTGTCGGCGCGGGTCGGAACGCCACCGCATCGAACGTCGCCAGCGCGGCCGACGCGCGGTCGCTCAGGCGCCGCCCGATGACGTGACGCGCCTCATCGAGGTCGAAGGGGTGACGCAGGTAGCGGGGGAGATCGCGAAGGACACGAGCGCCGACCAGGACATCCTCGCAGGTGAGCACGCGGATCGGCGATCCTGGAAGGCCTCAGGCCGGGCTGGCTGCGGGCTCGGCCGCGAGCTCCGACTGCAACTCGGTCTGCCGCCGGCCGAGCCAGTAGCCGATCAGGAGCCACAGCCCGGCCACGGGCACCGCCGCGAAGGCGATCCCGGTCAAGGCCAGCCCGAGCGCACGCAGCCCCGCGTACGACCACACGCCGATCTGGTCGCCGCCGCGATACACGAGCGTGTCGATGAGCGCCTTGGCCTTGAAGCGGTCCTCGCGGGTCACGACGGTGAACAGCGTCTCACGCGCCGGGCGAGCGACGGCGAAGTTGAGCCCGCGGCGCAGCACCTGGAACACGACGATCACGATGGCCCCGGGCCAGAAGCCGAGCGCGGTGAAGCCGATCACGCACAGGGCCGGGAGGAGCGTGAGGGTCACCGCCACGCCCAGCCACTTCATGAGCCGCCCGGTGATGAGGATCTGCGTGATCAGGGTGAGCGCGTTGGTGGCCGAGTCGATCCACCCGAAGAACGAGGTGCGCAACCCGCGATCGGCGATCGTGGCCGCGATCTCGGCCTGCTGGTAGTAGAGGACCGTGCCCACGATCGTGTAGCCGAGCATGTACGCGCAGATCCCGAGCAGGTACGGGGAGCGCATGACGTGCGTGATCCCGGCCCAGATCGAGCCCCCGATCGGCTGATGGGCGTCGCTCGTCTCGCCACGGGCCGCACGCAGGGATTCGAACAGGTTCGAAAGCCGCCGCACGATCCACACGGCGATCTCGAGGAACAGGATGGACACGAGCAGGAGGTTCGCCGGGGAGATGAAGCGCGAGAACCAGGCCGTGATCGTGGCCCCGAGCATGGCACCGAGCGTGCCGCCCACGCCGATGAACCCGTACAGCCTCTTGCTCTGTCCGGTCTTCCACACGTCGCTCATGAACGCCCAGAAGATCGACACGACGAACAGGTTGAAGATGCTCACCCACCAGTAGAACGCGCGGCCGACCCAGATCTGCTGCTCCGGGGCCATCGTGCGCAGGAGCACGAAGAACACGACCAGGTTCAGCATGAAGAACCGGTAGCAGAGGGCCACGAACCGGTTGCGCGAGAACCTCGCCACGAGCGCCGCGAAGGGCGGGTTGACGAGGATCATGAGGACCAGCGTGCCGGTGAACATCCACGGGAGGTTGTCCACCCCGCCCGCGACGGCCATCTCGTCGCGGATCGGACGCATGATGTAGTAGGCGGACAGGACGAAGAAGAAGTAGGCGGCCGACAGGAAGAGCGCCTCGATCTCCCCCTCGCGCACGTCGACGACCCGCCGCAGGAGGCGGATCAACGGCTACCCGCCGGCCGGCTGTCGAGCCCGGTCAAAGCGCGGCGAGATACGAATAGCTCGCCGCGATCGATGCCAGCGGGTCGGCCGGCTGGTCGTGCTCCACGAAGTAGTGGCGCAACCCCGCGGCGTCCGCGTGCCGGAAGATGGAGGCGAAGTCGATCACCCCGGCCCCCACGTCCACCATGTCGCCCGCCGCCGTACGGTCCTTGACGTGACACAGCTGGAAGCGCCCCGGGTAGCGGGCGAAGTAGTCGAGCGGATCGCCGCCGCCGTTCACGAGCCAGAAGATGTCCAACTCGAAGGTGACAAGATCCGGGTCGGTGGCCTCGATGAGGACGTCCAGCGGCGTGGCACCTTCGATCTGGCCGAGCTCGAAGTCGTGGTTGTGGTACCCGAACTGGATCCCGGCCGCGCGACAGCGCTCGCCGAAGTCGTTCATCTCCCCCGCCAGCCGACGGTATCCGTCCACGGAGCCCCGCTCCGCCTCGTCGAGCCAGGGGAGGACGACGTAGCGGTGCCCGAGCGTGGCGGCTGCCTCGAGCGTCCCGTCCGGGTCGGTGCGGAGGGTCTCGAGCGAAACGTGCGCGGAAGGCGCGCTCAGCCCGACCGCATCGAGCGTGGCGCGCAGCTCGGCGGGGGTGCGCTCGTAGTATCCGGCGAACTCGACCTCGTCGTATCCGATGCGGGCGACGTCGGCCAGGGTGGCGTCCACATCCTCCGCCATCAGGGAGCGGACCGTGTACAGCTGGAGGCCGACCGCCTCGAGGGACACGGGCTCGGCGGTGCCGCCGCCCGGATCGTCGTGCTCCGCCTCGGCCGGGCCGCAGCGCGCCAGCCACAGCGCGGCGCCGGCCCCGCCGGCCGATTGGAGAAAGCGTCGTCTGTCCATACGCCGAATATGTGACGCATTCCGGCGCCCGTCGATGCCAGCCGGGACGGCCCCGCGGCGTCAGTTCGAGCCGCTCGACTTCTCCCGCATGTCCTCGCCCTCTTCCTGCAGGGCCTTTCCGCCCTCTTCGAGCCCCTCGCCGAGGCCCCCGAGGAGGCCCTTCACCCCCTCGCCGATCGCCCGGCCCACCTGTTCCATCGAGGCGCGCACCACCGCGGACGCGAGATGCCGTCCGGTCGCCTCCACATCGACCAGCCAGTCCCCGTCCCGGCGGACGAGCACCGTCTCGAAGTCGAGCTCCAGCTCGACGTCCTCGCCCGTGCCGGCGATCCACGTCTCGACCCGGGCCACGTCTCCATCGACCTCGCCGTCGCCGACCTCGATCGATTCGATGCGGGAGCCCGCGTCCTCGAAGTCGTAACGGACGTCGCGCGGGTCGAGAGCCAGGGCCTCGACCGCGTCCCGATCGCCGTCGCGGGCAGCCTCCCAGAACGCCAGCGTCACGTCCTCGGGGCCCGAGGCCATGAAGCAGGCGGAGCCGGCGAGGATGACGAAGCCCGACAGGGTCAGGCCGATGGTGCGCGGTTCGGTTGCGTTCACGTGATCCTCCTGATTGGCGCGGACGGGCCGCGTCCCCGAAAGCCGTCAGGATACCCGCGCGGCTCCGGAGCATTCGCGCCCATCATCATGACGGGTCGCGGCGGCCCCCGGTTTCGCATCGCCGGTCACGCCCGGAGCGCCGACTCCTCGAGCACCGCGGCCAACCGCACGAGGAGGAGATCCGCGTCCTCGCGCGAGAATACGAGCGGCGGCTTGAGCTTGATCACGTTGTGATCCGGGCCGTCCGTGCTGAGGAGGATCCCGAGTTCGCGCATGCGCTCCACGAGGCAGGCGGCGTGATCGGGGGCGGGCCGGCGCGCCTCGGGATCCGACACGAGCTCGAGCCCGAGGAACAGCCCCCGGCCGCGCACGTCGCCGATCAGCGGATGGTGGGCCGCGAGCGCCTCGAGCCCCGCCTGCAGATGCCCGCCCACCTCGAGGGCGTTCGCCTGCAGCCCCTCCTCCTCGATCACGTCGAGCACGGCGAGCCCGATCTCGACCGACACCGGGTTGCCGCCGAACGTGTTGAAGTACTCCATGCCGTTGTCGAACGCGGCGGCGATGTCGGGGGTCGTGACCACGGCCGCGAGCGGGTGGCCGTTCCCCATGGGTTTGCCGAGCGTGACGATGTCGGGCGTCACGCCGTGCTCCTCGAAGCCCCAGAAGTGCGAGCCCACGCGTCCGAACCCGACCTGGACCTCGTCCGCCACGCACACCGCGCCGGCCTCGCGGGCGGCCGCGTAGGCCGCCCGGAGATAGCCGGTCGGGAGCGGGATCTGTCCACCGCAGCTCAGGAGCGATTCGTGGAAGAATGCGGCCGCGCCCGGCGGGCTGCCCTCGAACCAGGTGGGCTCGGTCTCGAGCGCCCGGACGGCGTCGCGCACCTCGGCCGCGTAGCGGGGCGCCACCTCCGCGTCCGTGCCGCGGTGCTTCCCGCGGTACCGGTCCGGCATGGCGGCCACCCGCACCCAGGGTCGGAGGCCATTCCCGCCCGGGCCCTCGAACTTGTAGGGGCTCAGGTTGATGACCGAGGCGGAGTTCCCGTGGTAGGCCCCGCCGAGCACGACCGCGCCGACCTTGCCCGAGCGGATGCGGGCCATGCGGAGCGCGAGCTCGTTCGCCTCGGTCCCCGAGCACACGAAGTACACGACCCCCAGCGGATCCGGGAAGCGACCCGCCAGCCGGCGCGCGTACTCGAGGATGGACTCGTGCAGATAGCGCGTGTTGGTGTTCAGGATGCCCATCTGGTGACGCGCGGCCTCCACGACCCGGGGGTGGCCGTGTCCGACGTGGGCCACGTTGTTCACGCAGTCGAGGTATGCCTGACCGTCCGCGTCGTACAGCCGGGAGCCGCGCCCCCGCACGATGTGGAGCGGCTCGCGGTAGGAGAGGCTGAGCGAAGGCCCGAGCCGCGCGGCGCGATTCGCGAGGAGCTCCGCTCGCGCCGGCGGGCGCGCGGCGGACGTCGCGGCCGGGATGCGGAGGAGCGCGCTCGGATCGGGGCTCAGCGAGAGCCACACGGCGCGCTCGGTGGGCGCCGCCACGCCGGGGAACGTCCCCTCGTAGTGGAGCGGATCGACGATCACCTGGAAGTGGAGGTGGGGCGCCCAGTCGCCGTTCCGCGGCGGGGCGCCGATCCAGCCGATCGTGTCGCCGGCCTCGACGGCCTGACCGGCCGCGACGTTCTCGAGCGTCTGCGGGGAAAGGTGCCCGTACAGGGTACGGAACCGGACGTCGTCCCCGGGCCCTTCGGTCGGCTCCGTCCGCTCCCCTCCGCGATCCGGCGCGGCGCCCGCCCGGCCGGACGGCAGCGCGTGCTCGACGATCACGGTCGGGCCGTAGTCGAGCCGCCCATCGTTGTCCACCACCGAGACGACGGTCCCCGCGAGCGGCGAGCACACCGGGGTCCCGACGTCGGCGAACAGGTCGATTCCGACGTGCACGGTGCGCCATTCGTCCACCCCGTCGCGTGGCGTGCGGAACGCCTCGCCGGTGTACCACCAGCGCACCTCGTCGAAGCGGCCGATCCCGATCGGGGCGCGCGCGTCGCGCATGCGATCGAAGACGAGGCGGTCGAAGCGGGTGGCGTCGGTGGGATCGAAGCTCCCCCCGTCATCGCCCGTGGCGATGCTCAGGTCGATCGTCGTCGTCGGGGAGGTGCGGGGATCGGGGTCGAGAACCGGCCCGGCGGACCGCGCCGCGCGCTCGAGGGCCGCCACGACGCGGACGGAGGTGGGGCAGGGCTCCAGACCGGCGGCGTCCCGGAGCCGGTAGCGTCCCAGCTCCGGCGATACGGTCGACAGCAGGGCGAGGGTGTCGAGCGCCGGGGCCCGGCTCACCCGCAGGTAGTCGTTGTCCGGCTCCTGGTCCGCCCGCACCGTGGAGATGATGATGCTCAGGGCGAGACGCAGGCGGGCGAGGTCGTAGAGCACGTCCGCCTCGGCCTCCGACAGCGGGCGGACGGCCACGTATCCACGCACAGCATCCGCGAAGGCCCCGACGGGATCCCGGCTCCCCAGCCCGGCGTAGGCGCACGCGACGGCGAGATCGGCCACCACCCACGAGCGCACGGCATCGCCGAAGTCGACCACGCCCACGATCTCGGGCGGCGAGTCGGGGGTGGGAGGCGTGACCAGGACGTTCGCGGGGTTCGCGTCGTTGTAGATCACCCCCTCGGGGAGCTCGGAGACGCGTGCGGCCACCCGGGCCCGGAAGCGCGCGAGGGCGGCCTCGAGCAGCGCGCGCCGGGAGGGCGACTCGACCCGGTCGAGGTGCCGCGAGATGAGATCCGGCGCCCGGCGCAGGTCCCACACCATGTCGCGGTCGGGAGCGTCGAGCCCGGCGCCGCGCACGACAGCCGCGATGTGTCCCACCAGCGCGCCCACTCCGCGCCTGAGCGACGCCGAGTGCGGCGTGACCGCCGCGAGAGGGACCCCCGGAACGTGGTCGAGCAGCCGCGCGAAATGGCGAGTGCCGCCGACCGTCGGGCGGGCCAGCATGTCACCGTCCACCGTGGGGCGCGCGCGGGGGAAGCGGAACGGCAGGCCCGCTCCGGCCAGCGCCTCGACCAGCGCGCTCTGCAGGGTGAGCGCCTCCGGCCGCTCGAGCCCGTTGGACACTTTGAGGATGGCTCGCCGGCCATCGGCGGCGGCGATCTCGAACACGCGGTCGCGCTCGCTCGGGAGCTCCGTCGCGCGCCCTTCGAGCCCCCAGTGCCGGGCCGCCAGCCGCCGGGCCTCCTCGGGCGTGATGCGGGGTCTCGACTGGACGTGGGAGGGATCGAGCGAATCCATGCCCGCGAAGCTCCGGCGCGCTCCAGCGGTGGTCAAGCGAGTGGCGGAGTCGGGATCATCCGGTCGCGCCTCGCTTGCATCGGACCGATCGCCGCCGGACTATGCCGGGGAACCTCCGATCGTAACCCCCGCTGGAGTCGCCGCATGATCGGGAAACCGCCGTTCCGTGCCTCGTGGTCCGCCTTCGTCCTCGCTCTCGGGTTCGCCGTGCCCGCGGCCGCCCAGGAAGCCCTCGAGTACCAGACGCCGGCCCCCGAGCTGGCGGCGCTGGTCGACGCCCCCGTCACGCCGGGGGTGAGCCTGCGCCCGGATGGCTCCCTCCTGCTCCTGCTGGAGCGGCCGAGCCTTCCGTCGATCGCCGAGGTCTCGGCGCCGGAGCTCAGGATCGCGGGGCTCCGCATCGACCCGCGCACCAACGGTCCCAGCCGCGCGAACGGATCGATCGGGCTCTCGCTCCGGACGTTGGCGGGCGAGGAGCGCGTGGTGACCGGGCTCCCCGCCGAGCCGTCGATCCGCAACACGCGCTGGTCGCCGGACGGCCGCCACGTGGCGTTCACGCACGATGCGACCGATCGTGTGGAGCTGTGGGTGCTCGACGTGGGGACCGCGGCCGCGCGCAGGCTGTCCGACATCGAGGTGAACGACGCCTACTACGGCTCTCCCCTCGCATGGCTCGACGACCAGACCCTGATCGTGCGCGCCGTCCCCGCGGGACGCGAAGAGGCGCCTCCCGAGCCGGCGGTGCCGACCGGGCCGGTGGTGCAGGAGACGACGGGCGAGGAAGCGCCGGCCCGCACCTACCAGGACCTGCTAGAGAACCCCCACGACGAAGAGCTGTTCGAGTACTACGCGACCTCGCAGCCCGTGAAGCTCGGGCTGGACGGGACGGTCACCGAGATCGGGGAGCCCAGTCTCGTCAGGGAGCTGAGCCCCTCGCCCGACGCCACATACCTGCTCGTCGAGACCACGCACCACCCGTTCTCGTACCTGGTGCCGGCCTCGCGCTTCCCGACGCGGATCGAGGTCCTGGACACGGATGGCAATCCCGTCCACCTGGTGGCGGACCTCCCGCTGCAGGACAAGGTGCCCACGTCGTTCGGATCGGTGCCGACCGGACCGCGCTCGGTCGGCTGGCGTCAGGACACGGACGCGACCCTGTCGTGGGTGGAGGCGCAGGACGGGGGTGACGCCCACGCGGAGGCGGACATCCGGGACCGAGTGTTCACGCAGGCGGCGCCGTTCGAGGGATCGCCGCACGAGATCGCCGCGCTGCCGCTGCGCTACGGCGGGATCCTGTGGTCGGACGCGGGCTTCGCGCTCGTCCAGGAGACGTGGTTCACCACGCGGCAGCGGCGCATGTACCGCATCGACCTGTCGGAGCCCGGCGCGCTCGATCTCCTGTGGGACGTCTCCTTCGAGGATCGCTACGCCGACCCCGGCTTCCCGGTGATGGAGACGACGGACCGCGGGACGGACGTGGTGCGGACCGCCGACGGCGGCGGCTCGATCTATCTCGTCGGTCAGGGCGCGTCCGCCGAGGGAAATCGCCCCTTCCTGCGCGTGTTCGACCTCGCGACACACGATGCGGAGGAGCTGTTCAGATCCGAGGCCCCGTACTACGAGGTACCGGTCGAGCTGCTCGACGAGTCGCGCCTCCTGACCCGTCGCGAATCGATCACCGAGCCACCGAACTACTTCGTGCGTGATCTCGGCACGGGCGCCGAGGTGGCGGTCACCGAGTTCCCCCACCCCTATCCGCGGCTCGCAGACATCCAGAAGGAGGCCATCCAGTACGAGCGCGCCGACGGGGTGCCCCTGTCGGCCACGCTGTACCTGCCCGCCGGGTACGACCCCGAGCGCGACGGGCCGCTGCCGGCGTTCGTGTGGGCCTACCCGCAGGAGTTCAAGAGCGCCGACGCCGCCGGACAGCGCACGGACTCGCCGTACCAGTTCACGCGCGTGAGCTACTGGGGCGCCGTGCCGTGGGTTACCCGTGGGTACGCGGTGATCGATGACGCGTCGATGCCGATCGTCGGCGAGGGCGACGAGGAGCCCAACGACACGTTCCGGGAGCAGCTCGTGGCCAACGCGCAGGCCGTAATCGACGAGGGCGTGCGGCGCGGCGTCGTGGATCCCGACCGGGTGGCGATCGGCGGGCACTCGTACGGGGCGTTCATGACCGCGAACCTGCTGGCCCACTCGGACCTCTTCCGGGCCGGGATCGCCCGCAGCGGCGCGTACAATCGGACGCTCACGCCGTTCGGCTTCCAGCGCGAGGAGCGTCTGTACTGGGAGGCGCCCGACACCTACTACGACATGTCGCCGTTCATGCACGCCGACCTGGTGAACGAGCCGATCCTCCTCATCCACGGCGAGGCGGACAACAACTCGGGCACCTTTCCGATCCAGTCGATGCGCTTCTACAACGCGCTCAAGGGCCTCGGCGGGGTGGCCCGCCTCGTGCTGCTGCCGGCCGAGAGCCACGGATACCAGGCGCGCGAGTCCATCCTCCACATGATGTGGGAGATGGATCGCTGGCTCGATCGATACGTGAAGAACGCGCCGCCGCGCGACAAGGCGGTCACCACGACGACCACCTCGGCCCCCTGAGACCGGGGGCACCGTCGGCGCTCCGCTACGGGGCGCCGACGGTGTGACCCGGGTGGCCGCCGCATGCGAGGGCTGGCGGCCGGCGCCGTCCTCGAAGCGCGCTTCAGGCGACGCCCGCGGCGCGCTCGGGAGACCCGCCCACCGCCGCCTTCGGCCGGTCGTCGCCGCCTTCCGCCTTCCCCCCGTTCTTCGAGGGCTTCGACATGTCGATGCGTCCGTTCAGGACGCCACCGCTGGCGAGGACGAGCCGGGGGCTCTGAACGTCGGCGTCGACCCGGCAGCCCTCCAGGAGCTCCGTGCTGTCGCGGGCCGTGATCGAGCCCTCCACCTCCCCGGCGACCACCAGCCGGTCGACGACCACGTCGCCCGCCAGCCGGCCGCGGCTCGACACGCGCACCTGACCGTCGAGCTCGATCTTTCCTTCGATGCGCCCTTCCACCTGCACATCGCCACGCCCCCGCACCTCACCGACGATCTCCATGCCGGGTCCGATGACCGACAGCGACGCGGGCTCGTCGGCCCGCCGCCGGCGGCCGCGGTCGATGGGGGTGGGGAGGTCCGATCCGCCCGTCCCATCTCGCGATTCCTCCGGGGAGGGGACGTCCTGCTTGAATAGGCCGGGTGCCATGCCGCGCTCTCCTGTCGGGAGTGTCCGTACGGGTTCCGACCCGAGGACACCTGCAAGGGTCGGGCGCGCGGGACGGCCGGGAGCGGGCGGAGCCGGAAACGCCCCGCGCTCGCGGGCCCCGGCCGCGCGGTCCGTCGGCGTTCTCGATCCGCCGGAGGTCGAACGAGCGGGGTCGATCGGCACCTGGTTGCACGGAGGGGAGCAAAGATGTCACCGGGGAGCGGAGGGTCGTGGCGCGCGACATCTCGCTTGGCCCGATCGACCGCCGCGGCTATCGTTCGTGTCCGGCCGGAGTCCGTGGCGCGACTCCGGTTTTTCTGTCAGTGGACACCGCCCCGGACGGTCGGGGCCGAACGCCGATCGGACAGCGACCGACGATGCACGACACGGAAACGGGACACCCCGCCGACCTCATGGACAAGCTCGTGTCCCTGTGCAAGCGCCGCGGGTTCATCTTCCAGTCCTCCGAGATCTACGGCGGTCTGGGGTCGGTGTACGACTACGGTCCGCTGGGCGCGGAGCTCAAGAACAACATCCGCGACGACTGGTGGTCCGCGATGGTCCACCGGCACGAGGACATCGAGGGCATCGAGTCCGGGATCCTGATGCACCCGGAGGTCTGGGTGGCGAGCGGACACGTGGGGGGGTTCACCGATCCGCTCACGGAGTGTCGGAACTGCCACCGGAGGTTCCGGGCGGATGAGCTCGAGGAGGTGGCCGCGGGGAACGTCGCGGCCCAGCAGTGTCCCGTGTGCGGGACGACCGGCGAGTTCACCGAGCCGCGCCAGTTCAACCTCATGTTCAAGACGTTCATGGGGCCCGTGGAGGAGGACGCGGCTATCGTGTACCTGCGACCCGAGACGGCACAGGGCTCCTACGTCAACTTCAGGAACGTGGCGGACAGCGCGCGTCAGAAGATCCCGTTCGGGGTCGCGCAGATCGGGAAGGCGTTCCGCAACGAGATCACGCCCGGGAACTTCATCTTCCGGACGCGCGAGTTCGAGCAGATGGAGATGCAGTTCTTCGTGAAGCCGGGCACGGACGAGGAGTGGTTCGAGGTGTGGCGGGAGCGGCGCATGGCGTGGGTGCGCTCGCTCGGCATCCGGTCGGAGCGACTGCGGCTCCACCCGCACGGCCCGGACGAGCTGGCCCACTACGCCAAGCGTGCCGAGGACATCCAGTACCTGTTCCCCTTCGGGTGGCAGGAGTTCGAGGGAATCCACAACCGGACCGACTTCGACCTCACGCGCCACCAGGAGCGGGCCGGCAAGAAGCTCGAGTACTTCGAGCAGGCGACCAACGAGCGCTACGTCCCGTACGTGGTGGAGACCGCCGTGGGGCTCAATCGCGCGCTCCTCGTCGTGCTGGCGGACGCCTACGATGAGGAGGAGGTGGAGAGCGAGACGCGGGTCGTGCTCAGGCTCGCGCCGCACCTCGCCCCGGTGAAGGCCGCCGTGTTCCCGCTCGTCAAGAAGGACGGCATGCCCGAGATCGCCGAGAAGCTGGCGGCGGATCTGCGCGGTCGGCTCAACGTGTTCTACGACGCGTCCGGATCGATCGGTCGTCGCTACCGCCGCCAGGACGAGGCGGGGACGCCGTTCTGCGTCACGATCGACGGACAGACCGTGGAGGACGACTCGGTGACGGTGCGCGATCGCGACACCCTGGAGCAGGTCCGCGTCCCGCTGGACGGCGTCCTCGCGTTCGTCCAGGACGCCGTGTCCGCGGCCCGGAGGGACGGGTAGAGTCCCGCCCGACGCGCCATGCCCGCAGCCGTCGCCGAGATCCGGGATCGTGCCGAGCGCCTGAAAAGCGCCATCGCGCTCGAGCGTTACGAGACCAGGGCCGGGCTCAAGGACCGCTCCGCGTTCGCGGAGCTGTACGACAGCCATCGCTTCCTTCTCTCGCCGCAGGTCCTGCCCGCCATCCAGCGCGAGCTGTCGGAGGCGGAGGGCGATCGGCGTCGCCGGCTGAGCGCGTTGTTCGGGTGGGTGGCGGAGCAGCAGGTGGAGGCCGCCCTGGCTCCGCTGGAAGACCAGCTGCGAGCGTGGGAGGCGAGCGCCAACGTCGCGCTCACCAATCGTGACGTCCCGCTGCGCAGGGTACCCGCGGCGATCGCTCGCGCCGAGCGGCGCGGCGAGCGCCTGGCGTGGGAGGCGGCGCGCAACCGCCGGATCGAGGAGGCGGCGGCGCTGCAGCTCGACGTGCTCCACCGCGAGCGCGAGGCGGTCCGCCAGCTCGGGCTCGGCGCGTACGTGGACGCCCGGGAACGGCTGGCGGGCCTCAGCTTCCGCGGTGTGGAGCGGTATGCGACCGACATCCTCGCGCGCACCGAGGCTCCGTATCGGGAGGCCTTCCTGCGTCAGGTGAGCAGGCGACTCGGGATCGAGGCGCGGTCCGCCGCGCGCTCCGACGCCGTGTGGCTGATCGGGATGCGCTGGCTCTCGCAGCCCTTCGCGCTCACCCCCCTGCTGTCGGGCGTGCGGCGCGACCTCGAGCACCTGGGCCTTCCGCTGCCGCACGGGGGGGCCGTGCGTCTCGACATCGATCGTCGCCCGCTCAAGGAGACCCAGTCGTTCTGCGCCGCAATCCAGGTGCCGGGGGACGTCGTGCTCGTGGTGTCGCCGATCGGCGGGTGGGCGGATGCGCGCGCCCTGCTGCACGAGATCGGGCACACGCTCCACTTCGCGTACACCTCCGCCTCGCTTCCGTGGGAGGACCGCGCGCTGGGCGATGCGTCGGTGACCGAGACGTTCGCCATCCTGTTCGAGTCCCTGACCCTCGATCGCGAGTGGGTGGGACGCATCACGGGCCTCTCGAGCCCGACGCTGGATGAATATCTGTCGCTCGCCGGCTTTCTCCAGCTGTACCGGCTTCGACGCCAGGCCGCGCACTTCCTGTACGAGCTCGAGCTCGCAGCCAGCGAGCGACCGAGCGAGCTGGCCCCCCGCTACGTCCAGATCCTGGGGGAGGCGACCGGCTTCGCGCACGACCCCCAGACGCACATCGAGGATGTGGAACGCGGGTTCTGGGTGGCACGGCAGCTCAGGGGCTGGATGCTCGCCTCCATCCTCCAGGGCGCGCTCCGGGACCGGTTCGGCGAGTCGTGGCACCGGGACCCCGCCGCGGGGCCCTTCCTGGGGGAGATCATGTCCGAGGGGCAGCGCGAGGATGCGGTCCACCTGGCGCGCCAGCTCGGCGCCGAGCGGCTGACCGTCGATCCGCTCGTGGAAACGGTCGGGCGTTGGGTTTCCTGAAGAAGTTCGCGGCCGGCGTGGCCACCGGCGTGGCGGGTGTCGCCTATGCGAAGGCGATCCTCGCGCGCAACGCTGCCCTCGTCCGGCCTCGGGTTCGCGACGCGGATGGGACGCCGTTCCCCATCCGCCACCTCACGTACTCCGACGGCGAGCGGGTCGAGTACATCGATGCGGGCCACGGCCCGGCGATCGTGTGGGTCCCCGGCGCGGACGGACCCAAGGAGACGTTCCGCTACCAGCTACCGCACTTCGCGCGCGAGCATCGCGTGATCGCTGCCGACCTCCGGACCCGGATCACTCCCGGGCAGGACTTCGATCGCTTCGTCGATGACCTGTCCGAGCTCATCGTGGCGGCGGCTCCCGGCCCGTTCGTCGTCGTGGGTCAGAGTCTGGGGAGCGCGATCGCGATCCGGCTCGCCGGCCGTCACCCGGACGGTCTGAGGGGGATCGTGCTCGCCAACCCGATCGCGCACGTCAGCTACGAGCACGTGGGGCTCAACCGCACCGCGCTCATCCCGCTCGCGCAGGCGACCACGCGGTATCTGCCCACCCCGCTCAGCCGCGTCCTGGCGCGCGAGGTGTACAGCCCGCTCGGCGTGTGGATCTATGATGACTCGCCGGGGAGCGAGGCACTCATCGAGTATGCGCTCGGCACGGGTCCCCGAACGACCCCGGGCAGCGTCTCGGGGGCACGAGTCGCACTGCTCGAGGGCCTCGACCTGCGCCGCGAGCTGTGGTCGATCGAGGTGCCGGCGCTCGTGGTGAAGGGCCCGCGCGACGTGTATTGTCCGGTGAGCTGGGCCCTGGAGATCGCCGACCGACTCCGGAACTCGCGCTACGTGCCGATCCCCGGCACCGGGCACTGCTCGCACATCTCGCGACCTGCGGCCTTCAACCAGGCGTTGGAGTCCTGGCTGGAAGAGCTGCCTCCGATTCCGGGCGACTCGAACGGAGAGGACGAATGAGCAAGCCGGCCTTCAGCTCGCGGTCCGCCACGATGCTCGCGATGCTCGGGATGGCCGTGGGGACCGGGAACATCTGGCGCTTCCCGCGCATCGCGGCCTCCAACGGGGGTGGCTCCTTCCTCGTGGCGTGGGTCGTGTTCCTCCTTCTGTGGTCCGTCCCCCTCATCCTGGTGGAGTTCGCGGCGGGCAAGGCCGCCCGCAGGGGGCCCATCGGCGCGTTCACCCGGCTCGCGGGGGGCGGCACCGCGTGGATGGGTGCCTGGGTCGCGTTCGTGGCGACCGCGATCATGTTCTACTACTCGGTAGTCATGGGGTGGACCATCCGCTACCTGGTGGGCTCGCTGACCGGCAGCGTGCCCACCGCGGCCTGCGCGGGCGGCGCGACCGGGTGCGTGGGCCCCACCGAGTACTGGGAGGGGTTCATCGGGTCGCCGTGGCCCGTGCTCACCCACCTCGCGGCCATCACACTGGCGGTCGTCGTCGTCCTACGGGGGGTGGCCGGGATCGAGCGGGCCGCGCGCTTCCTGATTCCGAGCCTCCTGGTGCTGGTCATCGCGCTCACGGTGCGCGCCGTCACGCTCGACGGGGCCAGCGCCGGGCTCGCCTTCCTGTTCACCCCGAACTGGAGCGAGCTGGCCCACGCGCGCGTGTGGCTCGAGGCGCTCACCCAGAACGCGTGGGATACGGGGGCCGGGTGGGGACTGATCACGGCCTACGCGGTGTACCTGCGCCGCCGCGAGGACACGACGCTCAACGCGTTCATGCTCGGGTTCGGGAACAACTCCGTGTCGCTCCTCGCCGGCATCATGGTGCTGTGCACGGTGTTCGCGATCATGCCCTCGGCGGCGACGGAGATCGTGGGGGCGGGCAACGAGGGGCTCACGTTCATCTGGGTTCCGCAGCTGTTCGGGCAGATGCCGGGCGGCCCGGTGTTCATGGTGTTCTTCTTCCTCGCCCTCGTGTTCGCGGCGTGGAGCAGCCTGATCGCGATGATCGAGCTCGCGGCCCGGGTGCTCACCGATGCCGGGGTGGCGCGGCGCAAGGCGATCCTGGTCGTGGGAGCGCTCGGCTTCCTGCTCGGGCTCCCCTCGGCCCTGTGGATCGAGGTGTTCCGCAACCAGGACTGGGTGTGGGGCGTGGGGCTCATGGTGAGCGGCCTGTTCTTCGCGATCCTCGTGATCCGGCACGGCGTGGAGCGCTTCCGCGAGACGTTCGTCAACGGGGAGGGCAGCGATGTGCGGATCGGGCGCTGGTGGAACGCGGCGATCTATCTCGTGGCGGTGCAGGCGGTCGTGATCACCGTCTGGTGGCTGTGGCAGGCGGTGGACGTCGAGAACCTGGGGGCGACGCTGACGCCGTTCTCGCAGTTCAACGTCGGCACGGTGCTCGTCCAGTGGGCCGTGGCGATGGGTGCGTTCATCGGACTGAACCGCTGGCTGGCGGCCCGCGCCTCGGGCGCGGACGACTGATCCCCGACCCCGGGTGGTGGGCGTGGTGGAACCGCGTGCGTTTCGGGAAGTGCTGTCGCACCTGGCCGGGGGCGTCGTGATCGTGACGACCCGCGGCCACGACGGCGAGCCCCGCGGGATGACGGCCACGGCGGTGTGCTCGGTGTCGCTCGCCCCGCCGCTCGTAATGGTGTGCATGAGCCACGAGGCCGCCACGTACGACGCCGTGGAGCAATCGGGCATCTTCGCCCTCAACGTCCTGCCGGCCACGGCCGAGCGGCTGGCGCGCCGCTTCGCCTCGGGCGAGGGCGACAAGTTCTCGGGGCTGAGCCACCAGATCGGCGAGACCGGGGCCCCGCTCCTGGCGGAGGCGCTGGCCCACTGCGATTGCGTGGTCGAGCGCTCCGTGCCCGCCGGGGACCACACGATCTTCATCGGCCGCGTCGTGCAGGTCGGCCGTCACGAGCGACCCTCCCCCCCGCTCCTCTACTTCCGGGGGGCGTACGGCTCGGTCACGGGGCTCGCGAACGGTCCCGGGAGCGGCGGAGACGAGGGTCGCCCTCCGGGCCGGTCCGACCCCGACCCGGACGAGCGGTGGCCATGAAGCGCGGCGAGTTCGCCCGTCTGGCGGGGCGCATGTGGGACGAGATCCCGGGTCTGGCACGCCAGGGCGTCGAGGCGCTCAGCGTCGAGGCCCGGGCGCTGCCGCACCCGGACTTCGAGGATGTGTACACGCTCGGCGAGTGCGTGACGGAGGAATGGCCGAGCGGCTACGGTGGCGAGGGGGATACGCGCTCGGAGCTCGTGTTGTACCACGGGTCGTTCGCGGCCCTCGCGGCGCTGGATCCCGCCTTCGACTGGGAAGGCGAGCTGTGGGAGACCATACTGCACGAGCTCCTGCACCACCGCGAGGCGGCGGCCGGAGAGTCGGGACTCGAGGAGCTCGACCGGGCGGAGGAGCAGAACCTCCGCCGGCTGTCGGGCCGGCCGTTCGACCCGGGCTTCTACCGGGCGGTGCCCGCCGGTCCGGACGGAATCGTGCGGCTCGACTCGGAGTCGTTTCTCGAAACGACCGTGCCGGAGGGGGCTTCCGAGGTGCGCTTCAGCTGGCGTGGCGGCGACTACGAGGTACGGATCCCCCCCGACGCCCGGCTCGCGTTCGTCGCGGTGGCGAACCTCGCCGGGGGGCGGCTGTGCGTGGTCGCGCGCCGCCGGCGCCCCTGGTGGCGCGCGTGGACACGCGGATCGGGCGCGCCCCCCGCCGAGCTCACGCGCCGGGCGCTCCCGGTGCCGGGAAACGGGGCAGGGTGAGGATGCCCCTGCTGGGCGGGTTTCGCATCGGTCGCTGGTTCGGGTTCCCGATCCGGATCGACTACTCCTGGTTCCTGGTCGCCGCGCTCGTCGTGTGGACGTTCAGCGCGAGCGAGTTCCCGCGGCTGCTGCCGGGATACGGGCGCCCGACGTACCTGGCGATGGGTGGGGTCGCGGCGCTCCTGTTCTTCCTGTCGGTGCTCCTTCACGAGCTCGGGCACGCGATCGTGGGGCGGCGGCGCGGCGTCGAGGTCGAGGGCATCACGCTGTTCATCTTCGGGGGCATCGCGCAGGCGCGCGAGGAGGCCCGCCGGCCGCTCGACGAGTTCCTGCTCACCATCGCCGGGCCGCTCACCAGCATCCTCCTGGCCGGCGTGTTCTACACCGCCCACCTGGCGGCACGCGCCGTCGGAGCTCCCGCTCCGGTCCCGGTCGTCCTGCGCTTCATCGGGGTCCTCAACTTCGTGTTGGCGGTGTTCAACATGATCCCGGGGTTCCCGCTCGACGGGGGCCGCATCTTCCGCTCGATCGTATGGGCGGCCACGGGCGACATGGCCCGTGCCACGCGGTGGGCCACGTGGGGCGGCCGTCTGTTCGGAGCCTCGCTGATCGCGATCGGCGTGTGGGGGCTCATGAGCGGTCTCCTGCTGGGCGGGCTGTGGGCCGCGTTCATCGGCTGGTTCCTGGTCAACGCCGCGTCGACCAGCTACCGGCAGTTCCGGCTCAGGCGGGTGCTGGAGGCCATCCCCGTGTCGCGCGTGATGCAGGTCGATCCGCGTGCCGTGCCGGCGGACGCGTCCGTGGACCGCGTCATCCAGGAGTACTTCCTGCGCGGCCGGCAGGACGCGTATCCCGTCGATCTCGATGGCATCGTGCTCGGGATCGTATCGGTGGACGATGTGGCGGACGTGCCGCCGGAGGAGCGCTCCCGGGTGACCGTGGCGCAGGTCATGCGGCCTACGTACGACCTGCCGTCGGTCGGCCCCACCGAGTCGCTGGCCGAGGCGGTCCTGCGGCTGGGGAGCGGTCCGCACGTGGTGGCGCTCGTTCTGGACGGGGGCGAGCTCGTCGGGCTCCTGGACACGCGTGACGTGGGTCACTGGGCCGCCCGCCTCGAGCGCCTCGGGCTCGCCCGGCCCGCGGATGGCGCGGCCGGCGAGGCCGGGGACCGGGCGCGGGAAGCCGGAGGCGCCCGGCCGGTCGGCGGTGGGGCGGATCCCACCGAGGCGGGGCCGGTCGCGGACCCGGAAACCGAGACGCCGCTTCCGTCCCCGGGGGGCGACAGCGTGTGGTGAGGCGCCCGCGCTCGAAGTCCGCCCGCAAGGCCCTCGCCGCCGATCTGGCCCCGCGTCTGGCGGAGCTCTACCCGAGCCTCGAGATCTCGCTCGACTGGGAGACGCCGCTCGAGCTCATCGTGGCGACCGTGCTCTCGGCCCAGTGCACGGACGA